>Ga0209376_1001245_pt1 | contig 26190 bp, 17 predicted proteins | sample GraSoiAngelo_134_FD_185891 | JGI IMG/M metagenome (GOLD analysis project Ga0209376, IMG submission 185891) | Grasslands soil microbial communities from the Angelo Coastal Reserve, California, USA - 14_0929_05_30cm (SPAdes) (version 2) | ecosystem: Environmental > Terrestrial > Soil > Grasslands ... | reverse complement strand
GATCTCCGCGCGCGAGCGCATCGCGGTGCTCGCCGATCCTGGCTCGTTCGAGGAGCGTGACACCGGGCTGGCGACGACCGATCCGCTGACCTTCAAGGACACCAAGAAATATCGGGACCGCGTCCGCGCCGCCGTCCAGAAGACCTCGACCGACGAAGCGGTGGTCTGCGGCATCGCCCGCATCGGCGGACAGCCCGCGGTCCTGGCCGCCTTCGAGTTCGGCTTCCTCGGCGGCAGCATGGGCTCGGTGGTCGGCGAGAAGCTCACCCGCGCGATCGAGCTCGCCATCGACAAGCACCTGCCGGTCGTGATCGTCTCGGCGTCGGGCGGCGCGCGCATGCAGGAGGGCATCCTGTCCCTGATGCAGATGGCCAAGACCTCGTCCGCGCTCGAGCGTCTCGCGACGCACCGGCTGCCGTACATCTCCGTCCTCACCGATCCGACGACCGGCGGCGTCACCGCGAGCTTCGCGATGCTCGGCGACGTCGTCCTCGCCGAGCCGCGCGCGCTGATCGGCTTCGCCGGCCCCCGGGTCATCGCCGAGACGATCCGTCAGCCGCTGCCCGAGGGATTCCAGCGCTCCGAGTTCCTGCTCACGCACGGCCAGCTCGACATGATCGTCGAGCGGCGCGAGCTCAAGGAGACCATCCGCCGCATCCTTGCTTTCTTCGCCGACACACCGTCCCCCGCGGGTTAGACACCGGTGACGTACGCCGAGGCGGTCGCCCGACTCCTCGCGCTGCGGGGAGGGGAGCACGCGGGCATGCGGCCGGGGCTCGAGCGGATCGAGACGCTGCTCGAGGCGCTCGGCCACCCCGAGCAGCGGTACCGGCTGGTCCAGGTGGGTGGCACGAACGGCAAGGGCTCGGTGGCGGCGATGCTGGCCGCCATGCTCAGGTCGGCCGGCCAGCGCGTCGGCCTCTACACCTCGCCGCATCTGGTGTCGTTCCGCGAGCGCATCCGCGTCGACGGCGAGCCGATCGCGGAGGACGCGGTGGTCGACGGCGTCGACGCGCTCGGCACGCTGGTGGCGAGGCTCGACGCGACGATGTTCGAGACGACGACCGCGCTGGGACTCGACCACTTCGCGCGCGAGGCGGTCGACGTGGCGGTGCTCGAGGTCGGCCTCGGCGGCCGGCTCGACGCCACGACCGTCGGCACGCCGGAAGCGGTCGTGATCGCGCGCATCGACCTCGACCACCAGGCCGTGCTCGGCGCGACGCTGGCGGAGATCGCCGCCGAGAAGGCGGCGATCATTCGCGGCGGAGTGGCCGTCTGCGCCGCCCAGGCCCCCGAGGCCGAGCGCGTCCTCGTCGAGCGCGCCGCCGCCGTGCGCGTCCCGCTCCTGCTCGAGGGGCGCGAGCTGTCGGTCGCCGTGGAGCGCCGTGGGCCCGAGGGCCAGCGGCTCACCTGCGCGGGCCCAGGGTGGCGCATGAGCGGCCTCGAGCTCGGGATGCTCGGGACCTTCCAGCCGTCCAACGCGCTCCTCGCCGTCGCCACCGCCCGGCAGCTCGGCGTGCGTGAGGCCGCCATCCACGACGGGCTCGCGCGCGCCTGGTGGCCGGGGCGGTTTCAGATTCTCCGGCGTGAGGGCGGCCTGCTCGTGCTCGACGGGGCGCACAACCCCGCCGGCGCCCGCGCGCTGGCCGCGTCGCTGCGCGAGACGTTCGGCGACCGCCGCGTCACCTTCGTCGTGGGGATCCTGCGCGACAAGGATGCCGCCGGCATCATCGGGGCGCTGGCGCCGATCGCGGATCGTTTCGTCCTCGTCGCGTCGTCGAGTCCGCGCGCCGCCGCGGTCGAGGCGCTTCGCGCGCTGGTGCCCGCGTCGGCCGGGCGCGTCGAGGTCGCCGGCACGCCGGGCGACGCGCTGGCGCTCGCCGCGCGGATCGCGACCACGCCGATCGTGTGCGTCGCGGGCTCGCTCTCGCTCATCGGGGACGTCCTGCGCCACGTCGCCGGAAGCGATCAACCCTGCTCGCTCGAACGAGGGGCCGAGAGCATGGGGCTCCTTTTTTCATGACGCGATTCCGGGCGTCGATCCTGCTCCTCGCGGGCGCCCTCCTGGCTCACGGCGTGGCCGCCGCGCAGGCGCCGTCGTCCCCCACGACGGTCCTGACCACCGGCGGCGAAGTGACGGTGGTGGCCGACCGGATCGAGCAGATCGGCGCCGACAACCTCGTGGTGGCGAGCGGCAACGCCGAGCTGACGAAGGGGTCGGCCCGTTTGCTCGCCGACCGCATCGAGATCAACCGCGCGACCGGCGACGCGACCGCGCAGGGCCGGGTGATCTTCTACGACGGCGAGGACCGGCTCACCGGCCAGCGGATCGACTACAACATCAAGACCGGGACCGGCGTGGTGTACGAGGGCGAGGCGCGGGCCACGCCCTACTACCGGATCATGGGCGAGCGCCTGGAGCGGCTCGGCGAGAGCGTCTACCGGGTGCGGCGCGGCGTCTTCACCACCTGCGACGACGACTCGCCGTCGTGGTCGTTCCGTGTCGGCTCGGGCACCGCCGACCTCCAGGACTTCGTCTACGGGACCAACGCCTCCTTCTGGCTGAAGGACGTGCCGCTGATCCCGTACTTCCCGTTCTTCGCGGCGGCCATCCGTCGCGAGCGTCAGACGGGCTTCCTGGCGCCGCAGTTCGGCACCTCCTCGCGCAAGGGAGTCTTCGCCGAGATCCCGTTCTACTGGGCGATCACCGACAGCCAGGACGCGACCCTGAGCCTCGACGCCTACTCGCGACGGGGCGTCGGCGGCTCGGCCCAGTACCGGTACGTGATCTCGCGTGACCAGCGCGGCTCGCTCGGCGGGTTCTTCGTGCACGAGAGTGTGACGACCGGCGACACTCGAGGATTGGGCAGCGCCAAGCACGACTGGCAGATCGACCCGGGGCTCTCGTTCCGCGCCGATCTCAACGCGGTGTCCGACGACCTCGTGCTGCGGGAGTACCAGTCCGAGCTCCTGTCGCGCAGCGCCCAGCGCGCCGAGTCGAATCTGTTCCTCACCAAGACGTGGTCGAACTGGAATTTCGTCGGGCGCGCCTACTGGTATCAGGACCTCACGACCCAGCGCCCGGTCGAGCTGCAGCGCGTGCCCGAGCTGACGCTGCAGGGGGTGCGGCAGACGCTGCCGGGTCTGCCCGGGTTCCTCTACCAGGTGGACACGAGCGCCGTGAACTTCCTCCGCGACGTCGGCTCGGAGGGATTCCGTTACGACCTCCACCCCGTGGTGTCGCGTCCCGTCTCGCTCGGCGGCTACGCGACGGTCACGCCGTTCGTCGGCGGCCGGGTCACCCTGTACAGTGTCACGACCACGGGGACTCACACGCCGCTGGCCGGCGGCTCCGTGATCGAGACGACCAAGGACGAGCCCCGCGTCCGCGATCTGGTCGATTTCGGGAGCGACGCCGAGAGCCGAGCCTCGCGCGTCTACGGGCTCGGCGGCTGGGGCGGACTCGACAGCGTGCTCCACTCGATCGAGCCGCGCGCCCGCTACATCCGGATCCTGGGCCACAACTTCTCCCGTCTGCCGCTCTGGACGGACCAGATCGATCGGATCCCGAAGTCGAGCTGGCTCGAGTATTCCCTGACGAATCGGCTGCGCGGACGGACCGAGAGCCCCGAGGGCACCGAGGCCGAGCGGCTCGAGCTCTTGCGGTTCGTGGTGGCCAACGCCTTCGACTTCGAGCGTGGCCGCTTTGGCAACGTCGCGGGCGACCTGCTCGTCCAGCCGACCGCCCTGGTCAGTCTCCACGCGGACGCCAGCTACAACGTCGAAGGCGACGGGCTCCAGACCTACACCAGCGACGCGTCGCTCCACCTCTCCCGCTTCACCGCGAGCATCGGGCACCGTTACACCCGGCAGCCGCCGCAAATCATCCCGTACTTCGTCCAGGTCCCCGGAACGTTCAACCCCGGCGAGACCCCGGACAAGCCCTCGGTGAACTTCCTGCAGGGCGGGTTCACGTGGGAGGTGTGGAAGCACCTCGCCGTGCGCGCGCGGACGAACCTGGACATCCGGACCGAAACCTTCGTCGAGACTCGCTACGGGGTCGACTTCAAGTTCGACTGCTGGGCGGTGAGTGTCGAGTACATCAACCGGAGCCGTGACTCCACCGGTCAGAGCGCCGAGGACGAGTTCCGCTTCTCGGTGCACCTGCTCGGGCTCGGGAACGTGTTGAGCTCGCGGCTGGGCACCGGCGTGGCGGACTCCGGACCGAGGTTCAAATGATTCCTTTCATCGACCTGACCCGCCAGCACGCGGCGCTGCGGGCCGAGCTCCTCGCCGCCGCCGCCCGCGTCCTGGACTCGAGCCAGTTCATCCTGGGCGGAGAAGGCAAGGCGCTGGAGAGTGAGCTGGCGGCCCTCTGCGGTGTCCGCCACGGGATCGGCGTCGCCTCCGGCACCGACGCGCTGCGGCTCACGATCGCGGCGCTCGACGTCGGGCCCGGCGACGAGGTCATCACGCCGGCCCTGTCGTTCGTGGCCTCGGCGACGACCATCGTCATGGCCGGCGCCACGCCGGTCTTCGTCGACGTCGATCCGCGGACGTACGCGCTCGACGTCGCCGCCGCCGCGCGCGCGATCACCCCGCGCACGCGCGCGATCATGCCGGTCCACCTCTACGGCCACCCGGCCCCGATGGACCGCGTCGTGGAGCTGGCGCGGGACCGCGGCCTCGCGGTGATCGAGGATGCGGCCCAGGCGGTGGGCGGGGCGTGGCGCGACCGCCCGGTGGGCGCCTGGGGCGACGCCGCGTGCCTGTCCTTCTATCCCACCAAGAACCTCGGCGCGTGCGGCGACGCCGGGATGGTCGTGACCGCTCGCGACGACGTGGCCGAACGGCTCCGGCGCCTGCGGCACCACGGGGACACCGGACGCTACCAGCACGTCGAGCTCGGCTACTGCAGCCGGCTGGACGAGATGCAGGCAGCGCTCCTTCGCGTCAAGCTGAAGCACCTGGCGGCGTGGACGGAAGCCCGCCGGCGGATCGCGGCCCGATATCGCGCGGCGCTGGCCGGATCGCCCCTGGAGCTTCCGAACGAGGCTCCGGAGGCTCGTCACGTGTACCATCTCTTCACGGTGCGGCACTCGCAGCGCGATGCGCTCGCCAAGACGCTCGCCGACCGCGGCGTGGGTACCGCCGTCTACTACCCGGGGACGGTCCCCGATCAGCCCGTGTTCGGCGGCGGCGACGGGCGCTGGCCCGAGGCCCGGCGGGCGGTGCGCGAGGTGCTGTCGCTGCCGTGCTTCGCCGAGCTCTCCGACGACGAGGTCGAGACCGTCGCCGCCACGGTGCGGGACGTGTGCGCGCGGCTGTGACGACGCCGGCGGAGACGCTCCGGCAGCGGATCGCGGCCGGCCCGACCGTGGGCGTGATGGGGCTCGGCTACGTCGGCCTGCCGCTGGCGGTCGCGTTCGCCGAATCCGGCGCGACCGTGCTCGGCGTCGATCTCGACGCGCGGCGCGTCGAGGCCGTTCAGAAGGGGGAGTCCTTCGTCGAGGACGTGCCGGCCGAGTCGGTCGCGCGCCTCGTCCAGGCCGGGCATCTCCGCGCCTCCGGTGACACCGGAGCGCTGCGGGAGGCCGACGCGATCGTCATCTGCGTGCCCACGCCGCTCGGTAAGTCGCGGGAGCCCGACATCTCCTTCATCGTGGCGGCGGCCGACGCGATCGCCGCCATCATCCACCGCGGCCAGCTCGTGGTGCTCGAGTCGACGACGTATCCCGGCACCACGCAGGAGGTCTTGCGCCCGCGCTTCGAGGCGCGCGGGCTCACCGCCGGGCGGGACTTCTTCCTGGCCTTCTCGCCGGAGCGGATCGATCCCGGCAATCGCCGCTGGACGCTGCGCGACATCCCCAAGGTGGTCGGCGGCGCCACCGAGCAGTGCCGTGACCTCGCCGCGGCGCTCTACGCCCGCATCGTGCGCGAGGTCGTCCCGGTGTCGCGGCCCGAGGCGGCCGAGATGGTGAAGCTCTTCGAGAACACGTTTCGCTCGGTCAACGTGGCGCTGGTCAACGAGTTCGCCATCATGTGTCGCCGCCTGGGCCTCTCGGTGTGGGAGGTGATCGCCGCGGCGTCGACGAAGCCCTTCGGGTTCATGGCGTTCTATCCCGGCCCCGGCCTCGGCGGCCACTGCCTGCCGTCGGACCCCCACTACCTCTCGTGGAAGGTGCGGCTCGAAGGCTACGAGCCGCGCTTCATCACGTTCGCCGACGAGATCAACCGCCGGATGCCGACGTACGTCGTGGAGATGGTCGTCGACGCGCTCAACGATCGCGGTCGGGCGCTCCGCGGCGCGCGCGTCCTCGTCATGGGCGTCGCCTACAAGCCGGGCGTGGCCGACACGCGCGACTCGCCCGCGCTCGAGATCATCGACCTCCTGCGCGCGAAGGGCGCGACGGTCGCCTATCACGACCCGTACGTGCCGTCGATCGCGGTCGGCACCGCCACCCTGGAGTCGTGCGCCTGGCCCGAGGGGCTGGCGGCGCGGGACGTGGTGCTGATCCTGACCGCCCACGCCGGCTACGACTGGGCGGCGATCGTCCGGGAGGCGCCGCTGGTGATCGACACGCGCAACGCGACGGGGAGCCTGCCCCCCACGGGCCACGTCGTCCGCCTCTAGTGCCGCTCTCGGCGATCTTCGTCTCGCTCCGTCCGCGCCAGTGGGTGAAGAACCTGTTCGTCTTCGCCGGCCTCGTCTTCTCGCAGCGGCTGTTCACGGACGCGGCGTGGACGTCGCTGGCGGCATTCGCCGTGTTCTGCGCGCTGTCGGGCGCGATCTACCTGCTCAACGACGTGGCCGACCGCGAACGCGACCGCCTGGACCCACGCAAGGGCTTGCGCCCGATCGCGGCCGGCCGCCTGTCGGTCGGCGCCGCGCTCACGACGGCGGTCGTGCTCATCGGGGCCGGCCTCGGGGTCGGCACGCTGCTCTCGCGCCGCTTCCTGATCGCGGCCCTCCTGTACGTGGTCCTGCTCGTCGCCTACTCCGCCTGGCTCAAGCACGTCGTCATCGTCGACGTGATCGTGGTCGCGGGCGGGTTCGTGCTGCGCGCGATCGCCGGCGCCGTCGTCATCGACGTCGAGATGTCGGGCTGGCTCCTCATCTGCACGATCCTCCTGGCGCTGTTCCTGGCGCTCGGCAAGCGGCGCTACGAGTACCTGGCGCTGGATCGTGACGCCGCGCTCCATCGCCCGATCCTGGCCGAGTACAGCCCGGCCCTGCTGGATCAGATGATCGCCGTCGTCACCGCGTCGACGGTGACGGCCTACGCGCTCTACACGATGTCGCCGGAGACCGTGGCGAAGTTCCGCACGCACCTCTTGCCGGCGACGCTGCCGTTCGTGCTCTACGGGGTCTTCCGGTACCTGTACCTGCTCTACCAGCGGCAACTCGGCGGCAATCCCTCGGAGCTGCTCCTCGGCGACCGCGCGCTCCTGATCAACACGATCGGCTGGATCTGCGCGGTCCTGTTGATCATTTACGGCGCACGGCTGGAGTAGAATACCTAGATCATGCCCAGCGCGGTCGCTCTGCTCCGCACGCGTCCGGAGACCGTCGTCGAAGACTACGGGCGACTGATGCGCCTCGTGAAGTACGACCAGGTGCTCCACCGCGATCAGGATCTGATCCTCAAGCTCAACCTCTCGTGGACCAAGTACTTCCCGGCGTGCTCGAGCCAGCCGTGGCAGGTCGACGGCGTGCTGACGACCCTGCTCGAGGACGGCTACGACCGCCGCCGGATCTTTCCCGTCGAGAACAAGACGGTCGTCACCGAGCCGATCGCGGGCTGCCGGAACAACAGGTGGTCGCCGGTGCTCGAGCGTCACGGCGTGCCGTTCATCCCGCTGCCCGGCGTCGAGTGGACCGTCTACAAGTTCCAGTCGCCGCTCCTGAAGCTGAACGCGATCTTTCCCGAGGGCATCGAGATCCCGAAGATGTACGTGGGGAAAAATGTGCTGCACCTGCCGACGGTGAAGTGCGTGCACCCGGATACCGAGATCCTCCTCGCTGATGGAAGCATGGTGAGGGCGGAGGCCCTGATCAAGGAGTGGCAAGTCCGGGAGCCCGCCCACGATCTTCCGGACGGCGACCGGGTGAGCGAAGGCGAGGTTCGAGTCGTCTCTCTCTCTGGAGGCGATCTGACCGGCGGACACGCGACGCACTTCTGGCGCACACCGCTGACTGACGAGGCGGTCTGGACAATACGAACCCGCACCGGCCGAGAGGTCACGACATCACGCCGGCATCCGTTCCTCACTCCGGAGGGATGGCGGCCGGCAGGAGAGATCCGCGTTGGCGACCGTATCGCGGTGGCACGTCGGATCCGCATCAATGGCGCGCCTCAGATCCTGCCGCGCGTTGCCTCCTTGGGCCACGAAGCGATCAACGTCGAGCGACTCCGGCTCCGCCCCGGACGTAAGTACAGCGTCCACGTTCAGCGGAAGATCATCCGCGCGTATCTGGATGGAGCGACGATCACAGAGCTCGCCCGCGAACTCGGGACGCATTGGGAGACGATTCGCGGAATCGTCCATCGCTATGGCATTCAGTCTCGATGGCGTCGCGTCTGGGCGACAGCGCCCGTGCGTACGTCACCCGAGTTCTGGCGCTGGATGGGCTACTTCATCGCCGAGGGTTACGCGTACGACGCAAGCGGCTCCTATCGAGTCTCGTTCGCGAACACCGACCCCGAGGTCTGCGATGACTACATCACGCTCTGCCGTTCACTCTTCGGTGTCAAGCCAAGGACGCGTGGCAACGAAATCTACTTCGACGCGCTGAACCTCCGCCCATTCTTTGAGACGCTCGGCTTCACGGTGCCGACGAACTCGGCGACGAAGACCGTGCCTGACCTGCTGTTCAAGTGTCCCGACGCCGAGATCGCTGCGTTCCTCCAAGCGTACTTCGACGGCGACGGCACCGTGGACAAGTGCGGGGTCTCCGCGACGACGAAGAGCCGGCGCCTGGCCCGGCAGATCCAGATGCTTCTATCCCGCCTCGGCATCATCTCATTCGTCGGCACGACATGGAGTCGAGCGACGAATGGACGGATGACCGAGAAGAGGGAGTACGCGCAAAACGTCATTTATGGCGACGATGTCGTGACACTCGCCGGGTACGTGACGTTCCGCTGTGTTCACAAGCAGGGGAACCTTGACGTCCTGGCGGCCCGGCGTCGAGCCGGCAAGCGCCCGAGTAACTGGGACACCATTCCGATCGCTCCAGCGCTGTTTCGGATGGTGCGCTGCGGACTGGGGCTGACCCAGGAGAGTGCGGGTCGACCCGGCTCGGTCAACAATATCGAGAACGGCTACACCGAGCCGACCCGCCCGGTCGCCCGTTACTTCATAGAGCGATTCGAGCGCCTCGATTCGTCCGGACGATTTGCCGACGAGATCGCCTACATGAGATTTCTGGCGAGCGAAGATATCGCGTGGGACCGGATTGAGGATGTCGTAACCGAGCCGGCGGACGTGCCGTTCCTTTACGATCTGTCGGTCGAGGGGACCCACGCGTTTGTCGGGAACGGAGTGATCCTTCACAACACCCATGGACACTCCCGCACGACCGGCGCGATCAAGAACGCGTTCGGCGGGCTCTTGAAGGAAGTGCGCCACTACGCGCACGAGTTCATGCACGAAGTGCTGGTGGACCTCATGTACATGCAGCGCGAGCTGCACCCCAACGTATTCGCAGTCGTGGACGGAACGGTGATGGGCGACGGCGCCGGCCCGCGCACGATGGTGCCGCGCGTCGGGAACCTGATCCTCGCCTCCGCCGACCAGGTGGCGGTCGACGCGATCGCCGCGCGGATCATGGGGTTCGATCCGCTGTCGATTCCTTATCTACGGATGTGCCAGGAGCGCGGGCTCGGCGTGGCCGATCCCAGGCGCATCGAGATCCTCGGCGACACCGACGCGGCGGCGCTCTCGATGGGCTTCAAGACCAGCCGGTCCCTCGTGATCTGGGGCGACCAGCTGATCCGCCGGGGTCCGCTGCGCCCACTCAAGCGCCTGCTGCTCCACTCGCCGCTCGTCGTGTGGGCGCCGTTCGCCTCGAACGTCTACCACGACCTGCTCTGGTACCCGACGATCGGCCGCTCGCGCATTCGGGCCTTCGCGGCGACGCCGTGGGGTCGACTGTTCGAGACGTACTGAGATGGCGTCCGACGTTCGCGTTCGCTTCGCGCCGAGCCCCACGGGCCACCTCCATGTCGGGGGGGCGCGCACCGCGCTGTTCAACTGGCTCTTCGCCCGTCACCACCGCGGCGCCTTCATCCTGCGCATCGAGGACACCGACCGCTCGCGCTCGACCGACGAGAACATCGGCGCGATCGTCGAGGCCCTCCAGTGGCTCGGCCTGGACTGGGACGAGGGCCCGCCGGCGCCCGGCTACCGGCAGACCGAGCGGTTCGAGAGCTATCGCGACCACGCCGCGCGGCTCGTGGCGACGGGGCGCGCGTACCTCTGCGATTGCTCGCCCGAGCTCCTCGACCGCGAGCGGCAGGCGGCGCAGCAAACAGGCGCGACCTTCCGGTACTCCGGGCGCTGCCGCGACCGCGGCCTGAGCGCGGGAGCCCTGCGCCTGCGCATACCCACCGAGGGCGCCACCGTGGTGAACGACCTCATCCACGGCGCGGTCACGTTCGAGCACAGCCAGCTGGACGACTGGATCCTCGTCCGCACCGACGGCACGCCGACGTACAACTTCTGCGTCGTCGTCGACGACGTGACCATGCGCATCACGCACGTGATCCGCGGCAACGATCACCTGTCGAACACGCCCAAGCAGATCTTGTGCTACGAAGCGCTCGAGTACGCCGTGCCCGAGTTCGCCCACGTCTCGATGATCCTGGGCCCCGATCGCAGCCGGCTCTCGAAGCGCCACGGTGCCACGTCGGTGCAGGCGTACCGCGACGCCGGGATCCCCGCCGACGCGATGGTGAACTATCTGGTCCGGCTGGGCTGGTCGCACGGCGACCAGGAGGTCTTCTCTCGCGCCCAGCTCGTCGAGCTGTTCGACATCAAGGACGTCGCCTCGTCCGGCGCCGTCTTCGACACGACCAAGCTCGAGTGGCTGTCGCAGCACTATCTCAAGACGATGGACGGCGGGCGGCTGGCCGAGCTGGTGGAGCCCTTCGTTCGGGCGGCCGGGCTCACGCCGCCGGCGGACCGCGCCCGGTTCAGGGGAATGCTCGACACGCTGCGGGAGCGCGCCAAGACGCTCGTCGAGCTCGTCGAGCAGGGAAGGTTCTACTTCGAGGCGCCGATGGCGTACGAGCCGAAGGCGGCGCCGAAGCTCCTGACGCCCGAGGGCGCCCGGCGTCTCGGGCTTCTGATCGAGCGGCTCGGGGGCACGGCCGAGTTCACGGCCCCGGCGATCGAGCGCGTCGTCCGCGCGCTCACCGAGGAGCTCGGGCTCAAGCTCGTCGACCTGGCGCAGCTGGCCCGCCTGGCGGTGACGGGCCGGACCGCGTCGCCGCCGATCTTCGACGTCCTGGCGCTGCTCGGCCGCGCCGAGGCGCTGGCGCGCCTGCGCCGCGCGCGCGCGCTGGCGGAGGGGGCGGCGTGAGGCTCCTGCTGGCGCGCCACGGGCAATCCGTGTGGAACCAGGTGCGACGGTTCCAGGGCGAGAACGACGTCGGGCTCTCCGACCTCGGTCGCCGCCAGGCCGCGGCGCTCGGGCGTGCGGTGCGTGAGGGCTACCGCGTGAGGGCCGCGTACGTGAGCCCGATGCAACGCGCGTTCGACACGGCGACGATCGCGCTCGCCGGGACCGGGATCCGGCTCGTCCCGCTCCCGGAGCTCCGCGAGTTGTCATTGGGCGAGTGGGAAGGGTGCACCGTCGAAGAGATCCGCGCGCGCGAGGGGAATCCCTATCTGGCCTGGGTGCGGTCGCCGCTGGACTGCCCGCCGCCTGGCGGCGAGCCGTTGCCGGACGTCTGCGCCCGCGTGCTCAGGGCGATCGGCCGGATCGGCGAGGATCATCCGAACGGCGACGACGTCCTCGTCGTGGCCCATGGTGGCGTGATCAGCGTCTACCTCTGCCACCTGCTCGGCATCTCGTTCAACTCGCTCTGGCGGCTGCGCATCGACAACGGCTCGCTGACGGTCGCGCGCCCGCCGCGCCTCGTCTCGGTGAACGACACCGCCCACCTCCCCGGCTCGCCCACCACCTCCGCCTCTGCCGATATGGAGCGCGCGCGGTGACCGTGTTGGTGACGCTGTTCGGGGGCATCGCGCTGCTGCTCTATGGGATCCGGCTGAGCGGCGAGGCATTGCAGCGCGCGCTCGGCGGACGTCTGCGCAGCCTGCTCACCGGGATGTCGCGCCATCGGCTCTCCGCGGTGGGCTCGGGGGCGTTGATCACCGCCATCATCCAGTCGTCGGCGGCCACCACGCTGATGCTGATCGGCTTCGTCTCCGCGGGTCTCATGACCTTCCGGCAGACGCTGGGCATCATTCTGGGCGCGGACATCGGCACGACCTTCACGGTGCAGCTGATCGCGTTTCGGTTCACCGACTACTCGCCGCTGCTCGTCGGTCTCGGCTTCGTGACGACGTTCATCGCCCGCCGTCGCGTGCCGAAGGACTTCGGCCAGGCGCTCCTCGGGCTCGGCCTCATGTTCCTGGGCCTCAAGCTGATCCTCGACAACGTCGAGCCCTTGCGAACGACGCCGCTGGCGATCGACCTGCTCACCGCGGTCGGCCAGAACCCCGCGATCGGCGTGCTGATCGGTGCGCTCTTCAGCGCGCTCGTCACTTCGTCCGCGGCCACCCTGGGGCTGGCGCTGGCGTTCGCGCACCAGGGGCTGCTGCCGCTGGAGGGCGCCATCGCAATCGTGCTGGGGGCGAACATCGGGACCTGCGCCACCGCGCTGACGGCGTCGGTCGGCGCGACGGCCGAGGCCAAGCGCGTGGCCGTCGCCCACATCGCCTTCAAGGTGCTGGGGGCCGCGCTGGTGTTCCCGTTCATCGGGCCGCTCACCTCGGTGGTGGCGAGCACCGCGGCCGATCCCGCGCGTCAGATCGCGAACGCCCACACGCTGTTCAACTTCGGGATCAGCCTGGTGTTCCTACCGTTCACGCCGCTGGCCGCCCGCGCGATCGAGGCCCTGGTGCCCGACGACCAGCAGGGCGAGAACCCCTTCCGCACGCGCTACCTCGACGAGCGGTCGCTCGATCAGCCGGCGCTGGCGCTGGGCCAGGCGACGCGCGAGGCGCTCCGTATGGCCGACGTCGTCCAGGGCATGCTGCGCGACGTGCCGATCGTCTTCGCCAGCAGCCACCACGAGCTGCTGGAGGACGTGGAGCGGCGGGATGACCAGGTCGACTTCCTGGAGCGGGAGATCAAGTTGTTCCTGGCGCGCCTGGGACGCGACGCGATGGGCGCCGATCTCAGCCGCAAGGAGATCGGCCTCATCTCCATCATCGGCAATCTGGAGAACATCGGGGACATCATCGACAAGAACCTGATGGAGCTCGGACGCAAGAAGCTCTACCAGGCCCGGCGATTCTCCGACGCCGGCTGGGTGGAGATCCAGGAGTTCCACGGGATGGTCTCGAAGAATCTGGAGCGAGTCATCGCCGCGTTCGCGGCCAACGACCGCACGCTGGCCCAGGAGGTGCTGGACCAGCGCGCGCTCATGCGGCAGCGGGAGCGCGACCTGCGCGAGTCGCACCTGGGTCGCCTGCGCGCCGGGCTGGCCGAGTCGATCGAAACGTCGGAGATCCACCTCGATATCCTGACCAACCTGAAACGGATCAGCTCGCACGTGTCGGCGCTGGCGATCTCGATCCTCGAGGAGGTCTGAGATGAAGAAGGTCGAAGCGATCATCAAGCCCTTCAAGCTCGACGACGTGAAGGAGGCGCTCACCGCGATCGGCGTGATCGGGATGACCGTCACCGAGGTCCGCGGCTTCGGCCGCCAGAAGGGCCATACCGAGCTCTATCGCGGCTCGGAGTACACGGTGGACTTCCTCCCCAAGGTCAAGATCGAGGTCGTCGTGCCCGATCCGCTCGTCGACAAGGTCGTGGCGACCATCGCCGGCGCGGCCAAGACCGGATCCATCGGTGACGGCAAGGTGTTCGTGCTGCCGATCAACGAGTCGCTCCGGATCCGCACCGGCGAGACGGGCGAGTCGGCGGTCTGAGCGCGCGGCTCGACCAGTTCCTCACGGCCGCCGGGCGCGCCGCGGCGACGCGGCGGCGGCGCGCGCTGCGACAGCTCGGCTTCGCCAACCCGGACGCGGCGGCCGCGAACATCGAGGGCCTCGTCCCCACGCCGCGCGACGCGGAGCTCCTGGCGGCGGCGTTCCCGCGTCTGGTGACCGAGCTCGCGGCGGCGCCGGACCCGGACATGGCGCTCAACAACCTCGAGCGCTACACTGCCGTCGTCGACCGCTCGGTGTTCTTCGGCGCCCTCGCCGAGCATCCCGGAGCGGTGCCGCTGCTGGCGCGGCTGTTCGGATCGAGCCAGGTGCTCGCCGACGCGCTCCGCCGCCGCCCGAACAACCTGGCGTGGCTGCTGGAGCCCACCACGATGCGGCTCTGGTTCGCCGAGGACCTGGCGGCGGACCTGGCGCTGACGCTCGGCGCCTTCGAGACGCGCGAGGCGCGGATGAACGCGCTCCGCCGCTTCAAGTACCGCCACCTGCTGCGGATCGGCGCCCGCGACCTGCTGGGCGACGCCGATCTTTCCCTGACGACCGAGGAGCTCTCGCACCTGGCCGACGCGTGCCTCGTCGAGGCGCTGCGCATGGCGGACGGAGAAGCGCGCCGCGCCTATGGCGCGCCGATCGCCGCCGACGGCTCGACGGCGGGGCTCGCGGTGATCGCGATGGGGAAGCTCGGCGGCGCCGAGCTCAACTACTCGTCCGACATCGACCTGATGTTCGTGTACGACGCCGACGGCGAGACCGCCGGTGGCGAACGCGGGCGCCTGGCCAACGGGGAGTACTTCGCGCGCGTCTGCCGCGACGTCGTCGCGCTGCTCGAGGAGGCCACGGAGGAAGGCTACGCGTTCCGCGTCGATCTGCGGCTCCGGCCCGAAGGGCGCATGGGCGGCATCGTCCTGTCGCTCGAGGGGTATCGCGCGTACTACCGGGAGCGCGCCGAGCTGTGGGAGCGGCAGGCACTCATCAAGGCGCGCATCGCCGCCGGCGACGCGGCGGTCGGCGCGCGCTATCGCGCGCTGGCCCGCGAGACCGCGTATCGGCCCGGGCTCGACGAGCACGTGGTGCCGGCCATCCGCGACATGAAGGCGCAGATCGACCAGGTGATCGAAACCAAAGGCAGCGAGGCGACCAACGTCAAGCTCGGGCGCGGGGGGATCCGCGAGATCGAGTTCGTCGTCCAGGCCCTCCAGCTCCTCTACGGTGGCGACGACCCGTGGCTGCGCGAGCCGAACTCGTTGAAGGCGATCTTCCGCCTCACCGAGCGGGGCTACCTGGCGCCCGCCCTCGGCCGGTTGCTCTCGCGGGCGTACGTTCATCTGCGCACCGTCGAGCATCGGCTCCAGATCCTCCACGAGTTCCAGACTCACACGCTGCCGGAGGACCCGACGGAGCTCGGGCGCCTGGCGCGGCGGGTCGGCACCCAGGCGCCGCCGCCCCGCGCGGCGCGCGAGTTCGGGACGCTTCACCGCAAGATCACGGCCGGCGTGCACCGGGCGTTCCGCGAGTTCTTCGCCGCCCGCGAGGTGCGACCGCGACGCAAGCTGCGCCTGCCGAGCCTCACTGCGCTGCGGGCCACCGGCTTCCGTGACCCCGAGCGGGCGCGCCTTAACTTACAAATGATCCTCGAGGGCCGTCCGCTGGTGCCGTACGCCGCGCACATGGGCGCCACGCTCGAGCGCCTCTATCCGATGCTCATCGACGCCTTGTGGAAGAGCCCCGATCCCGACGAGGCGCTGCACCAGTTCGAGCGGTTCTTCGCGGCTACCGGGCCGCGCGCCGGGCTCGTCGAGCTGCTCGTGAACCCGGAGCTGCTCCTGGGCCTCGTCAAGGTCTGCGCCGGCGGCGATCTCCTCACCGAGCTGCTGATCGCCCAGCCCGAGCTGCTCGCGTCGCTGGCGAGCCCCGAGCGGCTCCTGCGCCGGAAATCCAGACCCGACTTCCGCGCGGCGATGGCGTCGGTGTTCGCGCCGGGAACCACGCCGGCCGATCGGCGCGATCGGCTGCGCCGGGCGAAGCAGGCCGAAGAGCTGGCCGTCGTCTGGCGCTACGTCCTGGGTATCACGACCATCGACGGCTACGCGCGCGAGATGACCGCGCTCGCGGAGGCGACGCTCGCGGCCGGCTGGCTCCTGGCCCAGGAGCCGCTGCTCGAGCGCCACGGCGTGCCGCGCGATGCGTCCGGCAAGTTCGTTCCCGCCGTCATCGTGGGGCTGGGCAAGCTCGGTGGACGCGAGCTGGTCACCGGCTCCGACCTCGACCTGTTCTGCGTCTTCGCCGAGGACGGCGCGACCGACGGCGCCGATCGGATCGACGCGCACTGGTTCTACAGCCTCGCGGTCGAGCGGTTGGCCAGCGTGCTCGGCGACATCACGGCGGCTGGCATCGCGTTCCCGGTCGACCTGCGCCTGCGGCCCGGCAGCAAGGGCAGTGGGTTCGCCGCGAGCGTGGCGGCGCTGGAGCAGTACTATCTGGAGCATGGCGACCTGTGGGAGCGGCAGACCTTGACCCGGGCGCGACTGATCCTCGGCGACCGTACGCTCGCGCGGCGCGTTCGGGCCGCGCTGCGCCAGCTCGTCTACGGCGACGCGCTGCCGCGCGCGGCGCTCGCCGTGCGCGCCGCAAGCCGTCGCGGGGCTGGGGCCCCGCCGGCTGAGGCGCGCCTATTATTCAAAGAGATCGTCGAGGTGCGGGCGCGGATGGAACGCGAGCTCGGTCGCGAGACGCGCGGGCGCCTGCACGTCAAGTACGGCCGCGGCGGTCTCGTCGACATCGAGTTCCTCGCCCAGGCGCTCCAGCTCGCCCACGGCCGCGACCACGTCGAGGTGCGGCGATTCGCCACGACGACGGCGCTCGCCGGTCTGGCACGCGCCGGCGCGCTCGAGCCCACCGCCGCGGCCGAGCTCGCCGAGCGCTACCGGTTTCTGCGGCGCGTGTCCGCCTCGCTCCGCCTGCTCGGCGCGCGCCCGTCGGACACCCTCGAGCTGGCCGGCCCGATGCCCGCGCGCGTCGCGACCGCGCTCGACTACCCCTCACGCCAGGCCTTCCTCGACGCGTACCGCCAGCAGACGACCGCCGTCCGCGCAGCGTACGACACGCTCCTCGCACCAACCGCGGGCTCCGAACCGCCCGCAGAGGTCCAAGAGCGCAAAGACACGGAATCGGGCGCGCGGAGTCAAGAGCGCAAAGACACGGAATCGGGCGCGCGGAGCCGGGGCGCACCTATTTCAGGCCACCCTCGGTCAACGCCGGACACGCTCCTCGCACCAACCGCGGGCCCCGAACCGCCCGCAGAGATCCAAGAGCGCAAAGACACGGAATCGGGCGCGCGGAGCCGGGGCGCACCTATTTCAGGCCACCCTCGGTCAACGCCGGACTCGAGGCACTCGCTACAATGAAGCGCTTATTCATCGTCGACGGACACTCACAGATCTTCCGGGCCTATCACGCGGTCGGCTACCTCTCCACGTCCAAAGGCATCCCGACCCAGGCGGTGCTGGTCCTCAGCACGATGCTGTGGAAGCTCATCCGGGAGGAGCAGCCCGACTACCTGGCGATCGCCCTGGACCCGCCCGGCCCCACCTTCCGGGACCAGTTGTCCGCCGAGTACAAGGCCACGCGTTCCGCGATGCCCGACGATCTGGCGCGCCAGCTGCCCTACGTGCGGCGGCTCTTCGACGCGCTGCGGACGCCGGTCCTCGAAGTCGCGGGGTTCGAGGCCGACGACGTGCTGGCGACGCTGGTCGACCAGGCGCTCGCGTTGCCCGAGCTCGAGGTCGTGGTCGTGAGCGGCGACAAGGATCTGCTCCAGCTCGTCGGGCCTCGCGTCCGCGTGCTGAGCGTCTCCGGACGCACCGGCGAGCCGATCCTCTACGACGAGGCGAAGGTGCGCGAGCGCTGGGGGGTGGAGCCCGGACAGATCGCCGACGTGCTCGCGCTCATGGGTGACACCATCGACAACATCAAGGGCGTCCACGGCGTCGGCGAGAAGACCGCGGTGAAGCTGATCGGCCAGTACGGCTCCGTCGATCGCCTCTACGAGAACCTGCCGCTCATCGCCGGCAAGCTCCGCGAGACCCTCGCCGCCGGCCGAAAGGACGCGCTGCTCTCGCGCGAGCTGGCGCTCCTGAATCGGAAGGTGCCGGTCGCGATCGACCTCGACACGTTCCGCCGGGTCGAGCCCGACTGGGCCAAGCTGCGTGCCCTCTGGATGGAGCTGGAGTTCTCGCGCCTGCTCAAGGAGCTGCCGCCGGCGCCGACCGCGAGCCCCGAGCCCACGACCATTCTCGACGGCGCGGCGGCCGGCGCGTGGCTCGAGCGGGTGCCGGCGGGCGCGCCGCTGGCGGTGGACTGGGCCGGCGAGGCGCGGACGCCCGAGTCGCGCATTTCCGGTCTCGCCCTCTTCCATCCCGACGCCGGCCCGACCGCGGTCGGGCCGGACGCGACGCCCGCGACGCTCGGCGCGCACGAGCTGATCGTCCACGACGCCAAGCCCCTCCTCGAGTTCTGGCTCGGGCGGGGCGTCGAATTGCCGCCCGTCCACGACACGGCCGTTGCCGCGTACCTCATCAACTCCGCGCGGGCCAGCTACCGGCTCGAGCAGGTCTGCATGGAAGCGCTCGGCGACGGCCCGCCCGCCGCCGATCCCGTGCACCCGCAGGGCGCGCGCGCTCGGTTCCTCTGGCGGTACTGGGAGCACGCCGCCGCCGAGCTTCGCGCCCGCGAGCTGTGGCCGGTTTACGAGACGATCGAGCGGCCGTTGATCCCGGTGCTGGCGCTCATGGAGCGCCACGGCATCCGTGTGGATCCCGCGCGTCTCGAGGCGTTCGCCAAGGAGCTCGAGCGCGACCTCGACAACCTCACCCGTGAGATCTACCGGCTGGCCGGCGAGGAGTTCACGATCGCCTCGCCCAAGCAGCTGGCCCAGATCCTGTTCGAGAAGCTCAAGCTCCCGCCCCTCCGAAGAACGAAGACCGGCTACTCGACCGACGCCGACGTCCTGACCGAACTGGGACTCCGCCACGAGCTGCCGGCCAAGATCCTCGAGCATCGCTCGATCGCGAAGCTCAAGGGGACGTACGCCGACACGCTGCCCGGGCTGATCAATCCGCGGACGGGCCGGATCCACACGACGTTCAACCAGCTGGTCGCGGCGACCGGGCGCCTGAGCTCGCAGGACCCGAACCTCATGAACATCCCGATCCGCACCGAGCTCGGCCGCCGGATCCGGGCGGCGTTCATTCCGGAGGAGGGCTGGCGCTTCGTCGCCGCCGACTACTCGCAGATCGAGCTGCGGATCCTGGCGCATCTGTCCGAGGAGCCGGCGCTCATCGAGTCGTTCGGGCGCGGCGAGGACATCCACACGCGCACGGCGTCGGAGGTCTTCCACGTCGGGGCCGGGGACGTCACCTCCCTCCAGCGCACGATCGCCAAGAGCGCGAACTACGCGATCCTCTACGGCGTCTCCGCGTTCGGCCTCTCACAAGCGACGAAGATCGATCAGAAGGAAGCGAAGCGGTACATCGACGACTACTTCGCCAGCCATCCGCGGGTGCGCGCCTACATCGACCGCACGCTCGCCGAGGGGCGCCAGCACGGACACGTCAGCACGATGCTCGGTCGGCGCCGCTACCTGCCGGATCTCACGAGCCCCAATCCGATCGCCCGCAACGCCGCCGAGCGCATGGCGATGAACGCCCCGGTGCAGGGGACGGCCAGCGACATGATCAAGATCGCGATGGTGCGCGTGCAGGCGGCGCTGGCGGGGCGCGGGCTGCGCGCCCGGATGCTGCTGCAGGTGCACGACGAGCTGCTCTTCGAGGCGCCGCCCGACGAGGTCGCGACGATCGAGGAGCTCGCGCGCGAGATCATGGCCGCTGCGCTGCCGCTCAAGGTCCCCGTCGTGGTCGACGTGAAGACGGGCGCCGACTGGGCGGAGGTGTGAGCCGCGCCGCTTCGCGAGCGGCCGCCGCAGGCGAGGCGAGCCTATGAGTGCGCGGAAGTTCCTGGTCGTCGGGCTCACCGGCGGCATCGCGACCGGCAAGAGCACGGTATCGGACGTCCTTCGCCGGCTCGGGGCCGAGATCATCGACGCCGACCGCCTCGCCCGCGACGTGGTCGAGCCGGGGCAGCCGGCCTTCGCGACCATCGTGGAAGAGTTCGGCCCGGGCGTCCTGAACGCCGACGGCACGCTCGACCGCAAGAAGCTCGGCGCGATCGTTTTCGCCGCGCCCGAGCGGCGCAAGCGGCTGGAGGCGATCACCCATCCGGCGATCCGGGATCGATTCCTGGCCCGCCTCGAAGAGCTGGCGGCGCAGGGGTTCAGGGGCCTGGTCTTCTTCGATGCGCCGGTCATGATCGAGAGCGGCACCTACAAGAACATGGAACGCCTGGTCGTCGTCGCCACCGACGAGGCCACGCAGGCGGAGCGGCTCCGCGCGCGCGACGGCGCCGACGAGGCCGAGAACCGGCGGCGCATCGCGAGCCAGATGCCGGTCGCCGAGAAGGCCAAGCTCGCCGACTACGTGATCGACAACTCCGGCGACCGCGAGGCCACCGTGGAGCAGGTGCGCCGGGTCTTCGCGGCGCTCATGGCCGAGCTCAAGGCCCGCGCCGCGGAGTAGCGCCGGCCCTCAGAGGCGGCCGAGCGGGCGGGAGATCAGCTGCTTCACGGGACGAAACTCGACGATGCCGATCTCGACCAGTCGGCACGCGATGGGCAGCGCCACGCGGCGCGCGACCTCGAGGGCCCGGGTGAACTGTTCGGCCGTGACGTCCGTGGCCAGCGTGCAGTGGGGCACCCACCCACCCGGCCGATAGTGCTCCCACGGCGCCGCCCCGACGCGGCTGAACCGAGCGTGAAGGCCCGCCTGCAGCTCCAGCAGCTCCGAGGTCACCGTGGGGGCGAGGAAGACCGCGACGTGCGGGAAAAACCCCACGCTGGCCAGCGTGGTGGGCAGCGGCGCCACTTCCGCGGCGAAGCGCGTCAGCTCGGCCTCGGCGGCGTCGCGGTCGAGGCTGTCCCAGATGCCGACCGAGACGTGCGGCCGGGCCCCAGAGCGGGCCATGTGCACGATGCCCTCGTCCTCCAGGTCGTGCCACAGCCGGCGCACGACGGCTGCGGCGTGATCGTCGAGGCCGAGCTCGAGGGCGTATGGCATCGGCGTGGATCATGACCAAGCGTCGTGCGCTCGGCCAGCACTTTCTCCGAGACCCGACGATCGCCCACGCGATCGTCGACCTCGTGGCGCCCACTGCGCGTGATCTGGTCGTCGAGATCGGACCGGGCGAGGGCGCGCTGACCACCGCGCTGGCCGGTCGGGCCGGCCGGGTGATCGCGCTCGAGATCGATCGGGCGCTCGCGGAGGGGCTCCGGGCGAAGCTGCCGACCGTCGAGGTGCTCGATGCCGACGCGCGGACGTGGAACTACGCATCACTCGCGGCGCCGGCGGGCGGCGGCCGCGTGCTGGCCGTCGGCAACCTGCCGTACAGCGTGGGCAAAGCCATCCTCGTGACGCTGATCGACGCCCGCACCGCGATCGACGAGATGGCGCTGATGCTCCAGCGTGAGGTGGCCGAGCGGCTGGCCGCGCCCGCCGGCGGCAAGGCGTACGGGAGCCTCTCGGTGTTCGCGCAGCTTTACTGCGACGTGCGGGTCGCGCTCCGCGTGCCGCCCGGCGCCTTCCGTCCGCCGCCGCAGGTGGACTCGGCGGTGCTCCACCTCCGCGTCTTACGCGAGCCGCGCGTCCCGCTGGCCGACGCCGGGCGATTTCAAACGGTCGTCCGCGCCGCGTTCGCACAGCGGCGCAAGACCCTTGCGAACGCGCTCGCCGGGGGCCTCGGGCTCCCGCTTGAGGTCGTCCGGCGCGCGGCTACCACCGCTGGTGTGGACCCGGGCCGGCGGGCCGAAACCCTCACGATCGGCGAATTTGCGGACCTGGTTCGACAGCTCTCGCTATCATGAAATCGATGCAGGGACGCATGGTTGCGGCGACGGCGCTGCTCGCGGCCAGCCTTACGGGGCTCGCCGTGTCGACCCATCGTTATGTTTGGCCGGGCGCCGCTCCGGCGCCGCGCTGGATTCCGGCGCCGCCGCTCGCCGCGATGGTCCCACGCCCGGCGTTTCCGACCGAAACCCGCGAGATCGCCGTGAAGCCGGGCGATACGCTCCCGCGCGTGATCACGCGCGGCGGCCTCGAGCCGCGCATGGCCAACGACCTCGCTACGCAGTTCGGGCGCAACGGCGCCGACCTCCGGAAGCTTCGTCCCGGCGCGACCGTCCGGATCGTGTGGAACTTCCGGAAGGAGCCGATCGAGGTCCGGTACGAGGCGAGCCCGTGGCTCTCGTTCGCCGCCCGGCCGATGAACGGGGCCTGGCGGGTCGGCCGCGCGGAAACGGTGCCCGACTTGCGGGTCGAAACCGTGAGCGGTGTGGTGCAGCGTTCGCTCTTCGACGCGGTCGAACGCACGGGCGAGTCGGCGCGGCTGGTGCTGGAGCTGGTCGACATGTTCTCCTCGGACTTCGACTTCACCGCCGACACGCGCGCCGGCGACCGCTTCCGCCTGCTGGTCGAGAAGCGCTACGCCGGTGACGCCTTCGTCGACTACGGCCGGATCCTGGTGGCCCAGTACGCGAGCGGCGGCCGGATACTGACCGGCGTCGGGTTCGAGCGCGCGTCGCGCTACGGGCACTACGACACGTCCGGCCAGTCGCTGCGCAAGAGCTTCCTCAGGTCGCCGCTCGAGTTCACGCGCATCACGTCCGGCTTCACGTACGCGCGCCCGCATCCGATCCTGGGCGGCGTCCGGCCCCACCTCGCGATCGACTACGGGGCGCCCGTCGGTACGCCGGTCCGCGCCGTCGCCGACGGCGTGGTCGTGCACGCCGGCTGGAACGGCGGCAACGGCATCCAGGTGCACCTGCGGCATCGGTCCGGGTACGAGACCCAGTACAACCACCTCTCGCGGATCACGCCGGGGCTACATGCGGGGATGCGCGTACGGCAGAAGCAGATCATCGGCGCCGTCGGCGCCACCGGGCTCGCCACCGGGCCCCACCTCGACTACCGCGTGGCGAGGAACGGCACGTTCGTGAATCCGCTCGGCGAGAAGTTCATCCCCGGCGAGCCCATCCCCGCCGGCGAGCGGGCCGAGTTCAACGGCCAGGCCCACGATCTGATCGCGCGTCTCGAGACTCAAGCCCCCTTCTAGCGTCACCGTCCCGCCAGGGGGCGCCTTGCCCCTGACATCTCGCCCATTTCCCCGCGTCGGCGGCCGCCCCCGAAACTTCGGCGGGCTCGGGCCCGATGGTACGATGACGACGCCGTCAGGAGCAGTGCGCGCTGCAGGCCGTCGCGGGGCTGGGCCCCGCCGGCCGAGGCGCCGCTTACATAAAAGGAGTTCCGTGGAACCCGTCGTCCGTCTGATCCCTCTCGGTGGCCTTGGCGAGATCGGCCTCAACATGATGCTGGTCGAGTCCGGCGACGATCTGATCGCGATCGATTGCGGCCTCATGTTCCCGGACGACGAGCTCCCCGGTATCGACCACGTCATCCCCGACTTCACCTACGCGCTCGAGCGCCGGACCGGTTTCCGCGCCGTGGTCCTGACCCACGGTCACGAGGACCACATCGGTGCGCTACCCTACCTGCTGCGTCAGCTGCCCGTACCGGTCTACGGCACGCCGCTGACGCTGGCCCTGGTCGCCGAGCGGCTGCGCGAGCACGGCTTGCTCGAGACGGCCGACTTGCGGTCGATGCGTCCACGGGACCGGATCCAGGCGGGCGTCTTCGGCATCGAGCCCATCAGGGTGACCCACTCGATCGCCGACGGCATCGGGCTGGCGATCGACACGCCGGCCGGCACCATCGTCCACACCGGCGACTTCAAGCTCGACCCGAGCCCGCTCGACGGCGAGGCGCCCGACTATCGGCGGTTCGCGGAGCTGGGCGAGCGCGGCGTGACCGTGCTCTGCTCGGACTCGACGAACGTGGACCGCCCCGGGCACACGCGGTCGGAAGTCGAGGTGGGCCAGGCGCTCGGCGGGCGGTTCGATGTCGCCACCGGGCGCATCATCGTCGCCACGTTCGCCTCGCACATCCACCGCATCCAGCAGGTGCTCACGCTGGCCGCGCGCACCGATCGGCGCGTCGCGCTGCTCGGCATGAGCATGCAGAAGAACGTGACGATCGCCGCGGACCTGGGCTACCTCCAGGTGCCTCCTTCCATCGTGGTCCCGCTGGAGGAGCTCGCCTCGCTGCCGGCGCGCCAGCAGGTGATCCTGTCGACGGGGAGCCAGGGCGAGCCGCATTCCGCGCTGGCCCTCATGGCCGCCGGCGAGCACAAGTACGTGAAGGTGGAGCGCGGCGACCTCGTGATCATCTCGGCCCGCGTGATCCCTGGCCACGAGCGCACCATCGGCCGCGTGGTCAACGCGCTCTACCGGCTGGGCGCCGAGGTCCTCTACGAGGACAACGCCTTCGTCCACGTCTCCGGCCACGCGAGCCAGGACGATCTGAAGCTGATGATGAGCCTCACCCGGCCGCGCTACTTCGTGCCGGTGCACGGGGAGTACCGCCACCTGCTGGGCCATGCGCGCCTGGCCGAGAGCGTCGGGATCGCGCCCGAGCGCGTCTTCCTCATGGAGGACGGCATGGGCCTCGAGCTCTCGACGTCGGACGCGCGCGTGGTCGGCGGCTTCCCGGCCGGTCGCGTCCTGGTGGACGGCAAGTCGGTCGGCGACATCGGCGCGGTGGTGCTGCGCGATCGCCAGCTGCTCGCCGAGGACGGGTTGATCGCGGTGTCGGTCGCCTTCGACAAGAGCGGCGTGGTTGTCGCGGGCCCGGAGATCGCCTCGCGCGGCTTCGTGTACGTCAAAGAGAACGAGCTCTTGATGGAAGAGCTGAAGAAAGCCGTCCTCGCGGCGCTCGCCGAGCGCGATTCCGACGCCCCGTTCGATCGCGAGCTGGTCGGCGCCACGGTGCGGAGCGCGGTTCGCCACTTCGTCAACCAGCGATTCCGGCGTAAGCCCGTCGTGCTGCCGATCGTACTGGAGGTCTGATGGCCGCGCTCGTTTCGACGGACGAGAAGCCCCGCCGGCGCCGCACGCGCGGCTCCGACCGCTGGCTCGGCGAGGTCAAAGGCATCCTGGCGATCTTGATCGCCGGTTTCGGCCTGGTCGCGCTCTTAACCTTCGACTCCAGGCTGACGCCGGCCGCGCAGAACAGCCCGACCGGGCCGATCGGCGTCTGGATCGCGTGGGCGATCTTCCAGTCCTTCGGTTACGCGGGATTCCTTTTGCCGACCTTGTTGGGTGCCTGGGGCGCCTCGGCGTTCGTGAGGCCGCTCGTGATGCGGGGCATGTTGCCGTTCCTCGGGCTCGCCGTACTGCTGGTGAGCGCCACGGGGCTCTTGACGCAGGCCATTGCCGCGCGGCCCAACGCAGTCGCCGGCGGAATCGTCGGGCGCACGGTCACGTCCGTCCTTTCATCTGGATTCGGCAACGTCGGCACGTGGTTCGCGCTGCTCGCGGCGATCCCGATCGGCGTGCTGTGCGTGACGCGTGTGTCCTACGCCGCGCTGGCGCGCGTCACGACCACGCGATTCTCGAAACTCCCGCGCCGCAAGGGCCGGACCGCGCGGGCTGGGCTCGAGCCGGAGCTGAACGCCGCGCGCGCGGCAGCGGCGAGCGAGCCCGAGGTCATCACGCCCCCGGTCGTCGTCGAGCCGTCGCGCCCGCGCGGCCGCCTGGCCGAGCAGGGGCTCGCGTGGCAGGAGACGTTCGACTTCGGCCGGGGCGGCGCCGAAGCCTTCCAGCTTCCGCCGGTGGGCCTCCTCAAGGTCCCGCCCCCCTCCGAGCTCAAGCGGACGCGCGAGGAGCTGCAGGAGAACGCCGAGACGATCCGGCGAAAGCTCCAGGACTTCGAGGTTGAAGGGCGTATCGTCCAGGTGAGCCCGGGCCCGATCATCACCTCGTACGAGTTCGAGCCGGCCGCGGGCATC
>Ga0209376_1001234_pt1 | contig 26319 bp, 16 predicted proteins | sample GraSoiAngelo_134_FD_185891 | JGI IMG/M metagenome (GOLD analysis project Ga0209376, IMG submission 185891) | Grasslands soil microbial communities from the Angelo Coastal Reserve, California, USA - 14_0929_05_30cm (SPAdes) (version 2) | ecosystem: Environmental > Terrestrial > Soil > Grasslands ... | reverse complement strand
GCGTCGAGTTGTTACGCCGGTCACGGCAGGAATGGTAGCGAAAGTGCGAGGCAGAGGGAAGAGTTTTAGGCAGGGGGCCGCGTAAAAGGCTCCGCCTCACGCGGCGGGGCATCGAGGATCGAGCAGCCGGCATCGACGACATGGGGAGGCGATTACGAATAGGAATACCAAGAAATAGTTAGAGATCCTTCGGCTTCGCTCAGGATGACAAGAATGTGAATCGGGAATCGAGCACGAGCATAAGCATGAAGAAGTAGAGCTAGAACGGGAATGGGAATACGAGAAAATAGTTAGAGATCCTTCCCGCCACGGCGGGTAAACTGTTTCGCTCCCGCCTCCGCGCAAGCTACGGCGCGGCAACCAGGATGACAAGAAAGGGGGACGGGGAGATGGGAATTACGACCAGGTGATGAGGCGGAGCTCGTGGTCTTGCTGTAAATGGGGATGAGTGGGCAGGACCCGGATACTGAAACCGTAGGCGCCGGATTCGCTTGCCGGAACTGACCCGCGATACAAATAGCTGCCATCGCCATTCTGACCGGCCTGGTTCAACATGGTGATGGCTGGATTCTTAATTCCGCCATTTTCGGCTTCGCCGTGATAAGCCTCGACCCGGACATGCTGCGGATCGACCCCGCCGAGATGAACACGCGCACTCACTTCTAACGATTCGCCTACGGGAATGTTCTGCCGGTCTTTATTGCCAATCTCGACCTGATCGATCCGGATCTGCGGCCAATCGTTGCGGATGCGCGATTTCCATTGGCTGAGATCGCTGGCCGCAGCGCAATCGTTTTGCGAAAACGCCCGGTACGCTTGCGCTGCGGGCACGTAAAGCCGCTCGGTGTATTCCTTGACCATGCGATGAGTATTGAAAACGGGCGTGACACTGCGGATCGATTCGCGCATGAGCTGGAGCCAGGCGAGGGGAAGTTTGCCGTCGGGTTTAGCGTAATAAAGCGGGATGATCTGGTTCTCGAGCAGCTGATAAAGGCTGCTGGAATCGACTTCGTTTTGGAACTCGATAGTGCCATCTTTGATCTCGGCGCCGATGGCCCAGCCGTTGTTTCCATTATAACTTTCCCCCCACCAGCCATCGAGCACGCTGAGATTCAGGCCGCCATTGGGTGGTGTTTTCATTCCGCTGGTGCCGCTCGCTTCCAACGGACGCAGGGGATTGTTTAACCAAAGATCGACGCCCTGCACAAGCCGACGCGCGATGTAGGTGTCGTAGTCCTCGACGAAAACGATGCGATTATGGAAACCGGATTTGCGCGAGAATTTGTACACTTCCTGGATAAGCGCTTTGCCGTCTTCGTCGCGCGGATGCGCTTTGCCGGCGAAAATAAATTGAACCGGGCGGGTGGAATCGTTCAGCAGCTTGTGCAGGCGATCTTTGTCGGTGAAAAGGAGAGCCCCGCGCTTGTAGGTAGCGAAACGTCGGGCAAACCCGATGGTGAGAATCTCGGGATCGAGAATGCGATTGGCCGCGCGAATGGATTCGGGCGATTCGCCGATGCGCTCGCGCTGAGCCTTGACGCGTCCGCGCACGAACTCGACCAGGCGCAGCTTCAATTTCTGGTGCGCGTCCCAGAGAATGGCATCGGGAATATCCATGACCCGGCGCCAGAAATCTTCGTTGGTAAGGTTTTCTTCCCAATCGCCGAGATACTTGTCGTAAAGCACGAGAAATTCCGGGGCCAGCCAGGTCTTGGTATGAATCCCGTTAGTTACGTGAGTAATGGGCACTTCGTGCGACGGAACGCCGGTCCAAACGTCTTTCCACAAGCCACGACTGACTTCGCCGTGCAATTGGCTGACGCCGTTGGAATGCCGGCTCAAGCGCAACGCCAGGATCGTCATGCTAAATGGGTCGGCGGCGTTGACCCGGGTTTGGCCGAAGGAGAAGAATTCGTCGAAAGGCAGACCGATCTCGGTCGCAAAACTGCCGAAATATTTGCGCATCATTTCGCGCGGGAAAGAATCGTTTCCGGCCGGCACCGGTGTGTGGGTGGTGAAAACATTGGCCGAAGCTGCGACCTGAAGGGCGGCGTAAAAACCTAGCTTTTTCTCCGTGACGAGACGCCGAATCCGCTCGAGGCCGAGAAAAGCGGAGTGTCCTTCGTTCATATGAAAAACGTCCGGCTCGATCCCGAGCGCGTTCAGCGCATTGACGCCGCCGATGCCGAGCACGATCTCCTGTCGCATTCGCATTTCGAGATCGCCGCCGTAAAGTTCCGCCGTGATAAGCCGATCTTCCGCTTTGTTCTCCGGAATATCGGTGTCGAGCAGATAAAGCCTGACGCGCCCGACGTGAAGTTCCCAAAGGCGGGCGTAAACATCGCGGTCCAGAATCTGCACTGCCACCAGCAGCGCAGAATCATCGTGCCGAACTTCGCGGATGGGCAGATGATGAAAGTTTTGATTAAGACTGACCGCGTGCTGGATTCCGTCCTTGTCGATTTCCTGCCGAAAATATCCGTGCCGATAGAGCAAGCCGATGGCGACAAAGTTCAGATCGAGATCGCTGGCTGATTTGCAATGGTCGCCGGAGAGAATGCCGAGGCCGCCGGAATAATTTGGGATTGATTCGTGAAATCCAAATTCGGCGGAGAAATAGGCCACCGGTTTTTGGATGACCGCGCCGGCTCCGGTCTTCCCGTAAGTATCCTTGCGAGTGAGATATTTTTGGAAAGCGTCGTAAACCTGTTTCAGCTCGCGCAGAAAAGTTTTGTCGGTGGCGAGTTCTTCCAGCCGGGCCTGGCGCGAGAGCTGGAGCATGCGAATGGGATTGTGATTGGTCCGGTTCCAAAGCTCGGGATCGAGATGACGAAAGAGGCGGCGGGCGGACGGCTCCCACGTCCACCAGACGTTGAAGCTCACTTCGCGCAGCGGTTCGAGTGCGGCGGGAAGGGTGGGGACTATATTATAGCTTTGGAAGTTTGGCATGGCGGGAAAGCGGCCAACATCGCGATTTTGTCACGAAACGGTAAAGCATCAAATCTCAGGCGATAAGAGCGCAGCGGGTTACGTGCCGCGGGGGACAGCGAGGGGCTGGGGTGTTGGAGTAATGGCGTCGCGTAAAAGGCTCCGCCTCGCGCGATGGGGCAGGGAGCGGGGAGCGAGAGGGAAGAGAGGGTGAGAAATGATTGGTGAGAGCTGAGGAAGGCAAAGAGCAGACAAAACGTGATCGGTGAAAGGTGATCAGTGATCGGCAGAAAAAAGCAGAGACAAACATCGAACACCCAACATCGAACATCGAACGTCGAAAGCGGACAGACGCGAGTGGGAGTGCTGGTGCACGGAGGGAGGAGAGGGGTGAGAAGTGATTAGTGAGAGGTTAAAAAGGTTACATATTTACAAAGGTTGAAGGGATGAAGGGTTGAAGCGAGGTCATTGCGTAGATTTTGCCTGGACGAGCAGGCCGAGGAGGAATCCGGTGAGGAGGCCGCCGAGGTGGGCTGACATGCTGACGCGAGGAGTGACAAGATCGAAGGCGAGTTGCAGGAGGACGATCACGAAGATGTTTCGCAAACGTTGTCGGGCCAACGGAGCGTGGCGATGACGGAGGAGGAAACCGGTCCATGTGCCGACGACGCCCATAACGCAACCGGAGGCGCCGACGAGTTGCACCGGCTCGAGCAGTCTCAGTTTCGTTAGCAAAACGATGGCGATGCTCGATCCGATTCCCGAGACCAAATAACAAACGGCGAAAAAGAATCCGCCAATTTGCCGCTCCAGGGCCGGACCGAGCAGAAGCAGGGCGAAGAGGTTAAAGAAAATATGGATCGGTCCGTAGTGGAGAAAAAGCGCGGCGAGAAGTCGCCAGTATTGGTGTCGAAAGATCACTGAACTGGTGTCGAGCTCGCCGAGGCGATGCAGTGTGACTGGATTGGTTGAGCCGCCGGCGATAAGTTCGAGAACGAAGACGGCAACGTTGACGATGATTAGCGCGAGAACGACAGGCGAGACGGTAATACCGGACTGGCGGTCCGAGCCGGACTGGCGGAAAGGGTGGAAGCGGGCGCGGTTCCGGAGAAAAGCAGGCACGACCAAAAGAGCGCACCAAACAATCGCAGCTAGCCAGCCCGCAATGGGACGCGCGAGGAGCCACCCCAAAGCGGATGCGATCAGAACAACGGCGGCTCGGGCGCGCCGGCCGCGAGTTTGCGGCTGGAAAGCCTGAAGCAGAATGAGCGCTGAAGTTGCGACGGCAGTGAAAAGAAGGATGTGGTTGAGCTCCATGGGTTCGTTGAAGCGTTGAAGGGTTGGAGCGGTGAACGGATGAGAAGTTAAAAGCGTTAAAAGGGTTACAAAGTTAAAAAGATTAAAAGTGAGTCGGCTGGGCAATGCAGATTTCGCCGGGCGGACAGGCCGAGAAGAAATCGGGGAAGGACGCTACCCCCCCGGCCATACTGTAGCGGCGGTCTATGACCGCCGGACCCGACTTTCGAAAAATCTTCCGCCATCAACGGGCAAGATGCCCGTTGGCGCCACAGCCAGGATGGCTGTGCTACGACGTCACACGAAAGTTTCTTTGCGCGGCGTGATTTTTTGCGAAATTCGGCAGGTGCGCATTTCCATCACGAACTATCTCGATGTCATGTCTTCCTGGTGTTTTTGGTCGCAACCGACCTGGGCAGAATTGAAGCGCCGCTACGCTGATCGGGTGGACTTCGATTGGAAAATTGCGCTGATGGATGGGGAGGGATTGCCGAAGTCGCGTGCGCAAGAGGAATGGTATTACCGACGCAGCGGGTTGATGAACCGCTCACCTTTCATGTTGCGGAGCGATTCCTACGAGCCGGTTTTGCCGGAATATTTGGCCCCAAATCTCGTGGCCGAGGCCGCGCGTGATCTTGGAATCAGTGATGATTCGGTGCGACTTGCGCTTTCCAACTCCATCCTGCGCGAGGGATCAAAAGCTATTCGTGATGTCGACGTGGCGGCGGAAATCGGTGCGCGCGCGTCGGGACTGGATAAGGCGAAATTGGTGGACCGGGCCAAGTCGCCGGAAATTGAGAAGCGGATTCGTCGAAGCACGGCCGATTGGCAGGCCCTTAAGGTAATGCAACGCCCCACTTTTCTTATCGATACTGAAATTGGTGATCGCGCAATCTTCTCGGGCGTGATAAGATTGGAACCTATAGCTGCCACTTTGGATTCAATGATTGACGACGCTGTCGCCTACGCCGCACATGCCGCCCATTTCGGCGCGCCACCTGCTCAATAGATTTAGATTCACCTTGCGACTCTTTCATTGTGGCTACAACTTTCCCCGGCTCGCGAAATTGCGGGCCCCTCGATGTGGTCTTCGCAGCCGCATCGTTGCCGAGTGCTCCGCGGTCGCGTCCAATCGACGGCGGATTTGCGAAAATGAAATAACAGCGATGCGCCGCACTCTCGTCTCGCTGGAAGGAGACTAAATCTGCAACTACAAATTCGTGTAAATGGTCGGATTCGCGCCCGCGAAGTGCGGGTGATCATGGGATCGACTGGGGAACAACTCGGCGTCATGAAGTTGTCCGACGCCCTGCGCAGAGCTCAGAGTCTGGAGCTGGATTTGGTTGAGATCGCACCTACGGCAAATCCGCCGGTGTGCAAGATCGTCGACTTTGGCAAGTATCGTTATGATATCGCCAAACAGGAAAAGGACCGCAGATCGTCGCCCGCGGCGAAGCTGAAAGAAATCAAGTTTCGGGTAAACATCGACGAGCACGATTACCTGACCAAGATCCGCCATGGCGAAGAATTTCTCGATCGCGGGAACAAAGTGCGGGTACAATTGCAGTTTCGGGGGCGCGAAATGGCGCATCAGGAATTTGGGATGCAGTTGATGGCCAAGGTGAAGAATGACCTGGCCGGGATGTCACAGGTGGAGATGGAGCCGAAGCTGGCCGGCCGCAATATCACGATGACGCTTTCACCGTTGCCCGCTAACCGACGCAAACGACGATTTGCCCCGGTGGTCGAAACAATTTCGCCCAACGGTAGCGATGCTCCGGTAGAGTAAGGGGACATCGGCTTTCAGTTGATGTGCCAAGCGCTATCGGCGTGCCTCCAATCTGAGCCTGGGGCATCGCCCCAGGAACTCGGTCAAAAGGATTCGATAGCGCTGAAAGCGCGATTCATGTGTAGTCCGTAGATTGGCCCGATCCCTCGGCTGATTCGCGCTTACAGCGCTGGTGGGGAAACTTTCGCCCCTGGGGCGTTGCCCCAGGCTGAGGATGAACGCGCGCCTTTGGCGCTAAACGTTTTTCGAAAATAGGCGACTGAAGTCCGCCCCCGCAGTTAAGGGGCAGTTCAGAGACAGCCGCTCCTTGATGATCACGGCTTGGTGGCCGGTGTTGCAGTTGCTGCAGCTGGCGGACGCACGTTCGGATTAGGAATGGGACCAGATGGCATCGGCTCTGGCGTCGGTGTTCCGTGCAATTTCGCGTCCAAAAATCTTTTTCGCTGCTGCGCATCCTGATTATTGGGATCGAGCTTGAGGGTTTTGTCTACGTCGGCCATGGCGGCCTTTAAGTCGTTCTTAGTTTGATGAATGAAAGCGCGCACCTGATAATATTTCGGTTCCTCTGGGCTGAGCTTGATGGCTTCGTTGTAATCTTGCAGCGCCTTGTCGTAATCCTTCAACTGCATCTCCGCGTAGGCGCGTCGCTCAAAAATATCGGGATCGTTTGATTTTACTTTTAGCGCCTCGGAATAATCAGCAATCGCTTCCTGAAATTTCTGCTGACTCACGTAAACACTGGCGCGTTGCTGCAAAGCCGAAGCCAGATTCGGAGCGTAGCGCTGCTCCAGCTGTGACGCTCTTTTAAAAGCGTTAATCGCTTTGTCCCAATCTTTCACCTTGGAAGCTTCGATTCCTTCGCGTGTGAGATTGGCCGCTTCCTGGTTGCCTTGCCCGAACAGCACCGCTGCCCCGAAGGCGAACACCATTATTCCCAAACCTGACAATTTCATGTAACGCATGTTGCTCTCCGTAAAAAGAATTGTGGGCAGACAAATGCGACGAATGCGCGCTGCCTGTCAATCGTTCTCTTGCTCATTCTTGTATTCGTTTTCCACCGTCGCGGCGGACTGCGTTTCTATTGAAGTAGTCGCCGCTGCCTCATCCACCCGGCTGATGCGAAGCGCGCGCCCCGTCCCCTCGTCGATCTCAACCAACGCTCCGCGCAAGCGCACCTCGCCCGTGGCCACTGGGAATTGCGCGGGCAAGTTCGACATAAAACGCTGCACGATTGGTTCGACGGCGCGACCTATAATAGAATTCACCGGTCCGCACATTCCGGCATCGCAAAGAAAGGCAGTGCCGCCCGGAAAAATCTGCTCGTCTGCCGTTTGCACGTGGGTGTGGGTGCCGAGGACGGCAGAAACTTTGCCATCGAGAAAACGGGCGAGCGCAATTTTTTCGCTCGTCGTTTCGCCATGAACATCAACCACGATGACCGAAGTTTCTGTTCGCATTTTCGCAATCGCCGTCTCCATCGCGTGAAATGGATTCTCCAAAATCGGGAGCATGAAGGTACGGCATTGCACATTGATTACGCCCACTTTTCCTTTCGCTGTTTCCAGCACGATCGAGCCGTGCCCGGGCGCGCCTGCAGGGTAATTAATCGGGCGCAGCAACCGCGGCTCGGTGTCGATAAATCCGAAAATCTCTTTCTGGTCCCAGATATGATCGCCGGTGGTAATGACCGAAACGCCAGCGCGCAAAAGATCGATCGTGATTTTTCCGGTAATGCCGCGGCCACCGGCCGCGTTTTCGCCATTTACGATGGTGAAATCGAGCGCGTATTTTTCCTTTAATTCCGGGAGCCGCGCGATCACCGCGCTCCGGCCGGGTTCGCCAACGATGTCACCAAGGAAAAGAATCGTTAGCATTCGCCGATCATCGTGATTAATGAACGCGAAGTCCAGATGCTCCGTTGCATTCTCTTACTTTTCGCGCTTTTCAACCTGGGCCGGCTGGGAGCGGCGGAGATCAGTCCACTGGCGGATAAACCGCGGTGGCCAACGCTCGACCGTTATCAGAAAACGATCACCCGGGATGATTTCACGCGCTTATTGCAAAATGTTTATGCCACTCGCGGCTATGATGACCTGATTCAAATCGGTGACGATTCGGCGCGAATCGTGGAGGACGTAGCGGCGCAAAAAATTTTCACGTTGCGTTTCGCCAAAGGAACGCCACCCAAGCTCCCCGCGCATTATTGGCGGCGCATTGATAAACTCAGCCGCGCTTCCACCAAGCGGCCGCTAAGCGGGTTGAATGTTACGCTTGATCCCGGTCATCTCGGCGGGCACTGGGCCAAAATGGAGGAGCGCTGGTTTCAAGTGGACGACCAGCCGCCGGTAGAAGAAGGCGAACTGACCTGGCGGGTGGCGAAAATTCTCGCGCCGAAATTGCGCACCCTCGGCGCCGAAGTCTCTTTCGCCCGGCGGCACGATCATCCTACAACACCGTTGCGTCCGGATGATTTTCGGGAAATCGCCAGGGAGGTCCTCGCTAAAACCGGCGTGAACGAGCCACGGCAAAACTACGACGCGGATGATGTGGACAAGGACAAATCGATTCGCTGGCAAAGCGAGCTGCTCTTTTATCGGCAAAGCGAAATTCGTTACCGAGCGAAAAAGGTGAACATGAAATTACAGCCTGATCTGGTGCTTTGCCTGCATTTCAATGCCGAAGGTTGGGGCGATCCGAAAAATCCGACGCTGATCGATCGCAATCATTTTCACGTGCTGGTAAACGGTTCTTATTTGCCCGACGAGATCGCGCACGATGACGAGCGCTACGAGATGATCCGGCGTTTGCTCAGTCGCGCTTACGAAGAAGAACTGCCGCTGGCCGATGCGATGGCCGCAACATTTGCGCAGGAAACCGGGTTGCCGCCTTACCAATATACGACCGATACGGTGGCGAAGGTCGGAACGAGCGGTTATGTGTATGCGCGCAATCTGCTGGCCGCGCGGGTTTTTCGTTGCCCGGTGATTTATTTCGAGCCGTACGTAATGAACAGCACGGAAGGATTCGCGCGAATTGAGGCCGGCGATTACGAGGGCACTCGCGAAGTCGGCGGTGTGCAACGCAAGAGTATCTTTCGCGAGTATGCCCAAGCCGTGGCCGATGGGTTGGCCGATTATTGTCGCAAAGTGCGAGCCGTAAAGTAATTGGCGCAACTGCTTCTTTCTGGGGGAGCGCAGGCTGCTAGCCTGCATTCGTCGGCAGCTTGCCGACGAAAAATCCGCAAGAAGGTTTCGGCTAGCAGCCGAAACCCAGCAGGCTGGCAGCCTGCGCTCCCCGGAGTTGTAGCTGCTGCCGCCACTGGCGGCAGAATCGAGCAGAGGATCTGCCGCTGAGGACAGCGGCAGCTACAAGGCGGAAATCGCTTCCCGAATATCTTCGATCGTCACGTTATTTGAAACGTGCGCTTCGCCAATTCTCGGCGTGATGACAAATCGAATTTTGCCGCCGAGGAATTTTTTATCATGTACGACCGTGGCGGTTATTTTTTCTCGATCCACCTCATTCGGCAGTTGCGTCGGCAACTCAAACCCTTTCAACAGCGAAACAACATCATCCCGCTCCTGCGACGAAAGCCCCGCCCGTTTTATCGAAATGCCGCAGGCCGCCACCATCCCAATACTGATGCAATCGCCGTGCGGAATTTTGAAGTCGGTGGCGCGTTCGATCGCGTGTCCGACGGTGTGGCCAAAATTCAGGAGCGTGCGTTCCCCGGAAATCTCGCGAGCATCGGCCATCACGATCCGGGCTTTGATCGCGATATTGCGCCGGATAAGCGCGACGAATCCGTCATCCTTCAGTCCAAGCCGGACTGGCATTTTCACTCGGGATGACAGGGCGCGAAACATTTCGGCGTCGCAAATAATGGCGTGCTTAATGATTTCTGCATAACCCTGACGCAATTCTTGCGGCGGCAACGATTCAAGCGCTTCGACGTCTGCGATAATCAACGCGGGATGATGAATTGCGCCGATCAAATTTTTCCCGGCGTCAAGGTTTACTCCGGTCTTGCCGCCGATCGAGCTATCGACCATGGCGAGCAGCGTCGTCGGGATCTGAATGTGTGGAATGCCGCGTTGAAAGATGGCGGCGACAAACCCGGAAATATCACCGATGACGCCGCCGCCCAGCCCGACCACGAATGAACTTCGATCGAGCCCCGCGACGATCATTTCGTCGCAAATTTGCCCTACCTGCGCGAGTGACTTTGATTTTTCACCCGCTGGAATCCGGATCAATCGCGACGAAAAATTTTTCGAACTGAAACTTTCGCAGACGCGATCGCTGAACAATCGTGCCGAAGCTTCATCGGCAATAATGGCGCAACGATTTGCGCTCACCACCTTGCGCGAGAGCTCACCAACATTCGCGATCAACCCATGGCCCACGAGCGCAGAGTAACGAAAACCGTTCCCGGAAATCTCAATCGTGTCGGAGTTCACTTGACAAACAACCGCTCTATTTCATCTAACAGTAACATGGCTGATTCTTTCGAGCCGACATCGCCTCCTCCAGCGCCCGAGCCGATTCCGCCAAATCCGAATCCGCCTCCCGAACCTCCGCCGCGTGGAGAAACGACGCAATCAACCGGATTACCTTCCAATATCGCCGCCGCGCTGGCCTGCATTCCGTTGGTGGGCGGGCTCATTTTTTGGTTTTTGGAGAAGCGCGACAGTTTTGTTCGCTTTTACGCGATGCAATCAATCATCTTCGGCGGCGCGTGGGTCGTATTTAATATTATTTCCAGGATCGTTTTCGATATTTTTGGCTCCATCCCGGCGTTGGGCCCCGTGCTGGTTTTCCTTTGGGCCATCATTCAAGCGCTGGTCCATCTCGCTTTTCTCGTCATTATGGTGATCGCGATGATCAAAGCATTTTCAGGATCGCGCTGGGACATACCGTACGTGGGGCCGGTGGCGCGGAAATACGCGGGCGAATAAACTGTAGCGGCGCTCTATCAGCGCCGGATCGGATCGAATAGGACGGAACACAGGCATTCTTGCCTGTGCGCCCAGCGGGCTTTTAGCCGGCTGTCTCTATGTCCACGGCAGACAGGCAGGAGTGCCTGTCTGGCGCACAGACTTAGAAGTCTGTGTTCCATTTCTGCTGGCTCGACAGAGTCTCGCCCTACCGATTAGCTCAGCAACTTCACCACGATTTCGGTCAGCACTAATTCCTTATCCAATTGCGTTGTGACCAGCTCCAGGTTTGCCTGCAAACATGCTTCCATTCCCCGGACCAGTCGGTCGGTTTCGAAACGGTGCGCGTTCATCGCCGCAATTCCAAGCGCGTAAGCGTTGATCGCGCCATCTTTTTTTCGGGGCAAATGATCCGTCTCTTTGGCGGGCAAACGATTGAGCGTCGAAATGAAAGCGAACGGTGCCTGTGGCCGCGGAAGATGATGGTGTTCCATCAGATCCTTCGCCAGGAGAAGGTTGCGGATCGTCGGCAAAATAGTGGCGAGCAAAATGCCAATGGCGGTTTCGCCTTGGTCGAGCAAATCGCGCACAAGATTAAGCGCAAGGGTGGCGTCGCGGCGCGCGAGAGCATTGCCGAGCTCAAAAATGACCGCGGCCCGCGATATCGGCACCAGCGCACGTACTTGCTCGGCCGTGATCGCGCCCTCCGGCGCATAAAGCTTTAGCTTTTCCAGTTCGTTGGCAACAACGCCGGAGTCGCCGCCGGTGGAAAGGACAAAAAGTTCCAGCGCTTCCTCCTCAAACTCCAGACCGCGTTTTTTCGCTTCGGTCCGCACAATTTCGCCGGCATTTTCTTCCCAGCCGCTGCGATTCAGATCGGGCTCATCGAAAATCTGAATATCCGCCAGTTTCGTCAGCGTTTTGTAAAACGACCGACGCTTGTCCGGATCGATCGCGCTAACGAGAAATGTGACGTCGTCCGGCAGTCCGCCGCTGAGAATTGCGCCGAGCTCTTCCAGTGGCTCCAGCACATTGGCGGATTTCCCTTTTACATCGTCGGAAAGAAAATTCGCGCTTTTGAGCCAAACCAGCTTGCCGCCGCCGAAAAATGAAAGTGTTTGCAACGCGGCGATGGCCGAGCGAATCGCGGTGGCGGCGCCATCCACGTTGTCGGCCGCACCATCGATTATCTCGAGTCCAAATTCGCCCGCCTCGGCCGGAGCGAGCTGTTTGGCCAGTTCCGCCGCTTCACGCTTTACCCGCGCTTCGTCGGAACCGACGATCGCGCGAATGTTCTCGGTCGCTGCTTTGGTTTTGGGCATGATCCTCTTTCATCGCAAACGCGCGCTCGTTCAGCAAGCGATACCATCGCTAATTGGAAGATAGGCATCCTGCCTGTCTCGGACGACGGCCATCTTGTCCGTCCATGGCTTCAAGGGCGACAACCTGGAAGGTTGTCAGCCGAGTCAGGCTGGAAGCCTAACTTCCCAGGCGCAATTTCGGACGTTGAATGTTTACGGATTTGTAATTCGCAATTTGTTTAGAGCTTGGAGCTTGGGTTTTGGAATTTCCGTCTCTAAGGCATTGGCCGCAAGACGATCATTCCTCCGCTTGCTGCAAAGTCGTTCCAAAATCTTTCGCTGCGTATTCGCGGAACTTTTCTTTGAGCGCCGCGACGGTCGCAAATCTGGCGGGATAAATTCGCGGTAGCGCCGTTTCAAACGGCTGATGCCGGCCCAATGCATCCAGCAGCGCCAGAAAACTCGGCTTATCGGTCGCGACCAGAAAACGCACCAAGCGCTCCGATTCATCATAAAAAGTTTCGACCCGATCGGAGGGTGGCCGTGTTAACCGGACCAATGTCGCCAACGGAATCACTTCCTCGGCCGCGATTGCCTCCGAATGCGGCTTGGAAATGTAACCGCGCGCGCGCTGATAACTGGCATGGGCCGATTTCGAAATGTATTGCGCGATCCCTTCATTCAACCAGCAGGGAATCCCATCGGCATAGAATCGATGAAGAACGAGATGAACGATCTCGTGCCCAAGGACGTTCCCGGAAAATTTTTGCTCGGGATTGCGAAGAATGAACAGGCTGCCTTGCGAATGGATGCCACCGGTCCACTTCTCCAGTTCACCCAGACCCTGAAACTGCTGCCAATCCTCCGGGCGCTCGAAAATGTAAACGTTCGATTTGATATCGGTTAGCGGTTGATCGCGCTCCAATTCCTTCGCCACAACGCGATAGTGAAACTCCGCTTCCACCGAGATCGGCGTCGCCACATAGCTGTGAGCGAAGTGATATATGTAATGTTCGGTCTCGCCGTGTTTCCATTGCGTTGGATTAATGCTGAGGGCTTTTTCCCCGAGCGGGTTCGGATCGCGCTGGCTCAGTTGGGAAAATTCAACCTCGGGTAACGAATTCAGTCCGGTCTGCGCAATCGCCGCCGGCACGATCGAGAGCAGAGCGAGAAGGATGGAAACTATGCGCATCGATTGTCTTGAAGCTAATCGCATGCGAGAAGTAGCACAGGCTTCTAGCCTGTGGGGCAACCGGGCATCTTGCCCGGTTATCTTTATAAAGACACTTTTGGCAAGCTGCTGAAAAGTCCGACCTGGATGCGGCTTCGCGCGCGATCTCGCAGTTCTCTCGGACCGGTGGCTTTCACGCCATCGCGAACTGTTGCAAAGCCAGGTGCAGCGAGACACTGCAACCAACACGCGAGGTCCGAGCCGGAATGGCATCGAGTGCGCTACCCAACCAAGAGAAATTAAACGCGCGAGCGACGGCGGCCCTGGCACGATCAGTTTGTTAAAGTACCCCAAATTCGATCCGACGCAGCCCACCTTCGAGCGTGTCCCGCAGACGGATCATTAGCTGAAGGGCGCGATGCAAATGCAATAGTGCGTCGTAACTGCCAGTTGCATTCAGCGTTTCTTTGCTCGCCTCTTGCGCCATGGTGGAAAGTCTGTCCAACGATTGATCGAGAGCAGCGCGCCATTTTTCGCTCGAGCTGAATCCGTTTTTTTGCGCACTTTCAGCAATGCTATCTTTCGCCCCGCATACGCGAAAAAGGTCATCGAACTCATTTATGATTTCAGACGCGACCGCCAATTCCTTCGGGCTTCGAATTTTCGCGGCGAGCAGATCGGCAGTGATTTTCGTCTTAGCGAAAATCTCCTCGAATTGTTGGGAGTACTGCCGGCCGTATCGCGCGCTCAAGTCCACCGCAAGTTTTTGCGAATCCTCAAGATTGGCCTCCAGCGGACTAAAATCGTGCAGTTGGTCCGGTTTCGCGTCGAAAGGCCGATAACCACGCGTGAGCGGCTGGACAAAACTCGCCGCCTGTTTCCGTTCGCTTTCTCCCGGAGAGATTTGCAGAAATGCACACAGAATTTCAACCAGCGTGTCTGGTTCACGCAAAGCCTCCGCAAATGGAACGAATAGAATGGGCCACGGCCAAAACCCGATGCGGTCTGCGATAAAATGAGAGACTATCGCTGTCTCTTGCAGCGATATTTCGAAGGGCACATCCTGGCGCGCCAGACTGGAAAGGGCTATTTCGGTTAGATCGCGACTCACGATGATGAAACCCGGATTGCGCAGTAAAGCCGTGACCTCTTCGATGTGAAAAACATCGCTGGGAAATTTCCAGCCCCACCACCGATGACTCGCATTCATCCGTTGGATGTTCCGATGGGTCTCAACTAAATCGACTTTGCTCTTTGCTTGCCGAACGATTGGCGACCATTCGTGTTTGTATGGGTGGGGAGCGACTCCCATGCAGACGCCGAGGCCACGCAGGCAGCCTGCAATCAAAGACGTCCCGCCGCGCCCCGGCCCGAAAACCGCAACTGTGCGGACAATTCCAAATTCCCGGTTGAGGACGACGTGCTTCATTGCGTCCAGTGGCAGGGATAGTCTATGCTACACCCGCGAGCGGCGGCGGCCGTTGCCGCGAGTGTATTTCACCGGCCGGCGTTTAGGTTCAATTTTCGTTAGGCCGGTACCGCTTTTCACTTCCATGATTTGGTCGCGCAACAGCGCCGCCCGTTCGAACTCGAGATTGGCCGAAGCCCGCTGCATTTCATCTTCCAACTCGCGCAGTAATTCCGTCAGATCGAAGTTTCCACCGGCTTCATTGATGACAGACGAGGCGATCTCGCGGCCACGCAGGATCGTATGCAAACTTTCCTGCACTGCGCGCCGGACCGTCTGCGGAGTGATGCCGTGTTTTTCGTTGTATTCCATTTGCTTGGCCCGGCGATACTCCGAAATTGAAATCAACGCCTGCATGCTGTCGGTCACGATGTCGGCGAAAAGAACCACTTCGCCGTTGATGTGGCGGGCGGCGCGGCCGGCGGTTTGAATAAGGGAAGTTTGCGATCGCAAGAATCCTTCCTTGTCCGCGTCGAGAATGCAAACTAACGAGACTTCGGGAAGATCGAGACCTTCGCGCAACAGGTTAATCCCGACCAGAATGTCGAAATCGGCGGCGCGCAAGCCGCGCAAAATTTCCACGCGTTCAATAGTGTCGATGTCACTGTGCAGATAGCGGACCTTCAATCCGACATCGCGCAGGTAATCGGCCAGATCCTCCGCGGTGCGTTTCGTCAGAGTGGTGACGAGAACGCGTTCCTGCTGTTCAACCCGTTGACGGCAGAGCTCGATGGTATCGTCGATTTGATTCTTCAATCCGCGAATTGTGATCCTGGGATCGAGCAATCCAGTGGGGCGAATGATTTGTTCAACTACGAGCGGTTTCCCGGGAGTATAGACATCGAATTTCTCCGGCGGCTCGTCCGTACGCGAAAGTAGCACAGGCATCTTGCCTGTGGGCGTCCCGACTGATCTGCTTCGTAGGTGGGAAATCTCTTCTCCGGGCAGAACAAATGGCACCAACTCGTCCTCGCCGATCCGCGCGCGTTTGTGTGGCACGTAGCCCTTGTTGCCAACGACACTGTTCTGAATTTCGAACTCAGCTGGCGTGGCGCTGACGTACACAAGCTGGTTCGTCAGCTTCATAAACTCCGGAAAATTCAGTGGCCGGTTATCGAGCGCGCTGGGCAGACGAAATCCATATTCAACCAACACTGTCTTGCGCGACTTGTCCCCTTCATACATCCCGCCGATCTGCGGAATGGTCGCGTGCGACTCGTCGACCACGGTCAGGAAATCTTTCGGGAAGAAATCGATGATGGTGTAGGGCTTTGACCCGGGTGGACGGCCACTGAGATGCCGCGAGTAATTCTCGATCCCGCTGCAGAATCCCATCTCCTGCAACATCTCGAGATCGTATTCTGTTCGCATTTTCAAGCGCTGCGCTTCCAGTAATTTGTTCTGTGATTCAAGCATCTTGATCCGATCGTCCAGCTCCGCCCTAATTGTCGTTAGCGCGCGATTCAGCTTGTCCGCCGGAGTGACGAATTGTTTTGCCGGGAAAAATGTAATGATACTCAGCGCTTCGCGGGCATGGCCGGTCAACGGATCGAATCGCGTGATGGCATCGATCTCGTCGCCAAAGAATTCAATCCGGACCGCTTCTTCGTCGGCCGTTGCCGGATAAACCTCGACCACGTCGCCGCGGACGCGGAACCGGCCGCGCGAGAAATTCATGTCGTTGCGCTCGTAGAGCATATCGACCAACCGCCCAAGGACTGCTTCGCGAGAGGTGTGCTGTCCTCTTTTTACCGTCAGCAGCATCCGCTCATAATCTTCCGGCGAAGTGATGCCGTAGATGCAGGAAACGCTCGCGACGACGATGACATCGCGCCGGCTCAGTAGTGCGCTCGTTGCTGACAAACGCAAGCGTTCGATCTCTTCATTGATGGACGAATCTTTCTCGATGTAGGTATCGGAGCGCGGAATGTAGGCCTCCGGTTGGTAGTAATCGAAATAGCTGACGAAATACTCGACCGCATTACGCGGGAAAAATTGTTTGAACTCGGAGTAGAGCTGCGCCGCCAGCGTCTTGTTGTGAGAGATGACGAGCGTTGGCCGGTCGATCTCGCGGATTACGTTTGCGATGGTGAAGGTTTTTCCTGAGCCTGTGACACCGAGCAAGGTCTGGTGCCGGTTCCCAGCCTCGAGCGATTTCGCCAGTTTCGTGATCGCCTGCGCCTGGTCGCCTCGCGGTTTGTAATTGGATTCCAGCTGAAACGGCATCCGATACCTTAGCGCGGAGGTTTGGCTTGTGAAAGGCGCGCATAAAGCATATATGACAGGGGGGCTGGTCGCCCAGATATGCTCTCGGAGATTGCATCCGATCCCAAGCTGGAGATCGCGCATGTTCTGACGTTGGATCTCGTCGAATATTCCACGCTGCTGATTACGGATCAGACCCGCGTAATGGCCGATTTAAACAAGATTGTGCGCAACACGCCGCGCTTCCTCAAGGCCGAGGCCGAGGGAAAGCTCATTCGCATCCCAACGGGGGATGGAATGGCTCTGGTATTTTTTAATAATCCGGAAGCGCCACTCGAATGTGCAATGGAAATCGCCGCGGCGCTTAAAAACCATTCCGAGATTAAATTGCGCATGGGCATTCACAGCGGACCGATCAATCCGGTTATCGATGTGAATGATCGATCGAATGTAGCCGGCGCTGGAATAGACATGGCGCAGCGGGTGATGGATTGCGGCGACGCTGGCCACATTCTGTTATCCAAGCACGTGGCCGATGATCTATCACCTTATCCACGGTGGAGTCGTTATCTTCACGATTTGGGCGAATGTGAAATCAAGCATGGTCGCAAAATTTCGTTAGTAAATTTTTACACGGACGAGCTGGGAAACCGCGAACTGCCCAATAAACTCAAACTCGCACGGGCACCACCGCTCCAGGACCGCTCGCCGCTAGGCAAATCGAAGTCGCTTAGGTTTGGCGCCATTGCCGGTGCAATAGTGATGGCCCTCGTGCTCGGCTACGTCCTCTATCATGTCGCCAGGCTGCGACAGGCATCGCGACCTCCGGCGGAGCAGCCTTCCCCTGAAAAGTCGATTGCGGTTTTGCCTTTTGCGAACCTGAGCGAGGACAAAGCTAACGCATACTTTGCCGAGGGCATACAAGATGAAATCCTGACGCGCTTGTCGAAGATTGCCGACCTGAAGGTGATTTCGCGGACCTCGACACAACGTTACAAGAGCGCGGGGGAAAACTTATCCGAGGTCAGCAAGCAACTTCGCGTTGCACATATCGTGGAAGGAAACGTGCAAAGGAGCGGAGACGCCGTGCGCATCAATGTCCAGCTAATCAAAGCGGCCGACAATTCGCACCTTTGGGCGGAGACGTTCGATCGCAAACTTACAGACATCTTTTCGGTCGAAAGCGAAGTGGCAAAAGCGATCGCCGACCAGCTACGCGTCCACCTGACCGGTCGCGAGGAACAAGTCATCAACGCCAAACCAACAGACAACCCTGAGGCCTACGACGCCTATCTGCGTGGTCTCGCTTACACCCTGAAGACGGGACTGAGCCCGACCGATCAGATCGCGGCGCAGAGCTATCTGAGGGAGGCGGTCCGATTGGATCCAAAATTTGCGCTGGCCTGGGCGCTACTTTCGCAGGCCGACGCGGTTGGCTACGTCATGCTTTTTTTGCAACCAACAAACGCCCTGCGTGAAGAGGCGCGTCGGGCCGCCGACACCGCTCTTGATCTCCAGCCTAATCTCCCCGAGGCGCTGGTTGCGAAAGGGTGGTACCATTATGGTTGCCTGAAAGATTACGACACGGCGGTGCGTTATTTTCAGCGGGCGCGCCAACTCCTGCCCAATAACAGCCAGATTCCGGAAGCCTTGGCCTACGTCGCTCGCCGGCAAGGAGAGTGGGAACGCAGCGAGGTCTATTTTAACGAGGCCGAGCTGGTCGATCCGCGTAATATTTCGCTGCTAACGCAACACGCCTTTTCCTACATCTTCCTCGGTCGCTTTCCCGAAGCGTTGCGGAAACTCGATCAGGTTCTCACGATCGTACCTGACGACACCGATGCACTTGTAGAAAAGGCGCTCATCGCACAAGCTGAAGGTGACCTGCCGCGCGCGGCGGCCCTGCTCGACCCGCTGCGTCCGACGGCAAGCGACCCTTTCGCGTTAGAGGCACTAGTTTACCAGCGGATCTTGGAGCACCAGCCCGCGCGAATAACAACGCGCCTGAATGAGATCCTTGCGAACCCTGACCCCACTCTTGGTTATCTCAATGGAGAATTGCGCTTCTGGTTAGGGTGGGCACAAGATCTTGCCGGCGACCACGTGGCCGCGCAGGCAACATGGCGGCGCGCACGCGACGAGTTGGAAAACTTTCTCAAAGAGCAGCCGGAAAACTATATCCTGATTGGGGATCTTGCTCTGACCAATATGGCTCTGGGTAACAAAGCCGTCGCATTGACCCTGGGGGAACGCGCCATCGCTGCCAATCCAATTGAGAAAGATGCAATGGATGGTTCCATTCCGATCGAAATACTCGCGCGCGTCGCGGCGCAAACAGGGGAATCCGATCGCGCCATCGCGGCCTTGAACAAAGTGCTCTCAATACCCGGCGCCGGTGCCTGGGCTTTGAACATACCGCTGACGCCGGCGCTGCTCCGGCTCGATCCGATGTTTGATCCGCTGCGCGCCGATAGCCGATTTCAGCAACTCGTCGCGTCAGCTGCCCCGGCGGAATCGAAGTAGCGCCGCGCACTTCGGGAAAATCGCCACCTCGATCGCGTCCAGACAGCGGCAGGCAGGACTCTGAAACACAGGGCAGAGCAAATAACGGGAAATGTCCTCATTCAAAGCTTAGAGCTGCGCGGCGACACGGCGCAAATCGTCGAGCAGAATTTCCATATCGCGCAGCGTTGTCCGGTAGTTCATGACGCAGCCGCGCAGACTGAACCGGCCGCGCAATCGCGCATTGGAAAGGTAGGAGCTGCCATCACGCTGCAATGCTAGCAACAGGCGTTCATTGTGGGCGTCGAGTTGCTCCTCGATTTTTTCTCGTACGGATGGACTAGCCGCGGCCAGTGCGCGCTTCAATCCCGCGGGCAAGTGGCGGGAACAAAAAATCGAGAGCTCGACCGGCGCGAGCATTTCGAAGTCTTCACTGTTTTGCACCAGCGTTTCGAAGTGACGAGCACAGGCGAGATCTTTTTCGATTGCTTCACTCAGTGCTTGAAGGCCGACGCCTTTCAACAGCATCCAAACTTTGAGTGCGCGAAAACGCCGTGAAAGCTCCGGCCCGTAATCCCAAAAGGCGAAAGCTTCGTCCGCTTCCTGTCCGATGACTCGGGTATATTCCGCTTCGTGGGCGAAGGTGGCGCGAGCAGCTTCCGGATCGCGATACAGGATGCAGCCGCAATCGACTGGAAGGTAAAGCCATTTGTGCGGATCGAGCGCGACCGAATCGGCTTCCCCGATCGAGGCGAACAAAGGGCGCGCCGATGGTGCGAGCGCAGCAAACCCGCCGTAAGCACCGTCAACGTGCAGCCAAAGATTGAAGCGCCGTGCGATTTCGCCGATCTGCGAAAGCGGATCGAAAGCGCCGGTCGCGACGGTTCCGGCGTTGGCCACTACGCAAATCGGCAAATGCCCGGCTGTGCGATCTTCTTCAATCGCGGCAACGAGTTCATGGAGATTGATTTTGTAACGTTCATCGACGCTGATCAGACGCACGTTGTCGTGTCCGATGCCGAGCAATGCCGCAGCTTTGGCGACGGTATGATGAGTTTCTTCGGAAGCATAAACACGCAGCGCTTTGGCGCAGGACTGCGCTCCTTTATTTTGAATTTCCGGCGGCGCTTTGGCCCTTCGTGCCGCGGCGAGTGCAGCCATATTCGCCATCGATCCGCCGCTGACAAAAAGTCCCGCGGCATCGCGATCAAAGCCGATGATTTGTTTGATCCAATCAATGGTTAGCCGCTCGATTTCAACCGCGGCCGGGGCCGAACGCCAGGCTGTTAGATTCGCATTCAGCGTCGATGAGAGCAGATCGGCGAAAGCGGCAATGGCAGTGCCTGGCGCCTGCACATAACCGAACATGCGCGGATGACCGTTGTGCCGGCTCAGCTCGATCAAAGTACTCCGGAAAGTGTGGAGGAGCTCGTCGAAGTTAACTGGTTCCTTCGGTAAGCTGGAATCCAGTCGCTCCCGTATTTGGCGCGAACTCGTGTAAGGGTAGACGCGCCGATTTCGAATCGTGCCGAGATACTCCGCCATTAGCTCGACGGCGGCGTTGGCCCAAGACCGAATTTGCTCCGGAGAAGGATCGAGCAAGTGAGCGGGAGACGGATTTTTCGAATCGTTAATCATATCTATATCTTCGACCTGCACCTACACATTAACTTTCACCTCTCGCATCTGGAGAAGTGCAAGCGAAAGTTAAAGTGTAAGTGCAGGTGGAGAGCCGAGCCACAAGAATAGTCGCGTTCAGCTTGTCGCCGCAGGTCCACCGGGCAAGATGCCCGCTGGCCCCACAGCCAAGATGGCTGTGCTACTACCACCTGTGCTATACGATGACCGAGCCCAAGTGAAAGAAACCAACTAGCTACTGGGCGTTGGATTACGATTGGGATAGGGTGGGACCGGTGGTAGATCGTAACGTTTTGTCTTTAGTTCTTCCTGGATCTCCTGGATCGCTCGGTCCAGCTGCTGATCTTCGCCGCGAAATTCTTTAGCCGGGTCGTTATCTACCACAATGTCAGGGTCAACTCCGTGGCTTTCAATGATCCAGTCCTTGCCCTCTTTCGAGTAGGGCGCGAACTCCGGCTTGAAGAATTGACCGCCATCAACCAACGGCAGGGAATCGCGAATACCGATGACACCGCCCCACGTCCGCTTACCAATTAACTTACCCAGACCAAGCGTTTTGAATCGGTAGGGGAAAATATCGCCGTCTGAAGCGGAGAATTCGTCGATGAGCGTGACCATTGGGCCAAGAAAGGTTTGAGGCGGATCAGTCGCGGGCATGCCATTACGCGCGATCCCGACCATGACGAGGGCCCGCCGGAGCCGCTCAATTACCAGCGGTGAGACGAAACCGCCGCCATTGCCACGAACATCTACGATCAGCGCTTTCTTTCGAATCTGCGGGAAGTAGAGCTTGGTAAATTCATTCAAGCCGGGCCGTCCCATGTCTGGAATATGAAGATAACCGACTTCACCATTTGTCTTCTTACCAACGTAATCGATATTTTTCTGGACCCACGCCAGGTAGTAGAGGGGCGATTCGTCAGCCGTTGGAACTACGGTAACGTCGCGCGCGCCATCCTCACTCGGCTTCGAGTTGACTCGCAAAATCACTTGTTTATCGGCCGTGCCAATTAACCCGTCGTATAGGTTTGGCAATCCTGAAACCGGTGTGTTGTTGATTGCAATGATGTAGTCACCGACCTTTACGTTTATGCCTTGGGCGGTCAGCGGTGAACGGGTGTGCTTGTCCCAATTCTGCCCCGGCAAGATGCGGTCGACCTTGTAGGCTTTCGTTGCCGGATCGCGCGAAAGCTCTGCCCCAAGTAGCCCCAGTTTAATACGCGGCGTTTCCGGTCGTTCACCGCCGCCGACGTAAGTATGGCCGTTATTTAGTTCTCCAATTAGCTCACCGAGCAGATAGGTAAGATCGTTACGATGATTTACGAACGGTAAAATGGCGGCGTATTTATCCCGCATCAGTTTCCAATCGATGCCATTCATGTTCGGCGCATAAAAGAAGTCGCGCATCTGCCGCCAGCATTCGAAGTAGATTTGGTTCCACTCCGCGTGTTTATCCAGCTGCATGTCGAGCCCGGCCAGCTTCAGCTCATGGTCTTTGGTCTCAAGTTTGTCTTTGGGCAGCTCGATGATGGCGTAGTCTTTTTTAATTTTGACCAGCATTCGCTTGCCATCGGCTGATATTTGATAGGCGTTTACGTCACCCAGGACAGTTTCCTTACGGTCCTCCATACTATAGGAGCAAAGGTGGGCCTTTCGATCGGGCCCGTCCTGTTCGCCTTCGCCTTCACCTTCCTGATCGGCGACAGTGCGGCGGAGATAGAAAATACGATCGTCGACTAGCCGAATGTCACTGTAGTTACCGGGCACGATTTCGAGTCCGGAAATGCGATCATGGATACCATCGAGATCAATCTTAACTACTATCGGCTTCTTTGGTTTTAACTCGGGAGTCGGAGTAGGGCTCGACTTTTGCGCTGGGGAAGGAGACTTCTTCTCCTCGGCTTTCTTTTCTTCGCCTTCTTTTTCCTTTTGCCTGGCGCGCTTCTGTTCCGCCTTGCCAACTTCGTCACTGCGTGGACCCAGCGGCGGCTCTGTATCCTTGGCCAAAGTGACAAGGTAAACGCGCTGCATATCGAGATAAACGTTCTCAAATTCGTCCTCGGCAAAGGTCGGCTTGAAGTCACGCCCGGAAGCGAAGAGCAGATATTTGCCGTCATCGCTAAAGGCGACGTTACCCGAACCGTACCATTCGTCGGTCACAGCAGTCTGCTTTTTGTCGGCAAGAGAGTAGATGTAAACTCGAGGTAGATCATTCTCTTCCGGGCGGGCCCAGGCGATCCACTGGCTGTCGGGCGACCAATCGTAGGATTGAATTTCACCCCATTTATCCTGATCTACTTGTGTGACGGCCTTTGAGTTTACATCAACATAACGCAATCGTTGTAATCGATCGGCCCAAAGTAACTTCTTACTATCGGGCGACCAAACCGGTCGATAGTAATAAGTATCGGCGCCGCTGGTCACCTGTTGCGGCTGACCTCTGCCATCCTGGGAGCGAACATAGAGTTCGTTTTCACCGGTTACGTCTGAATTGTAGGCGATCCATTTTCCATCCGGCGACCAGATGGCATCGCGCTCGTGTGCGTTCGAGCTTTTGCTCAGATTACGGGCGGTGCCTTCCTTCATCGGGACGGAGAAAAGATCGCCGCGCGCCACCGCGATGGCACGTTCGCCATCGGGCGCGAGATTGACCGATTCGATGTGCTTCGAGCCATCGACCATGGCAGAACGGCCGGAAGCGAAATCTTCCTTCACTTCAATCGGGATTGGCACGGCCAGGCCGCTGGCTAGATCGTAACGCCAGATGTAGCCGGCTTCTTCGAAAACGATCAAGTTCTTCCCGATAGACGGGAACTTGATATCGAAATCCTTAAAAGTTGTTAGCTGCTTTGTCTCCTTAGTTGCTAGATCAATCGCGAAAAGGTTCATTCTTCCATCGCGGTCGGAAGTGAAATAGATGCGGTTGTCCGGTCCCCACATCGGGCAGATATCCTGGGCGGGATTGTTGGTCAGGTTCTCGGTCGTGCCGTTCTTGAAATCGTAAATCCAGATGTCGTCCGCCATTCCACCGCGGTAATGTTTCCAGGTTCGGAATTCGCGGAAGACCCGGTTAAACGCCATTTTCGAATCGTCTGGCGAAAAAGAGACGAAACCTCCGCGCGGTACCGGCAGCTGCTGCGGTAATTCCGCGTTGAGCCCGACCGTGAAAAGCTGGCCAATGAAATCGTTGAACGATTTCATCCGGGAACGGAACACGACCAAGGGCTTGGTATTTTCCCAGGCCATCACCAAGTTGTTTGGCCCCATCCGGTCTGAGATATCGTCGCGGCCGAGGGTGGCGGAAGTAGTCAGCCTTTTGGGCGCGCCGCCTTCAGCGGGCATGACATAGACTTCGGTATTGCCGTCATATTGCGAGGTGAAAGCGAGCTGTGTCCCGTCGGGTGAGAACCGCGGGAAGGAAGTGTAACCTGGTCCGCTCGTAATTCGACGGGCAATCCCGCCTTCCTTAGCGACAGTGTAGAGTTCGCCCGCGTAACAAAAAACGATCTGGCGGCCGTTGGTAGTTGGAAAGCGCAGCAGCCGCGTGGTGTTCGGTAGATTCTGGGCCAAGGCGAGCGGCACCACGGCAAAGGCAAGCAGACATCCGAGCAGGGTAGGAGACAAAAAACGGCACATAAGAACGAACAAGCTGCGTTGCCTGGGCAGTGGCGCAACCGCGTTTTTGAATTAGCTGGTTCTGTTTGCGAGGCCGACAAGCACAGCCGTAGGCTGGGACATCTTGCCTCGTCGCTTCGGTGCTGCGATCACCCCCGAAAGCCTTCGGGGCTGGCCCCACAGCCAAGATGGTTGTGCTACAATGGAAAGTCAGTGCGATTTGATCGGCAGAGAATCGCGCTTAAGAAATTCCTGAAGCGACGTTGGGATTCCAGACGATCCGTTCACTGACGCCGCTGATTTAGCCGAGCTCCTACCTTTCAGATTTTTCTTTGCTGGAAGGTCATGCAATTTCGCGCGCGACCGCCGCCTTTTCTGGTCTTGATCCAACGTGGATTGTTTGTTCATGACAAGCTAACAGGGCGGAATAGTCCCTCCACCATCGGGGCAAGACCCAAGACACCTTGTCATGCCGCCGCCTGTTCGAAAGACGGCAAATAATTCCAGCTCCGGCGTCGGGATTATCTGTTCTTTCGAAAACCGTCCAGCCTTTTCTTTCGCCCGTCGTTAAAATCGAGGAAATTCTTTCTGTTTTCTGTTGTTACAACGGAGTTTTGGCGACAGTGGTAAGCCCGATTCGTGCTTTGAATCCGCGAAACCATAAATGAGTGCCGAAACGAGCCGCGATCTCAGGCTGGAGATCGCTCATGTCCTGTTTGTCGATATCGTCGGTTACTCGAAATTACTTCATAACCAGCAAAGCGAAGTTTTGCGCGAGCTGAACGAGGTCGTGCGGGGGACCCAGCAATTTCGCTCGGCGGACAGCGCGGGCGCACTCTTGCGACTGCCGACCGGCGACGGCATGGCGTTGATTTTTCGCGAGAGTCCGGAAACTCCGGCAAAGTGCGCGTTGGAAATTGCGCAGGCGCTTAAACGCCATCCGCAGCTTCAGGTTCGAATGGGAATTCACAGCGGCCTGGTGAATGAAGTGACCGATGTAAACGAGCGAGCCAATGTCGCGGGTGCGGGAATTAACATTGCGCAGCGGGTGATGGATTGCGGTGATGCTGGTCACATCTTGTTGAGCAAACGCGTGGCCGAGGATTTGGAAAATCACGAACGCTGGCGTCCGCATTTGCATGAGCTGGGCGAGGCGATGGTCAAGCATGGGGTGGGGATCCGTCTGGTAAATCTTGCGACTGAGGATCTCGGCAATCCGCAGGTTCCGGCCAAGATTCAACGCGAGCGCGAAGCAAGAGCGATATTGGCGCGACGAGCGCGCGCGAAGCGTAGGAACCCACTGATTTTCGGTTCCCTGATTGCGATCGTCGCTATTGGGCTCGGTCTTTTTCTCCTGCGCGATCGACTGCTGCGCCGTCCGATCGAAACGCAAATGGACGCAAAAGGCATCGCGGTGCTTCCATTCGAAAATTTCAGCGACGATAAGGAGAACGCATTTTTTGCTGACG
>Ga0209376_1001231_pt1 | contig 26360 bp, 25 predicted proteins | sample GraSoiAngelo_134_FD_185891 | JGI IMG/M metagenome (GOLD analysis project Ga0209376, IMG submission 185891) | Grasslands soil microbial communities from the Angelo Coastal Reserve, California, USA - 14_0929_05_30cm (SPAdes) (version 2) | ecosystem: Environmental > Terrestrial > Soil > Grasslands ... | reverse complement strand
CCTGACCGGCGTGCAGACCTGGAGCGTGCCGGCCGGCGGCGGGGCGGTGTTCGAGACGGTCTTCGAGGAGGAGGGGAGCGGCGCGGGTACGTACGCCTTCGTCACGCACGCGTTCGCGGACGCGGCGAAGGGGGCCGTGGGGCTCGTCCAGGTGGGTGGAGTGACAGTGGCGTCAGGAATCGGGCACTAGGAGGGAGCCATGAGAGTCGCCGAGCTGATGCGCACCGACTTGAAGACGATCAGCGCCGACGCGACGGTGGCGGACGCCGTGGAGGCGCTGACCGAGGCCGGCGTGTCCGCGTTGCCGGTCATCGATCGGTTCGGACGCGCCGTGGGGGTGCTGTCCACCCGGGAAATCCTGCACGCCGAAAGCAGCTGTACAACGTCGCGCCAGCGGGAGCGGCTCTTCGACCACACGCTGGTCCTCGAAGTGATGTCGCCGTGGCCCGTGACGGTCGACCCCGAGACCGATGTCAAGGAAGCCGCCCGGGAGATGCTGTATCTCAACGTGCAACGGCTGTTCGTCGAGTACGAGGGCGCGCTGGTCGGCGTGATCTCGCAGACCGACCTCGTGGGGGCGGTGGCGACCGCGCGGATTTGAGCCGGTCCGCAGCGCCGGGTTGAACGCCGGGGGCGATGGCGTTAAAACAGGGGCGTGGCTAAACGCTCCGGTCGTTCCCCGGCCCCCTCGGCCGCCGCCGAAGGCGCGCGGATCCGCAGCCGTTTCGAGCGCCTGCTCGACGCCACCATCGCCATGGGCACCTCGGGCTCGCTCGGGGAGCTGCTGCAGCGGCTGGTGGACTCGGCGCGCGACGTGGTGGGGGCGCGCTTCGCGGCCCTCGGCGTTCTGAACCCGGAAGGGGACTCGCTCGCCGAATTCGTGACATCCGGCCTTACCGAGGCCGAGCGCGCGCGCATCGGCGACCTGCCGCGCGGGCGCGGCCTCCTGGGGCTTTTGATCAGCGACCCGCGCCCCATCCGCACCAAGGAGATCACCCGGCACCCGCAGCGTTCCGGGTTCCCGCCCCATCACCCGACCATGACCTCGTTCCTCGGCGTACCGGTACGGGGCCGCGAAAGAGTCTTCGGCAACCTCTACCTAACCGACAAGCAGGGCGCGCAGGAATTCAGCGGCGAAGACGAGGCGATCGCCGTCGCCTTGGCCGCCCAGGCGGCGGTGGCCGTGGAGAAACAGCGGCTTTACGAGGACAGCCAGGAGCTGCTGGGGCGCGTGCGCGGGATGCAGCGCCAACGCGACCTGTTCTTCGCCATGATGAACCACGAGCTGCGCAATGCCCTGACCGGCGTCTTCGGCTGGGCGGAACGGCTGGTGCGGGCGAAGTCTCCCGACGGCGTGGACCGGGCGGCCCACGAGGTCTACGAGGGCGCCGAACGCACCATCACGCTCCTCAACAACTTCCTCGACCTGACGCGGCTCGACGCGGGCAAAGTGCGTCCCGTGTGGCGTGAGGTGGAGGTCGAGCCGGCGCTCGCGCGGGTGCTCACCGGGATGGAGCCGGCCGCTGCCGCGCGGCGGATCCGGCTGGAGCTGGATCGTCACGGCGCCGAGGTGTTGACGACCGATCCCGTCCGCCTGGAACAGATCCTCGTGAACCTCTTGTCCAACGCCGTCCGACACAGCCCGGAGGGGAGCGCGATCGCGGTTCGCGTCGAGAGCGACGCCGGCCGCTTGACCTTGCGCGTGGTGGATCGGGGGCCGGGAGTCCCCGCGGAGCTGCGCGAACGCATCTTCGAGCCGTTCGAGCGCTTCGATCCGCATTCCGGTCTAGGAACCGGCCTGGGGCTCCCGGTGTCCCGGCGATTGGCGGAGGTGCTCGGCGGCGCCCTGCGAGTCGCGGAGACCCCGGGGGGTGGCGCTACCTTCGAGCTCCTCTTGCCGCTGGCGCCGCCCGCGTGAAGGTTCCTTCACCATTCCTTTAGAATTGGTTCAGCGCCGTCTACCTAGCGTCGGAACTATGAAAATCCTCGTGGTGGAAGACGATCGGAAAGTCGCGGGCTTCATCGAACAGGGCCTGCGCGAAGAAGGATATGCGGTGGACGTCGCTCCGGACGGCGATGAGGCGACGATGCTGGCGCACGTCTACGACTACGACCTCCTGCTGCTCGACGTCATGCTTCCGAAGAAGACCGGCCTCCAGGTGGCGGCCGAGCTGCGTCGTGAGGGGCGGAAGACGCCGATCCTGATGCTCACGGCGCGCGATACGACCGAAGACGTAGTGCGCGGACTCGATTCCGGCGCCGACGATTACCTGGCCAAGCCGTTCAAGTTCGACGAGCTGCTGGCGCGCGTGCGCGCCCTGGTGCGCCGCGGCGGCGCCAGTCGCACCGAGCTGCTCACCTACGGCCCGATCGAGCTGGACCGCTTGAAGCACAAGGTGAAGGTCGGCGGCAAGAAGCTCGACCTCACGCCCAAGGAGTTCCAGCTGCTCGAGCACTTCCTGCTGCGGCCGGGGGAGGTCATCCGGCGCACCGACCTGCTGGAAAAGGTCTGGGACCTGCACTTCGATCCCGAGAGCAACGTCGTCGATGTGCATGTGGGCAACCTGCGCCGCAAGCTGCGCGAGGCGGCCGGGATGGACATGATCGAGACCGTGCGCGGAGTGGGGTTCCGTCTCCACACGCCGGGCCAGGACGAGTGACCCGATCGCTGCGGCGCACCCTGGCGGTGCGGTTCGCGGCGACGATGGCCGTCGGGCTCACGCTGGCCTGCGTCGCCCTGTACTGGGTGACGGGGCGCGTGATGGAGCGGGAAGGGAGGGCGGCGCTCGCGCCGGCCGCGGGGTTGCAGTGGGCGCGGGGGGAAGAGCGGGACCTTCTCGTCGCGCTGGTCGCCGTGATTATCGCCGGGACCTCCGCTACCCTTGTCGGCGCCTGGTGGTTGGCGGGCTCCGCGGTGCGGCCGGTGCGGGAGATCACCCTGCAGGCGACGCACATCGAGGCGGGAACCCTGGACCGGCCCATCGTCGCCCATGCCGACACGGAGGAGTATGAAGGGCTGGTCGCCGTGCTCAACCGCATGCTCGACCGTCTCAACCGCACCTTCCGAGCCCAGCAGCGTCTCACCGCCGACGTGAGCCATGAGTTGCGCACGCCGCTCACCGCGCTGCGTGGCCTCATGGAGGTCGCCCTGCGCAGCGAGCGTACGCCGCGCGAATACCAGCATACCCTGCGCAGCGCCCTGGAGGAGATTGACCGCCTCGCGGAATTGAGTGAGGATCTGCTGCTCGTCACACGGGCCGACGCGCGGCTCATGACACCGCGCCGGGTCCCGACCGACCTCAACGTCGTCGTCCGCGAGGAGCTCGAGGCCGTGAACCGGAAGCTGCTCGAGAAGGACCTGGCCTCGGGCGCGGTGCTCGATCCGGCTGTGCCGTCGCTGCCCCTCGATGCGCCGTTGGTCGGTCGCGTGATAGGGCACCTGTTGGACAACGCCATCAAGTTCACGCCGGTGGGTGGCCGCATCGACGTGGCGACCGCCCGTGTCTCGGGCGCGGTGCGTTTCACGATTCAGGACTCCGGGCCGGGGTTCCTGGCGGAGGACGTCTCCCACGTCTTCGAGGCTTTCTATCGCGCCGACCAGGCGCGAACGACCGGCACGGGCGCGGGTCTGGGGCTGACGCTGGTGCGCGCCATCGTGCAGCTCCACGGCGGCACTGTACGGGCGGGGAACGTCAACGGCACGGGAGCACGAATCGAGTTCGAGCTCCCGGCCACCACCGACGCCCGTGGCTGAACGTCACGGCGGGGTGAGCCGCGAAACGACGGCCCTGGCGCGCGCCAGCTTCGAGCGCTGCTCGGCCAATGGCGAGTTCCTCCAGGCATTCTACCGGTACTTCTTCGCCGTGTGTCCGCCGGCCCAGCCGCTGTTCGCCAAGACGGATTTCGAGAAGCAGACGAAGCTCCTGAAGCACGCCATCGGCCTGCTGCTCAGCTTCCCCGGCCAGCCGCGCACCGAGCCGGGCGTGCTCTCGCGCGTGGCTGAGCGGCACAGCCGGCGCGACCTGAACATCGAGCCCAAGTACTATCCGTTCTTCATCGACGCGCTCGTCCAGACCGTGCGCGAGTTCGACGCCCAGTGCACGCCGACGGTGGAAACCGCTTGGCGCGCCACCCTCGCCGAGGGCGTCGCCTACATGCAATCGCGGTACTGAGTCCGGGCGGCTGGATGCGTCGCCTCCTGCAGCGCGCCCCAATCGCCCTCCTGGCCGCCGCGGGGCTCGCGGCTGGGTTGGCGGCCCGGTTGCTCAGTGCCCCGGCCGCCGCCGAGCAAATCTTCCTGTTTACGCTCGTCGCCGGCGGGACGCGCACGCGACTTCTGCCTCCAATGTCACGTGGATGAGCCGGCGCTCCCGACCGTCGCTGCGCTGGCACGCGACGCGCGGTCGTTGGCGATCGCGGGGCGGCAACCGCCCGCCGCGCACCGGGCGAACTTCGCCGACCGCCACGCCGGCCCGGCGTCCGCGGCGTCGACGACCTGCGCCGGGTGTCACGTCCGGGCCGACTGTCTCGAGTGCCATCGCCCCCAAGCGGCCGCTGCGCCGGGGTATCACCCCGTCGGTTTTCTCGCCCGCCACCCCGCGGCGGCCTACGCGCGGGAGACCTCGTGCAGTGACTGCCACAACGTCGGGAGCTTCTGTTCGAGCTGCCACGCCGCGTCGGGGTTGGTGGCGAGAAGGACGCTGCGGGGAGGCTACCACGATGCCAAGCAATTCTTCGTCGCAGGCCACGGCCAGGCGGCGCGGCAGAGTTTGGAGACGTGCGTAGCGTGCCATGTCGAGCGTGATTGTCTGACCTGCCACTCCGCCGTCGGCGGTCGGCACATCAACCCGCACGGTCCCGGCTTCGACGCGTCGCGGTTGCGGCGCAAGAACCCCGATGTCTGCACCGCCTGCCACGGGACCGCGATTCCCAACTAGCTATTCAGCGGTACCCCGGCGCGTACTCAGGCCCAGCGCCGCGTACAGTGGGCAGGCGCGGGCTGCTGCGGTGCCGATCAGCAGCAACCCCACCACTGCAGTGCCCAGGGCGAGAAACGGGCGTCCGGCGAGCATCAGGGCCAGCACGAGCAGGCCGACGCCCACGATGAATCGCACGACCGCATCCAGCGTTCCCACGTTCTTCTCCATGGGGCGAGGATGCACCCTCCCTTGTGAAGGGAGGGCGAACGCTGCCTGAAGGTTAATTCTCCCGTCAGCTCTTGCAATTTGCCAGACCGACCCCGATACTTACGCCGCTGCGCCCCGGAAGCCGGCCCGCTTGCCCGGCTTAGGAGCTGCCTCTGCGCTGGTTCGGCACCGCCTCCAAGTCTTGGACTATCCCCACGCCCCGGGCCCTGCTCCGCATGGTCTACTTGGGGCGGATGTGCGTGGCCATCGCCATCTACCTGAGCGCCGCCCTCAAGGTCCAGGTGGCCGCGCCGCTCGACATCCTCGTCACCTCCTTGATGCTGCTGGCGGCGCTGGTCGTGACCGCCGCCTCGTACTGGCACACCCACGTCCGCAACCGCGCGCTCGGGGAGAACTTCCTCTACCTCCAGGCACTCTTTGACGTCGCTCTGATTACCACCGTCGTGCACATGACCGGCGGCCCGGAGAGTGATTTCACCGGGCTGTATGTGCTGCTCATCGCCGCGACCGCGCTGCTGATGCGGCCCACGAGTACCGCCCTCGTCACGATCCTCGCCGGCCTGGTGTACTTCGCCGATGTCTTCTTCGGTCACCGCACCGCCATCGCCTCGGGAATCTGGTTCCAGCTCGGGATCTTCGGCGCCATCGCCGCGGTCACGGCCTTCATCGCGAGTCGCGTCTCGGTCATGGGGGCGGAGCGGGAGGCCCTGGCCGCGGAAGTCCGCCAGGTGCGCCTCGAAGCGTCGGACGTGCTCGAGAACCTGCGGACCGGCGTGCTCACCGTGGACCACGAGGGGAAGCTGCTCTACTGCAACCCCGCCGCCGAAGAGCTCCTCGGCGTGCGGGCGGACCAGTGGCGCGAGCGGCCCATCATGCCGGAGATCGCCCACATTGCCCCGGAGTTCTGGGCCGCGCTCACGGCCACGGCGCGCCGGGGCGTGCGCCTGATGCGGGTCGAGGCCACCGTCCATCGTCCCGACCGGGCGTTTCCGGTCGGCGTCACGACCACGACACTGGAGGGCCAGTCGGACGCCCCGCCCCGCGTCACGGCGATCTTCACCGACATCTCCGACACCAAACGCCTCGAGGAGCTGCACCTGCGGGCCGAGCGGCTCGAGGCGGTGGCCGAGCTGTCCTCCAGCCTCGCGCACGAGATCAAGAACCCGCTGGCCTCGATCCGCTCCTCGGTGGAGCAGTTGTCCCGCTCCACGCGCGCGAACCCCGACGAGAAGTTCCTCGGCAACCTGATCGTGCGGGAGGCGGATCGCCTCTCCCGCCTGTTGTCGGAATTCCTCGACTTCTCCCGGGTCCGCGTCACCGAGTGCCGCCCGGTGGACCTGCGTGAGGTGGCCGGGGCCGCGATCCGGCTCGTGCGCGAACACCCCGACTACCCGGCCGACGCGGTCATCGAGCTCGCGGGCAGCCCTACGCTGATGGAGGGCGACGAAGACCTGCTGCACCGGGTGGTCTCGAACTTGGTACTCAACGCCGTGCAGGCCACCGGGCCGGGCGCGCGTATCACGGTGCGGACCGGCCGTGCGTCCCCGGGGGTCGTGCTGGATCGGGCGGGGATCGAGAACCCCGTCTCCCTCCAGGTGACCGACAACGGGCCGGGGATCCCCGATAACGTGCGTACCCGGCTGTTCGAGCCGTTCGTGACGGGCCGCGTGGGTGGGACCGGGCTGGGCCTCGCTATCGTCCAGCGCGCCGTCGACGCCCACAAGGGCCTCGTGCTGGTGGATACGGCCGTGGGGCGGGGAACCACCTTCACCGTGATCTTCCCTGCCGCCCGCCGGAAGGAGGAAGCCGCCTGATGAGCCCCACCCCCCAACCCTCGATCCTCGTCATCGACGATGAGCAGGGCATCCTCGACACGCTGCGCATCCTCCTGAAAAACGAGGGATTCGACGTCGCCACGGCGCAGGGCGGCAAGGCCGGCCTCGAGGCCCTCAGGAACTCCGCGCCGGACATCGTTCTCACGGACATCCGCATGCCGCAGGTCAGCGGCATCGACATTCTCGCGGCGGTCAAGGACCAGGATCCGGAGACCCCCGTGGTGCTCATGACCGCGCAGGCGTCGCTGCAGAGCGCCATCCAGGCGGTCAACCAGGGCGCGTTCCACTACGTGCAGAAGCCGTTCTCCAACGACGAAATCGTCGCGCTGTGCCGCCGGGCCGCCGAGGTGCGCCGGCTCAAGTCGGAGAACAAGCAGCTCAAACAGGAGATCCGGCGACGCGAGCGCTCGGGGCTGATCGAGCCGATCGGCAGGTCCCGGCTGTTTCTGGACGTGCTGCAGCTGGCCAAGCAGGTCGCCCCCACTGAAAGTACCGTGCTGATCCAGGGCGAGTCGGGGACCGGCAAGGAGGTCATCGCCCGCTACATCCACGAGCTGTCGGCACGCACCGAAGGGCCGTTCCTTTCCATCAACTGCGGCGCCCTTCCCGAGAGCCTGCTCGAGTCGGAGCTGTTCGGTCACGTGAAAGGCTCGTTCACCGGAGCGGTGCGCGACAAGCAGGGGCTGTTCGCCGCGGCGCGGGGCGGGACCTTCTTCTTGGACGAGATCGGCGAAATGGCGCCGGCGACCCAGGTGAAGCTGCTGCGGGTGCTCCAGGAGCGCGAGTGCATCCCCGTCGGCGGCACCGAGGCGATCCCCGTGGACGTCCGCCTCGTCGCGGCCACCAACCGGGACCTGGAGGAAGACATCAAGCGCGGCCGCTTCCGCACCGACCTCTACTACCGCCTCAACGTGATCGCCATCCACCTGCCGCCCCTGCGGGACCGGCGCGACGACATCCCCATTTTCGTCGACGCGTTCCTGAAGCGTATCGCCAAGGAGCACGGGGACGACCTCAAACGGCTGGCGCAGGATGCCATCGACGCCATCATGGTCTACGACTGGCCCGGCAACGTGCGCGAGCTCGAGAATGCGCTGGAGCGCGCCGTGGTGCTCACCAAGGCGGACGCGATCCCCCTCTCGGCAATCCCCGCGAAGGTCACCGAGCGCAAGGCGGAGCCGCTCGTGGCCGACCGCGCCCATCTCAACCCCGCACTCGAGGTCATCGAGCGCGCGTACATTCAGTGGGTGCTCCAGGCCGAGGGGGGCAACAAGACCCGCGCCGCGGAGGTGTTGGGCATCGACCCGTCCACCCTGTACCGCAAACTCAGCAAGTACGAGAGCGATGCCCCCCCGGCCCCCCCCGCGTCAGCCGGTTGAGCCCCAGGACGTCTTCGGTGCGGCCACCCTGGAACGGCTCGCCGCGGCCCCGCGCTACAACCGCTGGATGTTCGACCGGTTGCGGCGCTGGGTCGGGACCCACGTGCTGGAAATCGGCTCCGGCATCGGCAACCTCTCGGATTTTCTCCTCGACCGCGAGCGCGTCGTGCTCACCGACACCGAGCCCTACTACCTGGCGCGCCTGCGCGAGAAATACGCCGGCCGCGCCAACGTCGAGATCGCCCGGTTGTACCTGCCGACCGTGGACGGGGCGCTCGCCGACGAGCGGTTCGATACCATCATCTGCCTGAACGTGCTCGAGCACGTCCGGGACGACGAGCGCTCCCTCGCCGTGATGCGCGCGCTGCTCCGGCCGGGCGGCCGGCTGTTGCTGCTCGTCCCGGCGCTCCCCGGGATCTACGGGACGCTCGACGCGGCCCTCGGCCACCATCGGCGCTACACGCCGCGCGAGCTGGCGGACAAGTTCGCTGCGGCGGGGCTCGCCCTGCGGCACCGCGAGTACTTCAACCTGGCCGGCATCCTCGGGTGGTGGTTCACCGGCCGGGTGCTGCGCCGGCGGCTCATCCCGGCGGCCTCGCTCGCCCTCTACGACGCCCTCGTCCCGGTCTTCCGGCTGGAGCGTTTTCTCCCCTGGCGCCTCGGCCAGTCGCTCATCGCCATCGGGGAACGGCCGTGAGCGAGCCCACGCTGTCGGTCATCGTCCCCGCCTACGACGAGGAGGCGACGCTCGCCACGGTCGTGCGGCGGCTCCGGGAAGTGCCCTTGAAGCTCGAGATCGTCGCCGTGAACGACGCCTCGAAGGACGGCACCGCGGCGGTCATCGACCGTCTCGTCGCCGAGCGGGTCATCGACCGGGCGGTGCATCATCCGACCAATCGCGGCAAGGGCGCCGCCCTGCGCTCGGGGATCGCCGCTGCCACCGGCGACGTGATCGTCGTGCAAGACGCCGATCTGGAGTACGATCCCGGCGACCTCCCCAGGCTGCTCGAGCCGATCCGCAGCGGCCGCGCCGACGCCGTCTACGGCTCCCGCTTCCAGGGGGGACCGCGGCGGGTCCTGTTCTTCTGGCACTCGGTGGGGAACCAGTTGCTCACGCTCCTGTCCAACATGCTGACGAATCTCAACCTCACGGACATGGAGACCTGCTACAAGCTGGTCCGCGCGGATCTCTTGAAGCGCCTACCGCTCACCTCCAATCGCTTCGGCTTCGAGGTGGAGATCACCGCCCGCCTGTCGCAATGCGGGGCCCGGATCTGGGAGCTGCCCATCACGTACAGCGGTCGCACGTACGCCGAGGGCAAGAAGATCACGTGGCGCGACGGTCTCGCGGCGCTGTTTCACATCGTCCGCTACAACCTCTTCCCGCCGCGCGGGGACTGGCGAAAGCTCCGGGCGTGACCGCTGCCGGGCGGGCCGGGGTCGCGGTCGCCCTGGGCGCCCTTGCCGCGGGCGCCCTCGCCCTGAACGACTCACTCGTCGGCGTGTTCTACGACGACGGGCTCTACGCGGTGCTCGCCCGTTCGCTCGCCTCCGGCCACGGCTACGCCTATCTGCACTTGCCTGGTGCCCCGGCCGCGACCCACTTCCCGCCGCTGTATCCGCTGATCCTGACGCCCCTGTTCGGGCTCCTCCCTCTCGGGGCCGCGGTGATGGCGGCGAAGATCTTGAACCTGTCGCTCGCGGCCGCGGCGGCGGGCCTGGTGGCGTGGCACGCTGTGCGCACGGACCTCCTGGGTCCCGCCATGCCGCGTTGGATCGCCCCCGCGATCGTCCTCGCGGCCGCCCTGGCGATCCCTGTTCTCGTGGTGCAGTCGGTCTTGTTTGCCGAGCCGCTGTTTGCGGCCCTCCTCGCCATTTCCGTCGTGATCGGCGACCGGCCGCCCGCGCGGCTCTCGCCCGCGGGCGCGGCTGTCGCCGCCGGGGTCGTCGCCGCCCTCACCCTGCTGACCCGCACGATCGGGATCGCGGTGGGGGCGGGGGTGGTCGGGTTCCTGCTCCTCATGCGCCGCGTCCCCGCGCGCCGGGCGCTCGCCGCGGCAACCCCGGTCCTCCTGGCGAGTCTCGGGTGGGCGTGGTGGACGCTCGCCCACCGCCGGGCCGTTGACCCCGCGCTCGCGATCAACTACGGCAGCTACGGGGAAGTGCTGCGCCAGACCGGCCTCGGCGCCCTGGGAAGCAGCATTCTCGATCTTCCCCGGCCGCTCGCCGCGATCACCCTGAGCTGGCTCCCTGCTGGAGCAATTCATTGGCTATTCGCGGTCCCCGCGCTCGGCGTTGGTCTGTACGGTCTCGCCGTGCTCGCCCAGCGGTCGTGCATTGGCCTCGCGCTCGCCGGCTACCTCGCGATCCTCGCCGTGTGGCCGTTTCCCCCCGATCGGTTCCTGTGGGGCGTGCTGCCGTGGCTGGGCATGGCGTGGGCGGCGGGCGCGGCGGCGTTATGGCGCCACGCGCGCCTTCACCTCCCGCTGCTCGTGCTCGCCGGGGTCCTCGTGGTCGGGTTTGCGTCGTATGAGGTCGCGGGCTTCGCGCATCACGGCTACACCGGTCCGGCGGGCGACATCTCAGCGAACTTCCGGGAGGTGCTACCCGACTTGGGGCAGCTTCCGCCAACCGCCGTCGTCGCCACCGACGACGAGGCCTTGGTGTGGCTGTACAGCCACCGCACCGCCGTCCCCTTCTATCTCTATGGCTATCGGGGGGCGAGGGTCGTCGAGGCCGGCCCCACCGAGCAGCGGGCGTACCTCGAACGCCAGGGCGTGACCCACGTTCTGCTCGCGAGTCCGCAGTCGGCGTCCGCGCGTGAACTCCGGGGCCTGATCGCCGCCTACCCGTCGTGGCTGGTGCCTGTGCACGGTTGGCCCGACGCTCGTTGGCTCTACGCGGTGCGCCCGTGAGCGCAAGGCGTCTGTATCTGCTCGTCGCCGCGGCGGCGGCGCTCGTCTACGTGGCCGTCCTGTGGCATGGATTCGTCCTCGACGACCTCTCGATCATCCTGGCGAACCCCGTGGTGCACAGCCTCTCCGGGGTCTGGCAGGCGTTCGGGTCGTCCTACTTCCCGTCCACCGTCGACGTGTCGGCCTACCGCCCGTTGACCGTCGCCACGTACGCGCTCGATTGGTCCACGCACTCGACGGCGTGGTTTCACGCGGTGAACCTGATGTGGCACGTCGGTGCCAGCGTGCTCGTGGCCGTGCTCGCGCGCCGCTGGGCTGGCGAGGCCGCTGGCCTCGTCGCCGGCCTCGTGTTTGCCGTCCATCCGGTGCACGTCGAGGCGGTGGCAAACGTCGTGGGTCGCAACGAGCTGATGGCCGCTGTGTTCACCTTGCTCGCGGTCTACGCCGCCCTCGAGCGCGGCAGTGTGGGCTGGAGCGTGGCGGCGATGGCCGCCGCCGTGCTGAGCAAGGAGAATGGCGCCGTAGCCCCCGGCCTGGTCGCCTGGGCGTGGCTCCTGGGCGTGCGGCCCGCGCCCCCGCGGCGCAAGCTCGCGATGTTCGTCGCGAGCTGGCTCATCCTGGGCGTGGCGTACCTGGGCCTCCGCTGGTCGGTGCTTCACGGATTCCTGCGCGGGCCCGGCAACACCGCGCCCGTCTTCCTGGGCGAGGATGCGCTCGGGATCCGCCTCACGGCGACGGCCGCCCTGGGGGATGTGGCCCGGTTGCTGCTCTTCCCGCTGGCCCTCAGTGCCGATTACTCGCCAGACCACCGCACCGCCGTGCACCGACTGCTCGACCCCAGGCTGGGGTTCGGGGTGCTGGTGCTGGGCCTCTGGGCCCTGCTGCTCGGTGTGGCGTGGCGGCGGGGGCGCAAAGTCGAGGCGTTCGGACTGGGCTGGATCCCGATCGCCTATTCGCCGGTCGCGAACCTGTTGTTCCCCATCCAGATCCTCATCGCCGAGCGCACCCTCTATCTGCCGTCGGTAGGACTCGCGCTCGCCCTGGGCGCGGCGTGCCGGGGGCTGGTGGGACGGCGGCTCGCGGCCGTGGCGGCGCTGGTGGTTGTGCTGGGCGGCACGCGCTCGGTGCTCCGGGTTCCCGTCTGGCGGGAGCAGCACTCCGTAGCGTTGGGACTAATCAGAGACGCCCCGCGGTCGTATTTCACCTGGCGGTACGTCGGATGGGACCACCTGTGGTCCGGGCGCTATGATCGCGCAATCCAGGCCCTGCGGGTGTCGAGTGGGATCTTCCCTCACGACGCCCGCGTATACATCGCAGCCGCCCACGCCGAGTATGCGCTGCACCATCCGGCGGCCGCCGAGTCTCTGCTCAGCCGGGCGGATGCGGAGTGCGAGCGGTGTGTCACGCTCTATCGTAGTGAAGCCTTCTTCTGCCGGATGCGGGGCGACTCGGTGACCGCCGACTGGCTGACGGCCCACGAGCGCAGCCTGCGTTCGCCCCCGTGATCAAACTGAGCGCCGCAGCGAGGATCTCCCTCTTCGTTGCTGCCTGCGCCGTCGTCGTCTACCTCGGGGCCCTGTGGAACCGGTTCGCGATGGACGACGTGTATATCGTCGTCTTCAATCCCCTGATCCACACACCGTCGGGAATCTGGCGGGCGTTCGCCCATCCGTACTGGCCGCCGGAATTCGCGGGCAAGATGTATCGGCCGCTCGTCGTGATGGGGTTCGCCCTCGATCGCCTGACGGCTACTGCCATGTGGTTTCACTTCGTGAATCTGCTCTGGCACGCCGGGGCGACGGTTGCCGTGGCCGCGCTTGCACGGCGGTGGGCGGGGGAGACCGCTGCTCTCGTCGCGGGGCTCGTGTTCGCGATCCATCCGGTCCACGTCGAGGCCGTGGCGAACGTGGTGGGGCGGGCGGAGCTCATGGCCGCCTGCTTCAGCCTGCTGGCGGTTTACGCGGCTCTCGAACGGGACAGCGTGGGGTGGACGGCCGCAGCCCTGTCGCTGGGCCTCTTGAGCAAGGAGAACGCCGCGGTCGTGCCCGGCCTCATCGCCTCGGCCTGGATCCTCGGCGTGCGCCCACCTCCTCCCAGGCGCCGCCTCGGGGCCTACGTCGCGACCTGGGCCCTGGTCGGCGCGGCCTATATGATCGTGCGCTGGGCGGTTCTGCACCCCTACTCCCGCACCCAGGCCCTGGCGCCGGTCTTCTTCGGTGCCTCCCCCATAGCGGTGCGCCTCACTGCAGTCGCGGCGCTCGCAGACGCCGGCCGGCTCCTCGTGTTCCCGCTCACTCTGCGCGCCGACTACTCGCCCGACGAGCGTACGCTCGTCGCCTCGCTGGTCGACAGCCGCTTCCTGTTGGGGCTCGCGGTCTTGGCAGTTTGGGCCGGTCTGCTGTGGTGGGTGTGGCGCCGCGGGCGTCGCGTCGAGGCCCTGGGGCTGACGTGGATTGCCGTCGCCTACCTCCCCGTGGCGAACCTGCTGTTCCCGACCGGCGTGCTGATGGCCGAGCGGACGCTGTACCTGCCCTCGGTGGGGCTCGCCCTCGCGCTCGGCGCCGCAGCGACGCGCTGGCCTCGCCGCAGGCTTGCCGGATTGGGGGCGCTGGTGATCGCCCTCAGTGCCGTCCGAACAGTCACGCGCGTCCCCATCTGGAAGGGAGACACAAGCGTCACCCAAAGCATGCTCGAGGACTCGCCCGCTTCCTACCGCGGCCCCGCCCGGGCCGGGGCGGCGTTTCAGAACGCCCGTGATCCCGTCCGCGCCCTCGACGCGTATCATCATGCGGTGGTGATCTTCGACCGTGACCCCAGCGTCTTTGTGGGAGCCGCGGATGCCGCTTTCACGCTGGGCCGCCCTGCCCTCGCCGACTCCCTCCTCGCGCGCGCCGACCAGCTGTGCCTGCGCTGCGGCGACTACCTCCGTGTCCAGGCCAGAGCCGCACGCTTCCGCGGCGACACGGCGACGGCCGAGTGGCTCCTCGTGCGGGCCCGAGCCTGGGACGCCCGGTGAGACTTGCCCTGGTGTTCCTCGTCGCCGTCGGCCTGTTTCTGCCGACGGTACGGTACAGCTTTGTCCAGGACGACCGCGGCATCATCGCACACAGCGCCGCTGCGCACTCGGTCCCCGCGGCGATCCGCGCCTTCGACCAAGCGTATTGGCCTCCGCCGGCCCGCGGAGGACTGTACCGTCCCGTCACCATCCTCACCTATGCCGTGGACTGGGAGCTGAGCGCGGGCGCGTCGTCGTGGTTCCATTTCGTCAATGCCGTCCTCCACGGCATCGTCTGCGTGCTCGTGGTGCTGGTACTCGAGCGCTGGCTGCCGTCGGTTGGAGCGGTGGCCGCGGGGCTGGTGTTCGCCGTGCACCCGGTCCACGTCGAAGGCGTAGCGAGCGTCGTTTCCCGGGCGGAGCTGCTCGTCGCGGCGGGGCTGCTCGCGGCGGTCCTGGCGGCGAGACGCGGCTGGTGGGTCGCTGCCGTCGTCGCGGCGACCCTCGCCATGTTCAGCAAAGAGCATGGTGTCATTACCGGTGTCGTGATAATGATTGATGACTGGCTCCGGCCGGCGGGGACCCGCCGCTACCCGATTCTCTTCTACGCGTCGTTGGCCGCGGTCACCCTCGGCTACTTCGGCGTCTGGTACGCCGTGGGTCGCGGGGCCACGGCGGACGTGGCGTCACCGTTTCTGGGCGTGGGCGCGAGCGGGCGCCTGGCCGTCGCGCTGCCGGCGATCCTGCGGGCTGCGCGCCTCCTGGTCTGGCCGCTCGATCTCTCGGCGGACTACACCCCTCAAGTGATCCCCGCGCCGGCGGCGTTCGGTGTGGCGGCGCTGGTTGGGGCGGTCGTCGTACTGGGCGTCCTGTTGTTCGCCCTCCGAACGCGCCGTGGCGCCCCGGCCCTCTGCTTCGCCGCGGCGGTCGCCGCGCTCGCGTATCTCCCCACCTCGAACCTCCTCTTCGCCTCGGGAGTGGTGCTCGCCGAGCGCAACCTGTACCTGCCCGTGTTGCTCGTCGCGGTGCTCGCGGGGATGGGGGCATTGGTGATTGCCACGCGCACGCTGAGCTACCGCCGCACCGTGGCGGCGATCGCCGCCGTCGTGCTGGCGCTGAGTGTGCGGTCCGCCCTGCGGCTTCCGGTCTGGCGGGACAACCGCGCGCTGCTGACCACCACGCTGGCGGAGCACCCGGAGTCGTACCGCGCGCATTTCTCGGCGGCGGCGGTGTACGCCGGCATGGGGGAGGCCGCCGCGGCACGGCGTGAATACGCAGTTGCGGACTCGCTGTTTTCGCGAGACCCGCAGCTCTTGGCGGCGTGGGCGTATTATCTGCTGGGAGTGGGTGACACGGTGCGCGTGGCCGATCTGGTCGCCCGCGCGCGGGCGCTCGACCTACGGAAACCGATCGCACTGCGCGCGAGCTTTTTGCTGGATCTGCGTCGCCGGGATTGTACACGCGCCCGGGCGCTGGCGGACTCCGCCCAGGTGTGGGATCCAGCGGAGGCCGCGTGGTATGCGGCCTATCTTCGGGGCGCCTCGGGGGATTGCGTCCGTCCTAGTGCCTCGCAAAAAACAGGAGTTAGCGTGCGCCCAAGGGGGTTCAATTCCGACACGCGGTGAGGCGTATCTGCTTGTCCAGTAACCGAGTATGTGATGTTGCCTCGGTGCGGCACGCGGCTTGCTTAAATAAGTACCGGACTAATCGTTACGTTGCGCCTTGGAATTACTCATCGGGGAGGTTGTCGGATGAACCGCAAGGGTTTCACCCTCATTGAGCTTCTGATCGTGGTGGTGATCATCGGTATTTTGGCCGCCATCGCGATTCCGAAGTTCGCCAACACGAAGGAGAAGGCGTATCTGGCTTCAATGAAGTCGGATCTCCGGAACCTCGTGACCGCCGAAGAGGCGTATTTCGCCGACTCGGTGAAGTACACTACCGACTTGGGCACCAACTTCAACACCACGAGTGGTGTCGTGGGCCCGACCATCGCCACGTCCGCCGACGGCTGGACGGCGTGGGTCAAGCACACCACCACGACCAAGACCTGCGCGATCTACGTTGGGTCGACGTCGCTGGCGCCTGCCAACAAGGAAGGCGAGCCGAAGTGCATCTAACGGCCTGAGCGTAGCAACGCTTGGACGGAACGGGCGGCGGGGACTTCCCCGCCGCTCTGTTTTGGCGCCCATTGACCCTGGCCCCCGACGGTTTGCGTCCGTCCTGTCACGTTGCAGAAAGCAAGAGTGAAGGCCGCGAACTAGGGGTACAATCCGGGCAATCAGAGAGGCCTATCTTCTTGCGCCGTAAGCAGATCTGCTGATTAGGCCTGGGGCGGCATGAGGCTTGCTGATATGAGCAGCGGAGTATTCGTTACTTAGCGTCCTGGATTTTCCTCGTCGGGGAGGTTGTCGAATGAACCGCAAGGGCTTTACCCTGATCGAGCTTCTGATCGTGGTGGTGATCATCGGTATTTTGGCCGCCATCGCGATTCCGAAGTTCGCCAACACGAAGGAGAAGGCGTATCTGGCTTCGATGAAGTCGGATCTCCGGAACCTCGTGACCGCCGAAGAGGCGTATTTCGCCGACTCGGTGAAGTACACCACCAACCTGGGCACCGCGTTCGCCACCACGAGTGGTGTCGTGGGCCCGACCATCGCCACGTCCGCCGACGGCTGGACGGCGTGGGTGAAGCACACCACCACGACCAAGACCTGCGCGATTTACGTCGGGTCGACGTCGTTTGCGCCTGCCAACAAGGAAGGCGAGCCGAAGTGCATCTAACGGCCTGAGCGTAGCAACGCTTGGACGGAACGGGCGGCGGGGACTTCCCCGCCGCTCTGTTTTTCTGCCTATTCCCTCGGCGATCATGGCGCCGAAGCCCTCGCTCCGCACGGAGCTTCTCCTCAACCTCGCGTTCCTCGCTGCCGCCGCGCTGCTGCTCGGTGTCGGCACGATCGTGGCCGTCCAGGCCCTCGCCCCGGATCTCTCCCCCGGCCAGGTGCTGCCCTTGCTGCTCGCGATCGTCGCCCTGGACGTGGGGATTTTCATCGTGTTTGGGGGCTACCTCGTCCGGCGCCACATCCTGCGGCCGTTGGGGCGGGTGATTGCGGTGGCGGACGCTGTGGCCGCGGGGGATCTCGCCGCCCGGGCGCCGGGCGCCGAGACGCGGGACTTCGCGGTGCTTGCCGAACGCCTGAACCGCATGACCGACCACCTGCTCGACGCGCAGGGCCAGCTGGTGCGCAGCGAGAAACTTGCCAGCGTGGGGCGACTCGCGGCCGGGGTGGCGCACGAGGTGGGGAATCCGCTGAGCGCCATCGGGACCTACCTGGAAGTGCTGCGCCGCCGCGGTGCCGACCCCGAAGTGATGGCCGGCCTCGCGCGCGAGCTCGAACGTATCGACACCATCGTGCGCAGCCTGCTCGATTACGCGCAGCCTCGGGAGGAAGCGCTCCAGCCCGTGGACGTCGCGGTGGTGGTGCGGGCCGCCTTTGAGCTGCTCCAAGCGCAGGGTGCCATCAAAGCCGTGCGGGCGACCCTCGATCTCCCCGCGGAGCTGCCCCGTATCCGCGGTCACGCGCACGCGCTTGAGCAGGCGCTCGTGAACCTCCTGCTCAACGCCGTGGATGCGACGCGCGGCGGTGCGCTGGTGGTGGGCGCCCGCAGTTGGGCCTACGAGCCTGGGCACGCGGCGCCCCGCCGCTCCGACGATCCCGCCATCACGTTCTTCGCCCGCGGGGCCGAGCGGCGGCCGTCGCGCGTGGATTACGCCCCGGGCCTGCCGGGCGTCCTGGTGTTCGTGGCCGATTCGGGTCCCGGCGTCCCTCCTGCCGACCGCGAGAAGATTTTCGACCCGTTCTACACGACCAAGGAGCCGGGTCACGGCACGGGGCTGGGGCTGGCTATCGTGGCGCGCACGGTGGACGAAATGGGCGGCCTGATCTGGGTGACGCAGGCCCGTGAGGGCGGAGCGGTGTTCAAGTTGTTTTTCCCGGCAACGGGGGACAGGTAACGTGCCACGGGTCCTGGTCGTGGACGACGAGCCGGGGCTGCGGCAGTCGCTGGGTCTGTTGCTGGCGGACGCCGGATACGCTGTCACCGCGGAAGGGGACGGGCGGCGCGGGTTGGAGCGGGCACTGGCCGAGCCGTTCGACTTGATTCTCTGTGACGTACGGATGCCGGGGCTCGACGGGCTCGCGTTCCTTCGTGGGTATCGCGAGCGGGGTGGGGAAGGGCTGGTGATCATGATGAGCGCCTACGGGGGCGAGGATGCCGCCATCGCCGCCATGAAGGAAGGCGCCTACGATTACATCCCCAAGCCGTTCCGCCCGGACGAGGTCGTGCTCACGCTGCGCAAGGCCGAGGAGCGCGAGCGGCTGCGTCGCGCCGTCGCCGGGCTCGAGGCGCGGCTCGCCGCCGCCCCTGACGCGCGGGGGGTGGTCGCCGAGAGTGCGGCGATGCGGGCGGCGCTGGACCTTGTCGCGCGCGTCGCCGACCACAAGAGCACCGTGCTGATCACCGGGGAGAGCGGCACGGGGAAAGAGGTCGTCGCCCGGGCGATCCACCGCGCCGGCCCGCGGGCCGCGGGGCCCTTCGTGGCGATCAACTGCGCCGCGATCCCGGAAAGCCTGCTCGAATCGGAGTTGTTCGGCCACGCCCGGGGCGCGTTCACCGGCGCCAGCGCGGACGCGATGGGGCTCTTCGAAGCGGCCGACGGCGGCACCCTGCTGCTCGACGAGATCGGGGAGCTGCCGCTCGGCCTTCAGGCCAAGCTGCTGCGCGTGCTGCAGGACGGGGAGATCCGCCGCGTCGGCGACCAGCGCAACCGGCGGGTCGACGTGCGGGTGCTGGCGGCGACGGCGCGGGACCTCGCGGTCGAAGCCAAGGCCGGCCGGTTTCGCGAGGACTTGTATTACCGGCTCAACGTCGTGGCGATCCACCTGCCGCCGCTGCGCGAGCGGCCGGAGGACATCGCGCCACTCGCCCGGCTGTTCGCGGCTCAGCTCAGCCGCCGGCTGGGACGGCCGCTCGAGCTTGGGCCCGCGGCGCTCGCCTGGGTCGAGCGGCAGCCCTGGCCCGGGAACGTCCGCGAGCTCGAGCACGCGATCGAACGGGGGGCGGTGCTTACCGACAAGCACAAGCTCGACGTGGAAGACCTTCAGAAGGGCCCGGCGGCGGCGTCACCAACCGCGGGCGCTGGCCCGGGGAACCTGCGCGACGCTGCGGACGCGGCCGAGCGCGCGGCGATTCAGAGCGCGCTCGAGGCCGCCGGCGGCAACCGCCGTGACGCCGCCAAGCGCCTCGGCGTGAGCCTCAGAACGCTGTTCTACAAGATGGCCCGGCTCAAACTGGAGTGATGCAACTCTTTGCACGACTGAAGCGTTTTGCAGCACGCTCCTTGCCAACGCCTTCCCGACAACGCCATATCCCACAACGCTTTATCCAGTGGCACGCATCCTGTAATAGTTCTCCCCCGAAAGGGAGCGACTCATGCGCACACGCGGCTTCACGTTCATCGAAGTGCTCATCGTGATGGTGCTGATCGGCATCATCGCGGCGCTGGGGATTCCGCGCATTCGCGACGCGATTCAGAAGAACAACGTGCACGCGGCGCGGGCGGCGCTCGGCACGCTGGTGGCCAAGGCGCGCGGGGCGGCCGTGCAGCGCGGCTGCAAGTCCGCGATCCACTTCACGTCGGGATCCGGCGGCACGGTGTGGATCACGGCGTGCAAGGTCAGCAACTCGGCGCTGACGGATACGCTGGGCGGCATCGAGCAGCTGGCGGCGCGCTACAGCGTCACGCTCACGGCGGGAGCCGACTCCGTGACCTTCATGCCCAACGGGGTGAGTCCCGACAACGTGATGACGCTGCTGCAGGTGACGGCGAGCGGCATCAGTGATTCCGTGATGATCAACCAGGTCGGCAAGGTGGTGCGCTGATGAACCGGAAACGCAAGCAGTCGGGCTTCACGATCATCGAGATCATCATCGCGATCATGGTGCTCACGGTCGGATTGCTGGCGCTGGTCACGACCGCCGCCCTGGTGACGCGGATGATCGCGCGCGGTCAGCGCTCGGCGGTGGCGTCGATGTTCGCGTCCCAGCGGGCCGAACAGCTGCGCCCGGCGGCGTGCATCCCCGCCCAGCGGGTGAACGGCTCCGACACGCTGTGGCGGGGCACGAATTGGGTCGCCTATAACACCTGGACGTTCGTGGACGAAGGCAACCTGTACTACCGGATCCGCGTGGCCACCGTCTACAAGACGATCAAGAACCAGATGCGCGTGGACACGTTGGAGATGGGGGTCTCATGTCTCACTTGAGCCGGCGGGGCTTCACCATGGTCGAGCTGCTGGTGTCCCTGGTCATCATGGGGATCGTGGCCACCGCCCTGTACCAGGTGCTGGTCAACAACCAGCGCATCTACCAGACGCAGACCCAGCGCATCGACCTGTCGCAGAACATCCGCGCCGCGGGGACGATCATGCCGGGCGAGTTGCGGGAGGCTGACGCCAACGAAGGGGACATCATCGCGATGTCGCCGACGTCGATCACGTTCCGCGCGATGCGCTGGATGGGCTATCTGTGCAACCCGCCGATCACGGGGCCGTCGCCCCTGGTCGAGTCGCCGGTGCTGATTACGACGCTGTCGAACCGGCACCAGTACGGCGCGCGGGCTCCGGCGCTGAACGACTCGGTGCTGATTCGCTACGAGGGCGATGAGGGCACCCGCAACGACGACAGCTGGGTGCAGGGCAAGATCACGGCGATGGTCGCCGGCAACTGCCCCGGCGGCGCCCTGACGCCGGACAACGGGCCGGGGCAAGTCCTTACGGTCGGCGCCTACATGCCGCGGTTTCAGACCGGGTTGACGCCGCCGGCGCCGAACACCGCTACCTCGATCTATTCCGGTGCGGCGATCCGCGGGTTCACGGCGGTGACGTACAGCCTGTACCAGCCGCCGGGCGACACGTCGTGGTACATCGGCTACCAGCGGGGGTCGAATACGATGCAGCCGCTGATCGGGCCGGTGCTCACGAACGGACTGGCGATGGTCTACTACGATTCCACCGGAACGCTGCTCGATCCGGCGGTCGCGGCCAACCGGGCCCTGGTCGAGCGCGTGGACATCACCGTCCGCGGGCGGACGGCCCAACCGGTGCGCCGCGTCAGCGGCGGCACGGTGCTGGGCCCGATCATCGACAGCATCGTGGTGCGGACGACGTTGCGCAACAACCGGCGCTTCTAGCTTTTGGGGCCGGCGACTCTTACAGGAGACGGACGTATGAAACGGGTGCTGCAGAACGAACGCGGAATGGCGCTGGCGCTGGCCATCTTCGCCCTGGTCGTGGTTGGCGCGCTGGTGGCCGGGGCGTTCTTCGCCGGCACGCAGGAGCAGCGCGTCGGCGAGAACTGGCGCCGCCTGCAGCAGTCGTTCGGGGCGGCGGAAACCGGTCTCAACGAGGTCATCCGGAACTGGAATCCGCAGACGATCAACCGGATCCGCCAGTACCCGTTGGACTCGATGCAGGTACCGCTCAACCCGGCGGACTCCCTGACGCCCGATCACAGCGGGGTGTACGGCGGCTACGTGTACCGTCTGAACGATGAGGTCTACCTGATCGACATCACCGCCCGGGACCGGCGCAGCAACGCCGGCGTCATCGGCGGCGGCGCCCGCCAGCGGCTCGGCGAGCTGGTGCGCATCCGCCTGGTGAACTTCGGCATCGGCGCGGCGCTCACCACGCGCGGCGGCGTGAGCCTCAAGGGGAATGCGCTCGTGAACGGGCGCGACACGATCCCGCAGGGGTGGAACACCGCCAACTGCGACACCGTCGGCGACACCACCAAGGCGGGCGTTCGTACTCCCGACCCGAGTTTGGTGAGCACCCAGCGCCCCGGGCAGCTGTACGGCAACCCGCCGGTCAACGGCGACACGTCGGTCCACCCGAGCACGTTCAACCAGTTCGGCGATATCACCTACGCCTCGCTGGCGGCGAGCGCCACCATTCAGCTGGGCGGCGGGAACTACAAAATTCAGCCGACGTTCTCCGGCACCGTGTGCAATCGAAGCGATCCGATGAACTGGGGGGACGGGATGAACCCCACCCAGCCGTGCGGGAACTACTTCCCGATGATCCACATCGCCGGGAGCGCCACCCTGAACGGCGACCAGGGCCAGGGCATCCTCCTGGTGGACGGTGATCTCAACGTGCAGGGCAGCTTCATCTTCTACGGGATCGTCCTGGTGCAGGGCTCCCTGTCAACTGCCGGTGGTGGCAGCACGGACGCCCACTTTTACGGGGCGGTCATGGCGAGCAACGTGGACCTGGAGCTGAACACTCTGGCCGGTAACGCCACGCTCCAGTACTCTAAGTGCGCTATTACCAACGCGATGGAGGGCACGCAGACGGTATCGCCGATCCGTTCGCGGGGGTGGATCCAGCTCTTCTAAGCGGCCTAAGTCTAGGTCGCAGCGAGACTTGGTGTTTTAGCCTCAAGTACGTTCGAGGCTTGACAGGCTAAGGGGCAGGGCTTACTGTAGTTTGCCCTCGCCCCTCTGTCTTTTACTAGATAGGCGAATATGGCCCTTTTCGGCTTCCTAGGCGGCAAAAAAACGACGGTCGGGCTCGATATCGGCTCGGGGATCATCAAGCTCGCCGTGGTGGACCATAGCGGCGGGGAGCCGGAGCTGACCAAGGTGGCCACGACCGAGGTGGCGGCCGATGCGATCGTCGAGGGGGAGGTCATGGACCCCGGGATCGTCGCGGAGGCGATCCGCGGTCTGTTTTCGACCGCCGGGGTCAAGCAGAAGTCCGTGGTGACGGCGGTGGGGGGGCGGGACGTCATCGTCAAGAAGATTCAGATGGACCGGATGAAGGAGCAGGACGCCCGGGAGGTCATCCGCTGGGAGGCTGAGCAACACGTGCCCTTCGATATGGCCAGCGTGGAGCTGGATTTCCAGATCCTCGATCCTGACGCCGAGGGGCTGCAGATGGACGTGCTGCTCGTGGCGGTCAAGCGGGAGCTGGTCGAGAGCCGGGTGAGCCTGCTGGGGGAGGCGGGGTTGCAGGCGGCGATCATCGACGTGGACGCGTTCGCGATTCACAACGCGCTCGAGCTCAATCATCCCGATGCGACGCAGGGGGTCGTGGCCCTGGTGAACGTGGGCCACGAGGTCACCAACGTGAACATCCTCGAGGACGGCGTGCCGACGCTGACCCGGGACCTGTCGGTGGGGACGCGGCGCTTTCGGGAGGATCTGCAGCGGGAGAAGGGGCTGTCGGCCGAGGAATCCGAGAAGGTGATCCAGGGACAGCAGCAGAACGCGGACCTGGCGGGCTATGTGGAAAGCCGGGGCGAGGAGATCGCGGTGGGGGTAGAGCGGGCGGCGGCGTTCCTGGCGACTGCGTCGCGGTCGGCGGGACAGCTGGCGCGGGTATTCACGAGCGGCGGCGGGGCCCGCATCCCGGGCCTCAATGATGCCCTCGCGGGCCGGCTCAAGGTGCCGGTCGAGATGGCGAGCCCGGTGCAGCGGTTGCGCTACCGGGATGCCGCCTTCCAGGCGGTGTCGATCGACGAGGTGGCGCCGCTGCTGATGCTGTCGGTGGGATTGGCGCTGAGGCGCGCCTCATGATCGAAATCAACCTGCTTCCCGGCCAGAAGAAGCGGAAGGCCGCGGGTGCGGGCTTCAAGCTCTCGCTCCCCGACTTCCGCGGGCTGCTCGCGACGATCAAGGATCCGTACCTGATCGCGGCGGTGGCGGCGTGGGTGCTGGCCCTGGGTGGAGGCGGCGCGCTGTTCGTGCTGGATCAGGCCCAACTCGCGGCGCTCGAGCACCGGCTCGAGGACGTCAAGGCGGAGAAGCGCCGCTTCGACATCCTCATCGCCAACAAGCGAAGGATGGAGGTCGCGCGCGACTCCCTGCTGGCGGAGATCATCGTGATCCGGCGCATCGACGAGGACCGCTACGTGTGGCCGCACCTCCTCGATCAGCTGACCAAGGCGCTGCCGCCCTACACGTGGCTTACCGGTATCGCGACGATCGGCGTCGTGCCGGCCGGGGCCGCGCCGGCCCCCCCGCCTCAGGGGGTGGCGGCCCCGCCCGATTCGCTGGGGGTGGGCACGGTGCGCGTCGCGATCGAAGGCCGCACGGTGGACATCGAGGCGTTCACCAGCTTCCTGCGGCAGCTGACGGCGTCCCCGTGGCTCACCGAGGTGGCCCCGACGAGCACGACCACGCTCATCGAGGCGGACCGCCCGGTGACGGCGTTCAATCTGGTGGCGCGCTACCGGCCGCCGACCGACCCGCGCTTCGTCCACACCGTACCCCTCGCCCAGTCGGTGCGCTAGCCCATGGCCCTCATCCCGACCGATCAGCGCAGCCAGATCATGCTGCTGCTCGCGATCGTGGCGCTGTTCCTGGGCTACGTCGCCTGGGACGGCCTGGGACTGTGGCCGTACGCGCACAGCCCGCAGCGGGCCAAGATCAACGCCACGAGCCGCGAGGTCGACAGCCTGGCCGAAATCGTGCGGCGGGCGAAGGACGATCTCGCCAGCGGCACGGTGGACGACCTGCGCCGCAAGGTGGCCGAGTACGAGGCGGACCTGACCCTGATGCGGCGCCTCGTCCCCGAGCAGAACGAGGTGGCGACGCTGCTGGAGAACATTTCGACGCGCGCCAAAGTCCGCGGCGTCACGCTCGGCAAGTTCCAGCCGCTCGCCGTCGAGCCCGGCCATCCGTTCGACACCTACCGGTACCGCTTCGAGGTGTACGGGCACTTCGACCAGATCGGCGAGTTCCTGACCGACGTCGCGAGCCTGCAGCGCATCATGGTGCCGCAGGATCTGACGCTCCATGAGGCCACCCAGCAAACGCAACGCCTGCTGAGCGACACGCTGGGCGGTTTGCTGGAGGTGGGGTTGGTGGTGCGCACGTACGTGAAGGCGGCGGGGCCGCCGCCCGCCCCGGCGGGCAGGCCGCCGGCCCGGCCGGCCGGGAGGCCCAGTGCGAACGAGTAACCTGCTCGTGATCGGCATCCTCGCCGCGGTCCCCGCGGCCAGCCAGAGCCGGGACACGACGGCGCGGCCGGACTCGGCGAGCCAGTCGATCGAGCTGGTCCGCGAGGTGTTCTCGTACGAGGGCGCCGGGCGCGATCCGTTCGTGTCGCTGCTCAAGTCCGGCGACGTGCGGCCACTGATCGCGGATCTGAAGCTGGTGACCATCGTGTACGACGCGCGCTACCCCGCGCGCAGCGTGGCCGTGCTGCGCGACATCACCAACGGCAAGCGCTACCGCGCCAAGGTCGGCGAAGTCTTCGGGCGGCTCCGGGTGACGCAGATCCGGCCGCGCGAGGTGGTCTTTACGGTGCAGGAGTATGGGTACGAGCGGCAACAGACGCTGTCGCTCGCCAAGCAGGAGGAGACGCCATGAAGCGCATCGCAGCCCTCGCCGCGGCCCTCGTGGTCGCGACGGCACCCCGAGCCCTTGCGGGGCCGGGGGGGGGGCGGGACGGTGAGGTCCGTGCCGTCAGCGTGCTGCCGGCCGCCGGGAAAGTGGAGGTCGTCATCGATCTCCAGGGCGCGGTGGACGTGCGGGATTTCACCCTCAACGGTCCCGACCGCCTGGTCATCGACCTGCTGGGGGCGCGCCTTGTGGCGCCTGCCACGCTGTACGACGGACAGGTGCGCGTGGCCATCGGCACCGAGCGCACGGCGTTCGCGCGCTGGTCGAGCCAGCTCGCGACCGCGAGCCCGCTGCCCGCACCGACCGCTCCGGCCGCAGCGGCTCCCCGCCCCGATGCCGCGGCGACGGTCACGACGCCGAGCGACGCGCCGGTGACGTCGATCGACGCCTACCTCTCAGCGCACCGCCGGGAGGCGATGCAGTCGCAGGCGCCGCGCATCACCGTGCAGTGGGACGGCGCCGACATCGAGGACGTGGTCGCGGGCTTCGCGGCGTTCAGCGGGCGGACGATCATCGTCGGCAAGGGGATCACCGGCAAGGTGACGGCCGAGGTCAAGAACCAGCCGTGGGACCTCGCGTTCAACGCGGTACTGGAGTCGCAAGGGCTGGCGCACCAGAC
>Ga0209376_1001230_pt1 | contig 26365 bp, 19 predicted proteins | sample GraSoiAngelo_134_FD_185891 | JGI IMG/M metagenome (GOLD analysis project Ga0209376, IMG submission 185891) | Grasslands soil microbial communities from the Angelo Coastal Reserve, California, USA - 14_0929_05_30cm (SPAdes) (version 2) | ecosystem: Environmental > Terrestrial > Soil > Grasslands ... | reverse complement strand
GTTCGAGGACGTGCCGGGGTTCCTGCCGGGCACGACGCAGGAGTTCGGCGGCATCATCAAGCACGGCGCCAAGCTGCTCTACGCCTATTGCGAGGCCACGGTGCCCAAGCTCACGGTGATCACGCGGAAGGCGTACGGCGGCGCCTACTGCGTCATGTCCTCCAAGCACATCCGGGGCGACGCCAACTTCGCATACCCGACGGCCGAGATCGCGGTGATGGGCCCCGAGGGCGCCGTCAACATCCTCTACCGGCGCGAGATGGAGCGGGCGCCCCAGCCGGCCGCGTTCAAGGAGCAGAAGACGCGGGAGTACCGCGAGATGCTGGCGACGCCCTACGTGGCGGCGGAGCGCGGCTACATCGACGAGGTGATCGAGCCTCGGGACACGCGCGCCCGGCTCTGCGCGGCGCTCGCGCTGCTGCGCACCAAGCGCGACACGAACCCGCCCAAGAAGCACGGGAATCTTCCGCTATGATGGCAGCGAGTCTATGATGGCGGGGCGAGCCGCAGCCGTCGGCGAGGCGAGTCTGTGATGGGTGCGCGAGCCGCAGCCGCAGGCGAGGCGAGTCTGTGAAAAACGAAAAGCGCGAGTTCAAGAGCTCGTGGGGCGCTCCGCTCAAGCCGGTCTACGGGCCGGCGGACGCGCCGGCCGAGCGTCTCGCCGCGGACCTCGGTGCGCCGGGCGAGTTCCCGTTCACCCGCGGCGTCCATGCCGAGATGCATCGCAAGCGGCTCTGGACGATGCGCCAGTACGCCGGCTTCGGCTCCGCCGTCGAGACGAACAAGCGCTACCGCTTCCTCCTGGATCAGGGCCAGACCGGCCTGTCCGTGGCGTTCGATCTCCCGACCCAGATGGGGTACGACCCGGACGCGCCCATGGCGCAGGGCGAAGTGGGCAAGGTGGGCGTGTCGATCTCGTCGATCGAGGACATGCACGACCTCTTCGAGGGGATCCCGCTCGATCGGGTCTCGACCTCGATGACCATCAACGCCACCGCGGCGATCTTGCTGTCGCTCTACGTCGCGACCGCGCGCCGCCAGGGCGTCGCGACCGAGCGGCTCAGCGGGACCGTGCAGAACGACATCCTCAAGGAGTACATCGCGCGCGGCACCTACATCTTCCCGCCCGGCCCGTCGATGCGGCTGATCACCGACACCTTCGCGTACTGCAAGGACCGCGTGCCGCGCTGGAACACGATCTCGATCTCCGGGTACCACATGCGCGAGGCCGGCAGCACCGCGGTGCAGGAAGTCGCGTTCACGCTGGCCAACGGCATCGCCTACGTGCAAGCGGCGGTGGAAGCGGGGCTCACCGTGGACGAGTTCGCGCCGCAGCTCTCGTTCTTCTTCAACGCGCACAACAACCTCATCGAAGAGATCGCGAAGTTCCGGGCGGCCCGCCGTCTGTGGGCCCGGATCATGCGCGAGCGGTTCGGCGCTCGCGATCCGCGCTCCCTGGCGCTTCGGTTCCACGCCCAGACGGCTGGCAGCATGCTCACCGCGCAGCAGCCCGAGAACAACATCGTCCGGGTCGCGGTGCAGGCGCTCGCCGCCGTGCTCGGCGGCTGTCAGTCCCTGCACACGAACTCGATGGACGAGGCGCTCGCGCTCCCCACCGAGCGCGCCGTTCGCATCGCGCTCCGGACTCAGCAGATCCTCGCCCACGAGTCGGGCGTCGCCGACATCGTCGATGCGCTCGGCGGCGCGTTCGCCGTCGAGCGGCTCACCAGCGATATCGAGGAGGCGGCGCGCGTCTACATCAAGCGGATCGACGATCAGGGCGGCGCGGTCGCCGCGATCCCCTTCATGCAGCGCGAGATCCAGGACGCGGCCTACCGCTACCAGCGCGAGGTCGAGGAGCGCACACGGATCGTCGTGGGCGTCAACGAGTTCGTCACCGACGACCTTCCACCCGGCAACCTGTTCCAGGTCGATGCGGCGGTCGGCGCGGCCCTCGCCGAGCGCGTGGCGCGTGTGCGCGCCGGCCGGGACCGCGACGGCGCGCGGCGCGCCCTCGACGCGCTCGAGACCGCGGCGCGCGGCCGCGACAACCTCCTGCCGCTCATGGTCAACGCGGTCGAGGTCGGGGTCACGCTCGGCGAGATCTGCGACCGCCTCCGCGGGGTCTTCGGCGCCCACCAGCCGTCGGTCACGTTTTGAGAACGCGGCTCGGGCCCATCGTCGGTCTGGTCGCTGCCGGAGTCCTCGCGTTGGCGTCGAGCGCCGGCGCCGGGATGGCGGACCGCATCGGCGCCACCTTCGTGATGATGTCCGATCAGTTCATCAAGGCCTTCAACCCGCTCGAGGGGCTCGTGGTCGGGGTGGAGGGCAGCACTCTCTATCTGGATCTCGGCGAAGGCAACGGCGCCCAGGTCGGCCAAGAGTACACGATCTTCCGCAAGGGCGAGGAGTTCCGGCACCCACTCACCCGCAAGGTGCTCGGGCGCTTCGAGGAGATTCTGGGGCACGCGCAGATCCGCCGCGTCCAGCCGCGCTTCTCCGAGGCCGTGTTCGTCCCGATTGACGGCAAGCCGCTCCCGGCTTCGGATGACGGGGTGCGCATCACCCGGGGACGGATCAAGGTCGGCGTCACGCCCGTCCTCGATCTGACCCAGGCGCAGACGAAGCCCGACTTGCGACGCGTTCCGTATCTGATGGCGGTGGTGCTCGAGCAGTCGAAGCGCTTCCAGGTCAGCGACCCCTTCACGGTCAACGACCTCTTCGTCAGCGGCGGCGAGGACGTCAAGGCGGTCCTCGCGCTCCCGGAGCGGGCGGTGTCGATCTCGAAGCGGTTCGACGTGGCCGGCTGGGTCGTTCCGGTCCTGATCGAGCGGCGCGGCGTCGTCTACGTCGACGTGACGTGGATCTCCGCGGTGACCGGGACCGCGATGTTCTCGCGTCGCGAGCCCCTCTTGCCGCCGGCGGCGGCGGAGGAGCAGCGGTTCTCGTGGGAGCCGGTCAGCGAAGACTGAGGGCTTTCTCGGTCAGCCCTGGTATGGTATGACCGCGTCATGAAGGGGCAATGTCTTGTGGTAGTCGCGGTCGTGGCGGCGTTCGCGACCTCCGGCTGCTCGACCGCGAAACAGATCCTGGGCGTCCAGTCCCCGGGCGATCCCTCCGTCACCATCAAGGCCGCTGAGACTCGGTGGCTGCTGATCAAGAACCCGCGATTCGGCGAGGTCGCCAGCGAGCCCGAGTACGTGTGGGTCGAAGAGGACAAGATGCCGATCACCCTCACGACCCTCGTGCGCGGCCAGGGCGCGATCATCGCGACGCCGGAGATCGTCGCCAAGTACGGCGCCCCGCCCGGCGGGGGCAAGATCAGCCCGCGGCAGGGTGTCCCGACCCAGACGACACCGTCCGCGACCGGGTCGACGGCAGCGGACGCTGAGGCGCCGCCCCGCCGCGCCGCGGCCGCGGTGTCGCCGCCGACGAACGGGAGGGCGCACGAGGGCCCGAAGCGGGGCCTGGTCGTCTACGTCGACACGCCGCGGATCGTCGTCGACCTGACGGCCGCCGACGGCATGCGCGCCGGCACGCTGGTGAGCGTGCGTCGCGACGCCATCCCGATCGTCCATCCCGTGACCGGGGAAGTGCTCGGCGAGCTCGACCAGGAGGTCGCGACGGTGCGCCTGACCGAGGTGCGTGAGAAGTTCTCGGTCGGCGATGTCCAAACCGTGGCGCCCGGCGCGCGGATCCAGATCAAGGATCGCGTCGTCCCGAAGTAGCCCCGCGTGCCCCCGCCCACTCTCGAACGAGTCCTCAAGGAGCGCGTCGCCGGTCTCGTCGGCGCCGAGCTCGAGCTCGTCGAGGCGGAGATCCGTCGCGAGCTCGACTCCCCGGTGGGGCTGATCCAGGAGATGGGCGGTTACATCGCGGGCGCGGGCGGCAAGCGTCTCCGGCCCATCCTCCTGCTGCTGGCGGCGCGGCTGGCCGGCTACCAGGGGCCGCGCAGCGTGCGCCTGGGCTGCGTCGTCGAGCTGCTCCACACCGCGACGCTGATCCACGACGATGTCGTCGACCAGGCGCCGCTCCGCCGCGGGCGGCCGTCGGCCAACGCGCAGTGGGGCGACGACGCGTCCGTGCTCGTCGGCGACCACCTCTATTCGAAGTCGTTCGCGATGCTCGTGCGGGACAACGACCGCGCCGTGATGGAGACCCTCGCGCGCTCGACGGTCTCGATGACCGAGGCGGAAGTGTTCCAGCTGGAGCTCAAGCGCAGCGGGATCATGACCGAGGCGGACTACGTGCGGATCATCACCCAGAAGACCGCCTCCTTCATGTCCGCGTGCTGCCGGATCGGCGCGCTCCTGGGCGGGCTGCCGGCCGCGCAGATCGACGCGCTCACGCGCTACGGGCTCGACATCGGCGTGGCCTTTCAGATCTCGGACGACTCGCTCGATTTCGTGGCCGACCAGGACCGGCTCGGCAAGGCCATCGGCGCCGACCTCCGCGAGGGCAAGCGGACGCTGCCGCTCATCGCCATGCTCGAGCGGGCGACGCCGGCCGAGGCGGCGCGCGTCAAGAGCCTGCTCAAGCGCCCCGGCCTCGATGCCGAGGAGGTCGAGGAGATCCGACGCTACGTGGTCGACCACGAGGGCGTCGAGTACGCGCTGGCCCGCGCCCACGAGTACGCGCGCGCGGCCAAGGCCGACCTCGAAGCGTTCGCGCCGTCGGAGGAGCGGGAGACGCTCGCCCTGGTCGCGGACTTCGTGGTCGACCGCGATCGGTGACGTGGCGGTCATCACCCTCACCACCGACTTCGGGGCGCGCGACACCTACGTGGCCGAGATGAAGGCCGCGATCCTCGCCATCACGCGTGACGTCCACCTGGTCGACATCACCCACGAGATCGCGCCCCACGACGTGCTCGAGGGCGCGCTCGCGCTCGAAGCGGCGGCGCCGGCCTTTCCGGCCGACACCATCCACGTGGCAGTGGTCGACCCCGGCGTCGGCACCCCGCGGCGCGGCCTCGCCGTCGCCGCGCGCGAGGGGGTGTTCATCGGCCCCGACAACGGGCTGTTCACTCCGTTCCTGGAGGGCTCGCGCTGGACCGCCTTCGAGCTCAGCGAGCGACAGTTCCGTCGGGCGGTCGTGAGTCGCACGTTCCACGGGCGCGACGTCTTCGCGCCGGCGGCCGCCCACCTTGCCCATGGCCTCGAGCCGGCGCGGCTCGGCCCGCCCGTGGCGGACCCCGTGCGGCTCCCGTGGCCGGAGGCCCACGAAGCCCGGGGGACGATCCGCGGCACCGTCGTCCACGTCGATCGGTTCGGCAACCTGATCACCTCGGTCGGCGCCGAGGCGCTGGCATCACTCGGGCCGTCGGTTTCCGTGCGTGTGGCCGGCCGGGCTCTGCAGCTGGTGGAGACCTACGCCGAGCTGGCGCGGGGACGGGCCGGAGCCCTCGTGGGCTCGCACAACCGCCTGGAGGTTGCGGTGAACGCGGGCAACGCCGCCGCCGTGCTCGGCGCCCGGCGCGGGAGCCCGGTGATCGTCAGTCAGACTTCGGCGCCGGTGCGGCGGGCGAGGAGGCGGTCGTAGTGCTGTCGCTCTTCGCAGCCGGCTTCTCGGCGGGCTTGTCAGCCGGCTTGTCGGCAGGTTTGTCAGCCGGCTTGTCGGCGGGTTTGTCCGCGGTCGTCCCCGACGACTTCTCGGACTGGAGCGCCTTCTTCCGTGACTCCGACGGATAGTCGGTGACGTACCAGCCCTCACCCTTCAAGATGAACGGCGCCGCGGAGAGGAGACGACGTACTTCGCCGCCGCACTCGTCACACTTTTTGAGGGCTGGCTCGGAGATGCGCTGACGGATCTCGAACACGCGTTTGCATTTGAGGCACTCGTATTCATAGGTAGGCATTCTCATTCGAAGCTACATGGGGAGGATTGAGGGTGTCAAGAAGACACGGAATCGCGTCTGCATTGCTTCTCTCCGCGCTTTCGTTGCTCGGATGCGCGAGCGCGTCGTCCCAGCAGGCGGCCGAAGTCCAGAAGCTCCAGGCCCGCGAAGCCTACGATCGTGCGCTGAGCCATCTCAACGACAAGCAGCCGGCACCGGCGGTGACGGCGCTGATGCAGGCGATCAACGTCAATCCGATGTCCGCGCTCTATCGCGACACGCTCGGCCTCGTCATGCTGGACCTCGGGCAGCCCGATAAGGCGCTCGAGCGCTTCAAGCAGGCGGTCGAGCTCGATCCCAACTACGCCGACGCCCACTTCCACCTGGGCACGGCCCTCGCCGAGACGCGCCAGTGGGCCGAGGCGGTCAAGAGCTATCGGCGCGCGCTCGAGCTTCCGACCCTGACGATCCCCGAGTCGGCCAACCAAAATCTGGGTTTGGCCCTGTACCACCTCAAGCGCTACCAGGAGGCCGAGCAGACGCTGCGATTCGCCATCAAGCTCGATCCCAAGATGCAGCTCGCCTACTACAACCTGGGGCTGGTCCTGGTGGCCGAAGAGCGGCGGGAGGAAGCCAAGGCGGTCTTCCGTCAGGCCCGCCAGCTCGGGCCGGACTCGCCGGTCGGCCAGGCCGCCCAGGATCGTCTCAAGGCCCTGGGCGAGGGTAGCTGAGCAGTTTTTTGTCTTGACCTTCGGCGAGCACGTGCGGTAAAAGCGCTCCGTCATACGTTCGTGTCCCGTAGTGGTGTCCCGTTCCGCAGTCGACCCGTAGTACTGACCCGTAGCGGATTCGGAAGCAGGACAACATTCGGGAGGATCCTCGATGAAGAGTGTCCGTGTCCCCATTCTCGCCGCACTCCTGATTGTTGCGTTGACGGCGCCCTCGGCATTCGCGCAGGCGCCGACACCCAAAGTCACGATCAACGGCCTCTTCGACCAGGTGACGGCGATGGGTCGGAACTTCTACGACGGCAACTTGGCCCGGGACAACGACCGGGAGTGGTATGCCCGGACCCGGTTCCGCCCCGACTTCACGTTCGAGGTCGGGCGGGTCAAGGCTGTGCTCGGTCTCGAGATCGACCTGCAGTACGGCCAAGGCGGGCCCAACGACGGCGGCTTCCCGGGCAACAATACCGGGACGGCAGGCGGCGTACTCAACGTCGTCGGCGGAAACGTTCAAAATTCGAACAGCGGCTGCAAGAACAACTCGAACGGCTGTCTGGACCTCAACACCGACGTCGGCGGCATGATCGAGATCAAGTGGATCTACACCGAGTTTCCGCTGACCGGCAAGGACAGCTTGATGCCGTTCATCCCGGTCGACACCATCGCGCGGGCCGGCGGCCAACCCTTTGGTTCCCTGGCCAACTACAAAGTGGTCTATGCAAACGGTGACTTCGCCGGCGTGTCGGCAGTGACGACGTTTGCGCCGAATCTCAAGACCAGCGTTGCCTTCGTCGTGGTCGAGGACCAGTTGGCGGGTGGCAACCGCGCCGCGGCGAACACGCGGACGAGCCGCGGCGAGGACTACGCGATCATCGTGAGCCCGGAGATCACTCCGTTCAAGGGGCTCGACATCAAGCCGCTGTACTCGTACTTCCACGCCGACGGCGCGACGTCCGGTACGGCCCGGCACAACGTGATCAATCGCCGCTTCGTCGGAAGCGGCGCGACCAACTCCGCGGGAGCGCTCGGCGGCGCGCTGGCTGCCGTCTCTACCGCGGGCGACTCGACGAACCAGGAAGAGCGACACACGATCGGCGTCGACATGCGCTGGCGCATGGGTCCCTTCGGCTTCGATCCGTCGCTCATGTACCAGTGGGGCACCAGTGACCACCAGGCCCAGAGGACGAACGGCCAGGTTGGGCGCGTCGAGGCCGACATGAGCTCCTGGATCGTGGACCTGCTCGGATCCTTCACGGCGGGGCCGTTGCTGCTCGAGGCGCGAGGCGTGTACACGCCCGGCAACAAGGCGCGCGACAACCTCGCCCAGAGCATCCGCTACTATCAGCCGCTCACCATGGACGGGAACTGGTGGGCGGGCTGGGGCGGGATCCTGGGCAGCGGAATCGATTACTTCAACGGTGCGCTACTGACCAACCAGGCCCGCTTCATCGGGTACGACCGGTACGGCTCCGCGCGAGCCGCCCTCCGGGCCACGTACAACATCACGCCAGCGTTCGCCGTGTGGGGCATCGCCAGTCCTTCGTGGACGGCGGAGAAGGTCGACACCGACACGGGCGCCTCGCCGGGTCTGGGGACGAGCTCGATCAGCCGGACGACGATAGACGAGCAGAGCTGGGTCAAGGGCGACTCCCGCTACATCGGGACCGAGACGGACCTTGGGTTCACGTGGCGGTTCGCGCCGAACGCGGCGTTCGACCTCGAAGGCTCCTATCTGTTCGCGGGCGCGGCACTGGGAACCGCTGAGATTCTCAATGGCGTGCACACGCGGCGTGACCCGAACGATGCCTACCAGTTGGCCGCGCGTGTGCGCTTCGCGTTCTAGGGAGGTGTCCCGGCAGTAGCAGTAGACCGGACCGGTAATCGGCCGGTCCGGTAGTCGATCTGTCCCGTAGGCGACCCGTCCCGTTGTCGACCGGTAGTGCGGATCCGACACAGGTTCGCGGACGCAAGACAACATTCGGGAGGATCCTCGATGAAGAGAGTCTCCTTCCCACTACTCGCCGCGCTGCTCGTCCTCGCGGTCACCGCCCCCTCGGTCTTCGCGCAGGCGCCGGTCCCCAAGGTCACGATCAACGGGCTCTTCGACCAGGTGACGTCGATGGGCCGGAACTTCTACGACGGCAACGTGTCCCGGGACAACGATCGCGAATGGTACGCCCGGACCCGGTTCCGTCCGGACTTCACGTTCGAGGTCGGACGGGTCAAGGCCGTGCTCGGCCTCGAGATCGACTTGATGTACGGCCAGGGGGGGCCAAACGACGGCGGCTTCCCGGGCAACAACAGCGGGGTCGCGGGCGGCGCCATCAGTGTTGGTGCCGGCAACGCGACCACTGGTTGCAAGAACAACGCGAACGGCTGTCTGGACCTCAATACCGACGTCGGCGGCATGATCGAGATCAAGTGGATCTACACCGAGTTTCCGCTGACCGGCAAAGACAGCGTGATGCCGTTCATCCCGGTCGAGACCATGGCGCGGGCGGGAGGCCAACCCTGGGGTTCACTGGCCAACTACAAAGTCGTGTACGCCAATGGCGACTTCGCCGGTCTGTCGACCGTGACGAAGATCTCGCCGAACCTCACGGCCAAGCTCGCCTTCGTCGTCGTCGAGGATCAGCTGGCGGGCGGCAACCGCGCCGCGGCGACCACGCGGACGAGCCGCGGCGAGGACTACGCGATCACCGTGAGCCCGGAGATCACGCCGTTCAAGGGGCTCGACATCAAGCCGCTGTACTCGTATTTCCACGCCGACGGCCTGACGGCCGGTACGTCTCGGCACTCCGTGATCAACCGCCGCTTCGTTGGAGGCGGCGGGACCAACTCTGCGTTGGCGAACGGCGGGTGCCAAACCGCGGCAGCCGCCTGTACAGCGGCGGGCAATGCGGGCGACTCCACGAACCAGGAGGAGCGACACACGATCGGCATCGACATGCGCTGGCGCATGGGTCCCTTCGGCTTCGATCCGTCGGTCATGTACCAGTGGGGCACCAGTGACCACCAGGCCGTGAGGACGAACGGCCAGGTTGGGCGCGTCGAGGCCGACATGAGCTCCTGGATCGTGGACCTGCTCGGATCCTTCACGGTGGGTCCGTTCCTGCTCGAGGCGCGAGGCGTGTACACGCCCGGCAACAAGGCGCGCGACAACCTCGCCCGGAGCATCCGCTACTATCAGCCGCTCAGCATGGACGGGAATTGGTGGGCGGGCTGGGGCGGGATCCTGGGCAGCGGAGTTGATTACTTCAACGGTTCGCTGCTGACCAACCAGGCCCGCTTCATCGGGTACGACCGGTACGGCTCCGCGCGACTCGCCCTCCGGGGCACGTACCACATCACGCCAGCGTTCGCCGTATGGGGCATCGCCAGTCCTTCGTGGACGGCGGAGAAGGTCGACACCGACACGGGCGCCACGCCGGGTCTGGGGGCGGGCTCGATCAGCCGGACGACGATAGACGACCAGAGCTGGGTCAAGGGCGACTCCCGCTACATCGGGACCGAGACGGACCTTGGGATCACGTGGAGGTTCGCGCCGAACGCGGCGTTCGACCTCGAAGGCTCCTATCTGTTCGCGGGTGCGGCACTGGGAACCGCGGAGCTTGTCAATGGCGTGCACACGCGGCGTGACCCGAACGATGCCTACCAGCTGGCCGCGCGTGTGCGCTTCGCGTTCTAGTTCTACATGTTGTGGAGCCCACGAGAAGGGCCCCCAAGATGAGAGGGAGGCGCCCCGAGACGATGGGGAAACATGAGCTAAATAGCAGTTTTTTCTTGACCCAAAGCTGATCAGCGGGGTAAATACCGGAAATGCGCGGGGGTCCGTCCCCGTCGTTTGGGCGGGCTTCTCTGCGCGGCTTTCGCAGGAGTTGTTGGTGATGTCGGCGTTGGGCGTTGGCAACGGGGTGGCAAGTTGCTGCTCACCACTTCTGAGGAGGCGGTAATGAGGAAAGTCCTCACCACTGCAGTTTTCGCCGTCGTCGCCCTCGCGATGCTGGCTCCGCCTGTGCTCGCACAGGCGCCCGCACCGAAGGTGACGATCACCGGTCTCTTCGACCAAGTCACGACGGCGGGCCGAAACTTCTACGACGGCAACTACGGGCGTGACAACGATCGCGAGTGGTATGCCCGGACGCGCTTCCGTCCTGACTTCACGTTCGAAGTCGGACGCACCAAGGCCGTGCTCGGTCTCGAAATCGACCTGATGTACGGCCAGGGTGGCTCGAACGACGGCGGTTTCCCCGGCAATAGCACCGGCTTCGCCGGTGGCTTCGCCGGCGGTACCAAGGGGGCCACCAACGGCGCCCTGGACCTCAACACCGACGTCGGCGGCATGATCGAGATCAAGTGGGCCTACACGGAGTTCGACCTGACCGGTAAGGACAGCATCTTGCCGTTCATCCCGGTCCTGACCGTGGCCCGTGCCGGTGGCCAGCCGTTCGGCACCATCGGTAACTACAAGGTGTTGTACGCCAACGGTGACTTCGCCGGTCTGGACCTCTACACGACGTTCACACCGGAGATCAAGAACCACCTCGCCTTCGTGGTCGTGGAAGACCAGCTTGCGGGCGGTAACCGAGCGCTCGCGAACGTGCGGACCAACCGCGGCGAAGACTACGCGTTCATCCTGAGCCCCGAGATCACGCCGATAAAGGGGCTCGACATCAAGCCGGTGGTGTCGTGGTTCCACGCTGACGGCACTACCAGCAGTAACTCTCGCCGCAACTCGGTCAACGTCCGCACGGCCGGCACGCAGGTGGCTGGCGGCGCGTTCGTTGGAAGCGGCGGCATGAACAGTGGCACGGCCACGGGCGGCGGCAACGCGGCCGGCGACGCCACGAACCACGAAGATCGCTACACGATAGGTGTCGATGCGCGCTGGCGCATGGGTCCTTTCGGCCTCGATCCCTCGCTCTTCTATCAGACCGGTCCCTACTACACCCAGGCTCAGCGGTCGAACGGCGCGGTCACCCGGGTGAAGGGTGACACGGCTGCGTGGCTGGCCGACATCATCGGCAGCTGGCAGGCCGGGCCGCTGCTCGTCGAAGCCCGCGGTGTGTACACCACGGGCAACAAGGCGCGCGACAACCTGGCGCTCAGCAAGCGCTACTTCGAGCCGCTCGATCTGGACACCGGCTACTGGGCCGGGTGGGCCTCGATCCTGGCCCTCGGCATCGACTACTTCAACGGCGGCGGCGGTGCCAACCAAGGCCTGGACACGGGCATTGGCTACGATCGCTACGGCCGCTTGGGCTTCGGCGTTCGCGTGACGTATAACATCACCCCGGCGTTCGCGGTCTATGGGACGATCAACCCGACGTGGGCGGCCGAGAAGGTCGATACGGACACCGGTTGCGGTGCCACGACGGTCGCTCAGGCCAACGCCGGTTGCACGACTCGGCTGACTGTGAACGACCGCAGCTGGGTCGAGGGTGATTCCCGCTACATCGGCACCGAGCTCGACCTCGGAGTCACGTGGCGGTTTGCCCCGAACGTTGCTCTCGATCTTCTAGGCGCGTACCTGTTCGCGGGTAACGCGCTGAACACCGCGGAGTGCGTGGCTCTGGGAGGAGCAGGCGTGGGGACCGGCAACCCGTGCGGCACGGGCGGGACGGTCGTGAGACGTGATGCAAACGACGCCTACCAAGCGACAGCGCGCGTGAGGCTGTCCTTCTAAGTCATCGCAGTACGGTGGTCAGCAACGGGGCATGGGGTCGTTCGCCCATGCCCCGTTTCATTTCCCCTTTCCTTGACTCTCCTGGTGCCGTGGGCTAGCCTCGGTCCATGTTGGCGGTAGTTTCCACGTGAACTCCCTTGCCGCCCGGGCGGCGCTGCTCGCTCTCCTGATCGGGATGACGAGCGCCGCGACGGCGCTGGCGCAGACTCAGACGCAGCCCACCTTGAGTGTGCTCGTCGATCAGGTCCTCGCACTCTTTCCGAAGGTCGACGGCGACGTGATCGAGGTACAAGGGTCCACCGTGACGGTCGGGATCGGCCGCAAGGATGGCCTGGTGGCCGGAGTCGAGCTGGCCCTTTATCGGGAAGGACGAGAGCTTCGTCATCCGAAGACCGGCGAGGTCCTCGGCAAAACCGAGCAAGCCGTCGGCCGCATGGTGGTTCAGCAGGTGCTCGAGGCTTACGCGACGGGTACCATGAGCCAGCCCGGCGACGTCCAGGCTGGAGACAGGGCGCGCGTCTCTGCGGGCAAGGTCAAGCTGAGCGTCTTGCCCATCAGCGAAGGTCCCGGCGTGAAGGGCGGGCTGGTCGAAGCGGCAATCCACGAACTGGTCGAGGCGCTCAACCGGACCGGTCGCTTCCAGGTCGGGATGGGCGACGCCATCGGCGTCTGGCTGACGCAGCAGGGCATCAAGCGCGACGACGTGCTCGCGGGCAAGGGGCTGGCTCAGGCCGCCGAGCGCTTCAAGCTCGAACAGCTCCTGATCGTCGCCTTCACCCGCGTGCAGAACAAGCCGTACATGGACGTCCGGCTCTTCGCGCTGCCCGCGGTCAATCCGCTCCTGACGACGGCGCTCTTCGTGCCGCCCGCCATCAAGGCGGCGCCCAAGGGCGACTTCTCGGCGGGCCGCCCGCGCGAGAGCCAGGCCCCGAACCCGCAGCGATCGTTCCTCGCCCGACTCTTGTTCGGGGATCTCGACGCGGGGACGTACTCGAGCGGTGAGGCGGCGATCCCGTTGAAGGAGGTTGCGAAGTTCCCGTTCATCGTGACGTCCATGGACGTCGCGGTCGGGGCGAAAGACCGCATTCCGCGGATGGTCATCACCGATGGCGAGCGCATCTTCCTCTACCGGATCTCGTCCGAGCGCGTCCTGGAGCCGGAGTGGACGTACAAGGGCGACTCGCGCGGGCACATCTTCAGCGTGCAGCTCGCGGAGCTGGCCGAGGAAGGTGCGATCCACGTCGTCGCCAATCGCTACAACCCCATTCCGGCGATCTTGCTGAACTCCTTCATCCTGGCGTCGAGGGACCAGAAGCCGGTCGTGGTCGTCGAGGACGTGTCGGACATCCTGCTGGCCGTGGACGCGAACGGTGACGGCGTCAAGAAGACGCTGTGGATGCAAGCGTTCGAGCAGAAGGGATTCTTCAAGCAAGGGGACGCTCAGCGCGGGGTGATCCGGAACGGCCGCCTGGTGGCCGAACAGCGCGTGCGAGTTCCGAGCGCCTTCCGAGCCACCGGCGCGACCGCCACCAACATCACCGGCAAGGGGCCGCGCGCCCTGGCCTTCGTGGACGAGCACAGCCGGCTGCGGATCTCGATCGATACCCAAGAAGTGTTCCGGTCGGCGACGCAGGTCGGCGGCAGCCTGACGAAGCTGGTGGTGCAGACGCAGGTCGAGCGCGGCGGACGCGACTACATCTACCAGACGGAGCCGATCCCGCTATCGATCGACCTCGACGGCGACGGCATCGACGAGATCGTGGTGCCGCAGAACCAGTTCCCCGGACGGCTGGCCGTGATCTACAAGGGCCCTGCCGGCTACCGGTTCCAAACCGTCAACTCCGGTTTCGAGGGCATGGTGATCGCGCTGGGCGCCATCCCCGGTGACTCCGGCACCCCGTCGCTCGTCGCGGCAGTCGTCCGCTCCACCGGCGCCATCTTCAGCAGCCAGGGCGAGACGCAGATCATCATGACGCTCGTGGAGTGACTCCGGCACGCGTCCAACCGTCGCGCTGATCCCCTCGCGTTTCATCAAATGATTCGTCGCCATCCGTCCGCGCCCGCCGGCCCTGTCGGGGCCGTGGTCTGCGAGGAGCCCACGTGGTCGTGAAGCTCGACACCGCGCCGCCGCGCGGGATGAAGGACCTGCTGCCACCCGAGGTGGAGCTGCGGGACCGCGCGACCGCCATGATCCTCGCCACGTACACGCGGTACGGCTTTCGGCGTATCGAGACGCCGGCGCTCGAGAACCTCCGTCTCCTGACGGGCAGCGGCGGCGGGGAGAACGAGAAGCTGATCTACAAGGTCTTGAAGCGCGGCGCGAAGCTCGACTCGGTGACGACGCTGCGGGAGGACGATCTGGCCGACCTCGGACTGCGGTTCGATCTGACGGTGCCGCTGGCTCGCTACTACGCCAACAACCGGGCGACGCTGCCGGATCCGTTCAAGGCGATCCAGATCGGGCCGGTGTGGCGGGCCGATCGTCCCCAGAAGGGACGGTTCCGCCAGTTCACCCAGTGCGACATCGACATCCTGGGCGTCGCGTCGGAGATCGCGGAGATCGAGCTCATCCTCGCCACCGCCGAGGCGTTGATCGGGCTCGGCGTCGAGCGGCCGACCATCCGCCTCAACGATCGGCGGATCCTCGCGGCGATCGCGGAGCACTGCGGCTTCGCCGCCGACCGCCAGAACGACGTCTTCGTCACGCTCGACAAGTTGGACAAGATCGGACGCGAGGGTGTCGAGCGTGAGCTGCGCGACGACGGCCACCGCGAGGCGCCGATCACGCGCCTGTTCACGCTGTTCGCGCCGTCTGGCGCGCCGGCCGCGTCGGCGCTCGACAAGCTATCGGGGATGGTTCCCGAGGCCAGGCCGTTCGTCGAGGGCCTCCGGACGATCGTGCTGACGGTCGAGCGGGAGGCGGCGGAGCGCTACACGATCGCCTTCGATCCCACGCTGGTGCGAGGCATGGGGTACTACACCGGCCCCATCTTCGAAGCCGCGTACGGCGACTACGGGTCCTCGATCGCCGGCGGCGGCCGCTACGACCGGCTGATCGGTCGACTCTCCGGTCACGACGTTCCGGCGTGCGGCTTCTCGATCGGGTTCGAGCGGGTCGTGTCGATCCTCGAGGAGAAGGTCGGCACGGTCGGCGCCGAGCGCGCGCGGGTCGCGCTCCTGTTCGACGCGGAGGACGATCTTCCGGAGGTCGTCGCGGCGGCGGGCGCCCTGCGCGGGGACGACCGGGTGGTCTCGCTGACCGTGAAGCGGAAGAACCTCGCCAAACAGCTCGACGATCTGGCCGGCGAGGGGTTCGGCTCCTACGCGGTGTTCCGCGCCGGTGTGGGTGAGGCGGAGGTCAAGCCGTTGGCCCGGCGCGCGCCGGCTCGCGGGAGCGGCGATGCATAGCCTCCGCACCCATACGTGTGGCGAGCTCCGCCGGGAGCACGCCGGCGCCACCGTGCGCCTCTCGGGCTGGGTCCACCGCAAGCGAGACCATGGGAACCTTTTGTTCCTTGACGTCCGGGATCACTACGGGATCACCCAGTGCGTGCTCGACGGATCGAGCCCGCTCTTCCGGACCGCCGAGGGGTTGCGGCTGGAGAGCGTGATCACGCTGACCGGCCGGGTCGTGCCGCGCGCGCCGGCGGCCGTCAACCCCCGGCTGCCGACCGGCGAGATCGAGCTGACGGTCGCCGAGCTGGTGGTGCAGTCGATGGCGGAGCCGCTGCCATTACAAGTCAACAGCGAGGCGGAGTTCCCCGAGGAGACGCGCCTGCGCCATCGCTTCCTCGACCTGCGCCGCGAGAAGCTCCACCGCAACATCGTGCTGCGGAGCCGGGTTATCGCGTCGATCCGCCGCCGGATGATCGAGGCTGGCTTCACCGAGCTCCAGACGCCGATCCTGACCTCCAGCTCGCCGGAGGGGGCGCGGGACTACCTGGTGCCGAGCCGCGTGCACCCGGGCAAGTTCTACGCGCTGCCGCAAGCGCCGCAGCAGTTCAAGCAGCTGCTGATGACCGCCGGGTTCGATCGCTATTTCCAGATCGCGCCGTGCTTCCGCGACGAGGACGGACGCGCCGATCGCTCGCCCGGCGAGTTCTATCAGCTCGACTTCGAGATGTCGTTCGTCACGCAGGAGGACGTCTTCGCCGCGATCGAGCCGGTGCTCCACGGGGTGTTCGAGGAATTCGCCGGCGGTGCCACGGTGACGCCGGCCCCATTTCCGCGCATCCCGTTCGCCGAGGCGATGACCGCCTACGGCTCCGACAAGCCCGACCTGCGCAATCCGATTCGCATCGCCGACGTGACCGACGTCTTCGGCGGGTCGGAGTTCGCGGCCTTCGCGACGGCGGTCGCCGGCGGCGCGGTGGTGCGGGCGGTGCCGGGGCCCGGGGCGGCGCGGCAGCCGCGCAGCTTCTTCGACAAGCTCGGTCAGTGGGCCCGTGAGCAGGGCGCGCCGGGGCTCGGCTACGTGGTCCTGGCCGACGGCGGTGCCCGGGGGCCGATCGCGAAGTTCGTCGACGGGGCCCGGCTGGCCCAGCTCATCGCCGCGACCGGCGCCCGCGACGGCGACGCGCTCTTCTTCGTCTGCGATCAGAAGGGCGTGGCCGAGAAGCTGGCCGGGCGAGTGCGGACACGACTCGGCGACGAGCTCGGACTCGTCGAAGCCAACGCCTTTCGCTTCTGCTGGGTGACGGACTTTCCGATGTACGAGCTGAACGAGGACACCAAGCGGATCGAGTTCAGCCACAACCCGTTCTCGATGCCGCAGGGCGGACTGGAGGCGCTCGAGGGCGCCGACCCGCTGACGATCAAGGCGTACCAGTACGACATCGTCTGCAACGGGGTCGAGCTCTCCAGCGGCGCGATCCGCAACCATCGCCCCGACATCATGTACAGGGCGTTCGCGATCGCGGGCTACCGCCGCGAGGAGGTCGAGGCCCGCTTCGGGGGAATGTTGAACGCGTTCAAGTACGGCGCGCCCCCGCACGGCGGCTCGGCCCCGGGCATCGACCGCATCGTGATGCTGCTCGCCGGCGAGACGAACATCCGTGAGGTCATCGCGTTCCCGATGAACCAGCAGGCCCAGGATCTGCTGATGCAGGCGCCAGGCCCGGTCTCGCCGGAGCGACTGAAGGAACTGCACCTCAAGCTCGATTTGCCGAGCCCAGACTCGGGAGGGAAGCCCAGGAGTTGAGCGACACCGACACGATCACTCGCCGGATCTCGCTGGCCCCCGACCTCGACCTGCTGCCCCTGCTCGGTCGCAACGACGATCACCTCCGCACACTGGAAACCGAGCTCGACGTTCGCATCGTCGCCCGCGGCCACGACATCATGCTGAAGGGCGACGAGCGCCAGGTGAAGAAGGCCGAGCGCGCCCTCGTGCAGCTCGCGGAGCTGGTGCGCGCCGGCACCCCGCTACGGGCGGGCGAGGTCCGGGCGGCCTTGCGCGTGCTCGCGGACGACGACCAGGCGGACCTCAAGACCGTGTTCTCGGACGCGATCGCGGTGCCTTCGCGCAAGAAGTGGGTCGCGCCGAAGTCGCTGAACCAGAAGCGGTACGTCGACGCGATCCGCTCGCACGACATGGTGTTCGCCATCGGCCCGGCCGGGACCGGCAAGTCGTTCCTGGCGGTGGCGATGGCGGTGTCCGCCCTCACCAAGCGTGAAGTCGCCCGCATCGTGCTGACGCGGCCGGCGGTCGAGGCGGGCGAGCGGCTGGGCTTCCTGCCCGGCGACCTCTACGAGAAGGTGCATCCGTACCTGCGGCCCCTCTACGACGCCCTCTACGACATGCTCGAGACGGAGCGGGTGACGACGCTCATGGAGAAGGGCGCGATCGAGATTGCGCCGCTGGCCTACATGCGTGGCCGCACGATGAACGACTCGTTCATCATCCTCGACGAGGCCCAGAACAGCACCGCCGAGCAGATGAAGATGTTCCTCACGCGGCTCGGTTTCAACTCGAAGATGGTGATTACCGGCGACGTGACGCAGGTGGACCTGCCGGCGTCCCGCGGCTCGGGGCTGATCGAGGTGCAATCGGTGCTCCGCGGAGTCCAGGGGATCCGCTTCATGTACTTCGACGACGGCGACATCGTCCGCCACCAGCTCGTGTCGGCGATCGTCCGCGCCTACGACGCTCACGACGTGCGCAAGGGTGACCGCGGAGCCCCGCCGGCCTCTCCCTGATGGCGGCGGAGGTCGCGAATCGCCAGCGTCGGGTCCCCCTGTCGCCGGCGCGCCTCGCCCGGACGGCCGACCGGGCGCTCGCGGCGCTTGGCCGCGCGGCCGGCGCCGTCGACATCCTCGTCGTCGACGACGAGGAGATCAGGCGGCTCAACCGGCGCCACCGCGGCGTCGGCCGGCGCACGGACGTGCTAGCCTTCCCGTTGGAGGTCCCCGGCGCGCACGGCTCGCTGGTGGGCCAGGTGGTGATCTCGGCGGACACGGCGCGTCGCCAGGCGCGCCGTCTCGGGGTCCCGCTCGCCACCGAGCTCGACCTGCTCGTCACGCACGGCGTGCTCCACCTGGTCGGGTACGACGACCGTGATCGCGTCGAGGCGAGGCTGATGCACGAGCGTGAGCGCGCGATTCTCTCCGCCGGGCGTCGCCGGCCGCCGGCGCGACTCTGGCGGGGCCTCCTGACGTGACCGGCCGCGCCGGGTTCGTGTCGCTCATCGGCCGGCCCAACGCCGGAAAGTCGACCCTCCTGAACCGCCTGGTGGGCGAGAAGCTCTCGATCGTGTCGGCGCGGCCGCAAACGACGCGCAACCGCATCACCGGCATCAAGAACCTCCCGCACGCGCAGGTCATCTTCGTCGACACGCCCGGCCTCCACCCGGCCGCGGGCAAGCTGGGCCACTTCATGCTGACGACGGCGCGGCGCTCTGTCGAGGACGTCGACGTCGTGTGCCTCGTCGTCGACGCGCCGGAAGGGGACGATCCAGGCGAGATCGTCCTCGATCCCCTACGCAGGTATGCCGGTCCGGTCTTCTGCGTGCTGAACAAGGTCGATCGCGTGCGGCCCAAGAGCCGGATGCTGCCGCTCATCGAGACATGGCAGCGGGGCTATGCGTTCGCCGAGATCATTCCGGTCTCGGCGACCGAAGGCACCAACTGCGATCGGCTGCTGGATTTGATCGTGCGGCGGCTGCCCGAGCATCCGCCGTTCTTTCCACCGGACGCCACCAGCGACCAGCCCGAAACCTTCTTCGTCGCCGAGATGATCCGCGAGAAGGTGTTCCACCTCACGCGGGAGGAAGTCCCGTACGCCGTCGCGGTCCGCGTCGAGGAGCTGACCGAGCGCGAGCGCCCCGCCTGTATCTACGCGCGAGCGACCATCTTCGTCGAGCAGGATTCGCAGAAGGGGATCCTGATCGGCAAGGGCGGCGCGATGCTGAAGCAGATCGGCACGGCGGCGCGGCGTGACCTCGAGGCGTTCTTCGGCATCAAGGTGTTTCTACAATCGACGGTGGAGGTGCGCCGCCACTGGCGGCGGGACGAGCGCGCGCTGCGCGAGTTCGGGTTCCGGCTGACGTCCTGATGGCGCTGGGGAAGTCGGCTGCCGTGGTGATCGGGTCGTTCCCGCTCGGCGAAAGCGATCGCGTCGTCACGTTCTACTCGCGTGAATTCGGCAAAATCCGGGGCGTCGCCAAGTCGGCGCGGCGCCTACGCTCCCGCTTCGGGAGCGCGCTGGAGCTCGGCACGCTCGGAGAGCTCGTGTTCTTCGACACCGGGCGGAGCGAGCTGGTGCGCGTCGATCACTTCGACATCACGCGCCCCTTCAACCGCGTGCGCGAGGATCTGGAGCGGCTCGGCCGGGCGGCGTGGATCATCGAGTGCGTGGCACGCATGACCGCCGACCGAGACCGCCACGTGGCCCTCTTCGGTCTGCTGGTCCGCGCCATGCGGGCGCTCGAGGGCAGCGTCAAGCCAGCGCGGGTCGCGCTCGCCTTCGGGGTGCGGTGCATCGAGGCGTTGGGCCACCGGCCGCGGCTCGACGCCTGCGTCGAATGCGGCCGCGCCTACCCATTCCCGCGCGCTTCTCTCGGCGCCGGTGGCCTCGTGTGCGAGGCGTGCGCGCGGAGGGCCGGCGACGCGCTCCCGATCTCACCGTCGGCGATCGACGCGCTGGACCGGCTCCGATCGCTCGCGTGGGACGAGGCGCTCGTGCGGCCCATCGGCCGGGCCGAGGCCGAGCTGGGCGACCTGCTCGACGCGCAGGTCTCGCGCCTCATCGGCCACCCGACCCGGTCGACCAAGTTCCTCCGCGAGCTCCAGCGAATCTCGCCGGTGCCGGCCGACCGCGCCGAGACGAAGCGTGAGACCATGAAGGGCATGACCGAGGCAGGATCATGAATGCCACCATGGACGTGCTGGTTTCTCTCTCGAAGCGACGCGGCTTCGTCTTCCAGTCGAGCGAGATCTACGGCGGCACTGGCTCGTGCTGGGATTACGGGCCGCTGGGCGTGGAGCTCAAGAACAACATCAAGCGCGTGTGGTGGCGGGACTTCGTCCAGGCCCGCGCCGATATGGTCGGGATCGACGCGTCCATCCTCATGCATTCCACCGTGTGGAAGGCCAGCGGGCACCTCGACCACTTCACCGATCCCATGGTGGACTGCCGGGAGTGCAAGCACCGGTTCCGCGCCGATCACGTGAACGACCTGCCATGGACCCACTACTGCCCGGCTACCAAGGGCAACAAGTTCACGATCCCCCCCGGCGAGCCGTGCGGCCACTGCGGCCAGCGCCGGACCCTGTGCCCGGAGTGCGGCAAGGGCGAGCTGACCGCGCCCCGCCAGTTCAACCTGATGTTCAAGACGTTCATGGGGCCGGTGGAAGAGGACGCGGCGGTCACCTATCTGCGCCCGGAGACCGCGCAGGCGATGTTCGTGAACTTCGACAACGTGCTGCAGTCGATGCGACTCAAGCTGCCCTTCGGCGTCGCCCAGGCCGGACGCTCCTTCCGCAACGAGATCACGCCCGGGAATTTCATCTTCCGGACGCGCGAGTTCGAGCAGATGGAGATCGAGTACTTCGTCAACCCGCACGACCGGGTGGACGGGCGGTCGGCCGACGAATACTGGCATGATCGGTGGATCGGGGACTGCATGGCGTGGTTCCAGCGCTACGGCCTCCGTGACGAGAACCTGCGCCTCCGCGAGCACGACAAGGACGAGCTCGCTCACTACGCCAAGCGCACCGTGGACATCGAGTACAAGTTCCCGATCGGCTGGAGCGAGCTGATGGGGATCGCCAACCGCACCGACTTCGATCTCAAGCAGCACTCGAAGTGGAGCGGCAAGTCGCTCACGTACTTCGACGAGGAGCGCAAGGAGCACGTGGTGCCGTACGTCGTCGAGCCGGCCGCAGGCGTCGATCGCGCGCTGCTCGCGTTCATGGCCGACGCGTACCGCGAGGAAGAGGTGCGCGGAGAGAAGCGGGTCGTGCTCCGGTTCCATCCGGAGCTGGCGCCTCTCAAGGTCGCCGTACTGCCGCTGCTCAAGAAGCGCGAGGACATCGTGCGGGTGGCGCAGACGATTCGCGCGGATCTCGCCAGGCAGTGGCGGGTCGTCTACGACGACACCGCGGCGATCGGACGCCTCTACCGGAGGCAGGACGAGGTCGGCACTCCGTACTGCGTCACCGTGGACGTCCAGACCGTCGGCGACGCGGAGCGTGGTGAGACCGGCGACCAGCGGGTAACGATCCGGGAGCGAGACTCGATGGAGCAGATCCGCGTTCCCGTCGCCGAGCTGGCGGCCGTGTTCCGCGAGCTCCTCGGCGGCGTCACGTGGACCGACCTCGCCCCGCGGTACCCGCCGGTACGAAGCTAGGCTCCGGTCGCCGCGCAACATCGAGGCGCGCCACGGCTACGCCGGGGCGTGTCCGAGCGCGGGGGGCTTGGGGGCCCCTCTAGGCCCCCCATGTAGTTAAGGCGTCTGGCCCTTCGGGGGTGAGACCACCGGAGCGGCCATCGGTGGTGGTGTTGTCGGCGGCACTGGGCCGGGACCCGGCCCGGGTGTTACGACTGGCGTCGGGACGGGCATCTGCTGCACCGGAGTCGCTACCGGCAGAGCTTGGACTCGGGGCTGTCCCACGGCGGTGCAGATGACGCCCGCTTCGGTGCCCTTGATGAACGCCATCGTGACCGGACGCGCGCAGGCCCCGGTCGGATCCTCGTCGACGAGGAGCGACACCACGCGCTCCGGGACTGGAAAGTCTTCCTTGGGGCTGTCGCCGAGAATTTTGCCCATGTAGGCCGTCCAGATGGGTACCGCCACGCGCGAGCCCGTTTCGTCCTTGCCAAGGCTGCGCGGCCGGTCGTACCCGACCCACACGCCCGTTGCGAGTCGCGGAGTGAACCCGATGAACCAGGCGTTCGAGTAGTCGTTGGTCGTCCCGGTCTTGGCCGCGACGGGGCGTCCCAGGGCCTTCGCGCCCTGACCGGTGCCGCGCTCGACGACGCCGCGGAGCATGTTGGTGATCACGTACGCGGTCTCGGGCGACAGCGCCTCGCGGCCTTCCGGCACGTGCTCCTCAAGGAGCTTGCCCTGCGAGTCGGTGACGTAACGGATCGTCACCGGCGGCATCCAGACCCCTTGGTTCGCGAATGCGCTGTAGGCCGAGGTCAGCTCGAGCAGCGAGAGGTCCGAGGTGCCAAGGGCCAGACTGAGATTGATGTCCAGTCGGCTCGAGATGCCGAGCCGCCGCGCGACCTGGACCGTCTTGTTGATCCCGACGCGCTCCTGGAGCTTGACGGTCACGACGTTCACCGACTCCTCGATGGCCTGCTGGAGCGTGGTTGCCCCGCGGAACTTGCGATCGTAGTTCTCCGGCTTCCACGACTGTCCGTTCGAGCCGACCGCGTAGGAGACCGGCGCGTCTTCGATTTGCGAGGCGGCGGTGAAGCCAGCTTCGAGCGCCGCGATGTAGATGAAGGGCTTGAAGGCCGAGCCGGGCTGACGCTTGGCCTGCACCGCCCGGTTGAACTCGCTGCGGAAGAAGTCGGTACCACCGACGATCGCCTTCACGTAGCCGGTCTGCGGCTCGACCGTGATCACCGCGCCCTCGGGGGAGTCGCCGGGCTGGCCCTTGGCGGTACGCCCCTGGAGCGCCTTCAAGCCTTCCCGCAGCGACTGCTCGGCTACGAGCTGCATCGTGGGATTCAGCGTCGTGTAGACGTTGAGGCCGCCCTTGAAGACCAGGTCGGCGCCGTACTTGGCTTCGAGCGCCTGCTGGACGTAGTCCACGAAGTATTGGCCGGTCGTGCGGCGGCGCTCCGGCGGGATCAGCCCGAGATCCGTCTTGGCCAGTCGCTTGGCGTCGTCGTCCTTGAGCGCGCCGAACTCCACCATCCGGCGGAGCACGACCTCGCGCCGCCGCTTCGCGGCCTCGGAGCGCTCGAACGGCGAATAGTTCGACGGCGCCCGCGGTAGGCCGCCGATCAGCGCGGACTCGCGCACGTTGAGCTCGGAGACCGATTTGCCGAAGTAGGTCCGCGCCGCCGCCTCGACGCCGTACGCGCCGTGGCCGAAGTACACCTGGTTCATGTACATCTCGAGGATGCGGTCCTTCGAGTAGCGGCGCTCCAGCTCCAGCGCCAGCACCGCCTCCTTCAGCTTCCGCTCCAGACTCTTGTCCGGCGTGAGAAAGAGGACCTTCGTGAGCTGCTGCGTGATGGTGCTGCCCCCCTCGACGAAGCGCCCACGCCGGTAGTTCTGGACCACCGCGCGCGCCACGCCGATCGGATCGATGCCCCAGTGGGAGTAGAAGCGCTTGTCTTCCGTCGCGATCACCGCGTCCCGGAGCGATTGCGGGATCTGGGCCAGCGGCACGAAGATGCGCCGCTCCACGTGGAGCTCGGTGAGCGGCTCGTCGTTGTCGTCGTAGATCTTGGTGCCCAGGATGGGCTGCAGCGTCTCGAGCGCGGTGACCGAGGGAAGCGAGCGGGGGAAGATCGTGAATGCCCACAGCGCGGCGACCGCCGCCGCGGCGAGGACCAGGAGCGAGACGGCCCCGACCCCGATGAGAAGGCGTCGCAACCAGCGGCGGGGCCGGACGGGGCGATCGGTCGACGGTGTCGACGGCTTCTTCGCACGGACCATCCTGGACATTATACCGGCCAGGTCGCCGAGCCGTGCAGTGCCTTGCGTCCTCGGAATCCCCTGTGATACAACGCCGGTGCTTTGAGCCGCCTGGAGTTCCCGCCGGTCGACGAGCAGCTGAAGATCATTCGGCGAGGCGCCTCCGATGTCATCGTCGAGGCAGAGCTTTCGCAGAAGTTGGAGCGGTCACGCCGCGCCCGGGCGCCGCTGAAGGTCAAGCTGGGCCTCGACCCGACGGCGCCCGACCTGCACCTGGGGCACACCGTCGTGCTGACCAAACTGCGCGATTTCCAGGAGCTGGGCCATCAGGTGATCGTGATCATCGGCGATTTCACCGGCATGATCGGTGACCCCACGGGCCGGTCGGAGACGCGCAAGCCGCTCACCCGCGACGAGATTCGCGCGAACGCGGACACCTACCGCGCGCAGCTCGGCAAGGTCATCGACATGTCACGGACGCGCGTCGAATTCAACTCGACGTGGCTCTCGGCCTTGACCTTCGAACACATCATCCGCGAAACGGCGAGCCTCACGGTCGCCCGGATGCTCCAGCGCGAAGACTTCGCCGCGCGCTACGCTGCCGAGCGCCCGATCAGTCTTCACGAGTTCTTGTACCCGATCGCCCAGGCCTATGATTCGGTGGCGCTGAGCGCCGACGTGGAGCTGGGCGGCACCGACCAGACGTTCAACCTGCTGGTCGGACGTGACCTGCAGCGGGCCCATGGCCAGGAGCCGCAGATCGCGCTGACGCTTCCGCTGCTCGAGGGGCTCGACGGCGTGCAGAAGATGTCCAAGAGCCTCGGGAACTACGTCGGCATCAACGAGAGGCCCGAGGACATCTTCGGCAAGCTCATGTCGGTCTCCGACACGATGATGTGGCGCTACTTCGAGTTGCTCACGCGCATTCCGCCAGCCGAGATCGCGACCCTTCGTGCCGCGCACCCCATGGACGCCAAGAAGCGACTGGCCCGCGCGATCACAGCCCAGTATCACGGCGACGGTGCGGCCACGGAGGCGGAAGCGCACTTCGCGCGCGTTCACCAACACCGGGATCTGCCCGACGAAATCGAGACCGCCCGCGTGCCCGCCGACGGGGGTACGGCCGCGGGCCGGGCGCTGCCTCCACGAGGAGCGCCGTGGCCGCTGGGGCTCGTCCTCAAAGAGGCCGGGCTTGTGAGCTCGACATCGGAAGCGCGGCGGATGATCCAGCAGGGGGCCGTCGAGATCGATCGCCGGCGGGTCACCAGTGTCGAAGAGACGCTCGCGCCGGGCCGTGAGTACCTGATCCAGGTGGGCAAACGCCGATTCAAGCGCGTCGTGCTCGGGTCCGATGGGTAAAAGCTTGACAAGGGTATGATCGATCCGTATAGTCAGGCGTTGCTCGTGGAGCAGTGAGCAACACGACGTAAGCCCGGTCACCTTCCAAGCTGACCGTAGTGCTCTTTGAAAGCTGGATATGCTACTGGCTCACCAAAAAGGTGTGAGCACCCATCCGTTCTATCGAGCCTTGCGCTCGGCCGAGTAACTGCGAAGCAGCAATAGCAGTGAAACGTTCGAGCTTGAGGACCAGGTTCATCGCTTTCTATGGCGAGTTTGATCCTGGCTCAGAGCGAACGCTGGCGGCGTACTTAACACATGCAAGTCGAACGAGGATCGTCGGGTTAGCAATAATTCGGCGGTCCTAGTGGCGTACGGGTGAGTAACACGTGGGTAACCTGCCCTCGAGTCCGGGATACCCTCTCGAAAGGGAGGCTAATACTGGATACGTTCCCTGGGTCGCAAGACCTGGGGAGGAAAGGTGGCGAAAGCTGCCGCTCTTGGAGGGGCTCGCGGCCTATCAGCTAGTTGGTGAGGTAACGGCTCACCAAGGCGATGACGGGTAGCTGGTCTGAGAGGACGACCAGCCACACGGGAACTGAGACACGGTCCCGACTCCTACGGGAGGCAGCAGTGGGGAATTTTCCGCAATGGGCGAAAGCCTGACGGAGTGACGCCGCGT
>Ga0209376_1001228_pt1 | contig 26395 bp, 25 predicted proteins | sample GraSoiAngelo_134_FD_185891 | JGI IMG/M metagenome (GOLD analysis project Ga0209376, IMG submission 185891) | Grasslands soil microbial communities from the Angelo Coastal Reserve, California, USA - 14_0929_05_30cm (SPAdes) (version 2) | ecosystem: Environmental > Terrestrial > Soil > Grasslands ... | reverse complement strand
CTGAGATGGCGCCTGGCGGTGCTGCTCCGGATGGGACGTGGCTTGGTGGTGCCGGTCCTGTTGTTCCGACGCTTGGCGTTCTTGTTGGCGTCCGTGCTGCCATTTCGCGAGGAGGTTGAGGGCTTCGATCGGGGTGAGATGGGCCAGGTCGAGGCTCGCCAGCTCGGTCAGCATCGGGTCCGGATGCGTCGCCGGAGCGAAGAGGCCGAGCTGCACGGCGTCGGTCGCGTCGGTCTGCAGCTGTCCGGCCTCCTCGAGCTCGGCGAGGAGCGCCTTGGACCGCGCGATGACGGCGGCGGGCAAACCCGCGAGCCGCGCGACCTGGATGCCATAGGACCGATCAGTGCCGCCCGGCTGCACCTTGTGCAGGAAGACGATCTCGTCGTTCCACTCGCGGACGGCCACGTGGAAGTTCCTCACGGCGCCCAGCCGGCCCGCGAGCCGCGTCAGCTCGTGGAAGTGCGTCGCGAACAGAACCCGTGCGCCGTGTCCCCCCTCGTGCAGCGCCTCCACGACCGCCCAGGCGATCGCGAGGCCGTCGAAGGTCGACGTGCCCCGCCCGACCTCGTCGAGCAGCACCAGGCTGCGCGACGTGACGTTGTTCAGGATCGTCGCGGTCTCCACCATCTCGACCAGGAACGTGCTCTGGCCCCGCGCGAGGTTGTCCTGCGCGCCGACGCGCGTGAACACGCGGTCGAGGACGCCGATCCGGGCTTCGCGCGCAGGGACGAAGGCGCCCATCTGCGCCATGATCACGATGTGGGCCGTCTGGCGCAGATAGACCGACTTCCCCGACATGTTCGGCCCGGTGAGGATGACGATCCGCGCATCACGGTCGAGGGCCAGGTCATTCGGTGTCACCGGGGTGCCGGCGCGCGCCTCGAGCACGGGATGCCGGCCCTCGACGATCGCGAGCGTGTCGCCGCGATCGACCAGCGGCCGCACGTGGCCGCGCGCGTGCGCTACCTCGGCCAGCGACGCGAACACGTCGAGCCGGGCCAGCGCGCGGGCCGTCGCCAGGAGCTCGTCCGCGCGCGCCGCCACGCGCCGGCGCACGTCCTCGAACAGCTCGTACTCGAGCTTCCGACGCCGCTCGTCGGCGCCGAGCGCCTTCGCTTCGTATTCTTTCAGCTCGGGCGTCACGTAGCGCTCGGCGCCGGTGAGCGTCTGCCGCCGCACGTACTCGGCGGGCACGCGCGCGGCCTGCGCGTGGGTCACCTCGATGCCGTAGCCGAACACGCGATTGAATCGGACCCGGAGACTCGAGAGCCCCGTCCGGGCGCGCTCCCGTTCCTCCAGCCCGGCGATCCACGCCCGCGCCTCACGGGCATCGCGCACGAGGGCCGAGAGCCCCTCGTGCCAGCTCTCGCGGATCACACCGCCGTCGTGGAGGGTCAGCGGCGGCTCGTCCTCGAGCGCCGCCGCCAGGAACTCGCGCAGCTCGTCCAGGGGCGCCAGTGCGGCGCGCGCTTCGCCGATCGACTCCGCGTCGAACGCTTCGGCGGCACGGCGGATCTGGGCGAGCGGCGACAGGCACGCGCGCAGACCGACGAGGTCGCGCGCGTGGGCGACCCCGAGGGTCGCGCGGCTGGCCAGCCGTTCGAGGTCGCCGACGCCGCGCAGGAGCGTGCGCAGGCGCGTCCGCTCGGCGGGCGCCTCGACCAGCGCGCCGATCGCCGCCTGGCGCGGCGCGATCGCCGCAGGGTCGAACAGCGGCCGCAGGAGCCACTGGCGCAGGAGGCGAGCCCCCATCGGCGTCACCGTCTCGTCGAGCACGCCGAAGAGCGAGTCCCGGACGCTGCCCCCGCTCGACTCGAGCAGCTCGAGCGTCGCGACCGCCGTCTCGTCGAGCGCCAGCGAGTCCGACGCGGTCAGGCGCTGCAGGCGCGTGAGATGGCCGAGAGCGTCGCCCTGGGTCGCGCGCAGGTACGCGAGCGCGGCCGACGCCGCCCCGAGGCCGGCGCCGAGGTCGCCGACGCCGAAGGGATCCAGCGACTCGACGCGGAAGTGGGCGCAGAGGTCGGCCGCCGCCCGTCGAGGCGCGAAGGTCGCGGGATCGCAGAAGGTCAGGGCCGCGCCGGTCGCCTGCAGGCGCGCCATGGCTGCCGGGTTCGCGCGCAGCGAGTCCGGCACGAGGATCTCGCTGGGGCGCCGCAGGAGCGCAGCCGAGAGAATCTCCGTCTCGGACGGGCCATCTTCGCCGACCCAGAACTCGCCCGTCGAGACGTCGACCAGCGCGACGCCCGTGGCGTCCCGCGCGGGGCCCAGCGCCAGCAGAAAGTTGTTTGCGGCGCCCTCGAGGTACGCGGTGTCGGTAAGGGTGCCCGGCGTGATGACCCGCACGACGCCGCGCCGCAGGAGCTTCTTCTGCCGTCCGGGCGCCTCGAGCTGCTCGCACACCGCAATCTTCTGTCCCACGCGGACCAGGCGCGCGATGTAGGCGTCCGCCGCGTGGTGGGGAATCCCGGCCATCGGCGCCCCCTGGCGCGCCGTCAACGTGATCTGCAGAAGCCGGGCCGCCAGCTCGGCGTCCTCGAAGAAGGTCTCGTAGAAGTCGCCAAGACGGAAGAAGAGCAAGTGATCGGGATAGCGCCGCTTCAGCTCCTGGTACTGCTGCATCATCGGCGAGAGCGCGTCGCGATCAGCCAACGAGACGGCCCTTCAGCCGGTCGAACGTGGTTTCCGGCGACTCCGGGATCACGCGCGCGTCGCCCACGACGGACATGAAATTGTTGTCGCCGTTCCACCGGGGCACGACGTGGACGTGCAGGTGGTCGAGAATGCCCGCGCCCGCGACCCGGCCCTGATTGATCCCGACGTTGAAGCCCTCCGCCCGGTACTCGGCGGTGATCGCCGTGATCGCGATGGTGACGAGTTGCATCAGATCTGACATCTCGCCCGGCGTCACGTCGGTGAGCGCGCCGACGTGCCGGTTGAGCACGGCCATGACGTGGCCGGCCGCGTAGGGATAGAGGTTGAGGATCAGGAACGCCTGGGCGCGTCGGAGGAGCACAAGGTGCCGGCGGTCGTCGGTTCCAGTGACGGCGTCGCAGAAGACACACCCGACAGGCGACTTGGCGGCGCCGATGTAGCTCATGCGCCACGGCGCCCACAGGTGTTTCACGCCGGCTGAAGGGACCTCAGCCGTTGACCAGCTCGCGCAGTCGCTTTCCTACCTTGAAGAACGGCACACGCTTCTGCGGGACGTCCACGCTCGACCCGGTCTTGGGGTTGCGGCCCTTTCGTGAATTGCGGTGACGGATCCGGAAGCTCCCGAAGCCGCGCAGCTCGACCTTGTCGCCCTTCGACAGCGCGTCGGTGATGTTGTCGAAGACAGTATTGACGATCGTCTCGGTCTCCTTCTTGGTCAGACTGGAGACCTTGGACACCTCGTCGATCAGGTCGGCTTTGGTCATCGTCTGCTCCCGTCGCAATTCGAACATCGGCCGGCGTCGATCCCAAAGCAAACCTAGCACGCTGATTTCGAGAATGTCAACCATCGTAAGGAGTTAGACATCACCCCGCGCCCCTCCCCGCCGAGCCCGCCAGCCGAGGCGGAAACGTCGACACGACGCTGTGTTGCCCATCGATGGCCGCGGGGAGTCACACACAAACGCTCCCTCTTTCCACTCGTGTCGACGGGATGTTACAGCAATATCAGTTGTACTGAGCTTGAGCGTTTGTGGCCAATTCGCGCCGTCAGTCCATCAGATAGAGCGGGGTCTTGAAGACCGGCAACGAGGGCGCGAGACCCGTCCATCCGCGAAGATCGAGCTGGTTCCGCAGCAGATCGAAGAGCGACAGCTTGCGCTTGGGGCCGATGACGGCCGGAGACTTCGGGAGGCCGGCCAGCGCCGCGGCGCCGTCGACGGCGTCGTCGAGCCCGCCGAGCGCGTCGATCATCTTGAGCTTCTGCGCCTGCACGCCCGAGACGACCCGTCCGTCCGCGAACCCGAGGACCTGCGCGCGGTCGAGCTTCCGGCCGGCGGCCACCGCGGCGATGAACTGCCCGTGGACGTCGTCGAGCATCGCCTGCAGCACCTGGCGCTCCTCGGGCGTCATCGCGCGCGCGATGCTGCCGATGTCTTTCAATCGCCCGGCCTTCACGACCACGTAATCCACGCCGACCTTCTTCATGAGGGCATCGACGTTCGCCAGCCGCATGATCACCCCGATCGATCCGGTGAGCGTGCCGGGGTTGGCGTAGATCCGGTCGGCCGCGACCGCCACGTAGTAGCCGCCCGAGGCGGCGACGGCGCCGAGCGACGCGACGACCGGCTTGCCCGACTCGCGCAGGCGCGTCAGCGCGGCGTGGACTTCCTGGGTGGGCGCGACCACCCCGCCCGGGCTGTTGATCCGGATCACGACCGCCTTGACGAGCGGGTTCTCGCGATGGGACTTCAGCTCGCGGAGCAGATCGTCGACGTCGACGATGACGCCCTCGAGCTCGACGACGGCGACGCGGCCGCCGAAGAGCGGCCCGCCCCCGCTCGCCGGAGCCAGCGACGCCGCGAGCGTGGCGACAAAGATCGCGGCCACCCCGAGGTAGATCGCCAGGGCGGCGGCGACGATGGCGCTTCGACGGACCGGCTTATTCCTCGTCGTCGTCGTAGTCGTCGCGCTGCTTGCCGCCGCGTCGCCCGCGGCGCCCGCCGCCCCGTTCCTCTTCCTTGGGCACCTCGACGATCGCGTGCGCCAGCTCCTTGAGCGAGAGGCCGATGCGGCGCTCGTTCTGGTCGACACGGATGACCAGTAGCGTCAGCTCGTCGCCGACCGTGACCAGCTCGTCGGGGCGGCCGATCGGACGGTTCGACATCTGCGAGATGTGAAGGAGCCCGTCCACGCCAGGCTCCAGCTCCACGAAGGCGCCGAAGTCGGTGAGGCGGACCACCTTGCCGGTAACCCGCGAGCCCATCGGGTACCGCTGGGCGACAGTGGTCCACGGATCGGGCTGGATCTGCTTGAGCCCGAGCGAGATACGCTTGTTCTCGCGATCGAGGTTCAGAATCTGCGTCTCGAGCTCCTGCCCCTTCTTGAGGATCTCCGAGGGATGCCCCACGTTGCGGGTCCAGGACATGTCCGAGATGTGCAGCAGCCCGTCCACGCCCGGCTCGAGCTCGATGAACGCCCCGAAGTCGGTGAGGTTGCGGACGCGCCCGAGCGTCCGCGCACCGGGCTTGTAGCGCTGCTCGATCGTCGCCCACGGATCAGGCTCGACCTGCTTCATGCCCAGCGAGATCCGCTTGGCGCCGCGGTTGACGTCGAGCACGATCACCTCGACCTCGTCGCCGACATTGACGAGCTTCGAGGGATGGCGGACCCGGCGGGTCCAGGACATCTCCGAGACGTGAACGAGCCCTTCGACACCGGGCTCGAGCTCGATGAACGCGCCGTAGTTGGTGAGGCTCACGACCTTGCCGTGCGTCTTGGTGCCGGCGGCGTACGTCTTCTCGACACGCTCCCACGGGTCCGACGACTTCTGCTTGTAGCCGAGCGAGACGCGGCCCGTCTCGCGGTCGAAGTGGAGGACGACCACCTCGACCTGGTCACCGACCTGGAAGATCTCCGAGGGATGGCCGACTCGGCCCCAGCTCATGTCGGTCACGTGCAGCAGCCCGTCGATCCCACCGAGATCGATGAAGGCGCCGTAGTCCGTGATGTTCTTCACGGTGCCGGTGAGCACCATGCCCTCGGACAGCACCTCGAGCGTGTGCTTCTTCTTCTCCTCGCGCTCCTCCTCGAGGACCGAGCGGCGGGAGAGCACCACGTTGCCGCGGCGGCGATTGAGCTTGATGACCTTCGCCCGGATCGTCTGGCCCACCATGGAGGCCAGGTTCTTCACCGGCCGGAGGTCCACCTGCGAGCCCGGCAGGAACGCCTTGACCCCGACGTCGACGGCGAGGCCGCCCTTGACGACCTCGACCACCCGCCCCTCGACCGGCGCGGATTTCTCGTACGCCTGGGTGATCGCGTCCCAGACCTTGATCTTGTCGGCCTTGTCCTTCGAGAGGACGATGAGGCCTTCGGAGTCCTCCTTGGCCTCGAGGTAGACCTCGATCTCCTCGCCCACCTTCGGCAGCACGCCGTGCCGGTGGAACTCCTCGATCGGGATCGCTCCCTCGCTCTTGTAACCCACGTCCACGAGCACCTCGCTCGCGCCGACGTGGACGACACGGCCGCGGACGACCTCACCCTCTTCGAACTCGGTGACGCCGGTGCCGTACCAGTCCTCCATCCGTTCCTCGGCCGCGTCTCCGCCCTCCCCGCGCGGTCCGCCGAGGGTCTGCTTTGGTTCGTTCATCATGCCGCCAGTTCCTCCCGTCCTTTTATTTGCTTCGACCCGCGTACGACTCGGGCTGAGGTCTGCAGGCACCGCCCGTGGTGCCGTCGCGCAGCCGCGCGATCGCCTTCATCATCTCGCGGCTGGCAATCTCGTATCGTTGCTTGCGATCTCCACCGCGCTCGCCGTCGAACCGCAGCGGCTCGCCGAACGTGACCGTCACTTTCCTCGGGCGCGGGACGCGCCGGCCCCGCGGCCACGCGTGACCCGAGCCCTTCACGTACACCGGGACCACCGGGGCCCCGCTCAGTACCGCCAGCATTCCCGCGCCCGCCTTGGCGGGCCGGAGAACGCCCTCGTCCCCGCGCGTGCCCTCCGGGAAGATCAGCACCGCCTGGCCGTCGGCGAGCGCCCGCATCGCCGTGCGCAGCGCACCGGGGTCGACCCCCTCGCGCCGGATCGGTCGCGCGTTCAGTCGTCGGATCAACCCGCCGAATCCCGGGATCTCGAACAATTCCGCCTTTGCCAGGAACGTCAGCTGCCGGCTGGCGGCTCCCCCGATCACGGGGGGATCGAGCAGGCTCGAGTGGTTGGCCACCAGCAGCACCGGTCCCGTGGCCGGGATGTTCTCACGTCCGGTCGACTCCAGGCGGAACAACGTGCGCATGGTCCCAACGGCCAAAATCTTCAGGACCGTGTACAGCCGGTTCGAGGCCGGCGGCACGTCGGGCCGCGAGCCGGCGTCGCCCCGGTACCGCTCGACCACCGCAGCCATTTGCTGCACGACCTGGTCGGCCGTGAGGTCGGACGTGTCGAGCTCGATTGCGCCGGGCGCCTTCCGGAGTGGCGCCAGCTCGCGCGTCTCGTCCTGGGTGTCCCGGGCCCGCAACTCGGTCGTGATCGCGTCGAGCGGCGCCATCGCCCCGACCGCGCTCAGCTCGGCACGGCGACGGCGGGCGCGCGCTTCCAGCGTGGCGGTCAGGTAGAACTTCACCTCGGCGTCCGGGCACACGACCGTGCCGGTGTCCCGCCCCTCGAGCACCACACCGCCCTCGGCCGCCAGCTGCCGCTGCAGCGGCGTGACTTTCGCGCGCACCGAGCCGAGCGTCGTGATCTCCGAAGTGACCCTGGCGACCTCCTGGCTGCGGACCACGTCGGTGACGTCCTCGCCGTCGAGATGGACGCGCCCGGCCTTCACCGAGACCGACAGCGGCGCCAGGTGCGCCTGGAGCTCCGGCCCCTCGCGCGCGGCGGTCCCCGACCGCATGACGCTCAGCGCCAGGGCGCGATACATCGCGCCGGTCGGCACCAGCGTGTAGCCGAGGCGCTCGGCCAGGAGGCGCGCCACCGTGCTCTTGCCAGCGCCCGCGGGCCCATCGATGGTGATCACCGGCTCCTTTCGCCGCGTCACTCTTCTACGACCACCCGGCCTTCACCGCAAGCCCTCGCGCAGGGCCTTGATTCGCGCGAGCACCGCCCGGAGGGTGGCGGCGTCGCCGACGGCGATGGCGCGCTGCAGATCGGCGAGTGCCTTGCCGAACGCGTCGACGCTCGCCGACAGCGCCGTCCGGTTCGCCAGGAAGATCTCCGTCCACATGTCCGGATCGCCGGCGGCGATGCGCGTGGTGTCCTTGAAGCCCCGCGCCGCCAGCTCGAAGGCGGCCGGGTCGACGCGCGCGGCGCCGTCGACCAGCGCGCACGCGATCAGGTGCGGCAGGTGGCTGATCGCGGCGACCGACCGGTCGTGCGTCTCCGGGTCGAGCGTGCTCACCCGCGCGCCCAGGGCCTCCCAGAACTCGGTGGCCGCCTTGACGGCGCGGAGCTCGGTCCGATCCGTCGGGGTCACGACGACCGTGGCGCCGCGGAAGAGATCGACGCGCGCGACCCGATAGCCGCTCTGCTCGGAGCCGGCCAGCGGATGGCTGCCGACGAACGCGAGGGGGCGGCTGGCCGCCAGGCGCTCGGCCGCCCGCACGACGTTGCCCTTCGTCGAGCCCACATCGGTGATGACCGCGCCGTCGGCCGCCGCGCGCCACACGCGCTCGAGCAACCCCTCGATCGCCAGGACCGGGGCCGAGAGCAGGACGAAGTCGGCCTGCCGCACGCCCGCGTCGAGATCGGTCGTGGCCGCGTCGAGTGTGCCGTCGTCCACCGCCGGCTGGAGCCGAGCCGCGTCGCGTCCGATCCCGACGATCCGACGCGCGAGCGCACCGGCCCGCGCCGCCTTTGCCACCGACCCGCCGAGCAGGCCGACGCCGACGACCGCGAGCTCTCGGATCACCCGGCGGTCTTCCCCAGAGCCACGCGGAGCGCCTTCACGAGCTTCCGGTTCTCTTCGGGCGTCCCCACGGTGATCCGCAACGCGGTCTCCAGCCCGAACGGCGTCATCGGGCGCACGATCACGCCGTGATGCAGGAGCTTCTGGTAGATGTCGGCCGCGCTGCGGCCGGCGTCGACCAGGATGAAGTTGGCGCGCGAGGGCACGTAGGAGAGCCCGAGGCGCTTGAATTCGTCGTAGAGGAAGTGGCGCCCCGCCTCGATCATCCGCACGCATTCGAGCACGTGCGCGTCGTCGTCGAGGGCGGCCAGGGCCGCCACCTGGGCGAGGGAGTTCACGTTGAACGGCTGGCGGATCCGGTTCATCAGCGCGATCGCGTCGGCGTCGGCGACACCGTAGCCGACGCGGAGCCCGGCCAGGCTCGTGGCTTTCGAGAACGTGCGCAGGACGACGACCTTCCGCCCCTGCTTGACCTGAGCCAGCGTGTCCGGGAAGTCGGGGCCCATCGCGAACTCGATGTACGCCTCGTCGAACACGACGATCGTGCGCTCGGGCACGCGGGCCATGAAGTGCTCGACCTCGTCTCGCGTGACGATCGTGGCCGACGGGTTGTTGGGGTTCGCGATGAACACGACTTTCGTCATCGGCGTGATCGCCCGGGCCATCGCCTCGAGGTCCAGCCGGAAATCCTTCAGCATCACCATGACCCGGACGCCGCCGGCGGCCTGGACGATCATCGGGTACACCACGAACGACGGATGCGGCACCACCGCCTCGTCGCCCGGCCGCAAGAACGAGCGCACGAGCAGCTCGATGAGCTCGTTGGAGCCGTTGCCCAGCACGACCTGATCGGGCATCACGCCGTGCTTCTTGGCCAGCGCCTGCCGCAGGTAGAAGCCGCTGCCGTCCGGATAGCGGTTCAGCGTGTGCAGGGCCGACATGATCGCCTTCTGCACGCGGTCCGACGGCGGCAGCGGGTTCTCGTTCGATGCGAGCTTGATGGCGTCGTGGACGGTGAGCTCGCGCTCGACCTCCTCGATCGGCTTGCCGGGCTCGTAGGGCGCGATGCCCAGGATGTGCTCGTTCGCGAGCGACTCCCACTGCGTTGACAATGCTCTCTCCTTTTACCCGGCCGGGTAGGAGCCGAGGACCTTCAGGAACAGGGTCCGCTCCCCGATCTCGCTCAGCGCCGAGGCAACCTGAGGCGTATCGCGATGCCCCTCGACGTCCACGAAGATGACGTACTCCCAGGGGCGCTGCTTGGCCGGGCGCGACTCGATCTTCGTGAGGTTGATCCCGAGCCGGGCCAGCGGCTCGAGGATCCGATAGAGCGTGCCGGGCTCGTTGCGCATCGCGAACAGGATCGACGTCTTGTCGCGCGCCGTCGGACCACTCGGATGACGACCCACGACCAGGAAGCGGGTCGAGTTGTTCGGGTTGTCCTCGATGTTGGCCCGGAGAATCGGTACCCGGTACAGCTCCCCCGCCAGGTCGGAGGCGATCGCGGCCACCGTCGGGTCGGCGCTGGCCAGCTCGGCGGCGGCGGCGGTGGAGAGCGCCTGTTCGGTGGCGACGTTGGGCAAGTGCTCGGCCAGCCATCGCCGGCACTGCGCGAGCCCTTGCGGGTGCGACAGCACGCGCTTGATCTCCGCGAGCTCGCCCGCCCGCGAGAGGAGCTGCTGGGAGATGTTCAGGCGGAGCTCGCCGCAGATGACCACGTTGGCGTCGATCAGCAGATCGAGCGTCACGTTGACGGCGCCCTCGGTGCTGTTCTCCACCGGCACCACGCCGAAGTCGGCGCGTTCCCGCACGACGTCGTCGAACACCTCGTCGATCGTCCGCGTCGGCCGGTAGTCGACCGCGGCGCCGAACCGCCGGAGGGCCGCCTGATGCGTGAAGGTGGCCTGCGGCCCGAAGTACGCGATCGTCATCGGCGACTCGAGGGCGCGGGACGCCGAGAGCACTTCCCGCCAGATCGCGCCGATCGCCTCGGCGGTGAGCGGCCCGCTGTTCGTCGTGGTCAGGCGCCGGAGGATCTCCGCCTCACGCTCCGGGGCATAGATCGGCGCACCCTGCCTTCGTTTGAGGTCTCCGACTTGAAGGACGGCCTCGGCGCGTTGGTTGAGGAGGCGGAGGATCTGGTTGTCGAGGTCGTTAATCCTGGAACGCCAATCGTCCAGGTTCATAGGGACTCCCACTACTCCGGGCTCTCGGGATACCGCGCATTATAGGCCCACGGTTTCGGCAAGGGCAAGTTAACTGCCCCCGCGGCGCGGTGGGCCGTCGGCGACGGCGGCCCGAAGCGCCCGCACCTCGCTGGCGGTGAGCGGCCGCGAGGCGCCGGGCGAGAGCGCGCCGAGCGCGACGGCGCCGAACTCTAGTCGACGTAACCGCACGACCCGATGTCCGAGCGCCTCGCAGTAGCGCTTGACCTCGTGCTTGCGCCCCTCGGCGAACGTCAGGCGCAGGCGGCTCTCGCGCGCTCCGGCGGCGAGCAGCTCCACCGCCAGCGGGCGCGCCGGCCCGTCGTCCAGCGCGACGCCGCGCCGCCATCGGGCCAGCGCCCCGCGCGTCACGGTGCCCTCGACGCTCGCCTCGTAGACGCGCGGCAGCGCGTAGCGCGGGTGGAGGAGCCGATGGGTCAGCGGCCCGTCGTTGGTGAGCAGCAGCGCCCCCTCGACGTCCCAGTCGAGCCGGCCCACCGGGTAGAGGCGCACGTCGCTGGTCACGAGGTCCGCCACCACCGGGCGCCCCTGCGGGTCGCTGAGCGTGGTCACGTAGCCGCGAGGCTTGTGGAGCAGCACGTAGCGCTTCGCCTCGGCCGGCGGCAGCGGATGGCCGTCGACCATGATCGCGTCGAGCTCGGGATCGGCGAGGGTGGCGGGACTGCGCGTGACGACGCCGTTGACGGCAACGTGGCCGTCGACGATCAGGCGGTCACCCCCCCGTCGTGACGTCAGCCCCGCCTGCGCCAGGATCTTGTTGAGTCTCAGCTTGGCCATGCTCGGCGACGGCCGCCAGCTCCGGGACGATCAGCTCGCCCTCGACCTTGGGCAGATCGGCGACATCGCGCAGCCCGAACGCGACCAGGAACTCGCGCGTCGTCTCGAAGAGGTAGGGACGACCGGGCGCCTCCTTGCGGCCGGTGATGCGCACGAGCCGCCGCTCGAGCAGGTTCTCGATCACGGCGTCCGAGTTCACGCCGCGGACGGCGTCGATCTCGGGGCGCGACACCGGCTGCTTGTAGGCGACGATCGCCAGGGCCTCGAGCGCCGGCCGCGACAGACGGGCGCGGGTCCGCGCCCGCGCGAGCCGCACGAGCCACGGGGCCACGTCCGGACGCGTCACCATCCGGTAGCCGCCGCCGACCTCGACGATCTGCAACCCCTGGCTCGAGGCGTCGTAGCGCGCGCGCAGCTCGTCGACGAGCGCGCGGGCCTCGCCGACGTCGCCCAGGTCCAGCACCTCACGGATGCGCTCGGCCTCCAGCGGCACGTCGGAGGCGAACAAGAGCGCTTCGACGACGTCAGTTGGCGTCGGCACGGGCAGTCTCCCCATTCGGTATCGTGGTCTGGCGTTCGATGACGATCTCCCCGAAGAGCTCCGTCTGCTGGGTCTTGATGCGGCCGAGCCGCACCAGCTCGAGCACCGCCAACAGCGACACGACGATCTCGGAGCGACGGCGATCGCCGGAGGTCAGCGACGAGAAGAGCAGCGACCAGGTATCGCGGAGCACCGACAGGATCATGGTCATCCGCTCGACCACCGAGGGCGGGTTGGGCTCCACCTCGCGCGGCCGCTGGCGGGTCTGCTCCTCGATCAGGCGCTTCAGCATCCGCTCGAGCAGGTGCACGCTCAGGTCCTCGAGCGGCACTTCCTCGGGCGGGGGCAGCGTGCTGCCGGGACGGCCCCACACCAGGCTCTGCTCGGCCTCCCGCTGCGTCAGCCACTCGCCGAGGGCCTTGACCCGCGCGTACTCGCGCAGGCGCGCCTCAAGCTCGAGGCGCAGCGTCAGCCCGTCCTCCTCCAGCTCTTCCTCCTGCGTCTCGTCCGGAGGAACCAGGAGCTTGGACTTCAGATAGATCAGCGTCGCGGCCATGACGAGATAGGCGCCTGCGGCCTCGAGGTCGCGGAACTCCATCGCCTCCAGGTGGGCGAGGTACTGGTCGGTGATCGTGCGCACCGGGAGGCGAGTCAGGTCGATCTCGTTGGTGCGGCAGAGGTGCAGCAGGAGATCGAAGGGTCCTTCGAAGCCCCCGACGCGAAGGGTCAGATCGCGCGAGGTGTCGAGGGTGTTCGGTGACTCGTCGCTCATGGCGTCAGGTGCACCGCGGCCCGAACGTCCTTCATCGTGGCCTGGGCGACCGTGCGCGCGCGGCGCGACCCCTCGTGCAGGAGCTCGACGATCGTGGCGGTCTTCTCCACGTAGACCTGCCGGCGCTCGCGAATCACCGCCAGCGGCGGCAGCATGTGCTTGAGCAGGACGTCCTTGCAGTCGAGGCAGCCGATCCCCGCCGTGCGGCATCCGATGGCGCACGCCTCCCGATCGGCCGAGGGCGTGAAGATCTTGTGCAGGTCGAACACCGGGCAGATGTCCGGGTTGCCGGGGTCCGAGCGCCGCTTCCGCGCCGGATCCGTCACCATCGGACGGATCTTGCGCGTGATGGCCTCCGAGGTGTCGGAGAGCTCGATCGTGTTGTTGTACGACTTCGACATCTTCCGTCCGTCGGTGCCCGGCACCTTGGGAATCTCGGTCAGCTTCACGTCGGGCTCCGGGAACACCGGGCCGAAGGTGTGGTTGAAGCGCCGCGCCACTTCGCGCGTCAGCTCGACGTGAGGCGTCTGGTCGACGCCGACCGGCACCCACTTCGGCTTGTACATCAAGATGTCGGCCGCCTGCAGGAGTGGATAGCCGAGCAGGCCGTACGACGGCGACTCCAGGTGCTGCTGCTCGATGCGCTCCCGATAGGTCGGAACGCGCTCGAGCCAGGTCACCGGCGTGGTCATCGAGAAGATGAGATGGAGCTCGGCGTGCTCCGGCACGAGCGACTGGATGAAGAGCGTCGAGCGTTCCGGATCGAGCCCCGCCCCGAGCCAGTCGGCGACCATCTCCACCGCGTTGGCGGGAACGTCCGACGTGTCGAGATCGTCGGTCAGCGCGTGCCAGTCGGCGACGAAGTAGTAGCAGTCCAGCTCGACCTGCAGCGTTACCCAGTTCGCCAGGGCACCCAGGTAATTGCCCAGGTGGACCTTGCCGCTCGGTCGCATCCCCGACAGCACGCGCTCCTTACCCGCTCCGGCCATCAGCCCCGGTTGCTCGCTTTCTGGCGCTCCCACGCCTTCACCGATCGGATGAGCACATAGTACGCGTAGAGGCTAGCCAGAAGAAAGCCTCGCGCCCCGTCGAGGACGCCGAGCTGCAGCACGTACATCGAGACGAAGCGACCGAGCGGGCGCAGGACCATGTCGCTCGTCCGCGCGGGCCGGCCGCTGCGCCGCCACTCCTCGGCGGCGAGCGTCGAATAGCGGTCGGCGCGCGCGAGGAAGTCGGCGACATCGCGATAGCTCCGATGGATCAGCGGGCCCTCCAGCCGGCCGACGCTGCCCGCCACCTCCACCGACTCGTGCACGGCGCGCTCGACGAATCGGCCGCGCCCGCGCCGGAAGAGCCGGAGCTGCCAGTCGGGCCAGAGCCCGCCGTGGCGGACCCACTTGCCCCAGAAGATGTTGCGGCGGGGAGTGCGATAACCGTCGTGCGGCCCGCCCTCGGCCAGCAGGCGCGCGATCTCACCGCGAAGCTCCGGCGAGACCATCTCGTCGGCGTCGAGCGAGAGGATCCAGTCGCCACTCGCCTCACCGATCGCGAAGTTCTTCTGCGCGGCGAAGCCGGGCCACGGACGCACGATCACGCGATCCGTGAACTCGCGGGCGATCTGCGCGGTCTTGTCGGGCGAGAGCGCGTCGACGACGATCAGCTCGTCCGCCCACGCCGCGCTCTCCAGGCACGCGCGCAGCCGCTCCTCTTCGTTCAACGTGACGACCACGACGGAAAGCCTGGGCCTGGTCATCGAGCTCGCGCCGCGCTCCTTTCGTGCTCGAGCACATCCACGACCGCGCGAAAGACGGCGTCGACGGTGAGCGCGGCCATGGTGCCGTTCGGGCTCGTGAGGGTCCGCGGGACCTGGCCGTATGGCCCATTGCGCACGGCCGACGTCGGACCGTAGAGGCCGACGCACGGCGTGCCCAGCGCCGCCGCCATGTGCAGCGGCCCGGTGTCGCCCGCGACCACGACGCTGGCGCGTCGCAGCACCGCCAGCAGCTCCTCGAGACTCGTCGGGGGGGCGAGGACCGCGCGCCCCGCGGTCTCGTCACCGACGATCGTGCGCGCGTCGCCGAGCTCGTGCGGCCCCCAGGTGACCAGCACCGAGACCTTCGCGTCGTCCACGAGTCGGCGCGCGAGCCCGCGGAAGTGGACGGCGGGCCAGCGCTTGTCGGGCCGACCCGCGCCGGGATTCAGGACGACGAGCCGATCGCGCGACCTGAGACCCTTCCGGCCGAGGACGCCGTCCACGCGCTCCTCGGCCGCCTCGCTGGTCGGCAACGAGAACTCGACCGCGGCGGCGCGCACGCCCAGCGGCTCCACCAGCGAGAGATACCGGTCGACGACGTGGTGGGCCGTCGGCGGCGGCGTCACGCGGCGGTTCGTGAAGAGCGTGTTCAAGGACTCGCGGCACTGCGATGCCGCGAAGCCGATCCGTAGCGGAGCCCGCGTCGCGGCGGTGATCACCCCGCTCTTGACCAGACCTTGCAGATCGATCGCCACGTCGAACCGCGACGCGCGCAGGTGGCGTCCGAGCGCGACCAGCGCGCCCGTCGTCTCCGCGACGCCCAGTGGCGAGCGGGGCCGACGCCAGCCGCGGGTGTCGACGGGCACCACCTCGCTCAGCGCCGCGTTCCCGCGCAGTACGGCCGCTTCGCGGCGCTCGACGATCCAGGCGATCCGCGCCTGGGGCAGCGCCGCGCGGAGGGCGGCGGCCACCGGCAGCGCGTGGACGACGTCGCCGATCGAGGAGAGCTTGACGAGCGCGATGTTCATCGGAACTGCTCGACGATGCGGGCGATGAGATCGCGCGACGAATGGTCCTTGGGATCGCCGACGATCTCGACGCGGCCGCCGACCTTCTGCACCGTCGCCGCTTCGGGCACCGAGCCGGCGCCATAGTCCGTCCCCTTGGCGTGGACGTGGGGCCGGAGCGACGCGACCAGTTGGTCGGCGGTGTCCTCCTCGAACACGACGACGTGATCGACCTCGCGGAGCGCCATCAAGATCTCGGCGCGCTCGGTCGCCGGCACCAGCGGGCGTCCCCGTCCCTTCAGGCGCGCCACCGCGGCGTCCGAGTTGATCCCGACGAACAGGACGTCGCCGAGATTTCGGGCCGCGCGCAGGTAGCGGACGTGACCGACGTGGAGCAGATCGAAGCAGCCGTTGGCCAGCACGATGCGCTTGCGCTCGGCCCGGAGGCGGTCGGCCAGCGCAACCGCCTCGTCAAGCGTCAAGGCCGAGCGCCTGCCGAAGCTCCGCGCGTGAAACCGTTCCGGTGCCGCGCTTCATCACGACCACGCCGCCCGCGACGTTCGCCAGCGACGCGGCTTCGATGGGCGTGGCACCGGCCGCCAGCGCCAGCGTGAACGTGCTGATCACCGTGTCGCCGGCGCCGGTGACGTCGGCGATCTCGTCGGTGCCGTGGATGGGGATGAACGTGGTGGCGCCGTCGCGCTCGAGCAGTGCCATGCCGCGGCTGCCCCGCGTGATCAGGAGGATGCGCGCATCCAGCCGCTCGAGCAGGTGCCGCCCGGCCTTCTCGACCGCGCGCTCGTCGTCCACCGGCACGCCGGTGAGCTGCTCGAGCTCGGCCTCGTTGGGCGTGGCCACCGTCACGCCGCCGAATCGCGGGAGGTGGTAGCGGCTGTCGACACTGACGATCGCGTTGGCGCTGCGGGCGAACTTCTTGACGCACTCGAACAGGCGCGGCGTGACGGTGCCGTAGCCGTAATCCGAGATCACGATCGCGGCGGCGCCGACCGCCAGCGCGTTGAGCCGATCGACCAGCGCGTCCTCGGTGGTGGGCTGCGGCTCGCCGGCCGGCTCGCGATCGAGGCGGACCACCTGCTGGCGGGTGGCCTGGTAGCCGCCGGCCATGATGCGCGTCTTCACGGGCGTCCGCCGACCGCGCTCGACCACGACGCCGTCGGTGGAGATCCCGTCGCTCTGGAACAGCGCGTGGAGCTCCTCGCCGGCGCCGTCCGCGCCGATCACGCCGATCGGCACCACCCGGGCGCCGAACGCGTGCACGTTGTGGGCCGCGTTCGCCGCGCCGCCGAGCAGCACCTCGCGCTCGGAGAATCGCAGGATGAGCACCGGCGCCTCGCGCGAGATGCGGGCCGGCTTGCCGAAGAGATACTCGTCGGCGATCAGATCGCCGAGCACGACGACGACCGGCCGGTCGAGCCGATCGATGACCGCCCGCATTCCCGGAGTCGCCACGGTCACGACCACTGGCCCTCGATCGCCCACTCGACCGCGCCGAGCAGGTCCTCGGCCACGTGGTCGGGCGTCACCGGCAGCGCGTCGCGCCGGTATTCCCACTCGCCCAGTCCGTAGCCCGTGAGGACGAGAACGGCCCGCGCGCCCACGGCGCGGGCGGCCTCGAGGTCCGAGCCCTTGTCGCCGACCAGCGTCGCGCGGGAAAGATCGAGCCCGAGCTCCGCGGCCGCACGCAGGAGCAGCCCGGGCTTCGGCTTGCGACAGTCACACGCCATCCGGTACGGCGGCGCGCCTTCCGTCGGATGATGCGTGCACACGTAGACGCCGTCCAGATGGGCGCCGTCGTCCTTGAGCTGGGAAACGAGCGCGGCGTTGACCGCGGCCAGGATCTCCTCGGAGAAGTATCCGCGAGCGAGGCCCGCCTGGTTCGTGACGACGACCGCGGCGACGCCCGCGCCGTTCAGCCGGCGAATTGCCTCGGCCGATCGCGGCAGGAGTCGAAGGCGTCGTGGGTGATTGACGTACCCGACTTCCTCGGTGAGCGTCCCGTCACGATCCATGAAGACCACGGGCCGACAGACCACAGACGAAGTGTATGCTCGGAGCGCTGATTTCTCAAGGAAAATCGCATCTTGCGGGGCTCAGGCGCTCGTAGACACGCTGGAACGCGCCGACCTGAGCTCCGTACGTGAAGGGCTCCGCCGACCGGCGAGCCGCCTCGCCGACGTCACGCGCCGCGCCCTCGCGGAAGCGCGCGAGCCCCGCGGCGACGGCCGAAGCGTCGGTCGGATCGACGACCGCGCCGTTGAGGCCGTCGGCGATCACCTCCGCTCCCCCGGCCCTGGCGCTGGCAACCACGGGGAGACCCGACGCGAGCGCTTCGAGGTGCACGTTGCCGAACGGCTCGTAGCGGCTCGGCAGCACGACCAGGTCGGCCGCCGCGTACCAGCGCTCCGGGTCGGGCCGGGCGCCGAGCCACGCGATACGCGGGCCGACGCCCACGCGCGCCGCCATCGCGCGATAGGGCCGTGCATCGCCCTTGCCGACGACCAGGAGGCGGCTCTCGCGATCGGAGAGCGCCGCGAACGCTTCGATCGCCGTCGCGAGTCCCTTGCGCTCGAACCCGCTTCCAACGAAGAGCACGGTCCAGGCGCCGGGCGGCACGCCCGCCTCGGCGCGCGCGGCGGCGCGATGCGTGACGCGGTTGCGGGGGTGAAACCGCTCGAGGTCGACACCGTTGTACACGACCGTCAGGCGCTCGGTCGCCACACCGTAGAGCAACTCGATCTCGCGCCGCCCCGCGTCGGCGATCGCGACGATCTGCGGCGTCCGCACGAAGACGCGACGCTCGAGGGCCAAGACGATGCGGTGATAGAGCCCACGGGCGCGCGGGCGATTCTCGCTGGCCAGATACGCGCGGTGGCAGCCTTCACCCGCGCGGTAGACGTCCTGTCGCAGCGTGCGCTCATGGCTCTGGATGACGTCCCAACTTCCGCGCGCCGTCGCGATACGCGCGTTCATGGCTATCGCCAGCACACGCGCCGCCGCGGGCAGCGGCGGCAACGGCAGCGTGTGGAGCGTCACACCCTTCATCGGCGCCTGGCCGCGCGGGGTCAACAGGTGCACGTCGTGGCCGTGCTCGACGAGCGCGGCGACGAGGCCCGCCGTCGCGCGCTCGACGCCGCCGTGGAACGCGAACGGGCGGGCGATGATCAGAAGCTTCATTGGAGCATGCGCGTTTCAGCGCTCGCGGTGTGTGTGACCGGCACGCGGCGCCAGGCTGTCGATCAGCGGGAACAGGGTCGCGCGCGCCGCGCGGAAGCTGTAGCGGGCGTCGCAGCGCTCGCGCGCGCGCCGGCCGAGCGCGGCGGCCTCGTCGGCGTTCTCCAGGAGCCGACGGATCGCGCCGGCCAGCGCGAGGACGTTCCCGGGCGGCACCAGACACCCGCAGCCGTCGAGGATCTCCGGGATCATCGAGACCGTCGTCGAGACGATGGGACGCGCGAGGGCCATCGCGTCGAAGAGCTTGGCGGGCACCTGGCCGAGCGTGTCCGTCGTCGCGCGCTGCGGGATCGCGACGACGTCGGCGGCGACGAGGTAGCGGGGCACGTCGTCGAACGGGATCTCCCCGATCATTTTCACGTGCCCGAGCCCGGACCAGGGCCGCGCCCGCGCGCTGGCGGGATCGACGCCGACCAGCACGAGGACCACGCCCGATCCCGCGAGCCCGACCGCCTCGACCAGATCGTCGAGGCCCTTGTGCTGCCGCGGCGTTCCCAGGAACATGACGACCTTGCGTGTGTCCACCTCCAGTCGGGCCCGCGACGCGGCGCGGTCGTAGCGGGCCGGGTCCCAGGCTTCGGTGTCGCGCACGTGGGGCAGGAGCGTGCCGCCGAAGCGTTGCTCGAGGAAGCGCGAGGCCACGGTGACGGCGTCGGCGCGGTCCACGAACTTCTCGGCCAGCCACGTCCACGAGAGCCCGTTGGGATCGCTGAGGTTGAGCGCGCGCCCCACACGGCCCCACGCGCCGGAGTGATAGAAGAAGCCGAGCTCCCAGTCGTCGATGTCCAGCACCAGTGGCCGCCGACGATGGCGTCGCGCGAGCAGTGCGAGCCCGAAGCTCGTCGGCCGTGGCTTGGACGCGACGAGGACGTCGCCGTCGACGAGGTCGAGGACGTCCCGCACGCGCCGGGCGAACCCTGGATAGCGCCCGGCGCTCACCCCACGATACTTGACGGCGCCGTCGCGCACCGGCGCCCAGACGCCGTCGCCGAACTCGGGCCCGACGACGTCGACTTCGTAGCGCGGCGCCAGCAAGCGAGCGAGCAAATCGGCGCGGCCCGTCGCGTTGTCGGACAGGTCGAACGCGAGGACGGAGATCTTCACGCGGCCCCGAGGGCCAGCAGGCTCACGTAGCGCGCCTCGAGGGCGGCGGCGACGTGCGCGCCCGAGTACCGCGACTCGACGAGTCGCCGTCCGCTCCGGCCCAGCCGCACGCGCGCTTCCGGATCACGCGCGAGACGCGCGAGGGCGTCGGCGAGCGCCGTGGCGTCGCCGGCCGCCACGAGCGCGGCGTGCTCGCCGTCGGCCAGGACCTCGGGCACGACGCCGACCCGCGACGCGACCAGCGGCCGCCCCGCGGCCAGGCACTCGAAGACGACTCGCGACATGCCGTCGGACTCGAGCGGGACGTAGAGCGCCACGTCGAGCGCCGCCATCGCCGCGGGCAGGTCGTCGACGAAGCCGCCGATACTGATCTGCGGCTCGAGTCCGGCCCGGCTGATCCGGGCGCGCAGCGCTTGCTCGCGACCTCCGCGACCGAGGAAGACGAAGCGAAGGCGAACGCCGAGCGCGTTGAGCCGGGCGGCGGCCTCGATCACGACCTCGTGCCCTTTCATGACGCGAAGGCCGGCGATCATCCCGACCAGGAGGGTGCCCTCTCGGCCGCCCAGCGATCGATAGACCTCGCCATCGCGCGGTTGAGGTCGGTAACGCTCGGTGTCGGCCCCTCCCGGGAGCGCGGCGACCCGGTCCGGGTCGATGAGCCCGGCGGCGAGATACTGCCGCCGGATCGCGTCGGTCACCGTCACGACGAGCGCGGTCGCCTGACGATAGAGCCAGCGGTTCGCCGCGTGCGGTCTCACCGCCTGCGCGATGTGACGGGTCCTGACGAGCGGCCGTGGCGTGGGCGCCAGCCGGTTGGCCACGGCGGCGAGCCAGTGCTCCTTGCCTCGGTGGACGTGGACCACATCGGCCGTCGTGAGCATGTCGCGCAGACGCCGGACGTCCTGTCCGTCGCTCACGGGCTGTACGCCGCCGGCCAGCGCGAGGGTCGTCACGCGCTGGACACCCTCCGCGCGCGCGCGATCGATCACCTTCGCCTCGGTCCCGGCGCGGCAGGCGAGCGTCACGACGTGGCCGCGCCGCTCGAGCTCACGCGTGATCCGGGCCGCCCAGTAGGCGTCGGACGACCATCCGCGGCAGGACATGAGCTGGAGGACTCTCACCAGAGGTCCTGGTAGACGCGCTCCACCGTCTGGACGGAGCGGTCGGCGCTGAAGTCGCTCTCCGCCCGCGCCCGCGCCGCGGTGCCCATCGCGCGGCCGCGCCCCGGATCCGCGAGGATCTCGCCGAGCGCTTGCGCGACCGTCTCCGGGTGATCGTCGTCGACGAGGAGTCCGGTCTCGCCGTGCAGGATCGTCTCCGGGAGCGCGCCGACCTTGCGCGCGATCACCGGCCGCCCGGCGGCCATCGCCTCCAGCGCCGCCCGACACGAATCGTCCGAGCCGGCCGCCATGAGCGCGAAGCAGTCGGCGGCGGCGAGGACCAAGGGCAGGTCGCGGTCCCGATAGCCCGTGAAGATCACGTGCTGCTCCAGCTCGAGGTCGGCGACGAGCTGCTCGAGGCGTCCGCGCGTCTCCCCTTTCCCCACGAGCAGCAGACGCGCCCGCGGCAATCTCCGCACGAGCAGGCGGAAGCCCGAGAGCAAGAGCTCGTGGCCACGGTTGGTGGCCAGACGCGCGACCGACACGACGACGGGCGCGTCGCCGAGCTTGAACTCCTCCCGGATCGGCGACGGATCGGCGTCGGCGGTGAAGCGAGTCAGGTCGACCGCGCCCGGGATCCAGAAGACGCGCTCCGATGGGATCCCGGCCTCGACGCAGCGGGCCTCGATCTGGCGTGAGACCGCGAACGCGGCGCCGGTGCGGCGGTAGAGCGACGCGGCGAGCCGGTCCCGCTTGACCGCGCGCAAGTTGTGGAACGTTCTCACGACGGGCGGGCGGCCACCCCCGGCGCGCCGGGGGCGCGCCAGGACCGCCAGCCAGTGGTCGTGCGAGTGGTGCGTGTGGACCACGTCCACGCCTTCGTCACGGATGATCGCGCGAAGCCTCAGCGTGGCGCGCGCGAGCGTGCGCGGCCCGGGGCGCGCGTCCAGGCGGAGCCCATCCACCACCTCGATGCCGGCTTCTCTCGCCTTGGCCTCGAATCGATCGCCGGGAATGATCCCCAGCAGCACCCGGTGGCCGCGCGCGCGCAGGCCGGTCACGAGCTGGATGACGGGATCGGCGCTGCCGGTCCACCAGCGGTTCGCGGCCAGGTGCAGGATCGCGAGCGGCTTCATGCCCACGCGGCGAGCAACGCGTCGACGCGCTGGCCCACGACCTCGGCGCTGATCCCCCGCATGCACGGGTGGTCGATCGGGCACTCGCGGTAGAAGCACGGCGCGCACGGCACCGCCCGGCTCACCACCGCCACCGGGCCGAGCGGCGCGGTGAGCGCGGGGTCGGTGGGGCCGAAGAGCGCAACGACCGGAGTGCCGAGCGCGGCGGCGAGGTGCGCGACCCCGGTGTCGCCGCACACGAGCGCCGAGATCTCGGTGAGCACCGCCGGCAGGAGCTCGGGGCTGTCGCGTCCCACGAGGCTCAGCGCGTGCGTGGCACGCAGCACGTTCGCGGCCGCCGGTTCATCCGAGGGCGCGCCGAGCAGCACGGGCAGCGCGCCGCGCGCCTCGGCGAGCCGGCAGAACTCGACGACGCGCTCGTGGACCCAGACCTTCGCCGGCCCGTACGCCGCGCCGAGGTGAACGCCGATTCGGAGCCGCGCCTCCGGCGCGCCGCCCTGACGGAGGAGCTCGCGGGCCCGTCGCCGAGTGTCGGCGTGCGCCTCGGGCGGCGCCAGGCGCGGCTCGCGCGCCGGCGCGGACGCGCCCACGCGGCCGACCAGCAGCAGGTATTCGTCGATCTGGTGCAGACGCGGCTCGGGCAGCGGAAGCGCGTCGGTGAGGAGCCAGCGGCGACCGTCGACGGCGAACCCGATCCGTCGCCGCGCTCGCCAGTAGACGGCCGCCGCGGCGGCCTCGAAGGAGTTGGGCAAGAGCACCACCGTGTCGGCCGCGAAATCTCGCACGACGTCGGCGGTCCGGATCCTTTCGCTCCACGAGCGTGGATAGGACACGAGGACGTCACCGAGCCCCTGGCCGCCGAGGAGCTCGACCCACGGTCCGGCGAGCAGCACCCGGGCATCCGGAGACGCTTCCCGCAGCGCCCGCAGTGCCGGCACGGCCATGACGGTGTCGCCGAGCCAGTTCGGGAGCCGCACGGCAATCTTCATGGGCACGCGCGGTGGAAGGCCTGGCGCCACGCGGGTTCGCCCGATTGCAACGCCAGGCGGATGCTGAGCACGTAGAGTGGCCGCCGAGGCAGTCGCAGCCGGCGCAGGCGGACCCAGTCTTTCTCGGTCGTGATGAGCGCGTCGACGCCGAGCTCGCCGGCGCGGGCGTCGAGCCGCTCCACATCGTCGGCCGAGTACCAGTGATGGTCGGCGAACTCCAGCAACGCCTCCACCAGGGCTCCGGTGGCCTTGAGCGTCTCGGCGAAGGCCGCTGGCGACGCGATCCCGGCGAACGCGACGACGCGCTTGCCGTCGAGCTCGGCGAGCCTGAGTGACCGCATCCGGCCGGCCTCCCAGCACTCCGACGGCGTGATCACGCCTGACAGGACGGGAACCCGTGGGGCATACGCCCCGGCGGTTTCCAGCACCTCCCGCGCATCGGCGCCGGGCTGACCGGTGACCACGATCAGATCGGCTCGGGCGAGCGACGTGAGCGGCTCTCGCAGCGGTCCCGCCGGCAGCAGGCGCCCGTTGCCCCAGGGTCGCTGCGCGCGCGCCATGACGATCTCGAGGTCCTTCGTGAGGGTCCGATGCTGGAAGCCGTCGTCGAGGACGATCGCAGTCACGCCGAACTTCTCTATGGCCAGCCGCGCAGCGTCGTGACGGTTCGAGCCGACCAGCACCGGGACGCCCGGCAGCCGCCGCGCGAGGAGAAACGGCTCGTCGCCCGCTTCCTCGGGATCGAGGTGGATCGTCGCGGCGTCGGCGACGATCTGGACCCCGCGCGTGCTGCGCCCGTAGCCGCGGCTGACGACAGCTGGCCGGTGGCCGAGCTCGGCGAGCGTCTGCACGGCCACCTCGACGGCCGGAGTCTTCCCCGTTCCCCCGACGGTCATGTTCCCGATGGACACGACGCGGCACGGCAGCGCGCGCGACTTCAAGACTCCGTGGCCGTACAGCCACTCGCGTGCGCCGAGCAGTCCTCGGTAGCCGCCGCCGGCGACGGAGAGCAGCCGCGCTGGAGTGGGCGCGAAGCCCTCCTCCCATCCGCGGACGAAACGCTCCCGGGGGTTCACGCGCCCGGGCTCGGGTGGAGATAGCGCCCGATCAGGTCGAGCGTCTCTCTCACCGCGCCGTGACGGGACGCGAGGGCGTCGAATCCGGCGTCGCCCATCTTCGCTCGCAGATCCGGATCGGCGAGCAGCCGCCGGAGGTCGCGGCCGAGCTCTGCGGCATCACGGACCACGAGCGACGCGCCGACCGACTCGAGCACGCCGGCGGCCTCGCGGAAGTTCCCGGTGTGCGGTCCGACTAGGATGGGCTTGCGGCGCTGCGCCGGCTCGAGCACGTTGTGGCCGCCCAGGGGCACGAGGCTCCCGCCGACGAACACGACGTCGGCCAGCGCGTAGAGCGTCGCCAGCTCGCCGACGGTGTCCAGGACGATCACGCGCGGGACGGCGGTTGGCGGCCGCGTCCTCGCCGACGGCAGCTCGCTGCGTCGCACTGCCGGCCATCCACGCCGATCGAGAAGTGCCTGCACCTCCGGCGCCCGCTCCGGGTGCCGCGGCGCTAGCACGAGCACCAGCTCGGGACAATCCACGCTGGCGGCGCGGTGCGCCTCGAGCACCATGTCCTCTTCGCCCGGGTGCGTGCTGCCGGCAATCCACACCCGCCGCGACGCGGTCAGCCCGAGGAGTCGCCGCCACAGATCGACGGCGCCGGCCGTGTCGACGACGGCGGCGTCGGTCTTGACGTTGCCGGTGACGACGACGCGCTCGGGCGCGGCGCCGAGCGCGATGATCCGCCGCGCGTCCTCGTCCGACTGCATCGCGAACACCCGGACGTCAGCCAGGACGCGGCCGAGGAAGCCACGCACCAGCCGATAGCGACGGTAGGACCGATCCGAGATCCGCCCATTGGCGATCATGACCGGCACGCCGCGTGCGGCCACGGCCCGCAGCGTGTTCGGCCAGAGCTCGGTCTCCATGCAGATCAGGAACGCCGGGTTGATGGACGCCGAGACGCGCCGGGCGCCCCAGGGAAGATCCAGCGGGAAGAAACGATGCGTCGCCAGGCCCGCGAATCGCTCGCGGACGATCTGCGCACCCGTGCTGGTCACGGTCGTCACCACCAGCGGAAGGTCCGGATAGAGTCGCCGCAGCCCCTCGACGAGCGGCGTGGCGGCGATCGCCTCGCCGACGGACACCGCGTGCAGCCATCCCACGCGCTGGCCGCTGATCCTCGGCGCGCCGTAGCCGAGCCGCGCCCGGACATTGAGCGGCACGCCGCTCGTCAGGCGCCTCACCAGCGCGAGCGGCACGTAGAGCACGAGCAGGCCCAGCATCGCGATCGTGGTGTAGAGCGCGTACATCAGGCACCGACCAGCCGGTCGGCCGCGGCGGTCGCCTCGTCGAGGCTGCGCTCGATATCCTTGCGAACGAGGTCGCGGTCGGCGTCGCGTGGGACCCTCAGCGGGGCGCCGAACACCAGCGCGGCGCGTGCGAAGGGCGCGGGCACGAGAAACTCGTCCCACGTCGCCATGCGCCTGGCTGGGCTCGCTGCGAAGCCGAGCGGGACGACCGGTGCGCCGGTGAGGGCCGCGAGCACGACGACTCCGGGACCGAGCTGGCGCTTCGGGCCACGCGGGCCGTCGGGCACCAGCGCCACGTCGCGGCCGGCCTCGACGGTCGTCACGAGCGCGCGCATCGCCGCGGCGCCGCCGTGCGACGACGAGCCCCTGACGACGTCGAGACCGAAGCGGCCCGCGTATCCGGCGACGATACTGCCGTCGCGCGAACGGCTCGCCAGCACGCTCACCGCGCGAGCCGCGTGGGTGCGGCGCAGCCGTGCGTTGAGCCAGGGCACCATCAAGATCCGCCCGTGCCAGACGCAGTAGATCAGCGGCCGCGCGCCCGACCAGTACGGCGCGAGCTCGTCGACACCCACGGTGCGCAAACGGAGCGTCAACCCGAGCAGGCGCACCAGCGCCGCGGCGGTCGGCGGAACGAGCGCGGGTACGAGATCATTCATTGGCGCGCCTCGCGCCGGGCGCTGCGGCTGCGCACTGGATCATTCATGTGGCGCGCCTCGCGCCGGGCGCTGCGGCTGCGCACTGCCCTTGCGCTTGGGCGAGGACGAGCCGCGCGGCGCGGGTTCCCACACCGGGCTCGCCGAGCTGGCC
>Ga0209376_1001225_pt1 | contig 26428 bp, 24 predicted proteins | sample GraSoiAngelo_134_FD_185891 | JGI IMG/M metagenome (GOLD analysis project Ga0209376, IMG submission 185891) | Grasslands soil microbial communities from the Angelo Coastal Reserve, California, USA - 14_0929_05_30cm (SPAdes) (version 2) | ecosystem: Environmental > Terrestrial > Soil > Grasslands ... | reverse complement strand
TCGACAGGAGACTTTACGCTCGAGTACATTGCTGCAACTTGTTCAAAGGAACGATCATCGCATGCCCCAATGATCGTAAAAGGCGGATGATAAAAATCATGAATTGCCGTGGTTTCGCGCATGAACTCGGGATTCATGCAGATGCCGAAGTCCTTGCCATCCATTTTGCCGGAAGTTTGCTCCAGCAAAGGACGAATGACATTTTCCACCGTTCCGGGCAAAACAGTGCTCCGTACGACTACGACGTGGAAGTTGTTTGCGCTTCGCAGCAATTCGCCGATTTCGCTCACAACTCTTTCCACCTGGGAAAGACCTAAGCTCCCATTCCCATTACCAGGTGTACCAACACAGATCAGGGAAATGTCGTCCAGTGTCTGTACGCGCTGAGTCGCCTGCAAGCGTCCCGCGTCAACTCCGCGGCGAATAAACTGTTCCAAGTCTGGTTCGATAATGGGACTTTTCCCCGAGTTAACGAGAGAGACTTTAACTCCTTGTAAGTCCACGCCGGTCACTGAGTGGCCCATCTCAGCCAAGCATGCAGCCGTTACGCAGCCCACATAGCCCATTCCAAAAACTGTAACATCCATAGAAGAACGTGTTATATAGGTCTAGCCATCGGGCCAAACATCAGTGCGACCACCCAACTGAGTGTTGAAAACTCTGGTGTGCCTCTATTCAACCTAGTGTGGAAGCACGAGCAGGGTATAAGCAAGAGTAAGAAAACAGAGAGTATCCGTAGGATCAACAATCTTAAGGCGACGGGAAGCGAACCATTACGGAAATTGGAACCGCGGCTCAGCCGTTATGAATGCCGCCAATCAAGACTCAGAATCAAGCCACTTCGGAACGTACGAACGCGCCTTGTTAACCACCACCGCAACATTGTCTCGCTCCGCGACCAACTTCCCGTAGCCGCGCTTTATAATCTCGCGGTTGTTTTTTTCCGCTTCGACCACGAGCAAAAGCTTGTCCATGAAAGCAGCCATCCCCCATGTTGGACTCGTTTGCTCCAGCGGGGGCATGTCAAAAATAATGTAGTCGAAGTCGCTGGCTTTTAGATTCGGCATCATGTCGAAGAATTTTTTCAAGCCGAGCTGCGCCGGCCCAGAATTGGGGGATCCCACAGTAGCCAGATAGAGATTCTCCGAAGCTGAGACGATGGTATCGTCTGCCTTAAGAGCCGCATTAAGAGGATACGCAGGTTTGCCTTTGAAAAACGAGTGAACCTCTTCCGGGCCCAGGTTTACATCGACCAAAAGCACCTTACCATCGTTCGTTTCCGAAAGTGAGGCAGCGAGTCCGGCGGCGAGGGTGGAAGTTCCCGCTTTTTCCGAAAAACCGGTAACACCTACCAGCTTTGGTTTATGCATCAAATGATTAAGTTCGAAATAAAGACCGAGGCGATCGCGGATGGCGTCACAGTACGGCCGAATGAAATGACCGGCCTCCCATGGCGCCAACTTGGGGTGGTGACGTCTCGTTGCCAGCGCTCCCGGATTCGTGGGTGAACCGTTCGGAGGCAAGGTCAAATGGCCGTTCCTAGCACTGGAATTCGGTATCGAGAGCATGAGCGGAATGTGCAACTGCGTCTCCAGCTCGAGTGGCCGGCCAACGGTCCGGTTCAAGACCAATCCCCTTAGCAACGCGAGCGCTATCCCCATGGCTATCCCTCCGCCGGCCAGCCCCAGGGCAATCTTATCGCGCTTTTTGGTTACCAGTATGGGAGGAGACGGCCGCTGAACGGCGCTAATGTTTGGCATCTTGGAGGGGTCCAACGCCTCGTCGACGCGCGCCTTTTCGAGCGATGCCGCGAAATACTTGTAATTTGCCTCGTCCATCTCCCGCCCCCGCTCCAAGTCTTCAATTTGCGGCGCCAACTCCGAGAGCTGCTTCGTTCTCTGCTGAATGTCGCGAAGCCTGGATTTAAGCGTCTCGATTCTTGCCTCGATTCCGGCGACGTGAGCTCGTCCAGATACCGGGCGCCTTTCAGATGACTGGCTTGTTGTTTTCCACCCCCGTGCCTTGTTCTCTTTCGTCTGAGTAACAAGGGCTTTTTGTTCAGCCAGCTCCGCCTCAGCGGCATTAATCTCTGTCTGGGTTTTCGTCGCCTCGGCAGTAAGGGCCGTTGAGCCGTCCTTAAGCGAAAGACGATCTACTGGTACGACAAGCTCGGCAATCCCGGTCTTGGCCCTCAGCGACTTTAGAGCATCCTCCGTTTGGTTTAAGCGCGCACGGACCTGATCGGTTTGTTGAGCCACAAAATCGAAAGCGCCGGCGGAGCGGTGCACTTCAAGATGCTTGACGAAATAACTACTCAACAACTCCTGCAAAACGAGCGTCGCAATCTGCGGGTCGCGATTCTTGTAGGACACCAAAATGATGTTGCTTCCTTTGTTGGGAATCACACTCAAGCCCGAACTAATCGTGCTGGCCGCGTTACTTTCTGTTGCGGCCTCACCGGAACGCGGCAGCAATTGTTTTGGACCAATTGCGTGGGCGACTTGCACGGCTAGATCCCAGCTGGTCAGAATCTCGATTTCAGCGCCGATTACTCTATCCGCTTCGGTGCCCGCTGCAGCGCCGGCTTTCTCTGCTTCAATGGGGTCAACGCCACTTCTTTCCAGAACATACCGTACCAGCAACTTGGCCTGGGACTCGTAAACAGGCGGATAGAGAAAGTAAAACGCCGCCGCGGCGAGCATACCCACCGCTGCGCAAAGCAAGATCGTCCACCTGCGCTTAAACAGCGCAAAGAAGATGTCGTTTAGGTTAATCCCGGAGTGTTGGGGATGCTGGTGCATTTCGCGTTGGATTTGGGCCCTGATGGAACCTTTAGTCGAGATGCGGATAGCCAGCGAGCGGCGTCGTTTCCACTGCTTCCGATTGTTCGAGAGTCTTCAAAAAACTTTTCCCCTAGACGAGTGCTTCTACACCAACCACTTCGCTGACGCAGCGAGCGACATATTCGATTTGCTCTTCCGTTAATTCAGGAAACATCGGCAAAGAAAGAAATTCCTCGGCCAGATTCTCCGCGACTGGAAACGCGCCCGCCGTGTACCCAAGGTTTCGGCAGGCCTCCTGGAGATGAATCGGAATGGGATAGTGCACAGCACAGCCAATTTCTTTTTCCGCGAGATGTCGCCGGACTTCGTCGCGTTCCTGTACCCGGATCGCATAAATGTGATAAACGTGCCGGGCGTACCTCGCCTCGAATGGTGTACGTACCTCATTGATTCCCTCGAAAGCCTGATTGTATTCCAAGGCGTGTTTGCGCCGCAGGAGATTTGCTTCGTCAAGGTAACGCAGTTTGATGGACAAGACTGCCGCCTGAATGCCGTCCATCCGGCAATTCCAACCCATCGACGTATGACAATATTTTCGTGGCTGACCATGGTCTCGCAGCACCTGGATTTGCTTCCGTAATTCAGGATCGTTCGTCACGACTGCGCCAGCCTCGCCGAAAGCGCCAAGATTCTTTCCGGGATAAAAACTGAAGCAACCGGCGTCGCCCATTGTGCCTGCTTTTCGACCCTTGTACTCGGCACCGTGGGCTTGAGCGGCATCTTCAATGACAAAGAGTCCGTATGCGCGCGCGAATTCCAAAATCGGATCCATGTCCGCCGGTTGCCCGAAAAGGTGAACCGGAACGATCGCTTTGGTTCTCTCCGTCAGACTGCTCTCAAGTTCCGCCGGGTCCAGCGTAAATGTGTCTTGGTGCACATCCACGAACACCGGCTGAGCTCTGCAATAGGTAATGGCCTCGACCGTGGCGAAGAATGTGTTCGGAACAGTGATCACTTCATCGCCCTCTCCAATCCCAAGCGCCAGGAGAGTAAGCCAAAGCGCGTCTGTGCCATTGCCCACACCGATGGCGTATTTCGAACCGCAGTAAGCTGCGAACTCCTTTTCGAATCTTTCCACGAACGGCCCGCCAGCAAATGCGTTGCTCTCGATTACCTCGCGAATGGCGCGATTGAATTTTTCAAGTAAAGGCGCGTGATGCGCCTTCAGATCAAGAAAGGGAACTTTCATTTGCGGCTTGGCTGATGCGCTGACAATCCGGGCAGCTCCGGTCAAAAGCTTCAAGCGTTCCGCGGTGAGCCGGTGCCACGCTCACGCGCGCCACTCATCCGGCGAATGCTTCAACCTCAAGAACCTCTTCTGTTTTGGCGGGGGCGAAAGCTGGCGCCGCGCGAGTGGAAGAGGCGAATGTTACCGGTGCGCCGTTCATTTTGAGGGAAGCACTAGCCGCTTCGAGGATCCTGACCATCTCCAGTCCCCGACGGCCATTCGTTAGCGGTTCAGAATTCGTCTTGATGCACTCAATAAAATGCTGGCAGGCCAGCTTTAGAGGTTCCTCCTGGTGGAGGTATGGGATGTAGCTGTCGCCGTAATGATACGAGTATTGAAATTCAGCGAACGTGTCGTAGTGCGGCGGACGTTCTACCCGCGCATCGTAAATGCGGATTTTTTCGCGTGTCCGCAAATCGTCATATACGATCATGCGTCGCGTGCCGACGATAGTCATTTCGCGAATCTTCCGCGGCTCGAGCCAGCTGCTCTGAATGGTCGCAAAGCGCTTGCGCGAGAAGGAGAGCGACATGTTTGTCACGTCCTCTATCCCCGGCGTAATATGAGCGTTTCCTTGGCAGTTAATCGTGGTGGGAAATTCGTCAAGAATATGGAGAATGATCGAGATGTCGTGCGGCGCCAGGTCCCAGGCGACATTAATGTCCTTTTGGAATAGTCCCAGGTTGAGACGCCGACAATTAATATAGCGGATCTCGCCCAGATCTCCGGCTTGAACAATTTGGGCAATCTTTTGCACCGGCGACGAGTAGAGAAACGTGTGATCGAGCATCAAGACCAGACCGTTGCGCTCGGCGATTTCGATTAGTTCCTCGCACTCGGCGGAAGACGAGGCCATCGGCTTCTCAATGAACGTATGCTTGCCTGCGAGCAGGCTTGCCTTGGCCAATGAATAATGCTGCTGCACTGGGGTGGCAATGACGACGGCGTCCAAGTTTAAGCCATTGAGCAATTGCTGCGGGTCGCTCATGCCCTCAACATCCGGATACAACGTGCCAAGATGTTTTAAGCGTGCTGCATTGACGTCGCAGACCGCTTTGAGCTGGCTATCCGGAAGACTTTTGAAGTTGCGAACCAAAAGAGGTCCCCAATAACCGCATCCGAGCACGCCGACGGCGATTTTTCTTTTCATATTTTTGGAGCCGATTCCGCCAGGGTTTGTAAAATCGTCGTCCGTGAGCGAGGGCTTCCATCCTGCCGGCTGCGTTGCGGTGCCTGGCGGGATTCGAAGAGTTGCCCGGCGATAGCAGTGCCGGTCTTAAGCATGATTCTCAGGTCGAGCAAGATCGACGTGTTCTTGAGATAGAATAGATCCATCGCAATCATCTCGCGGAACGTGGTTTTGTTTTTCCCGTTTACCTGCCAGTATCCGGTCAGGCCCGGCAGACAGTTCACGCGTTGCCGCTGCCACGGTTCGTAGTGGGCAAATTCATTTGGGGTGCACGGGCGCGGACCCACCAAGCTCATCTCTCCGTGGAGCACGTTGAAAATTTGAGGCAACTCATCCAAACCGCTCGCACGCAGAACCCGACCCAAAGGGGCCAGGCGCGTGTCGCCACAAGCATCCAGCTTCGTCATCGGGCAATCGACCCGCATCAAATTTTCGAAATAGCGCTCGTGAGTTTGTGTCTCCGCGCTCAACCTCATGGTGCGGAACTTCCAGATGAAAAAATGTCTCCCGCCCAAGCCAATGCGTTTCTGACGGTAGAAGATCGGACCAGGCGAGGCGATTCGCGTCACCAGCATGAGCAAAATCATTAGCGGCAGCCAGAGCGGCAGCAAAAGCAGAATGCACGTAATATCGAGACCGGCTTTCCAGCCAGGCACCCTGCACAGAGACGTTGCCCAGAGTTCACTCGCAACATGAGGAGCGCTTCCGTTTGAGCCGCTGTAGGACAGGCTGCCGCCCTTGGTCGCGCGCCCCGCGTCCCGGAGGTGACCTTCTGCCCTCATCTGGTGAGTTCCTTTAACTGCTGCTATCCCGCTAACTGGCGAGGGCTACTAGAAGGAGGGGGGAACCACATTTGGTTTTTCCGGCTATCAAGGAAATGTGACAACGGAGTAAATTCTGGAAAAACTCCCTCCCAAAAGTGCGAAAACCGGCTGGCCAAAAACCCGGATCGGAAACCAAGTTGGGGCCAGGTTTGTGCCGCTGCCGCCGGAAAGTAAGGGCCACGATATGTCGGGATAGGCTGCTGTTGAGTTCGTTTAATCTCCCGCATGCTTACTTCTACGGAAACTGGAGGGCGAAGGTCCCAAATATTTTACAGGATGTGAGAATTTACCGGTAGTCGGGGAGGCGATCCTGCGGGCCGGGCGCCGTGGGCCGCGGCCTTCTACAGGAAATAGGCAGCGAAGTTCCAATTAACGTGCGCAAAAGGTTCGGATACTTCTGCCCACGAAGGCGTCGCGGCTACTTCCGGCGGCTCCTGAGGCGCCAAGTTGGCCTGCCTGTCGAAGCCTCGGCGGAGGATCGCGCCTTTATTCGATTTCGGAGAGGAGTGTGTCGAGACTCCCGCTTCTGGAGTCTTCATCTTCAGTCAGCCCGGCCTGGAGCAAACACAGAAGACAAAGTCCGTTGTTCACACGTAACGCCGTGTCACACCGCGGGCAGTCGTCCGGCTCATGCGTGATCGCTGGGAGCGAATCAGTGGAGCCATGGAGTATCATTGGGGAAAGGCAAATCGTAGGAGCGCAGGGTAAATCATTTATCTGGCTTGCTCCGAACTGGCCGCGAGCGCACCGCAGAGGTGGCGGAGTTCATCCTCAATCTCAGCAGGATTCTCCACTGTCTGGGCCACTTCATCGCGCAACAACCAGCGGTAGCGCTGCCGCATGCGATAAAGTAACTTTTTCACCGTACCCTTGGGAACCCCCGACTTCGTGGCCAAACTCGCGCACGAGACATCGTCCCGCTCCACTGTGAGGTAGGCGCTTAAGACATCGAAAACTCGACGCCGCCCCTTGCGTTCGCATTCCTCGCGGAGGCGTCGAAGCGCGCGTTCCACTACCGTCGCCGCCCAGCGCACATCGAAGAGTCGCTCCGCGGGCAAGGAAGTAAGCGTCTGCGTTGACATCGACAATTCCGACGGCGCCTCAGACATCCAGGCGTCCCACGAAATGAAGCTCACGTCCCCTCCGCGTTTGCGGGCATGAATTTTGTCGGCGGCGTCATTGAGAAAGTTCTTGAGCGACTTGAGCAGCAGCGAACGGAAACGGCCGCGGCTGGGGTCTGCATTCTTAAGCCAATCACCTTCCAGTATCATCACAAAGAAATCCTGCGTGAGGTCCTCGGCGTCCTGGGTCGAATAACCACGTCGGCAGATAAAAGCAAAAATCGGCCGCCAATAGATGCGGCAAAGCTCGGCGAGTGCTGCACGGGTTTCCTGCTCTTTGCTTTTGGAGCCGCCACCGGAAACAATCAGGCTCCAGCGCGTGGTGACGAACGCGCCCGGCCTGACGGTTCCTTCGTTCGCACTGGCTGAGCTCAAGACCGGGGATTTTAGTGAGATTCGCCTTGTTGAGCAAGGCCAAATCACGGCGATGCGCCGGTCCCTCAACTCGCTCCGTTTGTTCATTATCACAAGGCGATCCGCGCGGAATCTGGTCTGCCAAATTACCAGCGGGAGCGGAGCCTCGCGACTGCAAGGCGTCCGCTACCGCATGGATTGTCGCTTGCTCGCGAGCAAGCGGCCCTGCCGTTAACGCGGACTGGGCGGCTTTGCCGGAGGCCTCCGCTGAGGGCAGGGCCGATTCGTTGATTTCGGGCGAAACGTCCGAAATTTGTACTACTAAGCCACTTTCAAATTCCAGAGACCGCGCTTCCGGCAAAAGTCCACCGAGTTCCACCCGGAAGGAGCGTCGGCGCGACATTACGGCGGCCAAGGAGATCAGGTGTAAAGTCGAGAGTTTCACAGCGGATGTCTGATTTATTCAAGAACTTCTACGGAAACTGGTGGGCGAAGTCCCCAAAAACCTGCGCGAAAGAAAAATCTGGTTTCTGTGCTGTTGTTCCAGTTACGATTTGGTCGGGCTAGCTAATGGTCCATGCGTAATTCTTCTAAAATTTTAAAGAGGGCAATCGTTGCGGCGAACCAGACGCTTCAATCGCTTTTGGATCTCGACGCGCAGGTCGCGAAGGCTGCGGATCTGATCGAGGAATCTTTGCGCGCTGGAAACAAATTGCTCGTCTGCGGCAATGGCGGCAGCGCCGCTGATGCGTCCCATTTTGCAACAGAGTTTGTGGTGCGCTTTACAAAAGATCGCCCAGCCTACCCGGCGATCTGTCTTTCCGGCGATGGCGGGCTACTCACTGCTGCGGGCAACGATTATGGTTTCGATGAGGTTTTCGCTCGCCAGGTAGCGGCATTTGGCCTGCAGGGTGACGTGCTGATTTGCCTAACGACTTCCGGTAAATCGAGAAATGTCGAGCGCGCGCTGGAACAAGCGAAAGCCCACAAGCTGAAAACGATTGCCTTCCTCGGTCGCGACGGCGGTTCAACCATTGGCATGGCCGATGTCGATCTTTTGGTTCGCAGCGAATCCACTGCCAGAATTCAGGAAGCGCACCAGCTTCTGCTCCACGTGCTATGCGAGACGATCGAATCCCGTTTAGCAGAAAACAGTCTGTAGAGGCGGGCGTGTCGCCTGCATTGCAACAGAAGGAGGTAGCCCACACGGCTGACCCACAGCGTTACTCGGATTTCTTCAGCAGCCGCTCGCGTTCGGAAGCAAGGAACTCGCTTCCAAATGCGTTCGCGTTTTGCTCCCAAGCGATGACCGGGTGGCAGGTTTTCGATACAGCCAAACATGCATTCGAGTAGCGCTTCGTCCCGCATTCCGCGGCCTTGGTTTGGCGTGCATTTCTTCTCCTGACAGCAGTCTGCTTCGCCGGATTGTTCTCGTTGGTCGCGGATGGCACGACCTTATTGCCGTCAGCGCTCGACAAGTACGCGCGCAAGGCTGAGTCGATTGCGGCATTCGTCACCAACATCCTAACACACATGCCTAACGAACAGACCGCGGAGAGAAGCTATTCGCGGGTGTTAGCCATCTAAGCGTCACACATCAAAGGCGTTGGAGTGTAATGCTTTTCAGTATAGTTACCATTAGCGTTAGGGTGCGATGGTCGGGGCTACGAAGTGACCGGACGAGATTTAAGGCTGTGTGACTAGTTGGAACGGAGCCGCCGCTCCAAGGAAGGAGACGCCGAAGCAAGAGGTAGACCAGCGCTGGTATCTCAAGCAGGCCCGGAAGCTTTATTGACATCGCTCTTTGTCCACTTCTTTGTCCACCGACGATATTTTTTTAGCGCATTTGGGAACGCTTGAGATAAAGCTCGTCGAACGATTTTACCTATGAAAAGCGCTTGAGAGCAGGTGAGCGAACGTGAGCGAAATCGGCGAGTTCTCATTGCGAACGAGACGCTCTACCAACTGAGCTATACCCCCACCGCCGGCAAATATATTACCATGAGCGGCTCGATTCTTCATCAAGCGAAACGGACTTTGTTTTTCCGGCTCAAACACATTACCAGCCGCCGCCGTCGACCCCCGATAATAATACGAGCGATGCGAAAGAACAATTGCAGTGGCCGCTTTCGCGCTTAAGGTGCGCTCTTCAATTCTCGGCATGCTCCAGACAATTCTTGCTCAAGCTCAAAGCGCGGCGCCTCAGGCAGTCCCCGGCGCCGGTATCGGCTCATTTTTTATCCCGCTGATTTTCATTTTCATCATCATGTATTTTGTGATGATCCGGCCGCAGAAAAAACGGCAGCAACAGCAACAACAATTAATCTCGAGCATAAAGACAGGCGACCGGGTAGTGACCAATGCCGGCATTCACGGTCTGATTTCCAATGTGAAGGAAAACACCGTGCTAGTGAAGGTGGCCGACAACGTAAAGATCGAAATGGAGAAATCGGCCATTACAAATGTGCTGAAGGAGAGTTAAATCATTAAATCGTTGGCTTGTTAAAACCGATGACTCCGGCACTTACGTTTTTTGTTGGCCTCGGAATGCTGATCCTCTTCGGATGGTACTTCGCCACTGATCAAGGACCGCGGAAACGCCTGCTAGCCACCACGCTGATGGTGTTGCTTGTCGTTTTCAGCATCGCTGCGATCTGGCCGCCACAAAAAAAGATCGCGCTTGGTCTCGATATTCAGGGCGGCACATCATTCCTGATCCGGCTCGTGCCCGGCGACAAGCAGATCACGAAGGGAATGCTTGAACAGGCAGTGGAGGTCATTCGGAAACGGATTGACACTTTTGGAGTCAGTGAACCGATTATCAGTCCTGTCGGCAGTGATCGGATTCTTGTCCAGATTCCGGGGCTGGACACTGCAAAGATTCAGGAAGCGCGCGACCAGCTGTCGCGCGTGGCGAAACTCGAGTTCCGTCTAGTTTACCCCGATAATGGGGAAAAATTAAGAGCCATCGACGAAGGCAAGGATGTCATTCCGCCTGAATACCGGATCGACACTCACAAACTCGCTGCAGAAGGCGGATCGATGACCAACGAGTTCGGTGAGACCGTCGCCGGCTCCAAGGAAAAACCCAAAGAAGAACGGTTGCTGGTAAAAAAGAAAGCTGACTTGTCCGGCGATCGCGTTTCAAGCGCGGGTGCCTCCTACGAAAAAGATGGCTGGGTAGTCCATTTGCGCTTTGATCCGGAGGGCGCCAAGAAGTTCGGCGACATCACAGCCGCGCATGTTCATCATCGCTTTGCGATTGTGCTTGATGGAGTCATCCAATCTGCGCCCGTCATACAGGATGCTATCTACGGTGGCGACGCGCAAATCACGGGAAGATTTACTGAAGAAGAAGCCCGCGGTCTGGCGAGTGTGCTCGAGAACCCGCTGCAAACACCGGTGAGCATCGAGGAAGAGCGCAGCATCTCGCCGACTCTCGGCCTGGATTCGATCCGCGCGAGTATTCTCGCCGGCTTGGTCGGACTGGTCATCACGCTGATCTGCGTAGCAATCTACTACAAAATTCCAGGCCTTGTCGCAAATCTTGCTCTGATCATCAATCTCATTCTGCTCGTGGGCGCGCTGACGATGTTCCACTTCGTGCTCACATTGCCCGGCATTGCCGGCATCATTTTGACAATTGGTCTTTCAGTGGACGCGAACGTGCTCATTTACGAGCGATTGCGCGAAGAAATGGCCCTCGGAAAATCGCTCAAGGTCGCCCTGAACACGGCCTATGAGAAAGCGTTTAGCTCGATTTTCGACGCAAACGTAACGACGCTAATTACCGCGGCGATTTTGTTTTGGAAGGCGACTGGGCCGGTGAAAGGCTTCGCGATTTCGCTTACTCTCGGGATCCTGGCGTCGTTGTTCACGGCCCTCATCGTGGGGCGGAGCTGTCTCGGCTGGCTTGTCGATACAGGACGGCTCAAGCGTATCTCGATGTTGCATTTGATTTCATCGAAAAACATCAACTTCCTCGGCAAGGGGTTCATCGCCTGCATGATCTCACTCGCGCTGCTGTTGGCCGGCGCCGCCGCATTCTACATTCGCGGCGAGAAAAATTTCGGCGTCGATTTTCGCGGTGGCGATCTGATTACATTGAGCGCACCGGGTAAGATCGACATCGGACAGGTGCGCAACGCGCTTAAGCCAATCGGGTTTGCCGATGCTTCAATCCAGGAATCCACGCAAGGAGGCAAGAGTTACATCACCATCCGCACTCCGCTGAACACGAGCGACAGGGTGGAAAAACAAATCATGCAGACGCTCCCAAGCGCCGGCTTTAATGTGGAAGGTTCGGAACGAGTCGGCGCACTTGTGGGCGGTGAGTTGGCAAAGAGTTCATTGATTGCGCTCGGTCTCGGCATCCTCGGCATTTTAATTTTCGTAACGTTCCGCTTTGAGCTTTCCTTTGCGGTAGGCGCGATTGTCGCCTTGCTGCACGATGTGCTGATGACGGTCGGTATGTTCGCGCTTTTCGGCCGCGAACTTACGCTCACAATGGTCGGCGCAGTGCTAACAATCGCGGGTTATTCCATTAACGACACCATCGTCGTGTACGACCGGATACGTGAAGGGCTGGCTAGCGGGCGACGTGGAACCATCGAGGAGATAATGAACTCGAGCATTAACCAAACGCTCAGCCGTACGATTCTGACAAGCACAGTCACGTTGATCCCGATTTTCTGTCTGTTTTTGTTTGGCGGCGCCGTGCTACGCGACTTTTCCCTCGCCATCATCATTGGCGTGGTCGTAGGCACGTACTCTTCAATTTTTATCGCTTCGCCAATTGTGCTGTGGTGGTCACGTGCCCGCGGGCGCGGCGCTGCTGCACTCCGGCGCGAAGTAACCGAAAAAGCCACGACTGCCGCCAATCCTCTCGCGCAGCGCTAAAGCGGCTACTCCGTCCGCGTTTTCCTAGGACATTTGACGAGGTCGTCCGCTCCGAGTAGGCTCGGGCTCGCCCGTTTAAAATTCCATTCGTTATTCGAGGGAGTGATTATCGATGCCAGAAGTAATTGTTCGTAAAGGTGAACCTGTTGATCGCGCATTGAAGCGGCTGAAAAACAAGCTAGATGCCGAAGGTATTCTCGAGGAGGTCCGCCGTTTGCGTGCCTTCGAGACGCCTTCCCAAAAGCATCGCCGGAAGGCGAAAGCCAACGCCAAGCGCGGTAAAATGAGGTTTCGGTTTAATCCATCGTAACAAGGTTAAAATGTTAAGAAGCTAAAACGTTGGGCCGAGGCAGCAGTTCTCGTTGTAACGATTTAGCTTTTTTACAATTTAACTTTTCTCAGCGTTCTTCTCTGTAAAAAGTTCCCTGATCGCCTGCACCAAGCCATTGATATCGTGCCGGCGCGCCTCGACATCGACTTTGAGCCCCTGATCGCGCACAGTCTTTGACGTGATCGGCCCAATGCTGGCGATTCGCATTCCCTGTGGCCAGGATAGTCCAAGAGCGAGAAAGTTTTCTACAGTTGAAGAACTGGTGAACGTGATCAAGTCGGCTCCGTCCTCTGCCAGTTGCCGACGCGCGCCGCTCGTGTCGCGCGTTTCCGGCACCGTCCGATACGCAAACCCTTCGTCCACGATCGCTCCCAAAGCCGAAAGTTCTTTGGGAAGCGTGTCACGCGCTTTCTCCGCGCGCACTAAAAGAATCCGCAAATTTTCGATGCTTCCCTGCTTTTTGAATTCACGCACTACTGCTTCCGCCACGAATTCGTCCGGCTGAAGATCCACGTGCAGATGAAAGTCTTTCACGCGCTGGGCCGTCGCGGGTCCGATCGCAGCAATGCGCACGCCGCCGATCTCACGGGCATCATCGTACAGCTTGAAGAAAATATCGAAGAACGCTTCGACGCCGTTTGCACTCGTGAAAACGATCCAGTCATAGACATGCACGTCCTGTACCAGCTCCGCGAATTCGCGTAAGTCGCTGGGCGGCTCGATTCGAATCGTTGGCAGCTCGATCACATGAGCACCCAGGGCGCGCAATTTGTTGCTTAACACGCTCGACTGCTTTCGGGTCCGCGTAATGACAATTCTTTTCCCCAGGAGCGGCCGTTTTTCATACCAATTGAGATTGTCCCGCAAGGCCACAACTTCTCCAAATATGACTACCGCCGGCGCTTTGAAATCGCTGGCTACAGCTTTTTGGGCAATGTCTGAAAGGGAGCCTGTGAGCGTTTCCTGTTGGCCAGTCGTAGCACAGCGAACGAGGGCGACCGGCAAATCGCTGCGCACGCCGTGTTTCATCATTTCGCTGGTGATGGATCCGAGACGTTCCACGCCCATCAACATGACCTGCGTGCCACCAAGTTTTGCGAGGGCGGCGTAATCGATTGCACTTTCTGATTTCGCTGGATCTTCGTGTCCCGTAAAGAATGTCACGTGCGAATTGTGCGCTCGATGCGTCATTGGAATACCTGCGTAAGCCGCGCCGGCGATGGCCGAGGTGATCCCGGGCACAACTTCAAATGGGATTCCCGCCTCGGCAATCGCCTGCGCTTCTTCCGCTCCTCGGCCGAACACGAACGGATCCCCACCCTTTAATCGAACGACCTGCTTTCCTTCACCTGCTTTCTCGATTAGCAGAGCATTGATTTCCCGCTGGCCTAGATTTTGGTCCTCGCCGGGTTCCTTTCCGGCATAAATGATTTCTGCATCCTCTCGCGCCCAACTGAGCATTTCCGGATTTGCCAAATGATCGTAAACGATTACATCCGCATTCTCGATGCACTCCTTTGCGCGCAAGGTGACCAAGCCAGGATCGCCCGGCCCAGCGCCAACCAGATAAACTTTCCCACTCTTACTGATGCTCATGCGGCGGGCCGTACCCTTGCGCGAAGGCTGGTGCTCCTAATCGACTCAATAGCTCTGCTGCGAGGCGTTCGGGATCAGCGGGCGCGCCTTCTATTGCGGCTTCACGCGGGTCCATCGCGCTTCCCATGAACAACTGCACACGCATTTTCATCTTGCCGTTATCAATGTTTGCGACGACACCCACTGGACAGTCGCAGTCACCTTGCAAACGACGAAGAAATTCTCGCTCCGCTCGCAAACAAAGCAACGTTTCGCGATGGTTTATGGGAGCGACGACTGCCTTTGCGCTTTGATCGTCGGTGCGAACTTGAACGGCAATTATTCCCTGACCACCGGCCGGCAAAAAAATTTCGTCTGGGAGCATTTCGAGAAAAAATCGCCGGCCTTCAAAACTGATTTCCGCACGACTTAGCAACATACCCAGGCGTTCAAGACCTGCGCGAGCTAACACGACGGCGTCCCACTCGTTTTCGGCCAGTTTTCGCAGGCGAGTCGGCACGTTGCCGTGAAGATCGACAAGCTGGAGATCTACGCGTTTCCACAGCAGCTGATGTTTTCTTCGCACACTGCCAGTTGCCACTATTGCGCCGCGTGGAAGGGCACCGAGACCCTCCGGATGTTTGGAGACCAGCACGTCACCCATCGGCGCGCGGGGCAAAACTGCCGCGATTTCTACGCCCGGGTTTGTTTCGCTTGGCAGGTCCTTTGCACTGTGCACCGCAACATCCACTTCTCGGGCAAGAAGGGCGCGCTCGATTTCTGCCGTAAACAATCCCTTTCGTCCTGCGCGCGGATCGATAACTCTGGTTTTGTCGCCTCTTGTCGCAACAATTTTGGTCTCGATCGTTATGCCCGGATTTGCGCGTCGAATCGCTTCCTCGACCAGCAGAGTTTGCGCGCGCGCGAGTTCGCTGCCGCGTGTGCCCAGCACAATGTTTTTAACCATCGCGGGAATCTAGCTCGCGAGAGTGTGGACGGGAAGCTACCAGCTTCTCCTACAATTCCGATGCCCGCAGCGAATTTTCGCCAGGCAAGGGATGCTCGGTTTTTCGAGCGGCGTCGTTCAATCCTCGAGAAAGCGAATCGACAAAATCCGTGACATGTTCTGCAATGATCGCTTCTGCTGCGACAACCTGTTGGCGTCGAAGCTCGAGCGATTGCTCCGCAACAGATCGTATCGAATCGATGTCGTAAAGATAAACACCTTCCATTTCGTTTACACTCGGGTCGACGTCACGGGGCACCGCGATGTCGATGATAAAAAGCGGATGATCCAAGCGGTCGCGCAGCAGCGGCGCAAGTTTCTCGGTTGTCAGCAACGGAGTTTCCGACGTCGTCGACGTGATGAAAATATCGATCTCACGGCATTGTGTTTCCCACGTTTCGAACGGAATAGAACGGCCGCCCACTGCACGCGCTAGCTCGCATGCGCGATCCATCGAACGGTTGGTGACGCGAAGATCGGTGACGCCACGGGAGATCAGAGCGCGCGCTGTACGTTCGCTCATTTCGCCCGCTCCGAGCACGAGCACCTTGCAATCGCTTAATCTGCCAAAAATTCTTTGCGCCAGATCGACGGCGACCGAGCCGACCGACACCGCGCCGCGCGCAATGTCTGTGTGCGTACGCACTTGCTTCGCCACGCGAAAGGCACGCTGAAACAGACGATGCAAATACTGGCCGGCTGCTCCGGATTTTCTGGCCAGTTCGTAGGCTTTTTTCGCCTGTCCGAGTATCTCGCTTTCGCCGACAACCATCGAATCGAGTCCAGACGCAACCCGGAAGAGATGTTGGACGCACTTCTCAGCTTCGTACCGGTAAAATGGCGGTGCGTAATAATGAGGATCGCGGATGGGGTTTTTTGTGAGGCAACGCGCAATTTCATCCGTCGAAATGCGTTTGTGCGAAACGCCGTAAACCTCCACCCGATTGCATGTCGTCAGCAGCAACGCTTCGGGGCAACCGGCTTCACGCACGATCGATTCAGCTGTTGCGCTACCGGCGAACTGCTCCCGTGTCGCCACGTTCGCCGTGTGATGACTCAAGCCTATGCAGAAAACGGTCATGGTATCGGATGCATTTCCGCCGTGAACGTGATCCCCCACAGAAGTGTCAGCGCCGCACTAAAACCGATGATGCATAATGCAGCTACGCGTTTTGGCGCGAACCAACGAAGATGCCGACCCTGTAAAATCGCCGCGTAAAGCAACCAGATTCCAATCGCGGCTACTACTTGCGGGCGTGGTAGTGGATGCCCGGTGAAAAAACCGCTTACGATGCCGAGCGTGTAAAGCGCAAAGCCCCACCAAAGAAGCCGGGTGATGGCAGCAAACAGATCACTCAGCGGCGGTAAGTGATAAAAAATTGAATGTAGTTGATGCGTCTTGAGCTGGCGTTCCTGCACGAGATACATGACGCCAGCGATGCAGGCGAGCGCAAACGCTCCATAAGCCAAGAGGGAAATCGATGCATGAAATTCCAGCCACGGATTTGCCGGCAACTTCACTGGGTGACGAATATCAATCGGCGCGATTAGCGCAAAGACTTGCAGCACCACCACCAGGGGTGCGGTAAAGGCGCCCATCAGTGAGAGGCGATAACCCGGACCGACCAGCATGTAGATCGCCGCTACCGACCATGCGAGAAAGATAAAAACCTCGAATAGATTGGTGAGGGGACAGCGTTCCAGCTCGTGTCCGCGCAGGGACAAAAAAGCGGTCTGAAAAATAAAGCCCAAGCCCACCGCGAAAAAATTAAACCGCAGCGGGCGAAATACTCCGGCACGCAACTCAATAGCCGTGTGTACAACCGCAGCGAGAAAACAAACTGTCGAAACGATAAGAAGATATCGATCCACTCGAAATGCAGTTTAGGTTGACTTGCCGTGTTCGTAAATCTTCTTTCCCTGCTGAAGTTAGGAGCCGACAGCACTGAAAACGTATGCGTTACTGTAATCGTCGAATTGCGATGTCGGCAGGAGTGCTCGTTCACTGGGTTGTCACGCACTGCGTCGCTGGTGACGCGGCTTTCTCAAGGGATGGCAAGCGAATATACGCGTTAGGGGAGATTGATACGCGACCGGCGGTTCAAGAGATCGAGCTTGGTGGAAGAACGATTCGAGACATCGCATTGACACAATTAGCATCTAACGATTGGCTGCGGGGGATTACGTGTTCAGACGAGGGCAGAATTTTCTGCACTACGAAGGGAAGTCTTTGGTCGTTCGATCCAGGATCAGGCGCTCTAACAAAAATTCGGGACGCACCGTCAGGAACTAACTTCTGGCGAGTTGCGTTCGATCCAAAGTTGTACGCAACTTTCGTCACAACGGATGATCGAGAGGCACCTCTGTTCATGTTCAGGAAAGAAGATGAATGGATCCCTGTGCGGATGCGACGTCACCCGAATCCGTCGTGCCCAGTGTTTAGTGCAAGTGGAGAATTATTTTTTTCCGAATACGGTGACTTGTGGCACGGCGAGATCCAAACTGACACATTCGACGGAGAGGATCACTTTTCGGTGGCGGCCTACCGCTATGTTCCTCTTGCAACGCAGGAGACTGAAAACGCCAGCCCATCTGAAATTGGCGTAGCTGATATTGGGGTGAGTCGCGAAGCAATCTATGTCCAATTGTCGCGGATGGGCGGCTCGGGAGATGGGTGGTTTGCGCGACTGCCGAGACCAGTCCCCAAACGTACAAACGAGCAATCCTTGGACCTGCTCTACAAGCCAAACGAACGTCTCCCGGTCTATCAAAAATCGCTAAGCTCACTCAAAATTCTGGGGGAAGACTCTCGTGCGGGTCAGATAGCTGTTTCGCCTGACGAACGCAGAGTTTACTACGTCATGCACGGCAAGCATTGGCTCGTAACTAATGGCAAGACAGAAGAGCTGCGTTTGACTGAAAAATAATCTCCTAATTCTAATGTCCCACTCGTGGAAATGTTCGCAGCACCCAACGCGTGCTTCCTGCCCTGGCGTTTATTCGCGTCGATGAGTGCCGACATTATCGACAAATTGCGCGCCGCCGTGCGGGATGTACCCGATTTTCCAAAGAAGGGCATCGTGTTTAAAGACATCACGCCGGTGTTGAATGATCCGGTCCTGTTCCGTGCGTCGATCGATCTCTTTCTGGAGCGGTGCCGCGGCAGAAGGATCGATAAGATTGTGGGGATCGATGCGCGCGGGTTTCTTTTTGGATCGACGGTTGCATATGAACTTGGTGTCGGTTTTGTGCCGATCCGGAAACGCGGCAAACTTCCGTACCGGACGGAGATTGCGAAGTACTCACTCGAGTACGGCGAAGCCGAAATGGAGATGCATATCGATGGCATAAGAGCCGGTGAGCGGGTGGTGTTGTTGGATGATTTGCTCGCAACCGGCGGGACTTCTGCTGCCGCGGCTGTTCTCATCCGTAAGGCCGGCGGGCATTTGCTCGAAGCGCAGTTTCTAATTGAGCTGCAATTTCTTCATGGCCGCAACCTGCTCGAGCCAACGCCAGTCACGTCGTTTCTGAAGTATTAATTTTTTGTGGCAGACATAACCGCGCGCGCCGCGTCAGTCACGTGATCAGAGCCTTGGTGCGTGGCGCGACTTTGGCTTTTGAATTTTCAACTTTAGATTCAGTTACAACCGAAGTTCGTGATGACAATGCCCCGACATCTGGAACAAGTTTTGGCTCACGCCGAAAGTCGCCTCGCCGCGACCGGGAGCAAACGCCCGACCGAGGTCCTTCCACTTTATAAAAAGTTTCTCAAGGTTGAAGAGCATCGCTTGCGTCTGAAGCACCAGGCCGGCGCCAGCGGTCGCGAAATTTGCGCGCGGCGGGCTGAACTGGTTGACGTTTTGTTGCGATACGTCTTCGGCGGCGCTGCCGCTACCGCTCGCGGAAATGGCGAGACCAGGGTTCCACTGGCGTTGATCGCTCTTGGCGGATATGGCCGCGGCGAGCTCAATCCATTCAGTGATATCGACGTCATGCTTTTGCATCATCAACGGGCGACAGAGATTTCGCCGGACCTAGAGGAAATGGTGAATCAGGTTCTCTATCTGCTGTGGGATAGCGGCTTCAAGGTTGGACATTCCACGCGTTCTATTAAGGAAGCGATTGCGCAGGCGAACCGCGATATGCGCACAAAAACCGCCATGCTGGAGTCTCGCTTTCTGGCTGGCGATAGCGAGTTAGCGCGAGAATTTCGAAAGCAGTTTCGTTCAAAATGCGTCGAGGGACATGAACGGGGATATGTCGAAATGCGCATGCAAGATCAGGTTGCCCGGCACAAAAAATTCGGGGACAGCGTGTATCTACAGGAGCCTAACCTGAAAAGCGGATGTGGCGGACTTCGCGACTATCAAAATCTGCTTTGGATGACCTACTTCAGAGAGGGTTCGCTGAGTACGAACCAACTGGTGGGAAAAGACTGGTTGAGCGAAAGCGACCAACGAAGGATCGAGAGAGCCTACGATTTCCTCTTGCGCTTGCGCACGGATTTGCATTACGCCACCGGGCGCGCCACCGACGTACTGCACATCAACCTGCAGGAACAAGTCGCCAGACGGCTCAATTATTCTCCTCGCAATGGACAGCTCCGCAGTGAGGCGCTCATGCGGCACTACTACGAGCACACGCGAAATATCTTTCGAGTGACAGAACGTATCACGGAGCAATTTGTAAGCGGATATGTCACGAACAAGACACGCGCTCTTTTTAGTTTTCTACCGTTGGTAGGAGCAGCCAAGACTCCCATTGGCGACTCTTTCTTTGTGCGGAACAAACACTTGCATTCCGCGCGGCACGATCTTTTTCGCAAAGAGCCTGAGCAGATGATGCGGGCATTCGAGCTTGCCCAGCAGCGCAGCCTAGATCTTAGCCCGGAACTGGCGGATTTGCTGAGCAGAAGCCTCCGCCACGTCACTCGCACCTATCAGTACGCTCGCGGTCCGCGCGAGATTTTTAAATTGATTCTGTCACAGAAAGGCCGAGTCGGGCGGATCCTGCGAACGATGCATCGGGTCGATTTTCTCGGTCGTTACATTCCCGAATTCGGCCAGCTCACCTGCCTGGTGCAGCATGAGTTTTTGCATCGTTATACAGCCGATGAGCATACATTAGTATGTATCGATAAACTCGACGCGCTCGCTGAGACCAATGATCCGAAGTTGGTTGCCTATCGAAATATCTTTGAGCAACTCGAAGACCCGCTGGTTCTCTACCTTGCGCTTCTTTTGCACGACAGCGGCAAAGCCGTTGGGGCCAGGCCACACTCTGAAGGAAGCGCGCTCTTTGCTCAGCGCGTAGCTGCCCGTTTGCAGTTATCACCCGAGCAGCGCAAGTCGCTCATTCTGCTGGTTGATCATCATCTTACCCTCTCCAGGACCGCACAGCAGAGAAACCTGGATGATCCAGCCACAGTAATGGAATTCGGCCGCATTGTGAAGCATCAGAGAAACCTGAACAAGCTAATGCTGCTTACTTTGGCTGATGGTCAGGGCGCAAGTCCCGAAGCGTGGTCGGATTGGAAGGAGTCCCTCGTTTGGGAATTGTTTCATGAGACGTCGCGCTATCTGGCCGACCAGAAGTCTTACTATGACCAGACAAAAATCGAGCGCGAAAGCTTGCAGAGCGCCGTATCCGAGAATCTTCCGCCGGACTACGCAGACGAAATCGAAGCGCACTTTGAGTTCATGCCAGATCACTATTTTCGCGCGACTGATGTGCCTGAGATTATCGAGCACTTGAAATTGTTCCGATCGTTTCTCGAGAATGTTTCCGACTCGGGAGAATCTCCGCTGGCTGCAGCGATCAAATGGAAGATTATGCCAGAGCAGGGACACAGCGTCGTCACTTTCTGCACGTGGGAGCGTGAACGGTTGTTGGCAAAGGTTGCCGGATCGTTCTCCGTTGTTCCGTTGAACATTCTGAGCGCCGACGTTTTTCCGCGCGGCGACAACGTCGTACTTAGCATTTTTCGGGTGTGCGACACGAAAGCTCGCCCTGTCACTCATCGGCGCGACTTCGAGTTGGTGGAGCAAACTTTGCGACGAGCCCTCGAAGACGAGAGCTTCGAATTCCTGTCATTAATTGAAAAGGCGAAGCGGCAAAGCCGTCGTCTTGCGCCAGGAATTGAATTTCCGATGCGAATCGCCATCGATAACAAAACGCATCCGACCTACACGCTTATTGAGATTCAGGCGCCGGATCGAATCGGTTTACTTTACGATGTGTTGAGCTGCCTCGATCGCGAAAACATTTTAATTCCGCTTTCTCGTATTAACACCCAGGCTGGCGCCGCGATTGATACCCTCTATGTGGTGGATGGCTCTACCCATGCCAAGATCACAGATTCAAACCGCATCCAAATGATTCAGCAGCATTTAAAGAGCACAATCCTGAGCGGAGGCGCCGCGAAGTCGTAGAAAATCCGAGCGCGTTTCTGTTTTGCTGCGAACTATTTTGGTCTCATGAATGCTCTGATTCTCGCCGCCGGATACGCAACGCGTCTTTATCCACTAACTCTCGACAAAGCGAAACCGCTGCTCGTGGTTGGGCGTAAACCGATTATCGAATGGGGGGTCGACAACCTTGCGGGTGTTCCTGATCTGGAAACAATTTACGTGGTCACAAACGACAAATTTGCGGGTGACTTCGAGGCCTGGAGCCAGCGTTATCAGGAGCGACATCCGGAATTCAAGTTCAAAGTCATCAACGACGGCTCCACAAGCGATGAAGACAAATTAGGTGCAGTCGGGGACATCAATCTTGTCGTCACGCGCGAGAACCTGGCTCAAAGCAGTCTCTTGGTCGTCGCCGGTGATAACCTGTTTACTGAATCGCTGGCGGATTTTGTGGACTGCGCCAGGGGAACCGACGCAACAGTCGCGGTCTACGACGTCGGCGACATCGAAGCGATCAAGAAGTACGGTAACATCACTGTTGATGCCGAAAGAATCATTACCCGATTTGAGGAAAAACCGACGAAGCCTCAGGGAACCCTTGCTGCAATCGCTCTTTACTATTACGCGCCTGCGGTTCTGTCTCTGTTAACGACATATCTTGCTGCAGGCAATAATCCCGACCAGCCAGGCCGTTTTGTGCAATGGCTCTACACGCGCAAACCCGTAAAGACGTTTCAGATCAAAGGGAAATGGCTTGATATCGGAAGCAAAGAAACTCTGGAGAATGCAGACAAAATTCTTGGAAATCTTAAGTCTTAGTTTTTTGCTCTGAAGACAGCGGGATTGGAATTTCACCGCTTGGTCGAACATTTCCGAAAACGCGTCATTTTAATCGTCCTTCGTCGAACTCGATCAGATCGAAATAAGTCCGTATGTCTTTGCGGCCTTCGCCGCCCGCCTCCTTGAGAAAATGGATGAAACGCGCCTTTTTGGCGGCGGTGTCGGGGTGCCGCGAAATCATCGCCTGGTTCCATTGTTCAATTGCTTCGGCGGAATGTCGGGCCCCGTTTTTCTGCACCCACTCCAGAATTGCGTCGTCTTCCTCCAGCCTGTTAACAATCTCTTCAAATGCGTCGCCGTCGAGTTTGAGAAACGCGAGCAAATGTTTATCGAACCCAACGGTTTTATAGTTGTAACCGTCAAGCAATCCTTTGCGGTGCAGCCTGGCCTTATCGATCAAACGCGGCAAATGCACGTAACCGCCCAACTTCTCGTAAGGACTGCGCGGATGCAGTCTTTGCATGGAGATCGTTCTTATGTCGCCGGCAGAGGCCGCGGTGCAGCGTCCGGAAAATGGGATTCCAGAATATTCGTTCCTGCCGGTTCTTGGTCCTCCAACAATTCTCCTTGTGTAATGCTGACCTGCCCGATGACAAGCTGACCGGAAAACATTCCGCCTTTTTCCACCGTGATGGCTTTTGCCGTAACGTCGCCTTGTAGTGAGGCCTTTTTTTGAACCGTAACCATCTGAGCAATGATCTCGCCTGACATCCTTCCCTTGATCTCGATGCTTTGGGCACGAACTCTGCAGAAGCAATGAATGTCGGCCTTGCGATCGATTATGATGTGTCGCGCGCTGATACGGCCGAGGATTTTGCCTGAGCAGTGGATCGTGACGGTGTCGTCGCAATGGAGATTTCCGCGGAGCCTGCCTTCGACTAAGGCCGATCGGCAAACCACACTGCTGCTGCCAAGATCACCCTTGCCGGTCAAATGCACGTTGCCCCGTGTTCGAATGCTTCGGCTGAAACCACTGGTGATTTTGTAGTCACGCAGATCAATATGCGCGCTGCAACCCGGGCAAATTGTCGAAGTCGCGGCGCCACAGACTTGCTGTTTCCGGTTACATTCAAAACACTCGATGATCGAACTGCGTTGTCGCTTCCAAAAATCCTCGAATCTGCCGAAGATGGAGTGGCGCTCTGGCGGTGGCGCTTCTTCTCTTGTCCGCAGCTTCAGGTCAGGTTTCGGCGCGAACGGAGAAAAGGAGCGCCCGCACTGGCGGCAGATTGAGCTTTTGGCCGCCACATATTCCTTCTGCTTGAAGCCACAGTGCGGGCATTCCGCATTGACTTTTGCAAGCGACGGATTTGCCACTGGACTCTAAGGCAAGATCTTTTCTTTATGCGCGCGCTCCAAAGGCTGCTTTGATGGGCTCGCTGGGCCGCACAACTTCAGGACGCGCTGAGGTTGCCTTTGCGGATATCGCTCCGCTGGTGACTTCCGACCTGCCAATGAAAGTCGCCCCCTCTTCAATGGTAAGACGCGCTGCTTTCAGGTCTCCCTGCAACACGCATTTGGATTTTAGCTCGCAGCGCTCGGCCACGGTGATGTTGCCGTGTACTTTGCCATAGACGGTGATCGATTTGGTTTTTATCTCACCCCGAATTTCAGCGTTTTCACCGACCGTCAAAGTGCCGTCAGAGTTAATGTCCCCTTCGACCTTTCCGTCGATGAGCAGTTCTTTTTGGAACTTGATCGAGCCTTTGATTTCGACATCGCTCGAGAGAATGTCTTTGCCACCATGATCTGCCATAGGTTTTGGATTTGGATTAAGAATTATTGTTGGTGTTTCTGCTTCTTCGCGACTCGCAGGATGATTGTTGCCATCTGTATCCGGATACCGTGGTTCTTCTTTGACCGGCGGCACCGGCTTTTGCGGGACGAATCTTTTGAGCATCCCGTAGTATTGGGACACTCATAGATGGCTGTCAACGAATTCTCATTCGTGACTGCAAAGTTTTTGTCTTCCCTATTGTTCAATAGCGACCCGATAGAGTTTGCACGCCGCGTTCTGACCTGAAAAAATCAGAAACGGTGGCGCTTGGCTAGGCATTCGATCCAATACGCGGCACAACGAGTGCGGAGGCAATTCGCGGTTTAGGATCGCTGCTGAATTTTGCGCCACACGTTCAGATTCGTACGCAAAAACCAACGCCGCCTTACGTTTGTTGAGAATTTCGCGCGCTTTTTGCAAATCGTCGGATAGGAAAAATCGCGCGCTGTCTGCGATACCGCTTAGACTTTCGTGCGAACTGCCGGCCACTCCAGGCTGTCCCGACCAATAGGCGATCGAGGGCGAAAGCCACCACGGCGCAAGAAATGGACGCGTGTCTGACGATTGTAAATTGAAAGCGAGGTTACGTATTTGTACCGCTTCATCACGCTGTTCGATGCGCCTGGATAATTGCGTTTCATTCGGCCAAAGCCTTTCATCCCAATCGCGCAAAATTGGAGCGATCGACAATACAAATGCGATCCAAACTGCCGCACGCGATTTGACTGGCTCGAGCAAAGCCGGAAGCGCAATTGCGAAGATCAACGCAAAAAAATATCCCCAACGTGCCTGCCAAATCGTGAGCAAATATGTAACGATCAGAAGAACATAAACTGGTAGGTAGCGATCGTTGGGCGCGCCGTCTCTTCGCGTTTTGATTTGCATCAAAATCAAAAACGGCGTGATAAGAAGAAAATACCCGCACCAGCGGAACCAAATCGGATTTGCCGGTGAGACATGGGCCAATTCGCCGATCGTGCGTGCCCAGTTTTTGAAAATTGCATCAGAAGTCCAGAACAGTAACGCTGGAATCCGTCGCTCAACGAGGAGTGCAAGGGCGATGATCAGGACAAAACAAAGCCAGCCTCTGCGTCGAGATCTCCCCAGGAGCGCCTTTCGGTCTTCGATAGCGCTCACGATTATCACAACCAGGAATAAGATGAGCGATTCGTAAGCAGAATTCCAAATCGCCAATCCCCACGCGGCTCCGCTCACGATGCTCCAACTATCGTGATCTGTAGAGGCAGCCGTGAAAACGTTCCGAGGTGTTTTTGTTTGCGAGCTCCATTCCGCGCAAATCGCGATCGTCATGAGCAGGATCGATAAGGATTGGTGATCGGGTCTCCCAAGCTCCGTGCCATGAACGAGAATGGGACTAATTGCGTACAGAATCAGCATGACCCCGCGATAGCGGAGTTTCATTTTTCCTGACCACCACCAGAGAAACAAGCCGCCAAATAGTGCCAGCAATGGCGACACAAATGCTCCCGCCAGATCGAGTGGGTGCATCGTGAAGGGCCCTAACAAGAGCGACAGTCCGAGGATCAGATAGTCGAGCGGCGCGGTGGTGTGTGGAGTTGTTCCCTCTGGAAAATTCTCGAAAGCATGGTGCCGAACAATCAGCCCCGGTTTGGCGCCGCACATCTGCACGCGCGTCATGCGCGCGTAACAATCCGCATCAACGAAGTAAACGTTTCCGGCGACAAAAATGTTCTGATGATTCGCGCAGCGTGTTATGAGGAACAGCGCACTGAGCAGTACGATTTGAACGACGTTTAGGAGTCCGCGAATCACCGCTCCATCCCAAATCCGCAATCCACAATCCGCAATCCGAAATTTAAGCTGGCTTTCCAGCTTTCAGGTTGGTCACCGCGGTGTGCTATGCTTGAATCCACTATTAAGCGGGGCCTGTAGCTCAGCGGTTAGAGCAGGGGACTCATAATCCCTTGGTCCCAGGTTCGAATCCTGGCGGGCCCATTTTGCACGCCCCGCGCTGATCATCTCCTCTGCATCGCAGCGTGCCGGATGGAC
>Ga0209376_1001224_pt1 | contig 26437 bp, 25 predicted proteins | sample GraSoiAngelo_134_FD_185891 | JGI IMG/M metagenome (GOLD analysis project Ga0209376, IMG submission 185891) | Grasslands soil microbial communities from the Angelo Coastal Reserve, California, USA - 14_0929_05_30cm (SPAdes) (version 2) | ecosystem: Environmental > Terrestrial > Soil > Grasslands ... | reverse complement strand
CGCGTGAACGCCCTCGAGTACCGCGTGATCCCGGAGCTCAAGTCGACCGAGGCGTTCATCCGGCAACGGCTCGAGGAGATGGAGCGGGACAACTTCATGCGCCTGAAGCGGTTCAAGGCGACGTGATGGAACGCTTCGCCGCCGCGTGGGACGATCCCGCCCTCCGGGCGATGATCTTACGGCGGCTGTGGCTGGTGTCGACGGGCTTCACGCTGTTCGGGTTCGCGGTCATGTTCTATCTGATCTGGGCGTCCCGCTAGTTGCCGAGGTCGCTAACTCGCCCGGCCTCTGCCCTCGCGGACAGGCCGGTAGCGGAGACGGGACACGAATCGATCGGAGAACACCTTCAGCCCCTGGAGGTCCTGCGGATCTCCGCTCCAGTGCGCGAAGACCTCGCCGAACTTGCGCTCGAGATCGTCCATGAACCTCCGGAGGTCCTTTCCGGCCCACCGAGGCACCCGCCCCGAATACACCGCGGCCAGATACGCGTTCTTACCCCGTTCGATCAACGCCGTCTTCCCGCCAAGCTCGAAACGCCGAAGGTTGCCGTTCTCCTCTCGGTCGAAATCTGTCAGGAAGCTGAGGATTGCCGTGAGCATCGCCGACAGGATGTCCTCATCGCGGTCCGCTCGCATTCGCCGCGTATTGTGCATCATGAGACGGCCTTCCTTCGAAACCAAGAAGACGTCGTCGATGGCGAACATCCGGCGAACCGTGAATGTGTATCCGACGTATCCCAGAACCGACGCGGTCAACGCCGCCAGCAGGTACGGCATATAGGGGATCGCAGCAACATCCCACCAATCGGTCGGCCGAAGTTGATAGACGAGGTCGACCTTTTCTAGGGTCGGCGAGACGAGTCCGTCGCTGGTCGCTAGGGTTGCATTCCATTTGATCGAAGCGGCGGTGACGGTTCTCGAGAGATCGCTACCCGGGATTAGGGACTGCCAATAGCTCCCACTCCCGTCGCCGAACGCGAACGAGACGGTGCTGGCGGGGGCCCCAACCCAGATGGCGTTGAGGGTCCGCCATAGAAACGGCTTGTCAGCTTCCGGAATGGAGAATACCGAGGAGACGAGAAAACCCTGAGTCGCGCGGTGGCGAGTCTCGATGTCCATGCTGTGGACCACCGGAGTGCGACTCGCATTTGCCGTCATCAGGTCGACACGCACTTGGATGAAGGCGGCCCCCGGGAGGGCGAGTGCATAGGTCCCGCTCCCGCCCCATGTTTGCCAGGCACTCCACGTTGCGCTCCCGGGATTTGTATTGTTGCCCGACCGGAGGGCGGTCTGCACGGCCGTCGATCCGGTCAGTGAAACAGACCAGGCGACCTGGAACAATTCAGACGCCGCTCCGAGCGTGACTGCTTGGGACAGATAGGTCCCGATGTGCCGATTCGGAAAAGCGATTGAAATGTTGTCTATGACCGATTCGATAGACGACAAGCTCGTGTTGTCCAAGACGACGTCTAGGCGAACACTGACGGCGTAGGATCCGGGGGAAGCGGTGGCGGCGGAGATGTCCGCTACGAAGCCGTTCCATCCCGGATTCGGCGGGCGGGTGAAGATTCGTTCGTAAGAGCTCGACGAACCGCTCACATTCACGAATCCTGTCACGCTCACCGCACCGGAGGTGCTCGGGAGCGACCAGTTGAATTGGAGAACGGCATTTCCAAGCACCGAAGAGGTGGCGTTCGGTTTCACGAACGTCTGTGCCACCCGGGCCGTTTCGTCGAATCGCTTTGCGTTTCCAACACGAAGATCGTCGAAGTATGCGATCGTCGCGGGGACATTCTGACCGCTCAACCGCAGGGTGAGACTCGCGAGGGCATCGCGAGTGGGTCCGAGCTCGGTCAGGTCGACGACGACCTCCTGCCAGCCTGGCCGCAGCGCCTGCTGGGTGGTCCCCCGGAGGGCGGCCCCCACGAAGGCGGTGACGTTGAAGGTCAGGGGTGGAACCACGCGTAACGGGAGGATCCAGATGACCATCCGGTCATACCGCGACCAGTTTAGGGGCGCCGCGTGCAGGACGCCGGCATAAGAATCCGGTGTTGATCCGAGGGAGAAATTCAGACCCAACATCCCGCTGCCCTCACGCTGTCCTGTGCCGTTCGACCAGATTTGGCTCCCCGGCGAGTTGAACCATCCGAGGGTCGAGTCGAGGCTGTCCCACGGTGTCTCAGTCGAGGGCGAGTTATGCCTGAACACAGCAAGACCGTTCTCCCATCCGGCGCTGACATTCCCGCCAGGGCTCGCCAGGAAGCTCCACGGCCCCGCTGTCGAGAAATTGCCGTCTGGGACGTAGTTGTTCGGGTCAGCCCGGATCCCGATCCCATCGAGGTCGTACGAGACATTGTCGTTCGAAAGGACGTTCGCCGCGAATTGAGCGGGGCTGCCCCAGGTGAGGTTGTGCTGTCGCCAAGGCAGCGTAACTTTGCCATTGGCGAGGTCGACCCCTTGGAGCGTGAGACCATCGGTGGTATTCATCCGCCATGTGACGGTCCGCGTGCCGTCGCCGTTGTCGTGTAGGTTCGGAGTGTCGGCCGAAGCGATCGCCGCGAAGCCCGTGCTCATGGCGAGCATCACGACTGCGAGAAGAATAATTGCGGCGCACACGCGCCGATCGATGGGCCTCTTCGCGACCATGGACCTACCGTTCCGCCTTCCGTGACCCGCGGCCCGAGACCCGTTGTAAAAGCCGGGATTGAGAGAGTTGCTTCGGGGGAGCGCAACTATCTGGGCGTGCGTACTTAATGATTTCGAAAAAATCTGTTCAAGAAGCTTGGAACAGTCCTCGCACTGTCACCGAGGTCTATGCGAGCTGGAGCTGTTGTTCCGCGACGAGGGCTCCGAGCCGGCGGAAGACGTCCTCCACGCGCTCTCCCGTCTTCGCCGACGTCATGAAGAACTCGGCATGGTACGCTTTCGCGAATGCCGCCACGTCGATCTCACGGAACCGCGCGTTCGCGGCGAGGTCTGCTTTGTTCACCGCGATCAGGATCGGAACCTTTCCCACCACGTCCTCGACGCCGTCGATCCAGTCGTCGAGGTTGTCGAGCGTCCGTCGTCGCGTGAGGTCGGCTACCGCGAGGATGCCATTCGCCCCGTAGAAGTACGCGTCCTTCAACAGCTCGCGAAATCCCTTCTCGCCCATGATGTCCCAGACCATCATGTCGATGTCGACCAGGAGATCGTATTCCGGCAGGAGAATGCGGGCCTCCTTCTTCGTCACGTGCGTGCCGATCGTGGTCAGGTATCCCTCGTCGAACATGTTGATCGTGTACCGGCGGATCAACGAGGTCTTGCCGACGGCCTTGTCCCCGACGAGACACACCTTCGACTTGAGCCGCTTCTGCTTCGTCATCCGACGTCCTCGCCCGGAACCGCGGCCCGACTTCGACGCTGGCTACTTAACGATTCGCGCGCTGTTCTCCCGGTTGATTCACGTCGCGACCGCGATGCCCTCCCGTTGGAGGACCATGGTCCCGAGGCGACGGAAGAGGATCTCCACGTTCTCGCCCGTCTTCGCCGAGGCGTAGAAATAGGGCGCCTCGAACGCCCGCACGGCCTGCTGGATCTCCTTGTCGCCGTACAGGATCATGACCTCGTCTTTCAGGTCGATCTTGTTGACCGCATAGACGACCGGAATCTCCCCCACGACGTTGAACACGCTCTGCACCCAGTCGTCGAGTTCCTTGAGCGTCGAGTACCGTGTGAGGTCGCACACCGCGACGACCCCTTTCGCCCCATGGAAGAACGCTTCCTTGAGGAGATCCCGGAAGCCCTTCTCCCCCATGATGTCCCAGACGGTCATGTCCATGTGGATCTTCGTGCGGTCCTGAGCCTCGAACGCCATCTCGCGCTTCGAGACCTTCGCGCCGAGGGTCGTGATGTAGCGGTCGTCGAACTCGTCCTGGACGAACCGCCGGATCAGGGACGTCTTGCCAACGGCGGCCTCGCCGACGAGACAGACCTTCGTCTTGATGCGTTGGGCTTCGGGCATCGGGGGCGTCGTCGGATTCGCCTTGGATTACTTAAAGGGTCCGCCACATCCCGCCTCCGGAAGGAAGCTTTTTCTCCGTCGTCCTCTTGAGGGCCTCGATGCGGCTCGACCACCGCCTGGTCTTAGCGCTCGACGTGACCGACCCGAAGCGCGCGGCCGAGATCGCCGTATCCGTGAGACCACATGTCGACGCGGTCAAGGTGGGATGGCCGCTGGTCCTCGCGGGTGGCCTCAATGTCCTTCGGACGCTCGCGAAATCCGGCTACGTCCTGTGCGATTTCAAGATCGCGGACATCCCGAACACGAACCGGCTCATCGTCGAGCAAGCGGTGGACGCGGGCGCATCGGGAATCATTTGCCACGGTTTCGTCGGGGAAGACTCCGTGCGAGCGTGCGTCGATGCCGCGGGCGGGAAGGAGGTCTTCGTCGTGGTGGAGATGAGCCATCCGGGAGGTGTGGAGTATACCGCGAAGCACGCGGAGGACCTCGCGCGCCTCGCGACCCGAGCGAACGCCACCGGGATCATCGCGCCGGCGACGCGCCCGGAACGGGTGAGGGCGCTGCGGGCCATCATCGGACGGAAACAGATTCTGGCTCCGGGGGTCGGGGCCCAGGGAGGGAAGGCCTCCGAGGCGATCGCTGCGGGCGCGGACGCCGTCATCGTCGGCCGGGCCATCTACGAAGCCGCAAATCCTGCGACCGAGGCCAAGGCCATCGCGGCCGAGATTCGATCGGTCGTGTCGCGGTAGATGTGCGGCCGAGCGGTGAAACGATGAAGATTACGCCCCTCGCGGCGGACAGCCTCGGCGCGCGATCCATGGCCACCCTCGTCGAAACGCCGGAGGTGACCATCCTCCTCGACCCGAGCGTCCGACTTGGACCGTACCGCTACGACCTCCCCCCGCACCCGACCGAGCGCTCGCGCCAGAAGGAATTGTGGCAGGTCATCCGCGACGCCTCGAAGAAGGCGGACGTCCTCACGGTCAGCCACTACCATTACGACCACCACAACCCCGCGGCGCCGTCCATCTTCCGCGGCAAGCTCGCCTTCCTGAAGGACGGCAAGTTCCACATCAACCGGAGTCAGCGGGAGCGTTCGAGTGCGTTCGTCCGCAGGCTCAAGTCGTATCCGAAGGCGATCCAGGTGGCCGACGGCAACCAGATGGACTTCGGCGGGACGGAACTCCTCTTCTCCCCGGCGGTGCCGCACGGCTACAACGACGAGCTCGGGTATGTCGTCATGACGCGAATCGCCCAGGGGCACGAAGTCTTCGTCCACACGTCCGACGTGCTCGGCCCGCCCCTGAAGGAACAGCTGTCGTTCCTCATCGATGCGCAACCGACGGTCCTCTACGTCGACGGGCCGATGACGCACATGCCGGAAAATTATCCGCCGGAACACACGAAACGGTCTCTGACACATCTTGTCCGAATCCTACGGACGACGGAGGTTCGCACGCTCATCCTCGACCACCACATCCTCCGGGACCGGGATTGGAAATCGCGCATGAGGCCGGTCTTCGAGGCGGGGAAGGAGCACGACGTCGCCGTGTTGACCGCCGCCGAGTTCGCCGGGAAACCGATCGATCAACTCGAGGCGAACCGCGACAAGCTCTACGGAATCGAGCCCAGCCCGAAAACCATAAGTGGCGCGGGTCCTTCGGAGGGATGAAATGGCGAAGGAGCACCACTGCCCGAACCACGGGGCCCAGCCGTGCAACGCGTCGGGCGGCATCATCCACGTGTGTCCGATCTGCTACACGCGCTGGGACGAGGTCATCCCCGAAGAGAAAACGGCCCCCTCGCCGGCGCCCGCGAAACCCGTGGCGCCCACTCCCGTCGCCTGACTATGACCGTTCCCTCGTCCGCCGGATCGTCGCGGGCGGAAGATGGGATTCGCGCGAGCCTTGCGGAGGTCCGTCGCGAGATCGCCTGCCAGGTCTGCCGCGGCGACATCAAACGGTGTCGGCTCGCCATCTGCCCATACCTCGAACGGGTCCGCACGTGGTTCGAGGAACGGCGGGATCTACGGACGACAAATCTGTTCGGCGCGTCCCCTCCGAGTGCATTCGTCGGCTCGTGGGGATATCCGAAAGTCCTCGTGGGCCCGCTCGTCCCTCCGGTGCGGGACGAGGACACGTCGATCCTCGACGCCTCCGAATCGTGGCTTTCGTACGAACTTTCGGAGATCTTGCGGTTCCGGCTCACGCTCGTCCGCGGGAAGGCGCCGCGGCGCGTCGCGGAAGCCCGCGCGCCGGATTCGATCCTCTCGACCGTGCAGGAGGCGGCGATGGCCTCGAAGCCGATCGACACGGAGATGTGGTTCACGAAGAAGCCGTCCCTCGTGAGCCCGTTCTCGGTCCGGGCGCCCCCGAGCGGCCCGAGTGCCGACATTGCGAAAGTCGACCTCACCTCGAACCCGTCGGTGCCGCGGCGTGTCGACGACCTCGTCTCCGATACGGATCTCCGGGCGGGAGCCGCGGTCACGGACCTGTACGATCATGGGATTTCCCAGAGCCAGATCACGCGCGTCTTCTCCGTCGGCCTGCTCGGGACGAAGGACCGTCGGCGGCTCGTCCCGACCGAGTGGTCGATCACCGCCGTCGATGACATCCTCGCGAAAGGCCTCGTGCACGAGGTCCGATCGTTCCCGTGGATCTCCGAGTTCGAGGTGGCGAGTGCGAGCGGCTTGGCGAACAACGTCGCGGTCCTGATGTTCCCGCAGGCGTTCATGTTCGAAGGACTCGAGGCGTGGAACCTCGAGGCGAGCCCGACGCCGGCCCACGATCATGAGTTCGCCGGAGGCCGGACGACCTATCCGGACCAGATCGCGGGAGCATACCATGCGACTCGCTTGCCCGTCCTCGAGCATCTCGCGGCCCGACGGCGCCAGGCGGGCGCGATCGTCTTCATGGAGGTCTACGACGACTGGGTGCCCCTCGGAGTTTGGCGGTACCGGGAGCTGGCGCGGGCCGCCCTTCGAAAGAAGCCCCAGCGATTCCCGAGCCTCGAGGAGGCGGAATCCGGATTGGGACGCCGACTTCGCCTCCCAATGGAGAATTGGTGGCGTTCCAGCGTCCTGCGGTCATATCTTCGAGGACAGCGTCGCATCACGGCGTATGCATAGCGCGCCCCCCTGCGCCGCACTCGGAGCAACGTTCTTGTCCATCCCGGGCGCTGGCCCTCCGTGGACACGGGCGCGAAGCATCTCGTCGAGCTCAAGGCGCGCTACGAAGACCTCGGCAAGGCACGTGCGCTCCTGTCCGGCGCCACATCCCTGGGCACCTTCGTCCAATCGGACACGTATTTCTCCCTTGGCGAGCGGAGGCTGAAGCTCCGTACCGTCGACGGCGTGAAGGAGGGACAGCTCGTCTATTACGAACGACCGGACGCGAGCGGCGTGAAGGAGAGCCAGGTCCTGCTCGCCACCGTCTCCGATGGGGCGGCGGTCCGTGAAATGCTGACGCGAGTCTTCCCGGTACAGGCGGAGGTCCGCAAGACGCGTGAAGTGTACCGCTTCCAAGGCGTGCAGGTCCACCTCGACACGGTGGCGGGCCTGGGCAAGTTCCTCGAGTTCGAGAAGATCCTCGCGGACGACTCGGAACGCGAGGAAGGCCGGAAGACGCTGGAGGCCTTGCGCCGATACTTCCAGATCCCCGAGGAGGACCTCATGGCCTCGTCGTACAGCGATCTCGTCGAGTCCGGTTGAGCCTCACTCGATCTCGAACTTGCGCACCTTCTCATTCCGGCGCAGGGCCTCGAGGAGCCCGGCGACAGCGGTCGGCTTGAGCCGCACCTGGGCCGTCACGCTCACCTGGTGCGCCTCCTTGTCCACATGGACGCGCTCGAACTTGGAGAAGGAGGGCGGCAAGATGACATCGAGGTCTTGCGCGCTGACCGGGTTCGCAATCGTGAGGTGGACGATCTTCGCATGCGAGCCGAAGCCGCGGCCTTCGAGGAACCGATCCGTGATGACGACTGCCCAGACGACGGCGTAGTTGACGAACACGAGCAGATAGAGGCCGGCACCGGCCGCGACCCCGAGCGCCGCCATCGCCCATACGAGGGCCGCGGTTGTGAAGCCGAAGACGCGATCGTTCGCGCGGATGAGGGCGCCGGCCCCGAGAAAGCCGATCCCGGTAATCACCCCTCCGAGGAGCGGCAACGGATTGTCGCCTTCCAAGTCGATCGCGAGGATCGCCAACGCCGCCGCGCCCGTAGACACGAAGATGAACGTCCCGAACCCGACGGGCTTGCGGCGGATCTGCCGCTCTAGGCCGATCCCGAAGGCGAGGGCGAAGACGAGCAGGAGTCGGAAGACGCTCTCAGCCGGGTCGATCGTCACCCGCGAACCCGGTCCTGACGGTACATCCCATCGGACTCCGCATGCGGGGCAGGTCTATTTCTCGTTTTTCTCAACACGAGGAGAGACCCAATCGAAGGAATGACGGCATTCGTCGCATCCCTTTCGGCGGTGACGCAAGGCACACTGGAGACAGACCATCCGATGGCACGACGAGCAGATCCGAGACCCGAACGGCAGACGAAGACCTGTGCCTCCACTTGGGATTCCGCAGCATCCGCACCGCCATTCGACGATTTCCGGCGACGGCGTCGGAGGCCTCAAGGACGGACCAGCGGCGGCTGGATGGTCGGCAATTCCAACATCGAGTCGTCGCCGGCCGTCAGCCCCTTCATCGCGCTCTCTTGCAGGATTTGCATGTGCGCCAAGTCTTCGAAGGACCTTGGCGCAAACGCCGGTGCGACCGCCATCGGTTGTTTCCCGCCGTTCAAGAGGTCGCGGTAGTACGGCATCCAAGCCGACAGGATCTCCCGCGGATTCACGAACGCCTGTGTGGCGTAGTACTGATACCAAGCGCACTGGATGTCGCATGCCGCCATCCGCTGCCGGCGCTCGTGGCCGTCGGGCGACTCGAGGTAGGTCATCAGGTCGGAGTCGATCAGGTTGATCGTCTTCTCTTCGAGGACCCGGCACGGATACCAGAGGAAGCCATCCGCGTCGACGATAATGGAGGAGGAATCGCAGCCGTGGTCCCAGGTGATCCGGTTGAAGTAGCTGTCCGGCGAGATGATGACCCCGGGATACTTTTTCTTGAGCTCGAGGCCGACCTTCGACATCGACCAGAGGTCCGGCAAGTGGTCTTTCGTGTTCTTCAGGTGCACCGCGCACATGACGACCGCCTTGACGCCGGCGTCCTGACACCGTCGGATCTTCGTCTCGAGCGCGCCGATGTCGTTCTTCGTGACGACGATCTGCACGGTGACGATGGAACCCCACTTCGTGTACTCCTCGAGCTCGTCGTACATGTCGAGGTTCTTGTGGCCCTCGTCGATCGAGATGTGCAGGAAGTCGATGTACTTCCCGTACTTCGGCATCGGGTAGCGCGCCTGCATGTCCCGTTCCGACGTCGTGAAGAGGAGGTACCACGGTTTCTCGTACTGGTACCGCAACAGCTCCTCGATGTCATCGCGGACGAGCGGGTCGCCGCCTTCGAAACTGCACACGATGACGGACGACCGGGCGAGGTTGTCCAGGACCGCCTTGACGTCCTCCGTCGGCATGTCTTTCCAGCGGTTCTTGACGTGCCAGCAGTTGCAGAACGAACACGTGAAGTTGCAGCGGCGGGTGAGCTTGAAGGAGCAATAGAACGGATAGATCGCTTCCTTCGCCATCTTGTTCCGGAGGATGCGGCCCGCGACCTCGAGGAACCGTTTCTTCGGGAGCTTCCTCATGGCCCTTCCGGGCCACCATGGACCTCCCGGTCATAATCCTTTTCCACCGCCTCCCGAAGGCGCGTGCGCAGACCGATGCCCACCGCGAGGAGGAGCGCCACGGCCGCGATTATCACGGTCGGCGCGTAGAGCGCGTACTCAACCGCCTCCGGCAAGCGGACGATCACGAGGGAGAACACGATCGGCGGCATGCGGAAGAAGAGGACGATCAGCGGCAGGAACAGGATCGCCATCGTGAGGGCACGTCGGCCGCTGCCGCCCCGTTCGGAGAACCGATCGAGCTCCGCGAGGGCGGCGTACGACAGCGAGGCGAAGAGCCCGAGCAGCCCGAGGACGGTCGGGATGGCCCCGCGCGAGAGGAGGACGACGCCGCTGAACACGACAGCAAGGGCGAGACCCGCAATCTCCGAAACAATCGGAGCAATCTGCGGATGAATCCGTCGAACGAGGAGCGCCAGCGTCGGCGCGAGGACCATCAGAACCCCAGCTGTCGTGAGCAACGCGCTCCCTTGGAAATCGAGGCGAACCGCCAGAGAATAGGAGAAGGCCACGGAGAGGGCGGATAGCGGCAGGGCGAGGAGAAAGCCCGGGACGAGAGCACCCGGGCGCCGTCCCGGCAATTCGATCACGGCCGTTCCTCGGACGCCCAACGCGGGTATGACGAGGAGAATCGAAAGGGCCGCGAATGTCGGGAGGTCGAACCCACCCAGGAAGCCAATGGCGGTGCCGAACGCGAGACCGAGGAGGACCTCCGATGAGCTGCTCGGTCGGCGCGCGAGGTACGCGTCGGTCGCAAGCAGGATTCCGATCATCGCGAGAGGAAACGCGGCGCTCGTCCGAATCGCGAGAGTCGCGAAGACGAGGGCCACGAGGGCGGCCGCCGTGGGCGCGCGATCGGGATAGGCTCGGTCCAGCCAGTGCCGCAACGGTCCATGGATCCCCGCGGCGACGACGCCTACAAGGATCGTCGGATACGTCCAGAAGTTCTGGTCGAGGGCTTCCCGCAACGCGAACACGAGCAGGGCCACCGACGCGGTCACCACTAGAAGGACCCCCAACCGGAGTCGTTCGGGCGAGTGCTGCGCGGACCGCGAAGACCGATGTGCGAAGTACGCGAGGACCGCGGCCGCCAGGATGACTAGCAACGACGTCAAGAGAGCTTCGCTGGCGGAGATGGACCGGAGATCTTCGAGCCCCAGATACGCCGCATAGGCCCCGCGGTCCGCATCGCCTCCGGCGACGGACGCGTCTGCGTCCCGAAGATGCGACCGCGCAGAGTCCATCAATCCAGGGAACAGGAGGGACGCGACCGGATCTCCGTCGGTGGCTGCGAGACGGGTATGCGCCGTCCGTACGAAATGTGCACGGAGCAGGCCGAAGAATTGCGTCGGAGTGACGATCTCGAGGTCTCCGCCCATACGGCGGGACAGTTCGTCGGCCAAGGCGCGAGCATCCCCCAAGTCGAACCGGAACGTGTATACCGTCAGCCAGAGGAAGTTCGGAGCGCCCCTTGCGACGAGCGATGTGTCGAGCTTGCCCAGGACGTTGTCGGCCGTCGTCCAGAAGTGCGTCGAACGGACGACCGGGGCGATCGCCTGGGTCCCGGCCTGCATCCAGGCGTCACGGGTCCTCGGCTGATCGTCGTAGTCGAGGACGATTCCACCGGGACGCAGCCCGTCGACGTACGTCGAGAGGCTCCCAGCCGAATATGGAATTTCGGACGCGGCAAATGCGTTCAGGAGCCAGACGACATCCATGTCCGCCGCGTCCAAGTATCGTTTCGTGAAGTTGACGAACGGCGGAAGGTCACCCGGTCGGGTGTAGTCCGGGTACAGGTATCCCGCGCCACTCGGAGCCGCGATGAACCGATCCAGCGGGGTGGCGCTATCGTAGTACCTGTCAAGGAGCGGCGGGGCGAGGTCGACGAGCAGCGGATTCAGGCTCCACGCGAACGAGACATTACCGCGGGCGGGCTCCGACCAGAGGTCCCACATCCGGCCTGCGACGAAATCCAGATTGTCGCCATCGGGGACCGCGAGGACGAGGTACGTCTTATCCTCGAGGACGGGCGTCGGGGTGGCGATCGAGGAGACCTGCCGATGTGTCTCGTTTCGCCCGAGGGCCGTGAGAACCGACAGGTTCGGCACGTCCTGCACGCCGACGACGAACTTGCCCGCGGCGGACGCCATCTGGATGAACGAGTTCTCCTCGGTCAGTGTGGGGCTGTTGAACCAGCCGAGAATCGGGATGCCGCGCGGCGCGGCTTGGAGGATCCGCATCGTCGCGGCGGTCTCGGACGGCGACGAGAGGATCCCTTGCGTATGGTAGAATACAAACGTCCGAGTCTGGACGAGATAATCGCGGATCGCCCACCGGTCCGGCGGCAGAATCGCAAGGAGGTACGGGTATGACGACGGATACAACTCGCGCAGCGCCCGGTCGTACGCGGCGATCGGATCGAGGGCGGTCCAGTCCCCCCTGCGGGCGTAGTCGAAGAGGACCGGGAGGCCGTAGCGAGCGGCCAAGAATCCGGCGAGGTCCGGGCCGACGAGCACTGCGTGCTTTTGGGCCGCCATGACCGTTCCGATGTCAATCGATTCGGGTCGCGTTGGATCATAGACGATGAGGCCCGCGGCAACCCGAACGTATGCGTCCATCGCGGACTGGGCCGACATGACGTCGTACGTCAGATTGTAGCGAGAGGCGAGATACGTCAACATCCGTGAGGTGTTCCCCGCGACGCCCGGGACGTCGAGGTAGAGTTCGACCGAGGCTCGATTCACGAGACCTTGCAAGGACGTCATTAGGAGCCGCATCGACAGGTTGGCGTTCGCGGCAATCCTCACGGCGTGCAGCGTTGGGCCCATCGGGAATGTCGGAAACGGGTTCTGGGTCGGCGGCATCCGAGATTGGGCCGCGGGGGGAGCGGACGGACCTGGCCACAGAAGGTTCGCGAGCACGACGAGGATGATGAGACCCGCGAGGATCGCGGCTGCAACGCGAATCGCGCGGCGATTCCGGTCGATGCTCGCGACCATGTCCCTCCTGCGGCGCGCGCGACCTTTGGGCCGCTGGAATTGCCGCAGCGAGCGGACGGCTATAGCCTTTCCTGATGGGGCCGAGTTACTTTCACCGCCCTCCCCCCGGGCCGGACTTATGTCTCGACCCCTCTCGCGCCGTCATGGAGGAACTTCTCGGAGTCCACGTCCCGACCCCGCGTGAATCGTTCGAGATCCGTGAAGTCCACGTCTCTTCGGCGCTGCGGCGCGATCCGTTGCCCGGCATCGACTATTCCTTCAACCCGTACATCGGATGCTATCATGGGTGCCTCTTCTGCTATGTTCCGCGGCTCCTCCAGATCGACCGGAACACGTGGGGTGCCTCCGTGGTGGTGAAGCGGAATGCGGCGACGGTCCTCGCGAAAGAACTGAAACGCCTTCCCAGGGGACTCGTCGCGATCTCGACCGCGACGGATCCCTACCAGTTCGTCGAGGGGAAGTATCGAATCACCCGCCACGCGCTCGAGGTGCTCCTGAGGGCTCAGTGGCCGGTCTCCGTCCTGTCTCGAGCCCCGCTCATGATTCGGGATCTGGACCTCTTCACTCAGTTCCCCGAAATCGAGGTCGGCATGTCCGTCCCAACACTCGATGACCGCGCAAGGGCGCTTCTGGAACCTTGGGCGCCGCCGATCGACGCGCGGCTGCGCTGCCTTCGAGCTCTCGCCGACGCCGGTCTCACGACATTCGTCGGCTTCGCTCCCGCGTATCCGCCGACCGGCGGTTGGTCTCCGGACCGAATCGCGGAGGTGTTCGCCGAGGCTGGGGTCAAGAAGATGTTCACGCGCGCCCTCGATGCGCGGTGGGGCGTGACCGAAGCGATGGCGAAGCGCCTCGGTGGATCGGACCTCGCGGCCGACCTTGCTCGGATCGGCGATCTCGAGACGATCGCCCCGTTCGTGTCCCGACTTGCGGAGGAATGCAGAGCTCGCGGGATCGATTTTCGAAACGCGTTCAAGTTTCGGATGGCCGATTCCAATCAGGGCTTCGGACTGACGGCAAAGGCTCTTGGGAGCCGGTAGCTCCTCCTCTGAGGCCACGAACTATATTCGTCGGCGTCGCTTCCCTCGTGCCGGAGACGCTGCCATGCCGAGCCCGCAGAAACCCCGAAGCCTGACGATCGCCCATGGGGAAATCGATGCATCGGACAAGACCACGAGCCTGTTGTTCCCGAGTCGAGAGCAAGCTCCGTGGCTGCCGTTCGAACGGTTCGCCGAGACGATGACCACCTCGCGCACGAAGCTCGGGCGTCATGGCCACCAGGCCGAGGAGGTCGTCATCTACCTGGTCGACGGGGAGGTCGACCACGTGGACGACTCCGGCCGGCGCGAGGCGCTGACCGCAGGCTCCGTGGCGGTCCTCACGGCACACCAGGAAATTTCGCACGACATGGAGATGCTGAAAGGCAAGCGTGCGCGCTGGTTGTCGGTCGTCGTCCGCTTGCCATGGCACACGGAACCTCCGCCGACCGCGGTCCAGATCAAGACGGCGGGAGACGCAAAGGAAGGTTCCGATGGAACGGTTCAGAAGCCGGTCGTCGGCCCGCTCGCTCGCGCGGATGCGTCGTCCGGTCTGGAATGCACGGATATCGAGTTCGCGCGGACCGCCACCGGGTTCTTCCGAATCGGTCACAATCGCCGCGCGGTGGCGTACGTTCTGGAGGGGTCTGGGATGATCGACGACGTGCCGATCAAATCGGGATCGGGCGCTCTCCTGGAGAACATGTCCGCGGTCGCGATTGGCGGGTCGCCGGGATACCGGCTCCTCCTCGCCTCCGTCCCCATCCCCGCCGAACACCAGGACGCGCCAGACGCCCCTCCGCGCCGGGTGAAGTGAGCCTCCAGGCCATCGGTGCAGGGGCATGAACGCGGCTCAACTCCTGGTCTCCTGTCTCGAGAGCGAGGGAGTTCGCTTCGCGTTCGGCATCCCCGGCGAAGAAAACCTGGAACTGATGGACGCGCTGCGAGGAAGCTCCGTTCGATTCGTCCTGACGCGGCACGAAGGCGCCTCGGCGTTCATGGCGGACGTCTATGGACGTCTCTCGGGTCGCGCAGGCGTGTGCCTCGCCACCCTAGGCCCGGGAGCGACCAACCTCGTGACCGGCGTGGCGGATGCCTTCCTCGATCGGGCGCCGCTCGTCGCGATCACGGCCCAGGCAAATCTCTCGAAGATCCATCGGGAGTCCCATCAGTACGTCGACATCCTGCAATTGTTCGGCCCGATCACGAAGTGGAATGCCCGCGTGGAGAGCCCGGACGTCGTCCCCGAGATCGTGCGGAAAGCGTTCAAACTCGCCGAGGCGGAAAAACCCGGGTCGACCCACGTCGAACTTCCGGAGAACGTCGCGGAAGAGGAAGCCGACCCGGACCAAAAGCCGCTCCCCCGGGAGCCGGTCAGCGCTCCCACGCCAGCCCGAGCGAGCGTCGAACAGGCCGCGCTCCTGATCGAGAAAGCCGTCCGACCGGTCATCCTCGCCGGGAATGGCGTGATCCGCAACGGGTCGTCCGCGGAGCTGACGCAGTTCGCCGAACGCCTGCAGATCCCCGTGGTGACCACGGTCATGGGAAAGGGCGCGATCCCCTGGACCTCACCGATGAGCCTCGTGACCATCGGAATCCTCCCCCGAGATCACGAGCTGGCGGGATTCGACGACTCCGACCTCGTGATCTGCATCGGATATGACTTCGTCGAATACGACCCGCGTTCTTGGAACCCACGAGGCGACCGGAGGGTCGTTCACGTCGACGCGCTCCCCGCGGAGATCTCCGCTCACTACCTCCCCGAGGTCGAGGTGATCGGCGAAATCCGAGAATCGTTGCAGGCCTTGGGCCAGCGAGTGCGCACAACACGCACCCCGGTGCGGTCCGCCCCATCACCCGCGGCGATCAAGCGGAGGTTGGAATCGGAGCTCGGCGAGCACGGGGAGCGGCTCCTGAACCCGCAACGGGTTCTTTGGGACTTGCGGGAGATCCTGGAACCCGATGACCTCCTCATCTCCGACGTTGGCGCTCACAAGTTGTGGCTCAGCCGCTTCTTCCGCGTGGTGAAGCCGAAGACGATCATCATCTCGAACGGCCTCTCCCCCATGGGCATCGCCCTCCCGGGCGGAATCGCCGCCAAACTGATGGAACCGGACCGTCGGGTCGTCACGCTGAGCGGGGACGGCGGGTTCCTCATGAGCGTGCACGAGCTCGAGACCGCGAAGCGCGAGAACGCCGCCACGGTGAACATTGTCTTCCGGGATGGAGGGCTGGGGAGCATCCGGTGGAAGCAGTTGGCGAAATTCAAACGGACGGTCGGCACGGAGTTCGGCAACCCGGACTTGTCCGATCTAGCGAAAGCGTTCGGAGTCCGGGGCTTTCGCGTCGATCATCCGTCCGGGTTGAATTCCATCCTGGGGGAAGCCTTGGAATCGAAGGTTCCGTCTCTCGTTGATGTCCCGGTCGACTACAGGAACAACCCCTTCCTCGCGGGCGAACACTAGCGGTCGGGCCTATGCCCATGACGTGGGTTTCGCCGGTGGAGGGCCGTCCAAGCACTTCGATTCACGGGGCGGAAACCGGAATTTCTCTCCATGCGTCATCGCTCGCGACGTTCCGCACGAGCCGGATTCGCCGTGCCTCTAGATTGCTCCCCAGGGTCACCGGGCCGAGGTCGCATGTCACGACGCCGACCGAGCGCGCGCGGCCCGCGATCACAGGTTCCATGCGATCGTGAACGAGGGCAGGCCACCCTGGAGGACGGTCTCGTACTTGGCACAGTAGTTCCACGCATTTTGGGAAATCGCCGTCGGCACTCCGTCATTGACTCGCTGGGCGCCGGTCCGACCGGAGCAACTGCCCGTGTTGACCGCGCCGTTCGCGACATAGATGAAGAGCCCCGTCGAGTTATACGGCGGGTTGTAGTTCGTAACTGTGGGAGTGACGAGCACCGGTCCCCCCGTTGTAAAGGCCGGACTTGTGGTGGGCGCAGCCGAATTGCACGAGAACGTGATCTGTCCGCTCCCGCCGAGTGTCACATTCGTGGGAGTGGCAGAGGTCGTCGGGCAATTTGCCACCATTCCACCCGCCACCGGGACTGTCGGTTGCGTCTGTTGAATCAAGACCACCGCAGATACAATTCCAAGTGCCACCAAGATCGCAAACAGGCTCACGAGACTCCAGCTCTGCCGAAGTTTCATTCACTCCTCCCCCGATTCCGATGGAGTGTGTGGCGTTCTGAGTACATAAACCCTGCGGTGGGCTGCGAATGTATCACCAGGCCCTGTCGATCCACCAGGCACGCCCAAAGCCGCATCGGGCCTAGCCCCGGTGTCAACAGTATCCGACCTGTGGCATGGCGCCTTTCGCCCAGGTCCTTCGTCGCGTCGTATCCAGCTCTGAAGAAGCGCGGCCACCATGAGGACGCCGAGGACCGTCCCTCGGAACGATCCTGCCAAACACGCCAAGGTTAATAGCCGCCACATCGGGTTGTCAAACCCGTTGAGTGAGGCCGCCATCTCGACGTCCTTGGAACTCGCGAGGCGCCTGGCTGTCACGAAGCAGCATCTTGCGGGCAAGACGACTGGTTCAGCAATGGATGCGATCCTCTCCGTGATTCGCGACCTCGGCTACGTTCAGTTGGACCCGATCAACACGGTCGCACCGTCCCATGTTCTCGTCCTCTGGAGCCGGGTCGGCAACTTTCGGTTGTCGGACTTGGATCGACTCCTATGGGACGAGAAGAAGCTCTTCGAACATTGGTCCCACGCCGCTTCGATCGTGCTCACCGAAGATTATCCGCTCCACTACTCCCTGATGAGACGGTACCCGGAGTCCCTTTCCAAGTCGTGGGGAGGATGGAGAGCGAAAGCCAGAACGTGGCTGGCTAGACACACGGATCTTCGGAAAGCAATCCTGCGTCAGCTGAAGAGGGGACCCTTGCGACTGACCGAATTTGAAGAGTACGTTCCAACCAAGCGAAGTGCAGACGGATGGACCTCGGGAAGCGATGTCTCCGCAGCGCTCTTCCACCTGCAAATGCGCGGAGAGGTCATGGTCGTGGGCCACCAAGGAAACCAGAAGATCTGGGGCCTGCCGGAAACGTTCCTGCCGAGCTGGGCAGAGAGGAAGGAGCTAACCGAACAAGAGGCCGAGCGGGCAGGCGCGGAGAGGACGATCCGAGCCCTCGGCACCGCGTCCCCTTCCGAGATCAACATCTATTTTCTGCGCGGTCGCTATCTGAACCTGAAAAAGGCCCTGGAACATTTGCAGAAGGAATCGACAATCCGTCGGGTTCAAATCACCGGGCTCGCCAGCAAAGGTGAACGATATGTCCATGATCTGGACATACCGCTCCTTGAATCGATGCACTCGGACGCGTGGCAGCCGCGGATGTCCCTGCTGGCTCCCTTCGACAATCTGATCTCCGGCAAGGACCGAGTGAACCGAATGTTCGGCTTCGACTATGTCCATGAAAACTATTTGCCGCCAAACAAACGAAAATTCGGGTCCTATGTGCTCCCCATTCTCTGGGGTGACCGGTTCATCGGCAGGGTGGACCCGCGGATGGACAGGGAGAACGAGCGCCTCCTGATCAGTTCGGTCCACGCGGAGCCCGGCGCACCCGGCGGCAAGGAGGTCTCCTTGGAGATTCGGGAGACGATCGGGCATCTGGCAGAATTTCTCGGGGCCAAGGAAGTCGTCTACACGGCCCGCGTTCCGAAGGCCTGGAGGAACTCTCTTCGCTGAGTCACGTCAGGGCCTGCCCCGTGGAACTTTGCCGGACAACGCGGATGCGGGCTCGGTTTCCGGGTTGTAATCTGCCTCGGCGAATTCGTCATCCACCTTCTGCAAGAGCCAATTTTCACGAGTTCCCTTTCCCATTCTGGTTTTCAGGACCGTCCATTGACCCCGAAGCTTCGTGCCGTACAGAGCGAATCGCATGATGCCGTCTCGGAGCGCCACCGCCGCGTCGATTCCTGCCGGTCCGACCATCTCAAAGTCGCCGTAGTCCCACACGATGACTTCCCCCGCGCCGTATTCACCTTCAGGGAGAGTTTCCTCGAACAGAAGGTAATCGAGCGGGTGGTCCTCAACATGAATCGCGAGACGCTTTACCTTGGAATCTTTGCTTGGCCCCTTCGGAACCGCCCACGAGACCAGAGCCGTGCCAATTTCCAATCGGAAGTCATAGTGGAGGCTTCTAGCCCAGTGTTTCTGGACCACGAATCGGAGTCGCGGCGTTCCGGTCCGAGGAGCCGCGGGGATGGTTGTGTCGTTCATGACGACGGCCCTGAGGGGGGACTCAGGTTTCTGCGTTACTAGACTCTTTGCATTGCAACGTCGCCTCGCTTGAGCGGACACCCTCGACCGCATCTCTTCGCTTTGCATCCGGAAGGCTGCACAAGAGTCTTACCCGAGCGCGGTTCTCCCTCGGCCATGACGAACAAGACTCCTGCCTATGGCGCGCTCGCGGCCAAGGCGCCGGTTGCGCCCATGACGATCGAGCGACGCGACCCGGGACCGCACGATGTCGAGATTGAAATTCTCTATTGTGGCATTTGCCACAGCGACGTGCACAAGGTGAACGACGACTGGGGGAACACGCAGTTTCCGATCGTGCCAGGCCACGAGATCCTCGGCCGAGTCGTATCCGAAGGGGCCCGCGCATCCCGTTACCGCGAGGGCGACCTCGTCGGCGTGGGCTGCTTCGTCGATTCGTGCCGAGCCTGCGCGCAATGCCGCGCCGGCCACGAGATGTTCTGCGAAAAGGGTGCCACGTTCACGTTTGACAGCCTCGAGCAGGACCAGAAGGCTCGGACGTACGGAGGGTACTCGGCGCGCATGGTCGTCGACGAGCGCTACGTGTTGCGAGTCCCGAAGGGGCTGGACCCCTCGCGCGCCGCACCCCTCATGTGCGCGGGCATCACCACGTACTCGCCCCTGCGCCAATTCGGCTGCAAGCCAGGCGACCAGGTCGCCGTCATGGGCTTGGGCGGTGTTGGCCACATGGCCGTCAAACTGGCAAAATCCATGGGCGCCGACGTCACCGTGCTCAGCACGTCGCCCGGGAAGGAGGAAGCCGCCGCTCGGTTGGGCGCCGAATCGTTTGTGGCCACGAAGGAGCCCGGCGCGCTTGACCCGCTCGCAGGAAAGTTCGACCTCATTGTGGACACGATCAGCGCGCCACACGATCTGGACAAGCACTTGGCCCTCCTTCGGAGCTTCGGCACCATGGTGCTCCTGGGCTTGCCTCCCGATGCCACGTCCCCCGCCTCGATCAAGGCGGGCTCCCTCGTCTTCGGGAACAAGCGTCTCGCCGGCTCCAACATCGGCGGGATTCCCGAAACGCAAGAGATGCTCGACCATTGCGGCAAACACGGAATTGTCGCCGACGTCGAGATCATCAGGGGCGACCAAATCAACGTCGCGTACAAGCGGATGCTGCAGGGCGATGTGCGCTACCGGTTCGTCATCGATTGCGCGAGCATTGGAGCCTGAGCAAGGGGAGCGAGTGACGGCCATGGACATCAAGAGAAGCGGTTCGCGATCGTCGAGCGACGGACCACCGGAATGGTTCACCGGCCAGGTGCGCATCGAGTCGCTGTTCCGAGCAAGCGCTCCGGGCCGCGTGCAAGGCGCGAGCGTCACGTTCGAGCCCGGCGCCCGGTCGGCCTGGCATACCCATCCGCTGGGTCAGACGCTCATCGTGACGGCCGGCCGCGGCTTCGTGCGACGCTGGGGAGGACCCGTCGAAGAGATTCATCCCGGGGATGTGGTCTCCTGTCCGCCAGGAGAGAAGCATTGGCACGGCGCCACGCCAAACAGCGCGATGACGCACATCGCCATCCAGGAGGAACTCGACGGCAAGGTGGTCAACTGGATGGAGAAGGTCAGCGACGAGCAGTACAGGCGAGTTCCGGGTGCGAGGGAGGTCGACGGCACATGACAGGAATCGAGGGATGGGAGAACTTCTACGTCATCGTCGGCTCGTCTGCCGGCGCCCTGATCGGATTGCAGTTCGTCGTCATTACGCTCATTGCCTCAAGGCCGATCGGCCAAGTGGAAGCGCAAGCCGGCAGCGCCTTCACAACGCCGAGCGTCGTTCACTTTGGACTCGTGCTGTTGCTCTCGGCGATTGTGAGCGCGCCATGGGACGAAGTCACCGTTGTCGCAGTTCTCTGGGGATTATTGGGTCTCGGCGGGGTCGCGTACGTCGTCATCGCGGCCCGGCGCATGCGCAAGCAAAGCGCATACCGGCCTGTGTTCGAGGACTGGTTGTTTCACGTCGTGCTTCCGTTCACGGCATACGCAGTTCTGGCGATCTCGGCATCCGCGGCTCCGTATTACGCGCGCCCATCCCTTTTCCTCGTCGGCGCGGCTGCCTTGTTGCTGCTCCTGATTGGAATTCACAACGCCTGGGACGCCGTCACCTATCAAGTCTTCGTCCGATCGAGGAAGGACGGGTAACATGCGGGTTGGGATTTTGGGTTCCGGGTTGATGGGCGGCAAGCTCGGGACGCTCTTCGCCCGCGCCGGAGATGGGGACGCCTCGAGGTCGACGAATTGCGCCTCCGGATGAATAGGGTCTGGAATCGTGAGCGCCGAATCAGACGAGCGGCTGATGCGAATTCACATCGCGACCCTCTTCAACTGCGACGCGTACGGACGAATCCGATCCCTGGGTCGAGCGTGGAGCCGCCCGGGTGGTGCGCCTCGATTCTTCATGGGGCGAAGGCGTGATGGCAACGTTTGGCTCTTTCGCGACGACCTTCCAGACGAGCAGACACGTGAGCTGGAGGTGCTTTGCCGATCCGAGCCGTCGACCAAGGACCTGAGGCGTCCACCACGCTTCGCTCCGGAGATTCGCGCCGCGCTCCAGGGGCTGGGCCCAATCACCCGGGAGTATCGCGGGCCCGCATACTTGATTCCCGAAGGGACGGAAGCGCCCCCGTACGCCGTGCTGATCACGAAGGAGGAGGGCCGCATGCTCGAGGCCGGATTTCCGTGGATGCTCCCGCACCTGAGGGCCGACGTCGATATCGGACCGGTCACCGCCGCGGTCGTCAATGGAAGCGCCGTCTCGATTTGCTATTGCGCTCGCCTTTCTCCCTTGGCCGCCGAAGCGGGCCTTGAGACCTTGGATGCAATGCAGCGCCGGGGCTACGCCACGGCAGCGGTCTCCGCGTGGGCGACCGCCGTCCGCCGCCGAGGACTTCTGCCTCTTTACAGCACGTCATGGGAGAACCTTGCCTCGCAGCGGGTCGCCGAGAAGGTCGGCGCGTTGTGCTACGGCGAGGATTGGGAAATCGAGTGAGTCGCAACGGATTCCTGCGAGAGCTCGCCGAACGCAGCGTCCGGGAGCGATGGTGAACCCGTGAGACCTGAGATTGTAACTGGTGGACCATCGGCGCCTTTGAGGAGTAAACCCACATGAGTATTCCCGCAACGGGATTTGAACCGGAGCGATTTTTCTCCAGGCGAGCGCCAAACCGACGGTCTGAACAGTTTCGTTTTTTCGGGTGGACCTGGGCGATCCTCCTCGGCCCGTAAATGGTCTTATAGCATGCGGACCTTCGCGCTTTCAACGGGTGAGGGTAAGACCATGAGCGACCAAATCACAATGCGGAAGTTCCGCGAGTCCGATGGCGTCGAGGATTGGCGAGTGGTAGGCGAAGGAGCGTGCGCGTACTTCCGCACCGGCTCGTTCGCGGCCGGCGCCCGCCTCGTAAACGCCATCAGCGAGCTAGCCAATCTCGATGACCACCACCCGGACTTTGACCTGCGGCACGACGGCGTGATCGTGCGATTGATCACCGTCGCACCCGTCTACTATGGGCTGAGCGAGCGCGACCTCGAGCTGGCTCGGCAGATCACGGCGATTGCGCGCAAGCTGGACGTCCCCGCCGACCCATCTATCGTGCAGACCGTCCAAGTCACGATCGACGCGTTTGACATTCCCAAGGTGAAGCCATTCTGGCGGGCCGTGCTGGGCTACCAGGACCGCGACGACAGCCCCGAAGACCTCGTCGACCCACGGGGTCGCGGGGCGTCCATCTGGTTCCAGAAGATCGACGCGCCAGACCCGCAGGTCATCCGGATCCACCTCGACATCTGGGTGCCGCCGGACCAGGCCCAGGCGCGGATCGCCGCCGCGATCGCCGCCGGCGGCCGCCTCGTCACCGACAAGTACGCGCCGGCCTGGTGGACACTGGCCGATCCCGAGGGTAACCTCGCGGATGTGGCCACGACGATGAGCCGCGACTAAGCGCTTGTCCTGCAAGGCTGCGCACACTCGAACTTTGGGGCCGCGGGGGCTACCCACCGCGCTCGCAGGTCCAGAGCACTCGGGCGAGTTTCTGGCGAGATTCTGAACAACGGCAAAACACTCGGCCCGCATGACGCCTGAGAGGCAGCTCCCATGAACACGGTAAAGTGGCGCAGGCTTTCGATAGCAGCAGCGTTCGCCGTGGCGGGCTCCGTGCTCTTCGCCGTCATCGTCGCGGTCTCCCCCGATGCCGCAGAGGCCGGAAGGAGCGGGAGCGACACCACGCCGCCCGGACGGAGCGACGGTTCGCCGACCGGGACCCTTCCCGCGGGCACAACCTCCGCGACCCTTTCCTTGACCACCGACGAGGCGGCGACGTGCCGGTACTCGACGACGGCGGGGGTTGCGTACAGTCGAATGAAAGACACCTTCTCGACCACGGGAGGGAGGTCGCACGCGACAGCGGTCGGGGGACTCCGGGACGGGAACACGTTCACGTTCTATGTGCGGTGCCGAGACCTCGCCCGCAACGCGAACCCGGACGATTACGCGATTCGGTTCACTGTACAATCCAGGGACGATTGCGGAACTCCATCCGCGACGGCCCACGGTACTTGGACGGCTGCCGGAGGCGCGTCGAATCCCCCGTCCTCCGGACCCGCAGGAACCTGGGCGTTCGTTCCGAGCCCGAGCGTCGAGTCCGCGTCGCCGTCGATCGTCGTCGACAACACCCTCCAGGGGATTGAGGCGATCGCGCCGGACGACGTCTGGACGGTCGGGTACGCGAACAACCCGGACGGACCGCAGTATTCCATTCAGACCCTCGCCCTCCACTGGGACGGAAGTGCGTGGAGCATCGTGGCGACGCCGAACGCTCCCATGGACTGGAATCGGCTCTACGGCGTCGCGGCGACGGCCTCGAACGACGTATGGGCGGTCGGAACCTCGCAGGACGTCGCCTATGTCCCTCTGCAGACTCTCATCGAGCACTGGGATGGGACGGCGTGGAGCATCGTGCCCTCGCCGAGCCCGGGCGCCGTCGTGAACGATTTGAGGGCCGTGTCGGCCCTGTCCGGGAACGACGCTTGGGCCGTCGGCTTCTGCGCCGGATGGTACCGGTCGAGCACGCTCATCCTTCATTGGGACGGCGGGAGCTGGAGCCGGGTCCCGAGCCCGAATCCGAATGCGGGATTCGCGAGCAACGAGCTCTACGGGATCGCGACGTTCTCCCCGGACGACATCTGGGCCGTCGGTGTTTCCGGCAACTCGACGCACCCCTACGCGCCGCTCGCCCTCCATTGGGACGGGGCGTCGTGGAGCGCAATCTCGACCGACGGGCTGGGAGGCGGCGCCTACGGATCGTTTTTCCGGAGCGTCTCCGGAACGTCGTCCGGCGACATGCTGGCGGTCGGCGCGACCGTCTTCGACGCCGGGTTCGAGGGCGGCATCCGACATGTGGCGTTCGCCGCCCACTGGGACGGGGCCACGTGGACCCAGATCACCGACTTCACCTTCGTAGACCCGGGGGAATACTACTCTTCCACGAACTTTTACGGCGTCTCGATGGTCGCGAGCGACTTCGGCTGGGTCGTCGGCGAGGCCTCGGGGGACGCATGGCTGTTCCACTGGGACGGGACGTCCTTGAATGAAGTCGCCGCATCGGACCTCCCCTGGTATAACACCCTGTACGCCGTGGACGCCCTGTCGAGGGACGTCGCCTGGGCGGCGGGCCGGTACGCCATCGAGGGACTGAGCGGGACGAAGACTCTCACCGAAATGTACTCTGTGCCCTAGAAGAAGCAGCCGGTCCGAGACAGCATCTCGTCGATGGGGATGTGACACGCTGTGGGGAACGAAGACGAGCCATTATTCGGGGACGAAGAGTGCGGTACAGTCGAGACATTGCAGAAGAAAGCTGGGGACAGTGGGCCGCTTCGTCCGGAGCGTCGGGGGTCCGCACGGGTCACGCATGGGTAGACCATGCACCTAAATACGCCCCAGATACCAGGCCTCAGCTCACCGCTTTCTTCACGAGCGCGCTGATCCTTGCCTCTTCCGTGGCAGTCAACTCCTTCAGCGCGAAGACGACCGGCCACAAGGCGCCTTCGTCGAGGTTCGCGGCGTCGCTGAAGCCGAGCGTCGCGTACCTCGTTTTGAACTTCTGCGCGGGTTGGAAGAAGCAGACGACCTCGCCGTCCTTGGCATACGCGGGCATCCCGTACCAGGTCCTCGGCGAGAGGCCTGGCGCGCTGGCTTTGATAATCGCGTGGAGCCGCTTGGCCATGGCGCGATCCGGCTCCCGCATCTCGGCGATCTTCGCGAGCACGGCGCTTTCCCCGTCCGCCTTGTCCGCGCGCAGGCCGCGGCCCGCGGATGCCTTCCGCTCTTGGAGGTACTCCTTCATCGCGGCTCGTTCCTCGTCCGTGAATCCCTTGAACTTCTTGTCGGTCGCTGTGGTTCTCTTGGCGGACTTTTGCGTGTCCTTCATTATCATCACCGATTCGGTCTTAACAGCGGTTCGATTTGAATTTTTCGTCCTCCGCGCTGGTCGTCCAAATGAGCTCGTATGCGACGTGCACATGCCAATCCCGCCGGGCTTCTCGGCCGAGGCAGGGCTCGACCTCAGATGCCGAATTTCGTCACTCGGGAGCACTGTTCGGTTCCGTCCGTATGGGGAAGACATGAACGCAATCTACACGAGACTGGGGGTCTTGATTGCCGCCGCGACACTCGGTCTCGTCATACTGGGCCTGATCCTTGGAAGACGTGTCTGAGTTCGTGGACATGACCTGCCGGGGTGGCGGCGAGTTCCCAACGGTCACCCTTGGTGTGTTCCGGGAAACGCTAGAAGGCGTGATTCATGAAGTGGCGTCGTGGTTCGGATTCAACGTGCCCTTACACCATTCGTGGGACGATATCGTTGCAAATAACGAAGGGATCAAGTGTTCATATCAATTTGACTGGTGGTGGTTCATCCCTTACCCGCGAGATTGCAAGCCATGCTCCGGAATTGAGTATGGATAGATTGGCACTGGGTCGGCGTCCGCCTTGGCCCGTCAAGTTCGTCTTGGTCGTCGGGTCGGCAGAGATATCCCTGATCTTCCTCTCCCTGCTTCTTGCCCGATGGGAGGTAGGGTTTCTCAGGCCCGTTGCAGGCTTCGCCTTGGCGCTAGCGCTCGCTGGAGGACCAGCGTGTCTGGCAGTTTCGACCTACCTCGTTTTGAATGACCTTCGGCGTTCGTATCCCTTTACCTGGAGCCACACCGCGGCAGTGCTGGCCAGCCTGCTACTTTTGATGGTGACTGCCGTCACGATCTACGTTCTGCTGGGATTTGAATAGCGGCACAAGCCGGGTCTGGGGCGTCGCACGAAAAAAC
>Ga0209376_1001223_pt1 | contig 26439 bp, 27 predicted proteins | sample GraSoiAngelo_134_FD_185891 | JGI IMG/M metagenome (GOLD analysis project Ga0209376, IMG submission 185891) | Grasslands soil microbial communities from the Angelo Coastal Reserve, California, USA - 14_0929_05_30cm (SPAdes) (version 2) | ecosystem: Environmental > Terrestrial > Soil > Grasslands ... | reverse complement strand
GGTGTCCTCGACGTCCCACCCGAGGTGCCGGCGCCGCTCGAGCCTGGCGCTGACCGAGCGCGGCGACTGGCCGATCCAGCGCGGCACGACGTAGAAGACGTGCCAGCCGTGATCGGTGAGGACTCCACCGCCGGCGACGGCCGGATCGACGCGCCAGTTGCCGTTGCTCTCGTCGCCGGTGACCGCCGGACGCGTCCGGAAGGTGTGCCAGACCACGCGCGTGACGGCGCCGATCCTTCCCTCGCGGATCAGCTCCGCCGTGCGGCGCACGATCGGCGCGTGGTGCCAGTTGTGGACCGTGTGCAGCACGCGCCCGGTCTTCTCCGCGAGCCGCGCGAGCGGCATCAGGTCGTCGAGCGAGCCGACCAGCGGCTTCTCACAGAGCACGTGCAGGTCGCGCTCGAGCGCGCTCTGGATCAGGGACGCGTGGCTCGACGGCGGCGTGCAGATGTCGACGAAGTCCAGCGGCGCCTCGGCCAGGAGCTCGTCCGCGGTGGCGCACCAGCGTGCGTCGGGCGCCAGGGCCTTCAGCTGCGCCCGCTGCTCCGGGCGCGAGTCGGTGGCGGCGACGATCTGGACGTCGCGTCGCCGGAGCCAGCCCGGCACGTGGCCGTGGACGGCGACGTTGCCGAGGCCGATGATGGCGCCGCGGAGCATCCTACCCGAGGCCGTGCTCCCGAACGATCACGCCCAGCGCCTCGTCGAGGATCCCCAGCCCGGCGAGGGCGGTGTCCTCTTTGATCGTGAGCGGGGGGTTGATGCGGACCGCGGGCGAATAGCTCATCGAGGCGAGCCCGCGACGCAGACACTCCTGATAGAGCGCCTGCGTGACCGTCTTGGCCAGCGGCTCCTTCGTGGTCCGATCGCGCACGAGCTCCATGCCGAGCATCAACCCCTTGCCTCGCACCTCGCCCACGCACCGGTACTTCTCCTTCATGCCCTCGAGACGCGCGAGCATCACCTTGCCCACGCGCTCGGCGTTCTTGACGAGGTCTTCCTTCACGATGATCTCGAGCGCCGCCAGGCCGGCGGCGGACGCCAGCGGGTTGCCGCCGTAGCTCGACGAGCTGTAGCTCGGGTTGGACCAGGGCTTGGACGCCGTGATGTCGTCGGTCGAGATCACGCCGGCCAGGGGGAACCCGCCTCCCACGCCCTTGCCGACCGTCATGATATCGGGCACGACGCCGTCGTGATCCGAGCCCCACATGGCGCCGGTGCGTCCGAACCCGGTGATCATCTCGTCGCAGAGAAGCAGCGCGCCGTGCTCACGCGCGATGGACTGGAGCGCCCGCAAGAACCCCTCGGGCGGGATGACGTTGCCGGCCGTGCCCTGCATGGGCTCGACGATGATCGCGCCGATATCGCCGCCGGTCTGGTAGCGGATCACGTCCCGCAAGAACTCCGCGCACGCGATGCCGCAGTCCGGATAGCGCAGCTTCAGCGGGCACCGATAACAGTCGGCGTAGGGCGAGAGGTACCGCCCAGGCGTGAACGGCCCGAGATGGTGCTTGAAGTCGCTCCCGAGCAGCGGCATCACGCCCGCGGTCTTGCCGTGGAACCCGCCCCAGAAGCCGACCACCTCGGACTTGCCGGTAGCGGCCTGCGCCAGACGCAACGCGGCCTCCACCGCCTCGGCGCCGCCGGAGAAGAGCTGGATGCGGTTCAGCCCTTCCGGCGTGACGGAGGCCAGCAAGTCGAGGAACTTCGCGCGGGACTCGGTCGTGAAGCTGCCGAACGTGAGCCGCTCGACCTGGCGCTTGAGCGCCTCGACGTAGTGCGGATGGCAGTGGCCGATGCTGCCCACCGCGATGCCGGCGATGAAATCGATGTACTCGTTGCCGTCCTCGTCGATCAGGATGCAGTCGACGCCCCGGGCCATCGCGAGCCCGGCGTAGAGCGAGAAGCCTTGCGAGCCCGGGGACAGATAACGGCGCTCCCGGGCGACGATCTCTTTCGAGCGGGGGCCGACCTCGCGACGCTCGCTCACCGGCGCCCTCCCGCGAATCGCAGCGCCAGGTGGGCGGCGATGTTGGCCGACGCTTCGTCGCGGTAGAGCGCGAAGCTCGGCCAGGCGTTGACGTCGAGCAGCACCAGATCGCCCGATGCCGTCGCGATCGCGTCGCCGCCGTACACTTCGAGCCACAGCGCCGACGCCGCGCGGCGGACGAGCCGGGCGAGGCGTCGCGGATCCATCGGGTAGCCGGCCACGCGCTGGTCCTTGTGATAGAACCAGCGGAACCACGGCGGCTCGCGATGCGGACCGCCGCCGGCGCCGATCCCGTAGAACTTGATCAGATCGCCCTCGACGTGCGGCTGCAGCACGGCGCGCGGGATTCCGCGGTCGGCGAGGCCGCGGAGCGCGTCGGCGACGGCCGCCGCGGTCGGCGCGAACGTGACGTCGCCCTCTTGCGTGTTGTGCACGTCCGCGCGCTTCACCCAGACGGGGAGCGCGCCCGCATCGATCCGCTCGTGGGTCGAGACGAGGCGGCTCTGGATGAACGGCACGTTCGCCTCGGCGAAGGCGGCGATCATCCGCTCGCGGTACGTGTTCTCGACCGCCCGCGGACTGTTGACCTGCGGCACGCCGCTCAGCTCGAGGTTCCGCAGTCGCGCGAGCACGTCGAGGCGCTCGCACATCAGGAAGATGAAGCGCGGCCGGTCGTCGGTTTCGCTCACCTCGTCCGCGGTCTTGAGCGTGACCTGGTACCCCTTGGCCTCGAGGTGCTTACCGGTCAGTCTCAGGATCTCGGTGTCGTCAGACTCGCGGCCCGGCGAGTGAGTCGCTTCTCGAAAAATGCCCCAGCAGCGCGAGTTATCCACGCGCACCCTCCTGACTGCAGTTCATGATACTCGTCCTGCCAACGCCAGCGCCTCGGCAAGCGCGACGTCGTCGGCCCGATCCACGTCGACCACCCGCTCGATGACCTCGGCGTACACCGGCTCGCCGGATCGCACGAGCCACGCCAGGAACTCACGGAGCCGTCCGAGCCCGGGCGCGGGCTGCAGCGTGCGCACGCGCTCGGGCACGAGATACATTCCGGCGGTGACCAGGTCGCCGGTGTCACCGCCGAGGGCCGTCACCCGGCCGCCGGCGCCCACCGTGACGCGCAGCGGGCTCTCGTCGGCGATCAGGGGCGTCACCGCGAGCACGGTCGCGTCGGCCGTGCGCGCCGACGCCGCCTGGACGAAGCCCACGAAGTCCGCCGCGACACACCACGCGTCGACCGTCGAGACGAGCATCGGCCCGCCGGGACGGCGCGCCGTCACCTCGCCGAAGCTCTCGAGCGACGACTGCGTCGTCTTGACGATGAAGTCGATGTCGACGTCAGGAAAGCGCGCGCGGATCCATTCGACGCAGTCACGCTCGCCTTCGTTCAGGATGATCGCCAGCGGCGTGATGCGGGCGGCGCGGAAGTTGCGGATCACCGACTCGATCAACGGCACGCCGGCGATCGGCACCATCGGCTTCGGCATCGCGAACCCGGCGCGCCGCAGACGGCTCCCCTCGCCCGCCGCGATGATGCCCCCCGCCCGCGGGATCACAGGAGAATCGCCTTCAGCTCGCGCAGCGAGTTGATGCGCTGGTCGCCGTCGCAGCACGGGCGCGCCGCCGGCGACGCTGAACCGGCGAGCCAGATGTGGCGCATCCCGACACCGCGCGCGCCGGCCATGTCACGCGGCAGCGAATCGCCGACGAAGGTCGCCGCCGATGCGGGGACCCCGAGCGCCTGCAGCGCGTGCTGGAAGATCCGTGGATCCGGCTTCTCGCACCCGAGCTGAGCGGAATCGACGAGCACGCTGAAGTAGGAACGAACACCGGCATCCTCGCACACCCGCGTCAGGTTTCCGTAAAAGTTGGAGACGATCCCGAGCCGATAGCGGCACGCGAGCTCGTCGAGCAGCGGCATGTTGGCGGCGACGGCCGCGAGCGCGTCGTCGAGAAAGCGGCGCGCCACGCGCGTGGCGACACCCCGATCGACGGTCGTGAGCGCGGCCGCGACGTCGCCGACCAGGCGCGCGACGGTCTCCTGGAATGAGCACGTCGTCCCGAGCACACCGACCAGCGCCTCGTCGGCCGCGTAGAAGAAGGGATCGAACCGCTCGCGGGCCACCACGATTCCCTCGTCGGCGAACAAGCGGAACACGCGTTCCTTCCAAGGGAGCCCGTCGGCGTCGAGCGTTCCCCCGAAGTCGAACAACACGGCAGCCTGATCGTTCGCGGTCAAGAGAGAGCGCCGCTGTCGAGTATGGTGGAGGCGGTGGGAATCGAACCCACGTCCGGAAACCCTCAGCCGCAGGCGTCTACGTCGATAGCCGACCTACGCTCCTGCTTCTCGCTACGCGGCACTCCGATCGGCAGGATCACCGCGCGGCCAGCCTCAAATGTCTCGCCCCTCCCCTGAGGCCAGGTTCGGAGCCAGCCACCAGAATATGACGTCCGTTCCCGGTCCCTGATGGCTCGAGCCGGCGGACGCTGACGGGTGTTAGGCCGCCAGAGCTAGCTGTGTGTTGGCAGCTATACCATTCTCTCTATTTAACGAGGGGAGAGAAACCTCGAGACGCAGCCTGGACCTCGTTGATCCCCGTCGAAACCTGTCGCCCCCTTGAAGCACTCGATTTTTCAGAAGTATAGCACGCATTACCACGCACCGCGTCGACCGGCACGGACCGCCTTGCCCATCTCGCGCTGCTCCTCCCGCTCACGCAGGGCCGCGCGCTTGTCGTGGAGCTTCCGGCCGCGCGCCAGACCGAGCTCGACCTTCGCCCTGCCGTCCTTGAAATAGAGGCGCAAGGGCACCAGCGTGAGCCCGCGCTCGGCGATCTTTCCAGAAAGTCTCGCGAGCTCGCGGCGATGCAGGAGGAGCTTCCGATCCCGCTCCGGGTTGTGGTTGGCGTCGGTGCCGTGGCTGTACGGGCTGATGTGACAGCCGAGGAGCCAGCCCTCCCCGCTTCGCACCGTCGCGTAGCTGTCCTTGAAGTTCACCTGGCCGGCCCTGAGCGACTTGACCTCGGTGCCCCTCAGGACGAGCCCGGCCTCCACGGTCTCGAGGACCTCATATAGATGTCGGGCGCGCCGGTTGACGGCGATGGAGCGGTCGCCGGAAGCCTCCTCGGCTTGACTTGGCATAGCTGAAAGGTATTATGACTGCGCTCTCGGGGCCGAAGTGGCGGAATTGGCAGACGCGCCAGATTCAGGGTCTGGTGCCCGCAAGGGTGTCGGGGTTCGAGTCCCCGCTTCGGCACCATCCACAGCTTGTCCACATTTCCACAGTCATCCACAGGCCGCGAAATCGACGGTGTGATGCGATCGGACGGTTAGGACCCGCAGAAAGCAACGGCCTGTGGCGCATCCGCGAGCACGGGCGCGAAACATCCGCTATTGAACTGGCGCGCGCGCCCGAAAAGGGCAAACCGGCGCATCCGATGCGAGCGAACGAAGGCTTGACTTCCCCATTGCACCGTTGTCACATCCGCGTGCCGGTACAGTAATTGCCTTTGAGCGAGCCGGGCGGCGGACACGGTAGTGCTGCGATGAAGAGATCACCGCGAGGCCCCCGCTCCGCCTCCCGTAAGGGAGGCGCCCGACCCTCCACATCTCCCTCCCCGATCAACAAAGCGACGCGCGAGCAGAGCGCGACCTTCCCAGCTCGCGGTGGCGTGGCCGCACCCCAACCGTCGCGAGACGCTTTCCCCATCGTCGGCATCGGCGCCTCTGCCGGCGGGCTGGAGGCATTCTCCGAGTTGCTGGCGCACCTGTCGGTCGATGCGGCGGCGATGGCCTTCGTGCTGGTCCAGCACCTCGATCCGAAGTACCCGAGCTTCTTGAGCGAGATCCTGTCCCGAACGACCCGGATGCCTGTCGTCGAGGTAAAGAACGGGATGAGCGTCGAGATCGGCCATGTGTACGTCATGCCGCCGAACACACGCATGACCATCGTCGCGGGGGTCCTGAACCTGACACCGCGGTCCGACGATCCGGGCCCACACATGCCGATCGATCACTTTCTGCGCTCGCTCGCCGAAGACTTGAAGAGCCGGGCGATCGGCGTGATTCTCTCGGGCAGCGCGTCAGATGGCGCGCTCGGGCTGAGGGCGATCAAGGCTGAGGGCGGCATCACGTTTGCGGAGGCCCCGCAATCGGCGAAGTTCGACGGCATGCCGCGCAGCGCCATGGCCTCGGGCGCGGTCGATTTCGTCCTCCCGCCAAAAGCCATCGCACAGGAGCTGATTCGGATCGGGGGCCATCCCTACCTCGACGAGACGAGCGCCGCGTCGCCCTCCGAGCCGCTGGCCGGCGGTCCCGACGCCCTCGCTCGGATCTTCCGGATGCTGCGTGAAAAGAGCGGCCTTGATTTCACGCTCTATCGGCAGACGACGATCAGACGCCGCATCGCGCGGCGCATGTTGATTCACGGCGTTGGCACGCTCGAGGCCTACCGACGCTATCTGGAAGAGCACCCCTCTCAGGTGCAAGCGCTGTCCAACGACCTGCTGGTGAACGTGACCAGGTTCTTCAGGGATGCGGACGCGTTCCGGATCCTGCAACGGAGCGTCTTTCCGAGCATCATCAAGCAGCGGCCGGCGGACGCGCCGATCCGCATCTGGGCGCCCGGGTGCGCGACGGGAGAGGAAGCCTACTCGCTGGCCATCGAGCTGCTCGAGTCGCTTGGCGACGAGTCCGTCGCTGTCCCGATCCAGCTGTTCGGTACCGACGTCAGTGAAACCGCCATCGTGAAGGCGCGAGCAGGGGTCTACGCGGAGAACATCGAGCTCGATGTCCCGGCGGCGCGGCTGCGGCGCTTCTTCGTGAAGGTGGATGGCCAGTATCAGGTCCGCAAGGCGGTGCGCGAGCTCTGCGTGTTCGCCAAGCACAACCTGGCCACGGACCCGCCCTTCTCGAAGATGGACCTCATCGTGTGTCGCAACGTGCTCATCTACCTCGAGGCGGAGCTGCAGCGCCGCGTGTCGTCGATCTTCCACTATGCCCTGAAGACCCCCGGCTACCTGATGCTGGGCGTGTCGGAGACCGTCGGACCTCTGTCGGATCTCTTCTCGGTAGTCGACAAGAAATACAAGGTCTACGCCAAGAGGCCAACCTCGCGGCGGTTCGACCTGGACTTGGGCAGTCTCGATCGCAAGGCGGTGAAAACGGGAATAGTCAGGGCTGGAAAGCGTTTGGGCGACGCCGGCGGGAGTCGGTCGGACCTGCTCCAGGAAGTGGACCGGCTGCTTCTCAGCAAGTACGCCCCCGCCGGCGTCCTCATCGATGAGGCCGCGGAGATCCTTCAATTCCGCGGTCACACGAGCCCATACCTCGAGCCCGCCCCCGGTGCAGCAAGCCTCAACCTCCTGAAGATGGCTCGGGAAGGCCTGCTGATGGAGCTGCGCGTGGCGATCGAGAAGGCACGGAAGCAGAACGCGCCGGTCAAGCGCGAGAGACTCAGCATCAAGCAGGATGGTCGGATGGCCCAGGTGACACTTCAAGTAATCCCGATGAGTGGGCCCGCCCGGGAGCGCAATTACCTCGTGCTCTTCGAGCGTGTTCCCCCGTCGCGGGAGCTGAGGGCACCGGGGAGCCCCGCTTCCAGCCCGATCGCCCACCCGAGGCGCCACATCGAGCACCTCCGGCACGAGCTCACGGCGACCAAGGAGTTCTTGCAGTCGATCATCGAAGAGCGCGAAGCGACCAACCAGGAGCTGCAGGCGGCCAACGAGGAGCTCCTGTCGAGCAACGAGGAGCTGCAGAGCACCAATGAGGAGATGGAGACCGCGAAGGAGGAGCTCCAGTCGGTCAACGAAGAGCTCACGACCGTGAACGAGGAGCTGCAGCACCGAAACGCCGAGCTGTCCCAGCTCAACAACGACCTGAACAACTTGTTCGCCGGCGTCACCATTCCGATCGTGATGCTCGGCAGCGATGGGCGCATCCGGCGGTTCACCCCCATGGCCGCGAAGGCCCTCAATCTGATCCCGACCGACCTCGGCCGGCCGATCGGTGATATCAGACCGAACGTCGACGTCTCGGACCTCGAGCAGGTGTGCAAGCAGGTGATCGATGCGGCGACCGTCGTCGAGCGCGAGGTGAGAGATCGCGACGGCCGCTGGCATTCGCTGCGAGTCCGGCCCTACACGACGACGGACAACCAGATCGACGGAGCGGTCATCACGCTGGAAGACATCGACGCGCTCAAATCGAGCGTCGCGCGGGTCACAGCGGCACGAGAGGATGCCGAGACGATCGTGGACAGCGTGCCCGTGCCGCTCGTGCTCCTCGACACCGATCTGCGCGTCAGGTGGGCCAGCCGCTTGTTCTATGAGACGTTCCGGCTCACGCCGGAGGAGACGATCAGCCACTTCGTCTACGAAATGGGAACGGGCCGGTGGAGCCTCCCGGCGTTGCGGGCGGCCCTCACGGACGTGCTCGAGAAGAACGTCGGGTTTCGGGAGTTCCAGGTGGAGGACGACTCCGCCCGCGTCGAAGCCAAGGTGATGCTCTTGAACGCGCGCCCGATGCAGCTGGAACAGCAGCCCGGGCGCCTGATCCTTCTCGCCATCGACGACATCACCGCGAGGAAGAAGGCGACTCAGTAACCGCGGCCCTCCGAGTGAGGGCCGCTCCCGCAGTTTCTCCGAGAGGCGTGAAGAATGGCGTCGAGCTCTCAACCCGTCCTGGACGACCTCTGGGCCCGCCTACTGGAAGCGCTTTCCGGCCAGTTGGCGCCGGCGGTCTTCGATTCGTGGCTGCGGCCTTGCCGGCTCCTTGCCGTCGAGGGCGACCATCTGCGGATTGGCGCCCCGAATCCGTTCGCGCGTGGCTGGCTCATGCAGTATTACCTCCACGCCGTGCAAGGCGCGGCGGAGAAGTGCCTGGGGGGTCACCCGCAGGTGTCGATCGTCGTCGACAATGCCGCGACCACGGGGTGGGACCAGCCTGCGTCCACGACGCCGGCAACCTCACCAGCCGGTACGACCGAACGATTGAATCCACGCTACACCTTCGACACCTTCGTCGTCGGCTCATCGAACCAGTTCGCCCAGGCCGCCTCGCAGGCCGTCGCGGAGCTCCCGTCGCGTGCGTATAACCCTCTGTTCATCTATGGCGGCGTCGGTCTCGGCAAGACGCACCTGCTCCACGCGATCGGCCACCGGACGGTTCACCTGTTTCCCGGCACGTTGGTCGTCCATCTCTCGTCCGAGCATTTCACCAATGAGCTCATCGATGCGATCCGCTACGATCGCACGGCCGCCTTCCGCGCGCGCTACCGGACGATCGACCTCCTGCTGATCGACGACATTCAGTTCATCGCGGGCAAAGAGCGGACCCAGGAGGAATTCTTCCACACCTTCAACGACCTCTACGAGTCGCGAAAACAGATTGTCCTCTCCAGCGACTCTCCGCCGAAGAGTATTCCTGAAATCGAGGAGCGCTTGCGGTCGCGCTTCGAGTGGGGCCTCATCGCCGACGTTCAGCAACCGGACTTCGAGACCAGGGTCGCCATCCTCAAGAAGAAGGCGGGCTTCGAGCGCGCCCTACTGACCGACGATGTCGCCTACCTGATTGCGGGTCGAGTCAAATCAAACATTCGCCAGCTCGAGGGCTCGTTGACCCGGTTGATCGCGGTCGGTGCGATGACGGGTCGCGAGATGACCGTGGACCTCGCTCAGGAGGTCCTCTCGGACCTCTGGGGCGACGAAAAGACGATCATCTCGATCGAGCTGATCCAGCGGAAGGTTTCAGAATGCTTCGGGGTCAAGCTCTCCGAGCTGAAGGCCAAGGATCGGACGAAAGCCGTGGCCTTTCCTCGTCAGATCGCCATGTATCTTGCGCGGCAGCTCACTCACACCTCTCTTGCCGAGATCGGAGGCACCTTCGGCGGTAAGGATCACACAACGGTCCTGCACGCGGTCGGCAAGATCCAAGCCCTTCTGCGCGAAGATCCGGCGCTGCGGAAGACCATCGACGGGCTCATCCAGAAGCTCACCCTGTGATCCACTGGTCCGCCGATCCGCCCTCGTGCGCGGCGGCGAACCTCAGGTCTTCCGCACGTAAACCGCACCCGGCTGGTTCGCGCCGCAGCGCGTGCAGTAGATCCGTCCATCGGGCTCGAGCCGGTGGATCACGCCGAGACACGGAAAGCGGTCCTTGTCGCGGACGCAGAGCTCGACGACGTCGGGGACCTGGGTAAGAAGCGTCATTCCACGATCCTCCCGCGAAGACCGGTTGATGGTTGAGGCGCTCGGGCAGGTCTCCTGGCTTACGGATCGTCCTACTCCCCGCGCCTTCCCGGCCTCACGGCCAGTGGCCCCGTACGGGTTTCGTCCCCGATTACAGTGACGCGGTCGCGGCGGCTTCGCACCGCCTTCCCTGGGCCCTCATCGGGCACCCCAGCGCTGACGAGGCGACGATACGCAGGTTCTGGCCGGAAGACAACTCCGATCCCGCGCTTCAGAGGATGACGCTGCGTCCGAGGCGCGCAGCCTGCGCGGCCGCCTCGACCACGTCGAGCGCGCGCACACCCACCGCGGCGGGGGCGAGATTCGGCGCCTTGCCGGCACACGCGTCGAGAAACGCGGAGAGCTCGAGCCTCAGCGGTTCCTCGCCGTTCACCGGCAGCTCTTCCTTCCCCGTCTCCACCGCCTCCCAGGCGTCGCCGTGCCGGCGATGCTCTCCGAGATGCACGCTGACCGCATCGCCGTTGAAGTCTGCGACCAGCGCCCCATGCTCGCCGACGATCACGCACTCGCGCCAGCTGCCCGGGACGAAGTAGTTCGCCTCCACCGACACGGGGATGTCGCCGTAGTGCACCACTGTCCACGAGAGATCATCGAGGCCGCGGCCGAGATAGTCGCGCTGGATCGCGTCGACCCGCGTCGCATCGCGATCGAAGAGATAGGCGAAGAGGTCGAAGTAGTGGATCGCGTCGGCCTGCGTGACGCCCCCGTCGGCGCGCGGCCGCTTGAAGCCCGCGAAGCGCCCCGTGGCGTAACGGACGCGGCCGATGCGCCCGGCGCCGAGCGCCTCTCGTAGCGTGGAGGTCACCGGATGGAAGCGGAAGATGTGCCCGACCTGCACCAGGCGTCCGGCGACGCGTCCGGCGGCCTCTAGCTCGCGCCCCTCGGCCGCCGTGGCGGCCAGCGGCTTTTCGACGAAGCAGTGGCGGCCAGCCGCCAGGCACGCGCCGACGATCGCCCGATGGCTGTCCGCCGGCGTGACGATGTCTACCGCGTCGACGTCGGGGAGCGCCTCACGATAGTCGGCGGCCGCGCGGCTCGGGTCCAGGCCCTGGCGGCGCGCCCACGCCAGACGCTCGGGGGACGCGTCGGCGACCCAGACCGTCGCACCGAGCTCGCGCCACACCCGCAGGTGCTTCTCGCCCCAGCGGCCGAGGCCGACCAGGAGGACGTTCACGGCGTCTCAGTCGTGGAGGAGGTCGCCGCCCACGTCCTCGACGACTTCGTAGCGGAGCAGGCGACGTTGCATCCAGCGGATGGCCAGCAGGTCCGCGCACGACACGGCGGCGCGGCTCAGCAGACCGTACTTGGATCGTCCGAAGCGGCGCGGGCGATGGTTCACCGGCACCTCGATCACCCGGTAGCCGCGCATCTTCAGCATCGTCGGGATGAAGCGATGCAGGCCGCGATAGAGCACGAGCCCACGCAGACACTCGCGGCGAAACGCTCGGAACGTGCAGCCGCTGTCCTGGATGGTCTCGGCGGACAGCCAGTTGCGGATCCGGTTGGCGATTCGCGACGACACGCGCCGCACGAAGCCGTCGCCCTCGGCCCGGTTCACGCGCCAGCCGGTCGCGGCGTCCCAGTGATCGAGGTGCGAGAGCAGCGTCGGGATATCCCGCGGATCGTTCTGGAGGTCGGCGTCCATCACGACGATGCGGCGGCCGCGCGCCGCCTTGAGCCCGGCATCGGTCGCCGCCGTCTCGCCGCCGTTCGTCTTGAGCCGCACCAGACGCACGCGCTTATCGCTCTCGTGGAACGCGCGGACGACCTCGGCGCTACGGTCGCGGCTGCCGTCGTCCACGAACACCACTTCGAACGTCACGCCGAGCTGATCGAGCACCGGCCACAGCTCGGCCCAGAGCGGGGGGAGACTTTCTTCCTCGTCGTAGACGGGGATGACGACCGAGAGGTCAGTCACCCGGCTGCTCTGCTCTGGGGCGGCGCCGGGGGGTGCCCTGCCACTCGTCCACGAGCGTCTGGGGGAGGTTGAGCCGGTCCAGCACCCGCGCGACCGTGTGGTTCACGATGTCGTCGAGGCCTTTCGGACGGTTGTAGAAGGCGGGCATCGGCGGCAGGATCACCGCGCCCATCTCGGCGAGCGCCAGCATGCACTTGAGGTGGCCGACGTGCAGCGGCGTCTCGCGCACGAGCATGATGAGCGGTCGGCCTTCCTTCAGCGTGACGTCGGCCGCGCGCGCGATCAGCGAATCGGTGTGACACGACGCGATGGCGCCGGCGGTCTTGATCGAGCACGGCGCGATCACCATGCCAGCGGTGCGAAAGGAGCCGGAGGCGATCGACGCTCCGATGTCGCGGATGTCGTAGTGGTGCGCCGCGAGGCTCTCGACGTCGGCCACCGTGTAGGCCGTCTCCTCGACGATCGTCCGCTTGCCCGGCGCGGAGATGACGAGGTGGGTCTGCACCTCGGGGTGCCCGCGAAGGATCTCGAGCAGGCGGATGCCGTAGATCGGGCCAGTCGCGCCGGTGATCCCAACGACGAGCCGCTTCAGAGCCGGAACCTCTTCCGGAACACTTCCTCGCGGGTCTTCTGGTAGAGCACTTCCCACTCACGACTGCCCTCGGGCATCGGGCGCGAGTAGGAACCGAGGATCTTGCGCACCTCGCCGTCGATGGAGTCCGCAAGCTTCGCCTCCTCGGTCAGCGCGCGCATGATTTCGGTCCGGAGGTCGTCGGGCGCCCTGACGGTCACGCCCGCGGTGGTGCCGAGCTCCTTCATGATCAGGTCGGCGAGATAGAAGATGCGCTCGCGGCTGAGCCGCATCAGAGGATGAAGCCGCGATCGCGCGCGAGCTTCTCCTTGACCTTGCCGAGGAGGTGCCGGTAGTCGGCGGCGGAGTCCTTGATCTGCTTGGCGTGATCCATGAGGAGCTTGCGGGCGTCGGCGTCGAGCTGCTCCTCGGCGGCCAGGTTGTCGAGCACGACACTGCGGACCGCGGCGCGCGCGGCCTTCTCGTCTTTGATGTCGGCGATCTTCCGCAACGTCAGGCGCTTCACCACCGCGTCCGCCATGCGATCGGCAACTGCTGCGTGGCGTGACATACTCGCTTAGGCTACACGCGCGCGACTCAGAGTGTCAAGGAACGGGACCCGCGCACGAGGGCAGGACGAACGTCACGCGCGTGCCCAGCATCGGCACGCTGTCGACGCGCACCGCGCCCCCGTGCGCCTCGACGAGCGCCTTCACCACCGCGAGCCCGATGCCGGTGCCCGGCGCCACGCCCGCGACGTCCGGCGCGCGATAGTAGGGCTCGAAGACGCGCCCGAGCGCCTCGGCGGCGATGCCCCTCCCGGAATCGGCGACCTCGATCGCGACGACGCCGGCGAGCGCCTGCGCCTTCACCCGTACGGTGCTGCCGGTCGGCGAGTACTTGATCGCGTTCGAGATCAGGTTCGTCAGCACGCGCTCGACCGCGGCGGGGTCGGCGTCGACGGGCGGCAGCGCGGGGTCGCACTCGATCTCGATCGGGTGCGTCGCGGTGCCCAGCCGGAACAGATCGGCGGTCGCTTCGATGGCCGGCGCCAGCGCGAGCGGCACGCGGCAGAGCGCCGGCGCCAGGCCGCGCTCGATCCTCGAGAGATCGAGCAGGTCGCTGACGATGCGCCCGAGCCGCTTGGCCTCGGTGCGCATGACGCCGGCCAGCCGCGTGACCTCCTCGGGCGGCAAGCGCCGCACGGCGAGCAGCTCGCTGAATCCCTGCAGCGAGGTCAGCGGCGTTCGCAGCTCGTGCGACGCGATCGCGACGAACGCCGTCTTCGCACGATCGAGCTCCTCCAGCTCACGCCGGGCGGCCGCGACCTTCTCGCTGAGCTCGGCGGCGAACTGCCGCTGCCGCGACGCCAGCCGCGCATTCTCCAGCGCCAGCCCCACGTGGGCGCCGAGCGCCTCCAGCGCCGCGCGCTCCTGGGGAAAGATCTCTCCGCGTCGCTCGACGGCGAGCAGGCCGACGGCGCGTCCGCCCGCGACCAGCGGCGTCACGAACGCCTGGCGCGCGCGGACTCCGCCGCCTACATCGCGGACGAACGCCGGCGCGCCGCGCGCGAGAACCCGCGCGCCGAGCGAGCCGGGCGCCACGCGTCGGGCACCCGCGACCACGAGCTGCGCGCCGTCGCGGGCCGCGAGCGCCAGTTCGTCCACGCCCAGGCGCGGTGCGAGCGTGGCGCGTAGCCGGGTCAGCGCCACGTCGAGCGTGACGTCGTCCGCCAGCGCTCGCTGCACGTCCACCAGAGTCTCGTGGCGCTTCCGGTGCCGGTCGGCGTGCGTTCGAAGCGTCCCGCTGAGCGCCCCGGCGAGCCCGAGAACGCCGAGGGTCACGAGGCCCTCCGCCGCGTCCGTGGTGAGGCCCGATCGCTCGATCTCCGGCAGCAGGAACGGCGCGTTCAGCAACGCCGCGCTCGCCGCGGTGAGCACGCCGCCCGGCAAGCCGAAGCGCAATCCCCCCGTCACCACCGGCAGAAGATACGCATGCCGGAGAAGCGAGGGTGGCCCGGCGTCCCCGAGGGCGATCAGCGTGGTGATGACGGCCAGCGCCAACGCGACGCCGATCATGCCGGGCCGAGGGCGCGATACGCCGTGAAGAAGATCAGCGCGCTCAGGAGCCCGGGCACGAGGCTCTCCGACCACCAGAGGAGCCAGCAGTTGATCGCGCCGAGCAGCGCCAGGTAGAAGACCGCGCCGACGACGAGCTCGACCCGCATCGGCAGCAACGGATCGACCAGGTACCGGAGCACGTAGGCCGCGGTCGCGAGCGTCACGGCGGCCGCAAACGACCAGCGTCGCTGGGCGCGGGTGAAGAGCGCTCCGCGGAAGAAGCACTCGGCGGCAAGCACGTTGGCGCCGACGTCGTACGCCAGCGCGGCCAACGCCGCACGCATCGCCGGCACCCGTACGTGAAGGCCGAGCGTGCCCGAGGCCGACACGAGCAGGTGCCCGCCGAGGAACGTCCCGATGAGCAGCCCTGCGGCGACGCCCTTCAGCCCCACGGGGCCGCGGAGGCCGAGCGCCGCGAGCCGGCCCCGGCGGGCGAGCACACAAATCCAGAGGGGCGGCGCCAGGTACGCGAGCGGTCCGAAGGCGCCGAGCCCCGAGGCCACCGCGGCCAGGCCGATGAGTCCAGCCGCCAGCGCCGCGGTCCCCGAAGGCTGGCGAGCCCACGCCAGCGCGGTAGCGAGCAGCGCGCCGTGGCCGGCCGTTAGAACGGCGATCGCGACCGTCGGCGGAGGCAGCACGGCCAGCCGCGCCAGCGCCAGACTCGCCACGGCGCCGACCGCCAGCACGGCGAGCAGCGCCGCCGGCGTGTCAGCGAAGAGTCGGCCCGTTCGCGCCGCGCTGGGATGCTCGAGGGCCCACATCGTGCCTCACCGTCGCGAAGGATTGGAGCAGGCCGATGAAGGCGGTCACCGCGTCCTCGTCGAAGACGCGTCCCGCTCCGGCCGTGAGGATCTCGACCGCGGTCGAGTGCGACAGCGCCGCGCGATACGGCCGATTGGACGTCAGCGCGTCGTACACGTCGGCCACCGTGATGATGCGCGCGCCGATCGGAATCTCGTCGCCCACGAGCCCGTCGGGGTACCCGGTCCCGTCGCACCGTTCGTGGTGATGGCGGATCATCAAGGCCCCCGCGGCGAAGAAATCGAACGGCGCGACGATCTGGGCGCCGATCAGCGGATGGTTCCGCATCACCGCCCACTCGTCGGGATCGAGCTCACCGGGCTTGCGAAGCACCGTTTCGGGAATGCCGATCTTCCCGATGTCGTGCAGGAGCCCGGCCTGGCCGATCATGTCGACGTCGGACGGCGGCAGTCCCAGCGCCGCCGCGACGCTGCGGCTCCACGCCCCGACTCGCTCGGAATGCCCGCGCGTGTATGGATCCTTCGCCTCGAGCGCATTGGCCAGGCCAAGCAGCGATTGATAGATCGCGCGCTGCACTTGTTGGTAGAGGCGCCGCACGTCTTCGGCGTAGCGGAGCGTCTGCTGATAGGCCGCGCTGAGCCTCCGGTAGGCGACCGTGAGATCGTCGGCGGAGGACGCGTCTACGCGCGAGGCCATACGATGGCCTGCGGCACGACGCTCTCGACGAGCGAGAGCAGCCGCACCGGAGAGAACGGCTTGGTCATGTAGTGGTTCGCGCCGGCGGTGAGCCCGCGCGCGACGTCGGCCTCCTGCGTGGCCGCCGTCAACATGACGATCTTGGTCTCGGCGAACTGCGGGTCGGTCCGCAGTTGCGCGCACACCTCGAGCCCGCTGATGTCGGGCAGCTGGACGTCGAGGAAGATCAGCCCGGGGCGGAACGCGGCCGCCTGCGCCAGCGCGGTCTGGCCGTCGAGCGCGACGACCACGTGGATTCTCTCGTCTTCGAGCGTCAGGCGAACCAGCTCTGCCACGTGCGGCTCGTCGTCGGCGATCAGGATCGTCAGCATGGCCGCTCTTCGGGCAAGTCGGATGCCACGAACGCACCTGTGGCGTGGCGCGGACTTAGGATGCGAGACCCCGTCGCGCCGCTCAGCGGGGTGGGCGGTGTGCCGCTTCCGCTGGGCGGCCTCCTTCCGACGCGACGGAGGCTACTTCACCTCGACGGAGCCCTTCATGTTCGGATGAAGCCCGCAGCTGTAGTCGTAGACTCCCGGCGCCGCGAACGCCCGGGTGTGGCTCTGCCCCTTCAGGAGCACGGCGGATCGCTCCTGGCTCTGGGTGATCGTGACCTGGTGCGGCGAGTCGTCGCCGTTGGTCCACGTCACGTACTGTCCCGCCGCGACCGTCACCTTTCCGGGCCCGAACGCAAATCCCGAGATGCCGACGTCGTTCGGGCTCGTCTTCATCGCGACGGGGCCGCCGGGCGCCTTGCCCGCGAGCCGGGCTGCCGAGATGACGAAGTCCTGCTTCGCGTGAGGCTTGTGGCACTGGAAGCAGGCCTTGTAGTTCGCCTTGTCGTTGAACTTCTGATCCGCCCCGAACGCGGAGTATTCCCACTCGCCGTTCCGGATCTCGTCCGGGTACTCCGTCCCCCAGCCCGTGCGCTTCTCCATGACCGTGATGCCGACCACGTCGCCCTTGATGAACCGCCCGTTCACGTCCTTGACGGGATTGCCGGCGTCGTCGACCTGGGCCTTGTACTGCACGAGCGTGAGCACCGTCCCGCTCGGGATCGGCTTGCCCTCGCGGGCCGCCTTGACACCTTCCGCGGTGCCGTAGAGCTCGCGGTATTGCTTGTTGTCGTAGCGGTCGACCGTGGCGTAGAGCACGTGGTCCTTGTAGTTCGCCGGGAACGCGATCTTCTCGGGTCCGGCGCTGCCGGGCACCGCGGCGAAGACGACGGCCAGCACGACCAGGACGCTGGGAACGTGGTTCTTCATGGGCCCTCCTGTCGGGGATCGCCGCGGCGAATGGCTGCCTACCCCCGCCGCCCGGCGGTCTGGAGCCGGGTCAGCGCGCGGGCGAGCGCGGCCATCGCCCTCGTGTAGTCCACATCGCTCTCGCTCCGACCCGCCAGCCGGCGCTCGGCCCGGTCGCGGGCACCCTCGGCGCGAGCGCGGTCGATCTCCTCGGGCCGCTCGGCGCTGTCGGCGAGCACGATGACCTTGTCGTTGCGCACTTCGGCGAAGCCGCCGGCCACCGCCAGGTAATGCTCGTCGCGGCCGACGCGATACATGAGCTCGCCGACTCCGAGTGTCGTCAGGAATGCCGCGTGGCCGGGCAGGACGCCGAAGTATCCCTGGCGGCCGGGGACGACGATCTCCTCAGCCGTCTCGGCGACGACCAGCCGGGTCGGCGTCGCGACTTCGAGCGTGAGGCGATCGGCCACGCTAGCGGGCCTCGGCGAGCTTCTTGGCCTTCTCCATCGCCTCGCCGATGTCGCCCACCATGTAGAAGGCCTGCTCCGGGAGCTCGTCGTGCTTGCCCTCGACGATCTCCTTGAAGCTCTTCACGGTGTCGGCGACCTTCACGTACCGGCCCGGCGAGCCCGTGAACTGCTCGGCGACGAAGAACGGCTGCGAGAGGAAGCGCTGGATCTTCCGCGCGCGGGCGACGATCAGCTTGTCCTCGTCCGAGAGCTCTTCCATGCCGAGGATCGCGATGATGTCTTGGAGATCCTTGTACCGCTGGAGGATCAACTGCACGGCCCGCGCCGTCGCGTAGTGCTCGGCGCCGAGGATGTTCGGGTCGAGGATTCGGGACGTCGACGAGAGCGGATCGACCGCTGGGTAGATGCCCAGCTCGGTGAGCGCCCGGCTCAGCACCGTCGTCGCGTCGAGATGCGCGAACGCGGTGGCCGGCGCGGGGTCGGTGATGTCGTCGGCCGGCACGTAGATCGCCTGGACCGAGGTGATCGAGCCCTTCTTCGTGGAGGTGATGCGCTCCTGGAGCGCGCCCATTTCGGTGCTGAGCGTCGGCTGGTAGCCGACCGCCGACGGCATGCGGCCGAGGAGCGCCGAGACCTCGGAGCCGGCCTGCGTGAACCGGAAGATGTTGTCGATGAACAGCAGCACGTCCTGTCCCTCTTCGTCCCTGAAGTATTCGGCCGCGGTCAGGCCGGTCAGGGCGACGCGCAGCCGGGATCCCGGCGGCTCCGTCATCTGGCCGAAGATGAGCGCCGTCTTCTCGATGACGCCCGACTCCTTCATCTCGTGGTACAGGTCGTTGCCCTCGCGCGTCCGCTCGCCGACGCCGGCGAACACAGAAATGCCTCCGTGCTGCTTCGCGATGTTGTTGATCAGCTCCTGGATGAGCACGGTCTTGCCGACGCCCGCGCCGCCGAACAGGCCGGTCTTGCCGCCCTTCGTGTACGGCTCGAGCAGGTCGACGACCTTGATGCCGGTCTCGAACATCTCGACCTGCGTCGACTGATCCTCGAACGACGGCGCGGGCCGATGGATCGGGTACGTCTTCGTCGTGCGGATCGCCGGGCCCTTGTCCACCGCCTCGCCGACGATGTTCATGATGCGGCCAAGGGTCTCCTTCCCCACCGGGATCGAGATCGGCTGCCCGGTATCCTCGACGGACATGCCGCGCGTCAGGCCGTCGGTCGCGGCCATCGCGATCGTTCGCACCTGGCTCTCGCCGAGGTGCTGCGCGACCTCCAGCGTCAGCTTCTGCGAGTAGGAGAAGATGTCCTTGTTCTCGACGCCCAGGACGATGAGCGCGTTGTAGATCGACGGCAGCCTGCCCGGCTCGAACTCCACGTCGACGACCGGTCCGATGACCTGAACGATCTTCCCGGTGCTCATGCCTCCGCTCCTTCGTTGATAGGCTCGCCTCGGCCGCGGACGGCCTCGGCTCTCACTGCCACGTTGATAGGCTCGCCTCGGCCGCGCACGGCCTCAGCTCTCACGGCCTTGCGTGAGGGCCTCGGCGCCGCCGACGATGTCGAGCAGCTCCTTGGTGATCTTCTCTTGACGCGCCTTGTTGTACTGGATGGTCAGCACGTCGATCATCTCCTTGGCGTTCGTCGTCGCGGCTTCCATCGCCGTCATCCGCGCGCCGTACTCACCGGCCAGCGACTCCATCAGCGCGCGGAACACCTGCGTCCGCACGTGACGCGGCAGCAGGTCGTCGAGGATCGACTTCGCGTTCGGCTCGTAGATGTACGCGATCGATCCCGCCTCGGCGGCTCCGGCGGTCTCCGTCCGCGGCACCGGGAGCAGCTGCACGCGCACCGGCCGCTGCACGACCACGGATCTGAACTCGTTGTAGACGAGATGGACCTCGTCCACTTCGCCGTCGAGGTATTGCTGCATGACGTAGTCCGCGAGCTCGGTCGCGTGGCTGAAGGCCAGCCGGTCCCAGAAGCCGATCATGTCGCGCTTGATCGTCCACGGCCGGCGGCGATAGAAATCGCGCGCCTTGCGCCCCACCACCACCACCGTGACGTCGGCGGTGCTCGACTGGCGCACGAGCTCGAGCGCGCGACGGATCACGTTGGAGTTGAACGCGCCGGCCAGCCCCTTGTCGGCGGTGATGATGACGATCTGGCGCTTCGGTCCCTCGCGCGGCTCCAGCAGCGGATGCGCCGCGTCGTCGCTGCCGTCGCTCCCGGTGACCAGATTTCCGAGGAGCTCGGCCATCTTGCCGGCGTAGGGGCGCGCCGCGAGCACGCGCTCCTGCGCCCGTCGCAGCTTTGCCGCGGCGACGAGCTTCATCGCGCGGGTGATCTTCTGCGTGGATTGGACGGAGCGGATCCGCCGCTGGATGTCGCGAAGCGTTGCCATGCGCCCGGACCTACGCGGCCTTGATGCCCTTCGCCGCGGTGAACTCCGTCTTGGCTTCGGTCACCGCCGCCGCCAGCGCATCGCGCGCCGCGTCCGGGAGCTCCTTGCGGTCGCGGATCTCGGTGAGGATCTGCGGCGAGCGGCGCTCGAGCCAGGCGTAGAAGAAGGTCTCGAACTCGCGGACCGCGTCGACCGGCAGATCGTCGAGGAGTCCCTGCGTACCCGCGAAGATGATGACGACCTGCTTCTCGACCGACAGCGGCTGGTACTGCCCCTGCTTGAGGAGCTCGACCATGCGCTGACCCCGCGCGAGCTGCATCTGCGTGGCGCGGTCCAGGTCGGAGCCGAACTGCGCGAACGCGGCCAGCTCGCGGTACTGGGCGAGGTCGAGCCGCAGCTTGCCCGCGACCTGCCGCATCGCCCGCACCTGAGCAGAGCCGCCCACCCGCGAGACCGAGAGGCCGACATTGACGGCTGGGCGAATACCGCCGTAGAAGAGGTCGGACTCCAGGTAGATCTGGCCGTCCGTGATCGAGATCACGTTGGTCGGGATGTACGCCGACACGTCGCCGAGCTGGGTCTCGATGATCGGCAGCGCGGTGAGCGAGCCGCCGCCGAGCTCGTCGTTCAGCTTGGCCGCGCGTTCCAGCAGGCGCGAATGGAGGTAGAACACGTCGCCCGGATACGCCTCGCGTCCGGGCGGACGACGCAGCAGCAGCGAGAGCTGCCGGTACGCGGTCGCGTGCTTCGAGAGATCGTCGTAGATGCAGAGGGCGTGGCGCTTGGAATCGCGGAAGTACTCCCCCATCGTGACGCCGGCGTACGGCGCGATGTACTGGAGCGGCGCCGGCTCGGACGCCGAGGCCACGACGACCGTCGAGTACTTCATCGCGCCCGCGTCCTCCAGGATCTTCACCACCTGCGCGATGGTCGAGCGCTTCTGGCCGATTGCGACGTAGAAGCAGAAGACGTCCTGCCCCTTCTGGTTGATGATCGTGTCGATGCCGATCGCGGTCTTGCCCGTCCCGCGGTCGCCGATGATCAGCTCGCGCTGGCCGCGGCCGATCGGGATCATCGCGTCGATGGCCTTCAGCCCGGTCTGCAGCGGCTCCTTCACGGAGCGGCGGTCGACGACGCCCGGCGCGAATCGCTCGATGGGTCGGAACTCCTTCGTCGCGATCGGGCCCTTGCCGTCGACCGGCTCGCCGAGCGCATTCACGACGCGACCGACCAGCGCTTCGCCGACCGGCACCTGTGCGATGCGCTTCGTGCGCTTGACCACGTCCCCTTCCTTGATGAGCCTGTCGTCGCCGAGCAGCACCGCGCCCACCTGGTCCTGCTCGAGGTTGAGCACCATGCCCACGACGTCCCCGGGGAACGCGAGCAGCTCGCCGGCCATCGCCTTGTCCAGCCCATGGATGCGCGCGATGCCGTCGCCGACTTCGATGACGCGCCCGACCTCCTGGAGGTCGACCTCCGCCTCGTAGCCCGCCAGCTGCCGCTTGATGATCTCGCTGATCTCTCCGGCCTTGAGCATGGTGTTCTCCTGCGGTCCCTAACCGTGTACGAGGCGCTGCCGCAGCCGCGCGAGCTGACCGTCCAGGCTCGCGTCGACGAGCAGGCTGCCGATCTCGGCCACGAAGCCGCCGAGCAGTTCCTTGTCGGTGACCTCTTCGAGCTCCACGCGCTTGCCGCCGAGGGCGCGGCCGAGCCGGGTCGCCAACGCCGAGCGCTCGTTCTCGCTGAGCGGCGTCGCCGTGCGGACGCGCGCGCGGACTCGGCCCTCGGCCTCGTCCTGCAGCTCACGGTACGCGGCGACGATCGCGCTCAGGTGGTCGACGCGGCCCTGCGCCGCGACCAGCGCGAGGAAGTCGCGCGCGAGCGTCGAGACGCCTAGACGCGTCGCGATCTCGGCAGCGGCGCTGCGCTTCACCGACGACGCGACCCATGGGCGGGCGAAGAACGCGTGGAGCGTCGCGTCACGCGCGAACAACTCGACGATGCTGTCGAGCTCGCGCCCGATGGCGTCCGCCTGATTGCGCTCCCGCGCGAGCTCGAAGAGCGCCTTCGCGTAGGAGCGGCCGACGCCCGCCGACGCCTTCACCTAGTTGCCGACCTTCGAGATGGCCTCGGCCACGATGCGCCGATGGTCTTCGTCGCGGAGGCTGCGGCGCACGAGCTTCTCGGCGACCGCGGTGGCGATGTCGGCCACTTCGCGCCGCAGCTCCTCACGGGCGCGGCGCACATCGGCGTCCATCTGGGCCTTGGCGCTCTCGACGAGCCGCTGCGATTCGGCGCGCGCGGCCTCGACCAGGCGCCGCTGCTCCTCCGCCGCTTCCTTGAGCGCCTGCGCGCGGATCGCGGCGGCCTCGGCGTGGCCGGCGCGGAGCCGCGCCTCGTTCTCTTCCTGCTGACGCGTCGCCTGGGCGCGCGCGGCGTGCGCCTCGTCGAGCGACTTCTGGATCGCCTGCGTGCGCTCCGCCATCTTGGCGAGGAAAGGCCGGTAGAGCAGCCGCTGGAGAATGAAGAGCAGGATCACGAAGTTGATGCCCTGCACGATCAACGACTTGTCGAGGCTGATGAGGCCGCCGCCCTCGTGCCCGCCCTCCGAGGCCGCCCACACCAGAGCCGGCGCGAACAGCATGACCGAGACGACGACGCGCGCGACGGTGGCGATCAAGTCTCGTTCACGCTGACACATTTCGGAGGTCTCCTCGGTCCCGAGAATGCCCGACGAAGGTTTGTGAAAACTATCACGCGATCACGCCAGGTGTCAATCGAAGGAGCCCTCAGCGGTCGCCGGGCCGCGCGATAACCCCGCCCCCGACGACGACGTCTCCGCTGTAGAAGACCACCGACTGGCCAGGGCTGGCCGCTCGCTGCGGGGCGTCGAACAGGACCTCGACCGTTCCGTCGCCCAGCGCGTGGATGGTGGCCGCGGCGGGCTGGTGGTTGTGGCGAATCTTCGCCTCGATGCGCAGTGGTGACTGCGGTGGCTCACACGCGATGAAGTTCGCGGCGCGAGCGAAGAGCCGGTCGTGCTCGAGGTCGGCCGCCTCGCCTACGCTGACCGCGTTGCGATCGGGATCGAGCGCGATCACGTAGAGCGGCCGCCCGGCGGCTAGCCCGAGGCCGCGGCGCTGACCGACCGTGTAGGCGGCGATCCCGTCGTGCGTCCCGAGCACGCGCCCGCCTCGATCCACGATCGGGCCCGGACGGAACATGCCTGGCGCGCGCCGACGCAAAAAGCCGCGATAGTCGTCGTCAGGGATGAAACAGATCTCCTGGCTCTCCGGCTTGTCGGCCGTGACCAGACCGAGGCCGCGAGCGCGGTCCCTCACCTCGTTCTTTGTGAGCTCACCCACCGGGAAGCGGGCCGCGGCGAGCTGCTCCTGAGTGAGCGGCCAGAGAAAATCGGTCTGATCCTTGCGCCGGTCTTTCGGCCGCAAGAGCAGATGGCGGCCCGTCGCGGGATCGCGCGCGACGCGCGCGTAGTGGCCGGTCGCGACGGCCGTGGCCTCCCACGCCCGCGCGCGGCCGAGGAGCGACCCGAACTTGAGCGAGCTGTTGCACGCGACGCACGGCACCGGCGTTCGGCCCTGCGCGTAGTCGGCGGCGAACGGCGAGATCACCTCTCGATCGAACTCGTCCTCCATGTTCAGGAGGTAATGCGGAATGCCCAGCGCGCGCGCCACGGCTCGCGCGTCGTCGGTGGCCTCGGTGCCGCAGCAGCTGCCGAAGCGCTTCGTCGCATCCGTCGCGGCCTGCCACGGCCAGACACGCATGGTGATGCCGACCACGTCGTAGCCCTGCTCGACCAGCAGCGCCGCGGCGACGGACGAGTCGACCCCGCCGCTCATGCCCACCACGATGCGCTCCGCCGCCTCGTTGATCATTCTGCCTCTCGCCGATTTCGTCTTCGCGCCGCGATCGCCTCGAGCGACGCGGGCGCTACATCAGTGTCGCGCGCCGAAAATTTCCGAGAGCCGCTCGAGCTCGTCCGGCGTCGCGTACGTCACCATGATCTTACCGCGCCGCTCGTTGCCGATGATCCGCACGCGCGTCATCAGGCCGCGTTGCAACGCCTCCTCGAGCGACTCGAGCTCCACGGATCGGCGGCGGCCACGACGCAGCGTGAGGCCCTTGGTGACCGCGACCGTCTCGGTCGCGCGGATGGAGTCCTCGGTCGTGCGTACGGACCAGTCGTTGGCGAGAATCTGGTCGCGCAGGCGGAACTGCTCGGCGGTGCTCGTGACCGCGAGCAACGCGCGAGCGTGGCCCATCGTCAGCCGCCCGTTGCGCAAGTCCGCCTGGATCTCCTCGGGCAGCTTCAGCATGCGCAGGCTGTTCGCGATCGAGGTCCGATCCTTGCCGATCCGCTGCGCTAGCTCCTCCTGGGTCCAACCGAACTCGGCCAGGAGCTTCTGATAGGCCTGCGCGGTCTCGATCGGATTCAGATCCTCGCGCAGCAGATTTTCGACGAGCGCGATCTCGATGCTCTGCGCGTCGGTCGCGTCGCGGACGATCGCGGGGATTCGCTCGAGACCGGCCTGCCGAGCAGCGCGCCAGCGACGCTCTCCCGCGATCAACTGATAGCCGTCGCCGTAGCGCCGCACGATAATCGGCTGGATCACGCCCGAGGCCCTGATAGAGGCGGCCAGTTCGTCTAACGCCGTAAAATCAAAGACTTTTCTAGGCTGATTCGGGTTGACTTCGATCTTATCGATCGGGACGTCGATCAGGGACTCTTCCCCTTCCGATTCCGTCGGTGTCGAGGAGAGAAGAGCTCCAAGCCCACGGCCGAGTCCGCGCTTATTCATGGTTCAACACCTCCCGAGTCAGTTCAAGATAGGCGATGGAGCCGCTGGATTTGAGATCGTGAAGCATGACCGGCTTGCCGTAGCTCGGCGCTTCAGTGAGTCGGACGTTGCGCGGAATGACGGTTTCGAACACCTGCCCCGGAAAATACTGGTTGACCTCGGTACGGATCTGGAGAGCGACGCTCGTGCGACCATCGAACATGGTCAACACGATCCCCTCAACTTGTAGATTGGGATTCAGCCGCTCACGAACGAGCTTCACCGTCTTTAGCAAGTGCGTGAGCCCCTCGAGCGCGTAGAACTCGCACTGAAGCGGAACCAGAACACGATCGGCTGCCGCAAGCGCGTTGATCGTCAAGAGTCCAAGCGACGGCGGACAATCGATGATGACGAAGTCATAGCCCCCGACGACGGGCTCGATCGCCGTGCGAAGCCGATGCTCGCGCGCCATCGCGCCCACCAACTCGATCTCGGCTCCGACAAGGTCGATGTCGGACGGAAGGATTCTCAGCTTGTCCACGACCGTGGGCCGAATCGCCTTCTCGGGCGGCGTAGCTCCAAGGAGCACATGGTAGATGGTCGGATGAGGCCCGCCCTTCTGGATGCCGAGGCCGGTCGTGGCGTTCCCCTGGGGATCGAGGTCGACGATCAGCGTCGGTCGCTCGGCGAGCGCGAGCCCGGCGGCCAAGTTAACGGCGGTCGTCGTCTTTCCGACTCCGCCCTTCTGGTTCACAACCGCGAGGATCCTGGGTCGTCGCCCGGCCCCCATCGGGCCCGATTCACGTTCGGGTTCGGGATTATGTTCCACGTTTCACACCCGATAGCATACATATGATGTGCTGTATGGGCCTTTGTTCCACGAGCCACATCTTGCCCGAGGTTTCCAGTATTGCCTTCAAGAAATGTGAGGGATGGCGAACCGACGAGTCCTGGACACCCATCCCGGAATTACTACCCAGTCCCCGATCTTCGACTACGATTCCACCTCGAGTAGCTAGTCTGGAGCCCAGCGGACTTGTTCCACGAGCCACGCCTTGCCCCAGGTTTCCGGTATTGCCTCAAGCAATGTGAAGGACGGCGAACCGACGAGTCCTTCCGGGCACCCATCCCGGAATCACTACCCAGTCCCCGATCGACAACCGGCGACTCTCGGGCGGCC
>Ga0209376_1001222_pt1 | contig 26458 bp, 22 predicted proteins | sample GraSoiAngelo_134_FD_185891 | JGI IMG/M metagenome (GOLD analysis project Ga0209376, IMG submission 185891) | Grasslands soil microbial communities from the Angelo Coastal Reserve, California, USA - 14_0929_05_30cm (SPAdes) (version 2) | ecosystem: Environmental > Terrestrial > Soil > Grasslands ... | reverse complement strand
GCTCGCCACTCAGATCGCTCACTCTTTGTCTCCACCAGAACAGCAAGACAACACAGACAATGCCAATGCTGCACCCACAATGCCCGTAGATGCGTCCAATACTGCCCCGGCAATGCATTCCCACAGCCAGCCAGACGGCAGCAAAAAGGCCCGGTGAGTTCTCTCGGATTTCCTGAATCAGCCGTTTGTTACGTCCGGCAACCGCTGCATGGCGCTGCGCAGATCGTCCGTTGAAAGGTGCGTGTACTGCCGCGAGATTGCGGCGCTCTCGTGTCCTACAATCTCTCGTGCGAGCACGTCCGAAACACCGGACGCTTTCAGCATCGTTACCGCACTATGTCGCAAGCTGTGAAACGAAATTTCGCTCGGTTCGCGCGCTTGTGATCGCCCTTTGCCGGTCGCTTCGTGTCCGCGCGGTTCGACAAGACCAGCGTCAACGAGAATCTCCCGGAACTGATTGGAGAGTGTGCCGGTGCGCGTGGCGCTTGCAGCGCGTGGAAAAATGAAGGCATCGGGATTGTCGCTCGCTGGTAAGGATGCCAAGTAATCGCTGAGCGGTTGAACCAGCGGCAACACGATTCGCCGTCCGGTTTTCCGAGCAGTGAACGCAATCTCGCCGGTGTCGAAGTTGACCGCGCGCCATGTGAGCTTTGCCAAGTCGCCGAGTCTCTGTCCGAGATACAGGCCGAAAAGCACGAGTCCGCGCCATTCAGCATCGTTACCGCACGCTTTGAGAATGCGCTTGATTTCCGAGAGCGTGAATGCGCGTCGCGCGGACTTGTCGCGCGATTTCAGGACCGGCACGCGCACAGCCGGATTCAGTGCGAGTAAGCCCTGTCGGAGAGCCTCGCCAAAACAGACGCGCAAAACTTTGAGACTCAGGTTCGCGGTCGCGCGGGAGAGCGTCTTTGCCTCTCGATCACGAAACCGGGTGATGTCCCCGGCTTGCAGCGTTGAAAGATCGCGGTTCGCTTTCGCTCCGAGACATTCAAGAAAGCGGTCAACGATACGCTTATACCGCGCTTGCGTCGATTCCTCTGCCTCAATTGACTTCGCTTCCAGCCACTTCTCACACCATTTACGAACCGTCGCGCTTTCCAGCGATTCGAGATTGGCCGCTGCATAAACATCGCTCACACCGCGTGTGATTACTTCGCGGGCAGCATCCGCGCTCAGCTTGCCATTGCGGGCGAGCAAGGCGGCCTTGTGCCACGTGCGGCAGACTTCAACCGCCTGCTTTTTGTCGCGCGTTTTCGTGGAACGAAACACGCGCTTCCTCGTGTGAGTTTCGGGATCGAACAGTGTGAATGCGCAAAACCAAAAAGGTCTGCCCGGTTGACGATGAATGCTTGGCATAGTGCATAACCTTAATGCATAACATACACCCGTGTGCAGTAATGTTTTAAGATGTCCATTTGCGAGGGAAAGTCGTTAGTCAAAAGGCTTGCGTTCGTAACACGGGTTCGAATCCAGTTAGGGTCGCCATTTCATTTCATCGGTAATTGCGCCTGCTCGAAGAAATACTGTGATTCGCGTCTTTGACGAAGCGGGCAACGTGATTGATCCTGTCGGCGTTATTTAGTGGCCGCAGTCATCAAAGGAAACCCGCTGCATTTCGGGCATGCGTCACCTGTTTCCGTTTTCGCACCATCGACGTGAGTCGTTCTTTGATTGCGGCGGAAGCTTTCGCCGGGCGCAAACTAAGCGCGAATGCATCATGTAATAAGTAACATTGTGAGATGAAATCTTCCGCCTTTTTGCCGGACTTTTTGCGTTCTCTCTCAAATTCCTCCAATTCTTCAGGCTCCAGTGCGCCGATGACATAAAGTCGCGATTGGTTTTGGAATTCCTCAAAGTCCATCTTCACCTCCCTCGGACCGTCAAGGATTTTAAGTCCAAATTCCAGGCGTATCTCAACCGTGCCGCTCTGCAATTGACGAATACGCTTCCCGCGCTTCGAGAATAGAAGAGTGGACGATCGCTACGTATGGCGTTGAAACGCATCATGTGCGGGTAAATTTTCTTCAATCCCGTCGATCAACTCGGGAATACTGATCGGCTTGGCGAGAAATGGATGCCCTTGGATCTGGAGACCAGAGTTTACCTCAGTTCTTGTGACCAGCGCGGTGAGAAAGATGATCGGCGTTCTCTGCAATTCCGGATCGGCCTGGATCTGTTCCGCTATTTCGCCTCCGTCTCTCTCTGGCATCACTATGTCGAGCAAGATCAGATCCGGCCTGAAAATCCGGGCACTCTGATGAGCCTTGGTGGCGTCGTGCTGTTCGAGCACAAGATAGCGGCCGATCTTTTCGAGAAGGATTTTGATCACATGGGTGCTGTCCCGGTCGTCATCAACAATCAAGATGCGTCGCTTTTCTCCGACCGCCGATCTCGGCATACTAAGGCTTCGTGCGCCGGCATCCTTGCGGCGGTATCCCATTTATTTTCGTAACCCAAAGCTTGCGTCAAATATCCTGAAAAGATCGGGCTAGCGGAAGTTGCCCGGATTATTCTGGTGCCGCCGCAGTAGGAGTGTGGTTCAAATCAAAAGCCGCAGGCAGTGGGAGCGACTACAACAAATTTGATTGGTCAACGAAACCGGAAATAGCTTGGAGGATTCGTCGATCGACCTCGTTCTGGGTTTCGCCTGCCGCTTGAAGTTGGCGCTTGGGGACGCGCAACGAATGGTCGCCGCCTTCGACGACATACAAAAAGTTCGGCGCTTTCATTTCGTTGCGAACGCGCTCCAAAAGATCCAACGGACAAAGTGAATCGTGCGTACCCTGTATAAACAAGATCGGTGTAGTCAGGGCGCGCAAGATTTCATCGCGAAGTTTAGCCCGATCGCCCATCGCGCAGAGGGGGTACCCAAGACAAATGAGACCGTTCACTTTCTCTTCGAGCGACACATGGCATCCGATGCGGCCACCCATGCTTTTGCCAGCGAGGATCGTCCGTTCAGACGGATGTTGTTCCTTTGCGTTGCTCAGTGCTTCGCGATGCCTAGCAATCAACTGCGGCAAGCGATCGGGGCGTTTCCGACCTTCGCGTATGTAGTCGTAATCGAAAGTTTCGACGTTTCCTATCTCGCCCAGGCGAGCTTTCCAATTTCGCATCCAAGGATGAGACGACGGCGCCCCTGCACCGGGAGCGAAGAGAAAAAGAACGCGCACGTTGATTCCGGCGAACAATCGCCGCTATTTCACTGTTACCAGCGTGCCGATCGGGATTTCGGAGAAAAATTTGCGGGCCGCCTCCGGAGGCAGCCGAATGCAGCCGTGAGAGGCTGGATAATTGGGCACCATGCCCGCGTGCATCCCGAAATCGAGGCAACTCAGGCGCATGAAATATGGCATTTCCACTTTGTAAATGGTGGAACGATGGTTCCGTTCCTTGCTCGTGATCACAAACTCACCGCTCCGTGTGGAGTAACCTCTCCGGCCAGTCGAGCATTCGGTGCGGAACATCGGCACGCCGTTCTTGATAAGGGCCACGCGTTGCGAAGCGAGGGAAATTTCGATGCGCAGCTCATCTGGCGAAGGGCCGCCGCCGAGAAGGATTTGCGTGCATCGCCACTGGCCCGTCTCGGCGGCAATGTATAACGCAAGCATTTTGTCGTGTTTTGTAGCGCGAGTCCGGTCGGCGCCGGCACCCAGCAGAGCGCGCACGTAACCCTCCTGCCCGAGACCAGCAGCGAGCATCAGCACGGTCAGATTCCTGTCTTCTTCGATATAACTGCGAAGGGATTTTGACGGGAGCAACGCCAGGAACTCCTTGTCGCAGCGCGTCGGCAAAACGGTGTTGGGATCGGCGCCACAGGCCATCAGCGTGCTAAAAAGGGGCGCGTCGTTTTTTGCGATGGCATAGGCGACCAGCGGCACCCGTTTACCTTCAGGGGTCGGAGGAGTTGCATGTTTACCCAGCAGCAATCGGATTTGATCCTTGTTTCCCGCAAGCAGGGCCGCTTCAAGAGCGCGCCGCGTGCTGGTTCTCCACTGCGGCATGAGCGGTAGCCGCTCCGTTACGGTTCTGATGATCTCCGGGTTCGCGCCATCGAGAGCCATTCCCAAGAGATCGCGGCCATCCTTACACCGAGCTTCGGCGTGAAGATTGGTTAGGCGTGCAAGAAACGCGCGGAACATCTCCAGATTACCGTGCATTGCTGCTGCCATCAGGGGCGTAAAACCTTTTTCGTCTTCGTGGTCGACGAGTGCGCCAGCATCGATGAGCCGCCGGGCTGTCTTCCAATCCTGCCGCGACGTCGCGATCAGCAATGGCGTCCGCCCGTGAGTGTCGCGCCCGTTGGGATCGACCTGTTCGATCAGGCACAAGTCGATAAGAGAGCTGCGGCCAATCGTGACAGCGCGAACCAGTTCGCGCGGTGAGATTGAGATGCGGGCGGGAGGCTCGGGTGCAATCGCTGTCGCCCAGAGGAGTATTAAAAACACGACGGCCGCCTGAAAGACGATTCGCCTTGTGGACGCACGCATATGCAAGGCTTGGTCGAAAAGCATATCCGCTCTGTACAGTAAGCTAACAAAGGCACGATTGAACTGCGAGGCCAGCTTTGCGCAACGCGGCGTTGGACGCGGCCAGTTGAACATTGCATGTTCAATGCTGTCCAAGTTCGAACCAATGCGTTTATCCATTTTGATTTTGTGCGCTGCAATTATTACATCGTTTGCGGCGCAACCCGAGGTCGCCCCGACGCCTGCCATTCCTGCTGCCGCGGCGGAGGCGGGCAAGGATGTCGTTCACCAATTGAACAATGCATTCGCGAAAGTTTTCGAGGTCGTGGCGCCAAGCGTCGTCATTATTGAGATTTCAAAGAAAAACGACGGAGGCCAGAGTTCGCCACTCGACGACCTGTTCTTCCAAGGACCGCCGGATGAAAACAGTCAGCGGCGTAACCCAAACGAGCTCCGACCGATCCAAAGCGAAGGCTCCGGTTTCATTGTTAGACCAGATGGTTACATCTTCACGAACTTTCACGTGGTCGAGGGCGCAGACAAAATCGACGTGAAATTGAGAGATGGCCGCGACTTTGCGGCGAAGGTGGTGGGGACCGATGAAAAGACTGATATCGCCGTCATTAAGATTGATGCAAAGGATTTGCCGGTCGTCCAGCTAGGCGACAGCGATGCCGTGCGCGTAGGCCAATTTGCATTCGCGATCGGTGCACCGTTCAAGCTCGACTACACTTTCACTTACGGAGTGGTCAGCGGCAAAGGCCGCAGCAAATTGCTCCAGACCGGCGGCTACTCCATTTCCGACTACTTGCAGACCGATGCGTCGATCAATCCTGGCAACAGCGGCGGCCCGCTGTGTGACATCGATGGCAAGGTGATTGGAATGAACACTCTGATCAATGGCATGAATCGCGGGCTCGGCTTCGCCATTCCAAGTAACATGGCAAAAGAGATCGGTGTGGAGCTTATCGCCGGTCATAAGATCGTGCGCCCATGGCTCGGGATTCGCATCGAAACCCTCGGCGACGACTTATCAATCCGCGATTTGCTCAAGGGCACCGACAAAGGCGTTGTGGTGCGCACAATTGAAGCCGATACGCCTGCTTACAGAAGCGACTTGCGGCCCTTCGATGTGATTACACATGTCGATGGAACGCCGGTCGAAACCGACTCGCAGCTTCAGCATGAGATTTTGAAGAAGAAGGTCGGCCAAAGTGTCGAGCTGAGCGTTTGGCGCAAAGGGCAGACCATAAAGGTGTCGGTTAAGACTGGCGAGTTGCCTAGCGAGATCTCGCGCGCGTCAAACGAGCCGATCCAACCGGCTCAACCGAAACAGGAGGATGTTGGCAAGTTTGGATTACAGGTGCAGGAATTGACGAAGGAAGTTGCTGAACGTCTGCATCTCGCTGTTCAGCAAGGTGTCATCGTGACGGACGTGGAGGACAACAGCCTCGCCGCGCAACAGGACATTCAGCGCGAGGATGTCATCACTGAAGTGGACAGTAAACCCGTGACGAGCGTCCAATCGTTCCGCGAGGCACTCACCAAAGCCGATCCGAGACGTGGCGTCCTTCTCTATCTCGACCGCAAAGGCAGCAAAACTTTCGCCGTAATGAAGGCGGAGAATGGTTAGACGCCATCAGCCTTTTCGGCTGCCGACGATCAAAAGGATTATTCCACCGGCGAGACAAATTCCGCTCGCGATCGGCGGAAAATCGATTCCGTGACTCTCCTTGTGAGTAATTTCAAGTGGGCCTAGTTGCGCGTCTTTCTTCTCTGTCGTCCAACCCAGACCGCCGTAAGCAAAGCCGATGATGCCGATGATGATAAGAATAATGCCGACGATCGCGGCCGGTTTCATTGCAGTCAGCTTACAACGGGCGGCGACCTTGGATCAAATTGATAATCAGCACTACAATCGCAATGACGAGCAGGATATGAATGAATCCGCCCAAAGTGTAGGAGCTGACCAATCCAAGCAGCCAGAGCACAAGCAAGATTACAAATATTGTCCAGAGCATAGGGTTCCTTTCGGTTGAGTCTTACCTTGCTTCGTGCCGGACGGTTCCGTTGCGCTTATCGGGTCAAAAATTTCTACCTACCGCCGAGAAATCCTCTGGAGCCACCGCCGTGTGGTCGTCAGGCCAAAACTAAAGCTTGTTAGGGGATGGCTCACAGAGTCGTGGCTACGACAACTTGTCCACGACTGATCTCAAATTCCAGCCGTTTGCTTCAAGCATGTTACGCGCGGAGTCGTAATCGCAGCTTGCCAACTCGGCGACCACTCGAACGGCGCGATCGCGTAGTTTCCCGCTGGATGTATGAAGATCGGTCATCAAGTTGCCGCGCACTTTGCCGAGCGCTACCATCGCGCCGGTACTGATGATGTTCAGCGCAACTTTCGTCACCGTGCCTGCCTTCAACCTTGTTGCCTGCCACAACAGCGCTCGCTCCCGGATTGCACGTGAGCAGAATCGTCTTTGCGCCTAACGACTTTGCCCGCGCCAGCGCACCGAGAACAAAAGGCGTTCGTCCGCTGGCGGTGATACCAATCACGGCATCGCTATTTTTAATTCCCCTTTCATCCACGGCCAACGCGCCGGCGCTTTCCGCGTCTTCCGTACCTTCGACACTGCGATAAAGCGCAGTCACACCGCCAGCGATCAGTCCCTGCACAAGATCAGGCGACGCGCCAAAGGTCGGCGGGATCTCGCTCGCATCCAAGACCCCAATGCGCCCGCTGCTCCCAGCTCCGATATAAGACAGCCGGCCACCATTTCGCAGCGATTCAGTCACAATTTCAACCGCCCGGACAAGGTCAGCTGTCACGTCGCGCAATGCTTCTTGAACAAACTTTTCCTCCTCGATAAAAAGTTCGACTAGTTCGCGCGGACTCAGCTTCTCCAGATTCTCCGAGCGCGGATTGCGCTGTTCGGTCAACACCGCAGCCAGACCGTCGATTTGGTTCTCGGAGAGCTTTGCCTGAAAAGTAACGTGACCATGCACCTCCGCTGCGAGCCATGCGGCCCCAAGCTCAGGGGGGCGTTCCGCGATTGCCACGCGAGCATCAGGAAGATTCTTTTTCAGTCTGCGCCGAAACGCGTGCGTATAAATTGAGTCACGGTAAAACAGCCCCCCAATCAGCACGACTCGTGGTGCAAGGAGATGCAGAGCAGATGCGACGGCCTCGGTGTATTCACAGAGGACACGCGTGCCTTCTTCGATGATTTCCATCATCCGCGCATCACTCTCCGTTGCGGCTTCAAAGATCACCGGCGCCAGCATCGCGATTTCCATTTTGTCCGCCGTTTGCACCCAGCGAACCAGTTCATCGAGATTGTTCAACGAAAGCGCGTGCAGGACTTTCGCACTGAACTGCATCTGGCTGCGATGCAAATCGTGTTCACGCAAGATCAGGCGGAGCGCCTGAATGGAAAGAAAATAACCGCCCCCAGCGTCGCCCAAAATATGACCCCAGCCGCCGGCTCTCTTGATTTGATCGCCACGGCGCCCAGTGACAGATGATCCGCTGCCAGCGTTGACGACGATACCATCCCCGTGATCGAGCGCCGTTGCGAGACCAGAGTCGCGGTCGCTGCCCGTGACGATTTTGGCGTTTGGCCAGAGCTCGAGACAGATTTGCTTGAGCAAAGCGCGATCTCCCTCTGTGGCGCAACCGGCAAGAAAGACTCCCGCGCGATCGATTTGCTTTGGCAGCTCAGCAAGAATCACGCGCAGCCGCTCGGGCGTGGTGAGCCGGAAGTTCGATGGGGGTAGTCTCCCCTGCTCGATAACGCGAAATTCCCGGTTCGATGCGTCCCCTAGGGCTACCGTTTCTACAAGCACCCAGGCGGTTTTAGTTCCGCCGCCTTCGATCCCGAGAATGCGCTCGCCTGCGCTCACAACCTAATTGTAGCGCAGGCGCTCCATCTCCTGCGAGTTTGTTTCTCAGAGCGCAACAAAGTGCTTGCCCCTTGACTTGGGCGGACTTGAGGCCGTTCCGCCTCTCTGAAGACGATACCAACGCGTTGCACCGTTGCTGAGATTTTGTGTGCCAGTATCATGCAGAATGGCAATCGACGAGAAGCAAGCCGCAAAGCGTATCGAGCAGCTTCGACATGAGATCCGCCGGCACGACCGTCTCTACTACGACGAAGCTGCGCCGATAATCAGCGATCGCGAATACGACCGGCTTTACAAGGAACTCATCGATCTCGAGACGCAATTCCCTGATCTTGTCAGGCCGGACTCCCCCACTCAGCGTGTTGGCGGAAAACCGTTGCAAGCGTTCGAGCAGGTCTCGCATCTCATCCCAATGCTCAGCCTGGACAACACGTACTCAGAAGACGAAGTGAAAAACTTTTATGCCCGCATCCGGCGCCTCTTGCCGAACGAAAAAATCGCGGTGGTGATCGAGCCAAAAGTGGACGGCGTTGCGGTTTCGCTCATTTACCAGAGTGGCAAGCTGCGCCAGGCGGCGACGCGCGGAGACGGAAATGTGGGCGACAATATCACGCAAAATATCCGGACCATCCGCTCAGTGCCGGAGCGCCTTCGCGACATGGCGCCGAAACTTCTGGAGGTGCGCGGCGAAGTTTACATGGACAGACAAGGTTTCGAAAAACTTAATGAGGAACGCAAGAAGCAAGGTCTTCCTCTTTTCGCAAATCCCCGCAACGCTGCGGCGGGTTCGCTCAAGCAACTCGACCCAAAGATCGTGGCGAAACGGCCGCTCGGAGTCGTGTTTTACGGAACCGGAGCAATCGAAGGAGTGGATGTCGATCTTCACTCCGAAGTTTTTTCGCTGCTGAAGAAGCTTGGCTTGCCAGTCACCGAGCGCTGGTGGGTGGCCAAGTCAGTCGAGGAAATTTTGGACGCGATTCACGAGCTGGACGGCATCCGTCACAAGTTTGCTTATCAAACTGATGGCGCGGTGTTGAAAGTCGATGCGTTCGAACAACGCGAGCGGCTCGGCTTCACAGCCAAATCGCCGCGCTGGGCGATTGCCTACAAATACGAAGCGGAGCGGGTGGAGACACGTCTGCTCAACATCGTGATCCAAGTTGGTCGCACTGGAATCTTAACGCCAGTTGCTGTGCTCGAACCGGTGCTCGTTAGCGGAAGCACCGTTGGGCGCGCAACATTGCACAATGAGGACGAAATCAAGCGCAAAGACATCCGGATCGGCGACACAGTCGTGATCGAAAAAGCCGGCGAAGTAATTCCCGCCGTAGTTGCCGTTGTGAAATCCAAGCGCCCGCGCGACGCGAAGCCGTTTGATTTTTCCGAGCATCTTCACGGCAAGTGCCCGGTATGCGGCGAACGGGTCCGACGCGACCCACAGTTCGTCGCCTGGCGCTGCGAAAATATCCAGTGCCCGGCGCAGACGACGCGACGCGTCGAGTTCTTCGCTGCCCGAGGCGCGCTCGATATCGAAAGCGTCGGCGGAATTGTGGCCGACAAACTGGTCGAACGCGGTCTGGTCCGCGAACCGCTCGATCTTTTCGAATTGAAAAGTGAGCAGCTCGCCAAATTGAACCTGGGCACTCAAGACGCGCCACGCGTTTTCGGCGAGAAAAACGCGAAGAAAGCGATTCAAGCGATCAAGCGCGCCCGAACCTTGCCACTTTCGAGGTGGCTCTTCGCTCTCGCGATTCCTGATGTTGGAAAGACCACCGCAACGCAGCTCGCCCGTTTTCACGACAACATCGATGAAGTAGCCCATTCGCAATTGCTCCGTGATGTTTTGGATTACCACGAAAAGCGGGAACACAAACAAGACGCGAAAGAAATCGCCGAGCGGCTAATTAAAGCTGGTTTCGCGAAGCAATCGAAGAGCAAAGCCGAAAAGAAGCACGGCATTGTCACCGAGGTAGGCCCGGCAGTCGCACAAAGCGTTCTAGATTTCTTCGCCTCGGCGATCGGCCGGAAAATTCTGCAACGGCTAAAGCAATTGGGAATTACGCCGAAGAGCGAAAGAGCCTCGGTGAAAAAAGCGGCGGAACTACCGCTGGCCGGCAAGACTTTTGTCCTCACTGGAGTGCTGCCATCGATGACCCGCGAAGAAGCAACGCAGAAGATCGAAGCACTGAGCGGACGCGTCAGTAGCAGCGTGAGCAAGAAAACCGATTACGTGCTCGCGGGCGCCCAGCCAGGGAGCAAGTTCGACAAGGCGAAACAGCTCGGCATTCGTATTTTCGACGAAGCAGAGTTTCGGAAAATGTTGGCGCGCTGAACGCGTCTTGGCACTAAGGCGTGCGCTGCGCCTCGGAATCGAGCTTGAGCGGAATCGCCTGATTAATCGTCGGCGAGGCAGGCGAAGCGATTAATACTCCGTGCTGACTGGCTGGATGAAACCCGGCCCGCACGTTAAAGGTCAGCTTTTGATTCCCACGCAACACGGTGATCGGGACGACGTCGCCGGCAGTGATGAAAAATGAGGCATCCAGTACATCTTCAGGTTCAGTGACTTTTTTCCGTCCTACTTGCAGGAGAATGTCGCCTGGTTTTATCCCGGAACCGGCCGCTGGAGTCCCTTCCATGATCTGCGTCATTTCCGCTCGTGAGCCTTCCACTGGCTTCGGCGCCTCGGAAACATTGATGCCGACCCACCCGTGCCTGGCCTCGCCAAAACGGACAAAGTCGCCGCGGATTTTCTCTGCCGCTTCGATTGGAACGGCATAACACGCCGAATTGTTTTCGAGACTACTGACGACGATGCCAACCACTTCGCCCCTCATGTTAAGTAATGGCGCGCCCGCCTCTCCGCGCTGCGTCGGCAGATTCAGACGCAAGTGCGTAGTCGAAAAATAGCGGCCCAGATATTTGTGGTCGAACCCCGCGACCATTCCGAAATTCGGCGTTTCCGGCAAATCCAATGGATAACCAATGGCGACGACTGGGGTTGCCACCTCCAGTTCCTCCGATTTTCCGATCGTCATCGCGGGAGTTACGGCGTCTATTTTCAACATCGCCGTGCCGCTGCGGATATCCGCCAAAAGCTGGCGGGCTGGATATTTCTTGCCGTTAAATTCAATTGTGAAATTTCCCGCTTCACCGCCAACGGTGTATGCTGTGTAAAGCGTTCCTGTAGGATCAATAAAGAATCCGGTGCCGGAAATCTCGCAGTGCTCATCGACACCGTGAATCTTGACCACGGCCTTGGCGGCATGCTCAAAGATCTCTTTAACCTGATGGCTAACTGCGGTGGCGGATTGCTCTTGAGCGTAAACCAAGGGGACCGTCGCGAAGAAAAGGCTGAACGCGAGGCCGAGGCTGAATATCGGCCTGAACTGAAACCGGAAAGGGAACTCCGGCGCGCGACTAAAATCTGAAAGTCGGCTCATAACTCACGGGGACGCTATCGAGCACGTAGCGTGGCGGGACGGCGGCTCGGTGAGTCTGGGCGCTTTCATCAAAACTGTGAAGCGGCTGCGTCCTGAAAATCCGCGTGGCGACCGGAGATGCAAGAGTCAATTCTCCATCGGCATCCGCTGGCGCAGATAAGGCCGGCGGACTTTGGAGAGCGACCTGAGCAGTCTCCGGTTCCTGATAAATCTTCAATGAAATGACTGCGGCACAAACCACGACCGCGGCGATGGCCGCTGGATAAGATGCCAGAGAACGAACATCCAGTCGCAACATGAAGTCGTGAGCGCGTTCCAAGCAGATCCGCCAAAGCGGCTGCCGGAGTAATTCATCGCGCTGCCGGCGATGAAATTCGTGCAGAAAATTTTCGAAATAACCAGGCGGCGGTTGCTCGAAGCGCTTCAACCGAAGCAACCTCGCGATTTCGTTGTCGTTAAATTCGTTCATTGCAGCAGGGGCTAAGAAACAGGATTTTTCCGAAATTCGTCGAGATAATTTTGCAGCTGCCGATTCGCGTAGAAGAGCCTCGAACGTACCGTTCCCTCCGAAACGCGCAAGATTTTACTGATCTCCGCGTGGGGCATCCCTTGAACATGAAACATGGTGACCACGGCTCTGTGTTCATCAGACAATTTCATCATGGCCTCGTTCAATCTTCGCTGCAGTTCAGACAGGTCCGCTTCCCGCACTGGACTGCTCGTCGCCGTCGCTTCCAGAAATTCCCTGTCGTTTTGAATGCTCGCATCCACGTCATCCAGGCTCAGTTGAAAACGGCGGCCGCGTTTCTTGAGAAAATTCAGCGTCATATTCACCGCGATGGAATGGATCCACGTGTAAAAGGACGATTTGCCACGAAAACCGCGGATCGCTTTGTAGGCTTTGGAAAAAATATCCTGCAAAAGATCATTCGTGTCCTCGTGATTGGACGTCATGTTGTAAACCAAGCCGTAAAGGCGCGGCGTGTATTTGATAACGAGGTGATCGAACGCGCTGGCATCGCCTGATTGCGTACGCCTCACCAACTCCTGGTCTTCTTCGGTTTTCGGTTGGTCCATTGCCTGACGCTTAGACTTAGCACGAGTGCCGAGACCGGACGATAACAAATCGGAAATCCGGCGAGCAGGTTCGCCCCAGCGAATCCGCCCGGTGCCGGACAACGCGGCGGAAGGATTCATCTTCTTCAACGGCGCGATCGATTAGCGCCGATCGCGGATCGACAGCAGCCAGAGCAAGTTGCCCAACGCCGCGATAAATGCTGCCACGTAAGTGAGCGCGGCCGCGTTCAGCACGTTGTTCACACCGGCAACTTCGCGACCCGCCTGCACGATTCCCATTTGCTGCAAAATGATTTTTGCGCGCCGCGAGGCGTCGAACTCCACCGGCAGTGTGATCAACTGGAAGACGAGTAGAATCAGATAACAATAAATGCCGAGCGTAATCAGACCGGTGAGGTGAAAAAACAGCCCGCCGATGATCACAAAGGGCAGCATTTGCGATGCGATCATTGTCACCGGCACAATCGCCATGCGCGCTTTGAGCGGCGCGTAAGCTTTGGCGTGTTGAATAGCGTGACCGGTCTCATGCGCCGCGATGCCGAGTGCTGCGACCGAGGGCGTATGATAAACATTGCTCGAAAGGCAAAGTTTTTTGCTGGTCGGGTCGTAATGATCACCGAGAAAATCGTTCGTCTCGACAACATTCACATCGTGAATTTGTGCCGCCTGTAGGATTTCGCGGGCGCACTCGGCGCCAGTAATGTTTGAGCTGGCCCGCACCTCGCCCCATTTTCGGAACGCGCTGCTCACCCGAATCTGCGCCCAAATCCCAATGATCAACGGCACACCTATATAAAGCAGCCAACTGGAACCGCCGAAACCGTAAGGATAAAACATAGTTGCTTTAATTTAATGCTTCCAAGCCAATTGTCACTTTACCGCTGGAACAATTAGACGCGTGATAATGCACTTCGTTCAAGGAGCGGCCGTTTCCCAACCGCCTATTTTGGTAGGGACATCGCGCTGCGATGTCCGATCGGCGCAGCGCGCCGACCCTACCAATTACCACTAAATCTCCAACTGCTTCGGAAACCGCGACAGAATTCTGCAACCGGTTTTCGTAACCAACACCACGTCTTCCAAACGCGTGCCGCCCAATCCGGGATAGTACAATCCGGGCTCAACCGTTAGTACTTGTCGATCTTTCAGCGTGACTTTTTGCAACCGTGGATGCTCGTGGATCTCGAGCCCAAGCCCATGGCCTGTCCCATGAAAGAATCCAACTCGCCGGCCTTTGCGCACCTCCGTCGGAAAACCACGCTCTGCAAAGAATTCCTGAATTGTTTTATGAATCGTCATCCCATCGATTCCCGCCTTGATCTTCTTCAAAGCAAGCGCTTGCCCGGCTTTCACCGTCTCCCAAAGTCTTCGCTGCGCTTGGCTCGCGCGCCCGCGCAACACGGTGCGAGTCATGTCACCGAAGTACCCGGTCTTCGCGTCGCGCGGAAAAACGTCAAGAATGATCAGCGAGTTCGCGTAGAGCGGACCAAAGCCGCGCTCGTGCGGATCGCACCCCTGATCGCCGCCGGCAACAATTGTTCCAGTCGGGATTCCACCGGCGCGCAAGATTGCCGAATCGATTTCGGCGCGCAGCACTTCCGAGGTCAGCGTTTTGCCGCGCCAGCGTAATCGCTTTCCAGCACCAGGCTTGGATCTTTTCAAAATGTCGACCGCACGTTCGAGGCCTTCTTCGGTAATTCGCAGGGCGTGGCTCATCATCTCGATTTCCTTGTTCGATTTCGCTTCGCGTTCCGGCCAGAAAAAGCCGTTCGTCGCGCAAACACGGATTTTATTCGCGGCGAGTTCCTCGGCGTAGCGAAGCGGAAAATTGGCCGGAACGACTGTCGATTTTACACCGCGTTTTCGAAGAAAATGAGCGAGGACTTTCTCATAGGACGGCGTCTTCTTTGATTTTCCCTGCACTTCGCGTTCGAGCTCACTGAACATGACAAATTCGTCTGCATTCGCCTGCTTGCGGCCTCGATCGATTTCCAAATCGCTTAAGACGAGCGTGCGCTTGCCGTTTCGCTCGAGAAAAATGAATGCATCGGGCGCCCAAAACCTTGTCGCGTACAGCATATCTGGGTCGGTGTCGCTTGCGGCAACAATCAGGCGCGTTTTCGGATTTCGGATTTTCATCTAGCTCCTTCGCACCTCGAGTTGTTTTCGCAAGATCCAATGGAGCAGTGTGAGTAATCCAAGTGTCGATATAATCAGAACGGTCGTGTTGAAAGCAAACACGCCGACCTTAATCCCGAAATAACGTTTCTGTGCGCCAAAGAAGACGTTCGGCCGATTGCCGCGACGATAATCGCTTTGCTCCATCTCGGCGTTTGAGATCAGATCGGAGACCTTCTGATTAACATAAATTTGCTCGGCTGTAATCGGGCCAGTCGCGTTCTTGAAAAGGGCACGGTCGAATGGCCGCTTGCGATCCAGGATCTGATCAACCAACCCGAGATAATGATCCAGCGCGTGGGGGGATTTTGCCTCCAGCCCGGAAAGCAAAGCGAGCGTTTCCTTCAGATCCTCCAGCCGCTTCCTGTCTATGGGAGTCTGGTCACGCTTCGCCACAATGCGGTCGATTTCGCGCTGCGTTCGGTCCTGCCGCTGCGTCAATGGATTGAGCTTGGCTTGCGCGACAATCATCTCTTCGTACGACCAGCGCATGGCGATGAATTGACAGACAAATGGCACCTCAAGCTTGCTCCCCATTTTCTTTTCCTGCTCTTTGCTGGGATGCTCAGTGAACCAATGCGAGAGCGCGTAGAGGAGAGCGAGGTTCCGGTTCATGTCTTCGTATTTGATGAGCGCCCCACCCATGATGATCTGCGGAATCAACACCAGCGGGACGATGTTGGCCGCCGTTTTCGGATCGGCGACGAGCGAAGAGATAAGCAGACCAAGCGACACGCCGCCCATTGCCGTCATGAGCATGATTCCCAGGTAAATCCAAAACATCCCGCGGATTTGCAGGACGTAATTACCGATCAGGACAAAAAGGATGCACTGAATCAGCGCAAATACCCCAAGGGTGAGCGTTTTTGAAATTACGTAGTACGACAGGCGAACATTGACATTGCGCTCGCGTTGCAGCACGGCTCGGTCGCGGATGATATCATCGGCGCTGTTGGTCAGCCCAAGAAACATCGCTACAATCAGGCCGAGGAATAAAAATGTCGGGATATGGTATGCGGACGCGAAATCGTATCCGCCACTTTCTGAATAGCGCAGGAGGGTCGCGATGAGCAACGCCAGCACAGGAGAAACACCGATCGTGATGACAAGGTTGGCGCGATTGCGCAGTTTGCTTATGAATGTGCGGCGCAAAAGCGTGCGAAGTTGCGTCCATTCGTCGTGCCACCTGAGTGGCAGACGCTTCTTCTCAACTGGGGCGACGGGAAGCGGCGCGGCCGCTTCTTTGCGCAGCGAAACTTGCTTGACATCCTGGATCAACCGGAACGCCTCGTACTTGTCGCGCCAGAATTCGGGGGAGTAACGGCGAGCCGCGACCAGCTGCCCGCGACTGTTTTCCTCGTAAATAACGTCACCGCTTAGATCCCGCAGCGGTGTCTCAAGCACGTCAAAAATGAACTCAGGACGTGTTGTTCCACAGGATGGACACGCACCCAGTTCGGCGCCGAATTGATGCTGGTGTTCCGCTTCGGCAAAATAGCGAAGCATGTCTGAAGGTGTTCCAAAGAAAACGAGCCGTCCCCCCTTATCGAGCAGGATCGCTTTATGGAACATCTGGAAGATCTTCGAACTTGGCTGGTGAATAGTGACAATGATGATCTTGTTGTGCGCCATCCCCCGGATGATCTCCATGACATGCTCGGAATCCTTTGAGGAAAGGCCCGACGTTGGTTCGTCGAAAAGATAAACGTCCGACATGCCGATCATATCGAGCCCGATGTTGAGGCGTTTACGCTCGCCCCCGCTCAGGAGCTTCTTCTCTGGGCTGCCGACCACGGCATCGCGGCGCTCGCCCAAACCAAGCTCGATTAGTTTTGCGTCCAGGCGCCGCGTTCGGTCGCGCCGCGAGAGATGGGGCGAACGGATCGAAGCCGCAAACAGCAGATTTTCGCCGATCGTGAGGTGCTCATCGAAGGCGTCTTCCTGCGGCATATAACTGATGTAGCGCTTGAGCGCGTCGAGGTTCGGATAAAGCGATTGTCCGTTCAGGATGACCTCGCCGCTGGTAGGCTGAAGTTGTCCCGCCAGCACTTTTAAGAGCGTGCTTTTTCCCGAACCGCTCGCGCCCATCACGCAAACGAGCTCGCCACGAGTAACGCTAAACGAATTTCCTTCGAGCCCGACCTCCCCGTTGCTAAACCGATGCGTGACCTCGTTCACTTCGAGGGTGCGAATGATATTGCGCTCTTCCTCGATGATACGCTCCGTGAAGTTGCACCGGAGAAATTGCCCGATGTCGATTCGAATGGTATCGCCGTCTTTGAGCGGAGCAGTCGTGCGCACGGAAGTGTCACCCACAAGGATCGGACGGTCGGCTTCAATTACTTCCAAGAGGCCCACTCGCTGGTCGTAATCGCAAAAAATCTTCAGCAACACGTCGCCGCTCGTACCCGGGGAAAGCAGAATATCGCCCGCTTCCAGCCGGCTTGGGTCATTCGAAACTAAATATTCGGATTTGGACGCCTTAAGTTGAAACCGGCCACCTAATGCGCGAGCCCGCCGGCGCAGATCCATCAAATCCATCTCGCTGTCGTTGTGGAAAATGATCTTATCTTCCAAGGTCGCCCCGACCTGCGTGCCGGCCTTTAATTTCAGTCCATTGAGCTCAGCATCGACGTCGCGCAACGCTTTCACGCGCACCTTCAACCCGAAAGTGACCCGGAGCGAGCTTTCGCGAGTTCGGGAGCGCTCCAGCTCCACTTCATCAGAGTCTTTATTCACGCGGATGAAAATCTGCGGAAGCGAAACATTCTTTTTGGCGTTGAAATATTGCGCTAGCTCTTGATAGCTGAGCACCTGATCGCCTGCCAGAATGCGCTGCCCAGGATAAATTCGGCAGAATCCACCGCGCACCAGCGGTCTCCCGCGGACCGAGACGTTCTGGCCGCTATAATTTTTCAGCAATATGAGGTCGTGATAGCGGAAGGCCATCAGGCGATCGCTACTGGTGAGACTCTTCAAGGTCACATCCGCCTTCCCGTCCGTGCCGAAAGCGAGCGATTCGAGCGGTGACGCGCCGTGCTGGTAAATCGACGGATCGGAATCCTCCGACGCGTTGAGTTGATAAACGATGTCGATCGCTTGCGCCGCCATGCCGAGCTGCGACATGAAGGAATAGAACGCGACGACCTGCTCCTTCTTCAAACCAGCTTGGGAGATCAGGTCGTAAAGTTGAACGCCGAGCATGATCTTGCGCTCCGTGCTCAGTTGCGCGCCGAGTTTTTGCCCCATGGCGGCGAGGTCCTGCTGCTCGTAAAGCGCCTGCCGGAACAACTGTCGCAGCTCGGAGTAAACAGCCTCCGGATAATCGTAACGTAGAAAACCGAGGCTCGAGTCGATCTCTTCCTCGAGCAAAACACCATCGGCTTTGGTGAAACTCGCCAGCACTTGAATCAACAATGGCAGCAGGTTCGGCCCCTCTGAGACACTGCGAGGCTTGCGCAACGCCCGGCGCACCCAACGGCGGCCGGTCCGTCGCACCCGGTAGGCAAACGGGGTCACTCGTTGCACGGCCCGGTCGATTTTATCTGCCACTGATGTGACCAACTCTGTCATGTCGATATTTGGATTGGAATTTTACCGAAATCGACGAGCGACGCAATGTGCGGCTACGATATACAGACGAACCCACGAACAGCCCACTTCAGATCGTCAATCGCCATCAGCAAAATACCAGCCGTAACCAGAGAAAAGCCCGCCTCATTTTGCATTGCCAGTCGTTCATGTTAACGTTTTTACGTTCTTAAGATTCCGCTTCGTTTATGGCTCAACCCGATCGCAACTCGCAAAAGGAGAATAAATCCCGCGGGAGCGAACCCAATTTTAACTGGCGCGGGGTCATTCTCATCGCGATCGCCTTTGGGTTTATTGCGCTCGCAATGCTCTTTTACCGGGGAGGAATGCAGCCGGTCGAGGACGTCCCCTACAACCGGTTTCTCGAGCTGCTGGAGAACAAGCAGATCGTCACCGATAAAAATTCTCCGCTCCAGCTTGTGGTCGAAGATGGCCGGCCGACGCAAACCCTGCGCGGCGCGTATATCCGGCAGGGAGTGGGTTCTTCCCCCGCCCAGCAGGTCCCATTTCGAACCACGGTCTATTTGAATTTCACAAATAATTTGCAGGAAAAGCTCGCTGCAGCCGGAATTCAACCGGCCATCAAGACTGAGTCAAATGTGCTTGCGCAAACCGTAGTCGGTTTCCTGCCCATCGCTCTTTTCCTGTTGGTGCTTTACTTTTTGTTCCGCCAGCAAATCCGCATGGCAGGGAAAGGCGCGCTCAATTTCGGGAAATCGAAAGCCCGCATGCTCGCCCGGGACAAAAACAAGATCACATTTCGCGATGTCGCCGGAGTCGAGGAAGCAAAAGACGAAGTGCAAGAGCTCGTCGAATTTTTGCGTGACCCGAAAAAATTTCAGAAGCTCGGCGGCCGCATTCCAAAGGGCGTTCTCATGGTTGGGCCCCCCGGCACGGGCAAAACGTTGCTGGCGCGCGCCATCGCAGGCGAAGCGGATGTCCCGTTCTTTTCGATCAGCGGCTCGGATTTTGTCGAGATGTTTGTCGGCGTGGGTGCGTCGCGTGTCCGCGACATGTTCGAGCAAGGAAAGAAATCGGCGCCCTGTATCATTTTTATCGACGAAATCGACGCCGTCGGGCGCCATCGCGGCCACGGAGTAGGCGGTGGCCACGACGAGCGCGAGCAAACGTTGAATGCATTGCTCGTCGAGATGGACGGCTTCGATACACAGGAGGGCGTAATCATCATCGCGGCCACGAACCGGCCCGATGTTCTCGATCCGGCGTTGCTGCGACCAGGACGCTTCGATCGCCAAATCACCGTCAATTTGCCCGACGTGAAAGGGCGCGAGGAAATTCTGCGCGTCCATGCGAAGAAAGTGAAACTCGCAGAAGGCGTCGATCTTGCGGTGGTCGCGCGCGGCACACCGGGTTATTCCGGCGCGGAACTCGCCAACGTGATCAACGAAGCGGCATTGCTCGCTGCGCGACGCGGACTAAAAGGAATTATGCTGGCCGAACTGGAAGAGGCACGCGATAAAGTTCGCTGGGGCAAGGAGCGCCGGAGTCTCGCGCTCAGCGAAAAAGAAAAACAAAACACCGCTTACCACGAAGCGGGTCACGCGCTCTTGCTCGAGCTTCTCCCACACACCGAACCGCTCCACAAAGTCACGATCATTCCGCGCGGCCCATCGCTTGGATCGACCATGTGGTTACCGGAGGAAGACAAATACACCAACCGCAAAAACGAGTTGCTTGCCGGTCTGGCCGTCAGCATGGGCGGCCGCGTTGCCGAGGAAATCATCTTTGGCGACATCACAAACGGCGCGCGTGGCGACATCAAAATGGCTACGGCAATTGCGCGCCGGATGGTTTGCGAATGGGGCATGAGCGAGAAAATGGGCATGGTCGAATATGGCGACCACGAAGATTATGTTTTCCTCGGCCGCGACATCTCTCGCGCCCGCGATTACAGCGAAGCGACGGCTGAACAAATCGATCAGGAAGTGAAAAAACTCCTCGACGACTCATATCAATTGGCGAAGAAAACGCTCACTGCGAATCGCGACAAGCTCGAGGCAATCGCAAAGGCACTGCTGGAATTTGAAACGCTCGACGGCTCACAACTTAAAGAGATCGTCGACCACGGCCGCCTGATTAATCCGCCGCCTGGCGTTACGCCGCCACCGGACAAAAAAATGCCGGCCGAAAAACCGCCGAAGCAAGTCGTAGCCGCGCCAGACGTCACACCGCCTCTCCCCGGCGCCCTCGGCGGCGCTCCGGCGTAGGGTAGCGCGCGCGCCTCACGCGTGCTGGTCGAGCGCGGGCTCGCGATCACGAACTTTCAATCCAGCGGACTCTTCACACCGATGCCGGGTTTGTTTAGGACGTGAGTGTAAATCATTGTTGTGGAAACGTCCTTGTGTCCTAGCAACTCCTGTACCGTCCGGATATCGTAGCCGTTCTCCAGCAAATGCGTGGCAAAACTATGGCGAAACGTATGGCAGCTCGCCGCTTTGCTTAAGCGCGCTTTTCGCACAGCGGCCTTCACCGCGTTCTGCAGATTCTTTTCATTTACATGATGGCGGCGTTCGATTCCCGTGCGCGGATCAATGGATCGCCGTTCAGCGGGAAAAACGGACTGCCATGGAAGCTGGCAATGTCGCTTTCGGCGAGATCACGCGGGTGCCGCTTGCCGTGAAACAAAATGTAGCGCCGAATCCAGCCGACGTACGCTTCCTCGGTCCGGAGGCTATAGTGGCGCAAGCGCATCAACTGCCGGGTTTGATCCAGCAATTTCGGCTTGCTCGCTTCGGCCGGCCCTGATAATGACGAACTCATGTTTTCTTTTTATCGGAACCCCCTCCTGAGTAAAAGCCGAAATAGGCGAAACAAACTTTCGTCGAATCGTAGTTAGGCCTATGAGACCCACGCGCGCAGAGCTAACCGACGTTTGGCTACACGTCTATTCGCGCGCTTCCTTGCTCGAAGCCGACGGCACCATTGACGCCTTACGCCTTCTGCCACCAAACTCCGCGACCCTCGCACAGGTGCTCATGTGCTCCATCGTGGTCGCGTACGCACGACCATTCACTAAGTCCCAGATCACAAAAGAGATTCGTGTTCTTCCTCTGAAGGATATCGATCCGCCTACCAAGCTCGCATCGACGCATTGCATGCTTTTAAAATTACGCGACAAAGTTTTCGGTCACAAGGATGCTGTTCCAGACAAAGAACATTCAACGACGCCCAACATTGTTTTGATCAGAAGAGTTCCATCCGATTTCCATTTCCATTCGGCCATTGTTGTCGATATTGCGCCAAGCTTGTTGACCGAGATAAAGGAGCTGTGCACTTTCTTTGTCGCGCACTGCGTCTCGCGTCTCGCCCCGTTTATTGCACAATATCGCGATGATATTATGCAGCGACCAGAAGGCTTCTACGAACTCGTGGTTTGCGAACCACCCGACGAATGGCTTCGTAGGCACGACAAGGCCTAACCAAGCGATGCAGCGAACCGCGCCCCGCTCCGATGCGTAGCTTTCGTGTAGTTAGTTCGTCCAGCTTGCGGCCAAGCGCGCTCTCGGGCGCGGTCGCTGATCTTGTGTCTCGTTAGATGTCGGTCTTCACCGCCGCCACCATTATGCAATCCGAAGAATTCAAAAACGAACTTAAGGAAATCGCAGAGATTCTGAACCAATTTAAGTCTGAGGCCGTCCAGCTGAAAGTGTTGGACATGCTAGCGGGCCAGCTCACCTTCCCAAGCGGCCCACCAATAGATCGCAAATGAAAACGACCCGCCAAGCGCCACGCGCAAAAAGAGGAAAATCCGCCGCAGGAGGAGATGGCGAAACAACCTCGACCTAAGCCCGCTTCTCGCGCTTCCGGCGGCGGCGCACACAGCGTAATCCTGCGTTTGCTTGATGAAGGCTTTTTCAGCAAGCCCCAAACGATTTCGGCTATAACAAAACACACTTCCGAACGCCTTGGGCATCGCCTCAAAGCTAACGAATGTTCTCCCACTTTGCTGAGATTACTCCGTTCTGGCAAACTCACCCGGTCAAAAAACAAAGATGGCCAATACGAGTACACCAAAGCCCAAGGATATTCTTGATGAGGCCCTCAAGTCGATCCCCTCCAATTTTCGGAAGCATATTCTTAAGACCTACCGGGATCTAAAGACGCGCCACAACGAGGCGAAGTACGACGCCTCCGGACTGAGCGCGGGGAAGTTCTGCGAGTCCGTTTTTCGGTTCCTTCAGCATCATCTCACCGCTGTCCATGTCCCCTTCGGCCGCGCGACTCCAAATTTCACGGACGAGTGCGCGAAGTTGATCGGACTGCCGAAAACCACCGGGAATGAATCCCTGCGCGTTGTGATACCGCGAACACTGATATTCGTTTACACGCTCCGTAACAAGCGCGGCATCGGCCATGTCGGCGGAGACGTCGATGCAAATCGCCTAGATTCCCAAGTCGTATCGACTGCATGCGATTGGGTTGTCTGTGAACTTATCCGAGTGTTTCACAACCTATCGCTTGAGGAAGCGCAGGATCTGGTGGATTCGGTCTCGACGCGACAGATTTCGGACATATGGGAAATTGGCGGCCGGAAACGCGTATTACGTGAGGGATCTTTTAAAGATAAGACTCTCCTTCTGCTTTATTCTAGTATCGATCAGGGCGCTTTGGTCGAAGACCTGTTTCTTTGGACCAAGTACAGCAACGCACACATGTTTAAACGGGCGGTTCTCGAACCGTTGGATAAGAAATGCCTTGTAGATTACGACCCGCTGACGGATTTCGTTACATTATCTCCCCTAGGCATAAGAGGGTTGAAGACGTAATAATGAAACAGGGCATCTAACCAATCGCTGGAGTCAACCGCTGGCCCTTGTGAAGTCCACGTTTTGATTTTATGAAACAGTTCTCGATGTTTGCCCGCGCTCGCACCCGCCAGCGGTGGCTCAGCTCTTTCTCGTTAGGCACAAATTATGAAACTTAACCTTATACTGCCTCTGATTCTTATAGCGTTGGCTAGCCAGCAATTGACCGCCGAAACGCCGAAATCGGTTGCTCAATCGTCACCCGAAGGCCTTGTTTCCGATCTTTATAAACTGGATGAAAAAAAACAGAGCCCTTTTTCACAAACCAAAGATCATGGCTTGGTGACCAAATATTTTTCGGAACGCTTGGCGCAACTTATCTGGAAGGACGCGATGAAGTCAAAAGGCGAAGTGAGCGCTCTCGACGCCGACCCCCTTTACGACGCGCAAGACTTTGACATCAAAAAGTTCTCGCTTCGAAAATCCAAGTCCGAAAAAGACTCTGCCGAAGTGATCGCTTCGTTTGAAAACATGGGTCACAAAACTGAAATCACCTTTTCTCTTGTTCTTACAAAAACGGGTTGGCAAATTTCGGACATCAAGTATGCGGACGGCAGGCATTTGGTTGGTCTCTTAGGTGGGAAGTAATTTTGTGCCTAACCAAATCGCTGGAGCCGGAACGCGGGGGTCGAGAGAGGCTACAGCCCGCGGCGCCCGCAGCTGAACGGCAGGTCGTGGATGCGGCGAGGTTCATGAAACAGGTGGGCCTACTGGCCGCCGAATAAAGCCATGTGTGTGGAGGGGATGCCGAAGTCGGCGGCAGATCTTTCCAAGGTCACAGGACACTCTAGCATCGCCCGACGAAGCGGCCGATCCACCTTGCCACTTGCGACGAAGAGACTGATGGAACCGCGGATGCCGCGAATTCCACGGATAAGAAAGGTTAGGATTTTGCGTATCCGCGCTATCCGCGCGATGTGCGGTTGTTGCTTTTTGGGTGCTTTGGCGCGTCTAGTGGCCAATTCTTATGAGGTCTCGCGAATCAGTGGCGGTTACGAATTCGAAGGAACGCGCACTGATCTTGCTCTTCTGTTTCGCAGCGGCTCTTCGCGTTTTTATTTTCTCAGCCGGCTTCCCGTTCTTCAGCAACATTGATGAGGACTTACATTTTGATCTGATCACGCAATATTCGCACGCGCGTGTGCCGCGCACATTTGACCTGCTGAAGGAAGAATCTCTTACCTGGATCGTTCCCTACGCTTCACCGGAATTTCTGCAAGGGCCTGATCAGTTTCCAGGCGCGAAATTTCCACCGCCATTATGGAAACAGTCTCCGACCGAGGCTGCGCCGGAACTGGCCGCGACAAAAGCTGCCTGGAGCACAGAAATCAATTTCGAATCCTCTCAGCCGCCGATGTATTACGTTCTGGCGAGTGTTTGGTGGGATATCGGCCAGCGCATCGGATTAGTGGGAATTCAGGCATTGTACTGGATTCGTTTCCTGAACGTTCCCCTGATCGCGATTGTGGTTTGGCTCGGTTACGTAACCGCGCGGGCGATTGCACCTGAGAATTCGACCTTGCGCATCGGCGTGCCGCTGCTGCTCGCGTTTATTCCTCAGAATGTTTTCTACGCGATTAACAACGACGTTTTGTCGCCCATCTGTTTCGGCGCGTTGTTTCTTTGTTTGTTACAGTGGTTGCGAGCGAAAACACCGAGCCTCTCGCTCGGAGCCTTTACCGGTTTGGCAGTCGCGGCGACATACCTGACAAAGCTCTCCAACCTGCCTCTTGTCGCGGTTGCGCTGATCGCGATTAGTGCAAAACTGTTGTCGATCGTGCGGCAAAAGCCCGGTGCTGGACTCATAACGTTTGCCGCTCTCATCCTCTGCGCGGCAATCCCAATTGGCAGTTGGATGATATGGACTAATTATCAATTCGGTGACCTGACAGGATCGACAGCGAAAATCACACTGCTCGGCTGGACACGAAAACCGTTCGCCGATTGGTGGCACCATCCAATTTTTACGCCGCGAGGTTTCTGGCTCTTCTGGTGGGACCTCATTACTAATTTCTGGCGTGGCGAGGTCAGATGGCACAATCGCCCCTTGAGCTGGCGAGTTGCCGATGGATTTTACGCAATGTCGTCCCTTGTATTACTCGGCGCGGCCGTAGTCGGACTGCGAAAGCAGACGGGACTATCCACATTCGAGCGGCAGGCGATTGCTATCGCAGCGTTAACCTTCGTTGTCGCGGTCGCATTTCTGGCACTGCTTTCAATTCAGGTCGATTTCGGCAATTGCATTAATCCTTCGCGTGCACATCCCTATTTTACATCGGGCCGTTTGCTGAGCGGAGCGCTCATACCGTTTGCGTTGCTGTATGTCTATGGCACCTGCTTTCTGCTACGCCGGGTCAGCGCGGCTCTCCCACTAGTCGCCCTTGGTGTCATCGTAGCGTTTGTGACAACGTCGGAGATTTTCATCAACCGCGTTGTGTTCGCAAGCGAGCACAACTGGTTTCACCCTTGATGAGGCTTTTTCAAGGTTGATGAATCGCAGATGACGCAGATTACGCCGATAAAGACAGCTTAGGTTTGCATAATCCGCGAGTACCCGCGTCTGGTGCTTTTTCGTGTCTTTTAGGGTGTTTCGCGGGCAATTCCTATAGCCGTCCTTTTACGGATTGATCGGCCTTGCTGGAAAACCGTGACGCCCATCGCAAGATCGCCATCGGCGTCATTCGAGCGAGACCCATCCCGAGTTTCATTGCAACGCCAGGAATGACGAGTGGCCGGTCGGCTTCCAGTGCGGCGAGCGCCTCGCGCACGACTTGTTCCGCCGGAACATGAAGGAGCTCCGGACCGCTGTCGCGCTGTCCGCCTGGACGTCGCGCGACTTCTTGAAATTCTGTGTGCACGGGTCCCGGGCAAAGCGTGCAGACGTTTACACCTGTCCCGCGGAGTTCGGCGCGCAGAGCTTCCGAAAAGCTGGTGACGTACGCCTTGGTCGCGGCGTAAACCGCGAACCTAG
>Ga0209376_1001221_pt1 | contig 26481 bp, 27 predicted proteins | sample GraSoiAngelo_134_FD_185891 | JGI IMG/M metagenome (GOLD analysis project Ga0209376, IMG submission 185891) | Grasslands soil microbial communities from the Angelo Coastal Reserve, California, USA - 14_0929_05_30cm (SPAdes) (version 2) | ecosystem: Environmental > Terrestrial > Soil > Grasslands ... | reverse complement strand
CCGTGCAGATCGAGGGACGAACTGTAAAGGTAAAGGGTCCACTAGGGTCACTGCAAGAAGATTTGTCCCACCTTCCAGTCTCAATCGACGTGGACGACAACAAGGTCCGACTGGAAACTAGCTGGCCCAGAAAGAGGGAGATCGGAATGCTGGGAACAGCAGCTGCCCACGTCCGAAACATGCTCAAAGGAGTCACACAAGGCTACAGGTACGAACTGCGCACAGTCTACGCCCACTTTCCAGTTACCGTGAAGGTGGACGAGAAGGCTAAGGTGTTGAAGATAGAGAATTTCACTGGAGAGAAGACGCCAAGATACGCGAAGATAGTTGAAGGAGTAAAGGTCGACGTAAAAGGCGAGGACATTTCGGTAGAGGGCATTGACCTGAAATCGGTTAGTCAGACCGCAGCAAACATTCAAGATAGTACCAAGATCAAGAAGAAGGATCTCCGAGTCTTCCTGGACGGAATATACGTCTCCGGAAAAGGACCCGCACAAACGTCGAAGAAAACTGTAAAGTGAGATAGATGAAAGAATCAAAACCCGAGTTCAGACGCCAAGAGAGCTGGAGATACAAACGGGTCAAGGAGAACTGGCGTAGACCCCGGGGTGTTACGAGCAAGATGAGAAAGGAAGAGAGCGGCTTTCCAGCAAAGGTCAAGAACGGATATGGCTCAGCCAGCTCGACCCGCGGACTTCACCCCAGAGGCCTCGTCGATCAGCTGGTGTGGCGAGAAGTTGAGCTAGAGAAGCTGGATCCAAAAGTGCACATCGTGAGGATTGCGGCGAGGGTTGGGGAGAAGAAGAGGCGCGGAATCCTAGCCAGAGCCAAGGATCTGAATTTCGACATTGCAAACCCTGGGAAGGAGGAGGGGCGCGCAGTGACCGAGACACCGGCCGTTGAGGAGGAGAAGGGGCTGCCTGTGGAGACGGGGGAGGAGAAGGTGGAAGAGAAGGCTGAGATCGCTGAAGACGAAGATGTCAGCAAAACAGAGGAGAGCTCTGAATGAGTCTGAAGAGCCAGAAGAGACTGGCCGCGAGCTTGCTGGGCGGGGGATTGAACAGGGTCTGGATCGACCCGGAAGAGAACGACCGGGTCCAATCAGCAATTACCCGCGAAGAGATCAAGAGTCTCATACGCGAAGGAAGGATCAGTCTCCTGCCAAAGACCGGGATCAGCAGAGGCAGACATCGCGCTAAGTCCGGTAGAAGGAAGAAGGCTGGCAGTAGAAAGGGGGGTCAGAAGCCTGGCAAGGAGGCTTGGGTCCTCAAGATCAGAGCGATCCGGAGACACTTACGATGGCTGAGAGATAAGAGACAACTGTCCGCCGGAAACTACACTACTCTGCTGGGTATGGCGAAGGGCGGAGCGTTCCGTAGCGGGTCGCATGTAGATGAGTATGTAAAGGCCCATCAACTGGTAAAGAAGCGTTAGTCCATGGCTGACAGTCCCCGCTATGCGCTGCCTTACCGGCGACGGAGAGAGGGCAAGACAGACTACAAGCTGCGCCGGGCACTAGTCAAATCGGGCAAGCCGCGGGCTGTTGTCAGGCTTACCAACAAGTATGTTACTGTGCAGATCACTGATGCAACCATCACCGGGGATATTGTGAGGGCATCAGCTTCTTCTCGAGAGCTTCCTAAGTTGGGTTGGAAGGGCGGGCTTGGAAATCTTCCCTCGGCTTACCTCACTGGAGCGCTTGCCGCTCGGAGAGCTGTTCAGACAGGTATCAAGGAGGCTATTCTGGATCTTGGGCTTAAGGGTCCGACGAAAGGCTCGAAGCTTTTCGCAGTCCTGAAAGGACTGGCGGATTCTGGTCTCACTGTTCCACACTCTCCAGAAAAACTCCCACCTATGGAACGGATCGGAGGAAATCACATCGCCACATACGCGAAATCATTGGCGGGCGAGCACGATCTGTACAAGAAACGATTCAGCGCATATCTCAGCAGAGGATTGAAACCTGAGGATCTGTCTGGACATTTCGAAGAGATTAGAAAGACTCTGTCAACATCACCTTTGGAGGCAGCCAAATGAGCCAGCGCCCCGGTCAAGAGATCGGATGGGTTCCGAAAACCAAGCTCGGCCGACAGGTCCAGCAAGGAGAGATCATATCCATGGAAGAAATCTTCACTCAAGGATTGAGGATCAAAGAGCCGGAGATCGTGGACACGCTGCTGCCGAACATTCAACAAGAGGTTCTCGGGATAGGGTTTGTCCAGAAACAGACAGACGCTGGGGAGAGGTCCAGGTTCAGAGCAGTTGTCGCCATCGGTAATGGTGACGGATTTATCGGCATCGGCGAGGGGAAGGCGCGCCAAGTCCGGACAGCGATCGACAAGGGGACTGTGCAAGCGAAGCTGAACATCATTCCGGTCAGGCGGGGCTGCGGGAGCTGGGAGTGTCGTTGTGGAACGCAGCATACTGTCCCGTTCAATGTCACGGGCAAGACGGGTAGTGTCCGAGTGGAGGTTTTGCCTGGGCCGCGGGGTCTCGGGTTGGTTGCGGGTGAGATTCCGAAACAGGTTCTTCGATTGGCCGGTGTGAGGGATTGTTGGACTCGGACGTTTGGGTCGACCTCGACCTTGTCATCGTCAGCGCTGGCGGTTTTTGATGCGTTGACGCAGACGTATAATGTTGTGACGCAGAGCGACTGGGTGAACTAGATGGAGTCGTCGATCAAGAATCCGATCTTGGCAGTTCGTCTTCGAGGGACGGCCTCGGACAATCCGGATGTTCAGAGGACGATGGAGTCGTTGAAGCTCGAGCGGACCTTCCAGGCTAGACTGTTAGAGAATACGCCGTCGAACCTCGGGATGCTTCGATCAGCCAAGGTCCTCGTAGCTTGGGGCGAGGTCAGCCCGGACCTACTGGGACGAGTCTTAGAGAAGCGCGGCGAACGCGATGGCGCCGACGGATTAGACGATGGTTTTCTCAGACTTTTGGGAAAGTCGAGCTTTGACGATCTGGCGAAGGCGGTCGTGGCGGGTGAGACGAGGCTTCATGAACTATCGCGGGCTGGTTTGAAGGTGCCGTTCAGGTTCCATCCCCCGCGCGGAGGATTCAAGCGGAGTCTGCGCCGGGCTGCGACTGATGGCGGCGAGTTGGGCTATCGGGGCGCGGATATCAATAGTCTGGCTAAGCGCATGATCTGAGCTGGGCGACGGGTAGGAACTCCAATATAGTCTCGGACGATCATCCGATTCTGGCTGTGTAGTGTTTGGCTCCGCGTAAAGAGGTTCGCAGACGTCGTAGCCGTTCGGGCTGGTGGTTTGACGTGTTTGACGAGATGGAACGGATGGACCGTTTGATGGATGATATGATGCGGAAGGCGGTGGAGATGCCGAAGGCGCAAGAGGGAGCCTCACCCTTTGTGTACGGGTTCTCGATGTCTGTCGGTCCCGATGGGAAGCCGGTTATTCGGGAGTTCGGGAATGTGGAGCCTGGCGCGCGGGGTCCGCTGGTCAAAGAGGAACGGGAGCCGCTTGTGGATGTCATGGATGACGGGAGAGAGGTTGTGGTTGTTACAGAGTTGCCGGGGGTTGAGAAGGACGAGATCAAGCTGGAATCGACTGATCGAGCCTTGAAGATCAGCGTCGACTCGGCAAAGAGGCGGTACTTGAAGGAGTTGGAGCTGCCGCACATGGTTGATCCGCGGACTGCGAAGGCCACATACAAGAACGGAGTGTTAGAGGTCCGGTTCTCGAAGAGCGACGAGAAGAAACCAACACGACCCATACCTGTAGAATAGGCTTCGAAGAAGGATTACGAGAAACACCGCATCCGCGTCGCGAGAATAAAATTGCTACCCCCCTTTTTCTCAGAGGGCTCTCGCCAGTTGGAACTGTTCTAGTCGAGTCTCGGATTTCAACGCGCAGAATTGAACGGTCGTCCGTTTTTCGAGAGTGGAAATTGAGCGTATCGCTCTTCGTGAAAATCTCGCGATCTAGAATCGTCTACCCCGATTTCTAATCTAGGCTTGTTCTGTGCCTGTCGGGTTTGATGAAGAACATTCTGCGGCTTTTTTGGTTTCGAAGAGCACGTAAGGAATGGATTACTCTCTGTTGATTCCCTCCCAGAGTCGGGTTTTGTGTCGCGAGGACCAACTGCTTTTGACATTTTTCGACGAGGGGTCTCGCCAGTTGAAGCTGATCCGGGCGAGTCTAGCGATTCTAGGCGTAGAATAGAACAGTCGACCGTTTCTCTTATTGCAGATTAAGCGTGGAGATCAGCGTGAGGATCTCGTGATCTCAAATCGCGTGCTTTGATTTACGATCGGGGCTTGTTCTGAACGATTTCTCGCACCTGAATGAGCTTATCTTTTCTACATGGAAAGGCAAGTTCTCGTTCGTTCTCCCAGTATTCTTACCCTAAAAAGTACGTTCTTGGTCGATGAAAACCCTGAAAACAAAGAAGCCCCGCAAGATCACCAAGAACCAGATTGGAACGTCCCAACCTCCCGGACCCGCTACGACCCAGACCCATAGAGCCGCTGCCCTCACCCCTCAGACCCGGACAGTACATCGGCCCACGAGAAGAAGAACTCGGAAGAATACTCAAAGAAATACTAGACAAACTTACACTCATAGAAAACAGACTCAAAACAATAGAAGAACAAATGAAAACACGACGCTGACCTAGCTCAGGGTCTCTGAGAAGCGCCATACTTCGAGTACTCTAGCTCTGACTTTGCAGCCATTACGAAATCGTTCTGGCTCAGACCCTTAATCGCATGAGTCGAAAATACCACCTTGACGCGACGCCAGCCGATGAAAAGGTCCGGATGATGATTCTCCAGCTCAGCAATCCTACCCAGAGAATACGCAAATTCAAGACCCGCGACATAGGATTTGAACCGAAACTCTTTCAGGATCGAATCCGACTGCATAACCCATCCTGGCAGATCCTTCAAACGCTCAGTAGCCTCCTCGACCGTGAACGGTTTCGCATCGTTACAAGGAACGCATTTTCCCGAAGCCAGACGAAGGACTCCGTCAGTACCAGATCCGCTTTCCATAGCCGTAGGACGCTCCGCATTGAGAAAAAGTTTCTAAGATCCGAGTCTCAAAGAGAAATGAGACTACCTAATTTTCGACCTCCACGTTGATCGTAGTCAACGAGCGAATTGAAAGCTCTATACGAAGCGTTGCGAAACAGCCGTAGAAACACCGAACTTGTGGAGTTGGGACGAATGAAGGTCCTTGTCATACATCCCCGAATGGGTGTCTTCGGCGGTGGGGAACGTGTAGTCGTACACTCGATTATCACAGCCTTGAGGGCCCGACACGAGGTGCTTCTTGCCAGCGAGGTATTTGACATTCCCTCTTTCGAGGACTTTTTTGGATGCCAGGGCCTATTCAAACAAGTTCGGATGCTGAGCTACCCCTCTTTTCGGCCCATAGCCGATAGGGCAGTCCTCTACCAGAGGCTTCTCTATCACCAGTGGCATATCCGGGGAGTGGTAACGAGAGCAAAAGATTTTGATCTGATTCTGAGTACACAGGACGTGGCTTACCTGCCGTCTGCCACCGCTCCCGTCATACAATATTGTTACTTCCCAGAATACTTTGTTCACCTAGAGTCCCGTCCATCCTCCCTCTTATGGAAAGCATACTACTGGCCCGCAATGCTCTTCTACCGGAATCGCATCCGCGACATCGATTGCCTGCTATCGACCTCCAATTTCACCCAGGGTTTCGTTAGGGACAAATGGGGGCGTGAGTCAACAACCCTCTATCCACCATGCCCTATTGATCTCTACAAGAATACCAACAGTCAAAGAGAAGACTTGGTCATAACCGTGGGTAGGGTGGTGCCCGAAAAGCGGATGAATCTGTTCCTAGATTTGGCACAAAGGCTTCCGAAATTAAAGTTTGCAATAATTGGAAGCGTGGCTCCAGATCGGGAATCATACTTCCGGCGACTACAGGAAGTTGCTCCCATGAATGTCTCGTTTCTGATGTCCCCTTTGAGAAAATTGAGGAACGTGCTTGCGAGGGCTAAGATCTATGTTCACTGCGCCCGCAACGAACATTTTGGGATAAGCATTGTTGAAGCAATGGCGGCTGGGTGCGTGCCGGTAGTTCATGACAGCGGAGGACCGAGAGAAATTGTAACAGACGAGGTTGGATACAGGTGGAAGCTGATCGACCAGGCAGTCGAATCTATCTCCAGTCTGATGACCGACGATGAAGTGAGGAGAAAGATGTCAAACGCCGCCATGTCTCGAGCAGAGAACTTCGGACCAGAGGCTTTCGAAGCAACCCTCGCCAATGTTATAAGAAGATACCATGATTAACCCGTGAGCGATGCTTGCTGGCTACTCGGAATACTATTGTGAGCATAAGAGGCTCAGATTAAGAGTCTGTTCTAGCGCACAAACAAGGGATTTGCAAGGTGGTGGTTGGAAACGACAGGCACGAGGAAGTTTGCGCGTTCAAATCTATTGGATGGATGCGCTATCACATTGCGAGACAGAATTGTCTCGGCCTAAGTGTTAGCTCGATGCTGACTGATAAGTAATTATGGGATGCTCTCTCCCGTGAGTCATGGTGCTCGACTGGAATTAACGATCGGCATGCGTGACGACTCCAGAATCAAATGTATTGTCCGATAGGATTTGGATAGTTTTGAAGATCCTCGTCGTTCATCCAAGATTCGGTGTATTCGGTGGAGGAGAATATCTGGCCATTAACGTCATTCAGGCCCTCTACGAAATGGGACACGATGTTTACCTTAGGTCGATTGATTATAGTGAAGAAGCTGTAGAAAGAGCATTCGGTATCAAACCAGATCTTGCTGGAATTTTGCCTCTTGCAGATTTCAAACCCAGGTTTCGAAAAGCTCTCGCTCTCCAGAGAGCCATTTCAGTGAAGCGACAGAGGGGGAAGGTTGCAAGAACATATATGCAATTTGACCAAGTATGGCATACACAGACAGCCTACTGGGTCGAGTCTCCACCGGGCGCTAAGTTGTTCAATATTTTCTATGACCCTACAGACATTTTCATAATTGGGTCGATCTACTCAAGACAATACACAGGGGAAAGTATAATCCGGATACCGAGTTCCACTTTCAAAAAGCCCTACTATTACTTCATAAAGAGAATCCTGCGCACTGATGTTGAACTTAGGAATGCTCTAAGCATTCCTCTATCTCGTTCTCTCGAAGTTACTCTCAGTAAGTTTCATTATCCGCACACCGTGTTCATAACTGCTCCAGCAAGCCTCAAGTTCAAGCCGGGCCATAAGAAAAAACAGGTTGCGCTAGTTACGCGTATGGCTACGCATAAACGAATTGAGGATTTCCTCTCAATTGCGAGGATGCTCCCTCAATACCGATTCGTTCTTCTCGGGGCAATTTCTGAAGCCGAAAGGAGGCTCATGCCTGGCTACGCCGATAATTTGATCAAAGTCAAACCGTCAAATGTGGATTATATTGAGAAGCGACTGTGGACTGTCCCTGAGGTTCTTGAGGAGTCTGCCGTGTACCTATACCCAGCGATAGAAGAGGCGATCAATATTTCCTTCATGCAAGGATGTGGAGCAGGGTGCATCCCCGTAGCCCCTGACGTAGGAGGGGGAGCGGAGCTAATTAACAAACTCAAGATAGGCTATACCTATACTGACCTTAGAGAAGCGGCCAATTCTATTACAGAGGCGATCGAAAATCCAAAATGGTCTCCCCAGGAAATCCGAAGTAGAGCCGAAGCTTTCGACGAAGCCCATTTCCGAGATAATATTAAAGCAATAAGCAAAGGCGAGTATCCGATATCTCGAGGGAACTAGATGGCCCTGTTCGACCTCAGATAATGCCCACCGCCCAATAGGTACCTCGCTTCGAACATCCAATCGCATTGGGAGCTATAGAGCGTCCGCGAAAAGTCCCTATTCAACAACAAATACTAGAAATATCCCAACAGTCACCACGGCCGAGACAGACATGCCTGAAATCCAAGTCTCGACAATCAGAGCCTGCAGAGTATGCGGTGCAACCCAACTCAAGGAGATCATATCCTTGGGAAACCAACACGTTTCCGATTTTGTAACATCCGACGGAAACAGCCCGCAAGCTCCGCTAGAACTCGTGAAATGCACAAGCTGTGGGTTAGTTCAATTGCGACACACGTTTTCAAGGGGAAGTCTTTACGGGCACTATTGGTACAAATCAGGCATCAGTTCGACAATGAGGAAAGCCCTTCTTGAGTTGGTGTCCAAAACCTGCAAGATCGCCAAACCACATTCTGGCGACATTGTCATTGACATAGGTTGCAACGATGGGACCCTCTTGCGTTCCTACAACATCCCAGGCATAGATCTTGTCGGATTTGAACCAGCGGAAAACCTCGTAGCTGAGGCGAAAAGAGGAACCAACTGGATTTTCAATGATTTCTTCAGTGCGGACCTCTTCAGGCAAAAGTTCGCAGACCGTAAAGCCAAGGTCATTACCAGCGTGGCGATGTTCTATGACTTAGAGGAACCCAATAGTTTCGTGGCAGACGTAGCTCGCATTCTCGCGCCAGACGGAGTTTGGGTAGTGCAACAGAACTATCTCGTAACGATGCTCGAGCGGAATGGTTTTGACAACATTGGCCACGAGCATTTGGAATACTACTCTTTGGGAACCATGCAGACGCTCCTCCAACGACATGGCTTGGAGGTGTTCGAAGCAGAGACGAATGACGTAAACGGCGGAAGTTTTCGTACCTTCATTTGTCACAGGGGAAGCTTACGAACAGAAAGGTCCGTCACTATGATGAATTCGCATGAATCTCAAATGGCCTTGGTGGAAAACAAGACCTACGAGGAATTTGCCAAAAGGATCTCAAGCATTAGATCAAAGACCCACGAATTCATACAAGGTGAAGTTAGGCAAGGGAAGTCTGTGTACGCCTACGGTGCCTCCAACAGAGGAAACACCATCCTACAATACTGCGACCTAGATCACACCCTGGTCAAGAAAGCGACCGATGCAAACCCTGAGAAATGGGGTAGAAAAACTGCGGGGACACTCATTCCTATAGTTTCCAAGGAAGAAGCGCGAAGAGACAAACCGGATTATTTTCTGATCTTGCCACATCACTTTCTCGAGGAGATCATGCGCGACGAGAAAGACTATCTCGAATCTGGAGGGAAATTCATTGTTCCCTTGCCGGACTTCCGGGTTATGAGTTCGCAACGAACCGAGATGGCTATTGGCGATTAATAGTTACCTCTAAGCCAAGGTCGACTTCAATATCGAGCGATATCATACTTTGCAACCGTTTCACTCTAATACCGTTTAGCCGACCTAGAAGAGTCAAGGCGATTCTCGATTGAAGAAGAGAAGAATTCCTAGATTGCTGCACCCGTACAAGGAGTGGGCGATCAATACATTGTTCCCAATGAAGACAGTCGAACTTGGCCAGCTAAAATTCCGCTATCTTCGAAGGGACGCGCCACCCCACAATCCTGAGGATTTTGCCAAAGGAGTAGAGTTCCACCAACGGATTAGCAAGTCGACAGGCCGCGCGGCAATTGACATCGGGGCAAACATAGGATCGTATACCCTCCCTCTAGCAAGAAGATTCAAAATTGTAACTGCATTTGAACCAAATAAAGTGCATTGCAGATTATTGAGGTTGAACGTCTCCTTGAACAAGCTACGAAATGTGCATGTGTACGAGGTCGCTCTCTCAGACACCAACGGGACAATGCCCCTGTACATACGATCGGGAGGCGCGACGAGTCTCGACAAGAAGCACTATGGCCTAACATACGATAGGGTCCTCCCCGTGAAGACCGCGTGCCTCGACGATTTTCTATCACAGTCTCAGGAGTTGGATTTCATCAAGATGGACGCCGAAGGGCTTGAGCTCCGAATTCTGCAAGGCGGACTCCGACTAATATCCAATCAAATGCCAACTATTGCTATGGAAGTCCACAGGCCTCGCGTCGCTCTCAACGGTTCCTGTTCTTGTAGCGTTTGCGATTGGCTTCGAGGGCTTGGCTACGTGATCGATGTGACTGGTGAATCTTCGTCGGTCGGGGACGTTCACTGGGTATGGGCGAAGCCCGAGAAGCAAGGGTGGGTTGCTAGTCCATCTGCTAGGGGGACCGTCCGGTGAGATGAGCATGATTTTGCCATTCCGCAGCCAATTCAGAGCAACCGTCAATTAGCGATCGGTATCCGATGACTCGTTTTTGGGGTAGAACTCAAGCCTGTTTGTTGCGAAGCCTTCGCACTCCAGTGGTGCATAGATCAGTCGAGCGTTGAGGAATGCTCTCACTTGTCTCCTTCTGTGACGGAGGAGCGTCGAACGCCCATTCGTTTAGGAAGTCCGACATATTGTCCCTCCAGAAGAGCATTTGCCTTGTTGAGAATGTGCTCCATTTCTTCTCGGTCTTCTGTCGTGATCGTCTTCTGCTGATCAAGTACCTTTGATAGGGCCCTTAGAGTAAGGATCCAAATGGGTATGAACACTTCTCGCTCTTTTCCAGGGATGGCTTTGTACATGTACGGATTTGATTCGGTTTGGACGGCCGCGTCAGCAGCAAACGCTGCAGTTCTCCTCATGTGATACAACCCCGCGAGAATACCGACCGGGATCGCTACGAGAAGTCCCACCGCGGTGAATATTCCCAGACTCGGGAAGATATCGAGGAGGGTTTTGTTTGGTTCCACTCCGAGTCTAAAGAGAACTATTATGTTGCTTGCGAATCCGATGAGGAAGGCTAGGTAGAGATTGTAGCCCTGTCTGAAGTAGAACCAAGCACGAAACAGCGCCTTCCAGAAGTTCAACCAATAATCACTTGGTCGGCACAACTCTGAGAATCCTTATATCAATATGTGGCAAAACTGAAAACCGTTGCCCTTTTGCAAAGACGGATCCTACTACTCCCCCTGATTTGGGGAGCCTATGGCATCGGAGAGGTACTGGTCCTCACCTATCTGTACGGACCGCTAGTCAACAGCATCCCTTATCCGGCTAACGATAAGCCAATCGGGGGTTCTTACCTTCCTGTTCTGTTCTTCAACTTCGCCGCCTTAGCAGCGTTGCTGGGCTTCAGCCTCTATTCCCTGGGAGTCTGGGATATCGATCTTTCAAGCCGTAAGGTGAGGACGGACTTGGTGGCTCTTGGTGTCATGTTCGCGAGTGGAATCCTGGTCTTCTATTACGCCATCTTTCTGTTCCCATTAGCCGTGGCTTTGGTCTATTTTCTCGCCACAAACATAGAGTAACCTGATTAGTGCGCAGGAACTGGCGTGTGGATCCGACGAAAGGCTCCTAATGATGACCCAGCCTTGCTAGCAAGATCCGGAGTTCAGCTGCGGGGTCTCGTTGTTCGTAGAAAGGCAGGAACGGGAGAAAGTTGACAAAAATGACCCGCTCCTCCGGTCCTTTGCTAGTGGCTTGGGCCCCGTTTTCTCCCACCCTGGTCGAGGTGGGCGCTCTCGTCGGAGGAAGAGTTGTCTTTCTCAACATTCTGTTTGGGAAAAAATTAGCTGCCCCGTTGCGCTACGCATTGCTGGCGCTCAGAACTCTCTCGCTTCTAGGCAGGGAACGACCAAGAGTTGTTCTCGCTCAGAACCCAGCAATCTTCCTCCCCCTTCTTCTAGTTCTTGCGAAACCATTCTACAAGTTCAGGTTGGTAGTCGACCATCATGCTGTCTGGAGCATGAAGACCCTCCGTCAACCATTCTTGTCTCAAGGAATCGCGGTCTTAGAAGCATTCGTCGCAAAGAGAGCGGACGCTAACATGTCGCCCAACAACAACTGGACAAGGGAGCTTCGAGCAAGAGGAGCAACCGACGCCTTCACCTATCACGACTTCATTCCACAGCCAACAATAACCAAAGGCCAAAGCCAAATTGGTAAATGGTCTCCGTTTCCGCTTCCCGCACATCACTTCCTGGTCATCGCGGCTCACGGAGGTCATCCTCAAGAACTCCTAGAAGAAGAAGTGGCGGCGATAAGGGGACTTGACGGCTACCTTCTTGTGATCACGGGGAAACGTGAAAAGCTAGGGCACAGAATGGACAGAATGAACCTCCCCAGCAATGTGATCTATCCTGGCTATCTTGACGACGCCGATTATGAGTCGCTCAAGAGGAACGCTGACGTGGCCTTGTCGCTGAGCATCGAGCTGAACACTGTCCCGCATGCAATACATGAGTACTTGGCGTTCGGAATTCCGACGATAGTTCTCAAAGACCCACTTCTGCGCTCATTGTTCGACGGTGCCATAGTTGAGATACAGGATACGCGTCCCGAGACGGTCGGTCAAGCATTGACGAGAATAACGCAGGATTCTACCGTTCGCAATCAATTGCGAGAAAACATCCAGCTAAATTATGAGCAGCGTCTGAAAATGCATAATGAAGAAGTTTCAAAATTGAAACAAGTCCTCGTCTCATAGGTAATTAGAGGTTGCGGCGATGGCCGTCGGGACCGCTTCAGAAGTTCCGAGTCAAAGTTGTGTTAAGCCGAAGCTAGACCGGATTGATCCGGTCAAGGCTCACGTAGTAGACCCCAACGGAATTAGATTCTAGGAATAAGGTAAAAGTCACCTGCTGAGGTGTTACCCAGCCTTGAGCGTTCCAGATAGGCTGCGGACTTAGGTTGATCGTGTTCCACTGCGACCTTTGTGTTGGAATGATGATCGTTGTGTTCGTGGAGTATGGCGTTATGGTCTGTTGGGTTGCCCGGTCGGAGAATACGTAGTACAAGGTGTGGGTTCCGTCTGCCACGATCGCTCCAAAGATAAGGTTGGTTGCAATATTTGTGGTGAGTGACTGGTTGAAGTGAATACTCAGATTCGTGGCGTTTAGCAAGGCTCTCTGCGACAAAGCCAATCTCTCGATACCCACGCGGGAGGATGTATAGTTGAGGATCATTTGCATCCCGCTCGTTCCATTGACTCCTAGAGGGGTGATGCCAGACCAAACGGGGTCAATGTTGGAGAGAGAGAGTTTCCAGTTGAAGGGAACCTTGGTCCCAATGCTTGGGTCCAGAACCCACCACTTCAACCCGGGGTTCTCCAAGGACGGAGCCGGAATATCTGACTTCCAAGAGGATGACTCGCCCAGCAATTGTCCAGTCAACTTGTCATAAATCACGATGTGGAATTGGCCTCCCCTCGGGACGGCACTCAACGCATCTGGAGCACTAATCAGATAAGAGTATGCAGAACCGCTGTTCAGTAGCGAAGTCGAATTGTTCGCCCAGAAATAGGTGAGGGGACTATACTTGACAAAGAAGATGGGTAGGACTGGCTTCGCGAGCAAGTTCGTAACAGTCACATTGATCTTCGTAGCTGACCCGATGCTGTCAGGGTCCATTACCCCGTTGATCTGTATCGCAGTCCGGGGATTCGAAGCCTGAGTTATGTAAGCCCCAGAAACACCCGCAAAAATCACAGTCAGCGTCATTACTACCATAACAGAGGGTGTCAGTCGTTGACGCAAGATCCTTAGGAAGGTACCCGTAGGAGGCCGCCAAGCGATGCTGGGCAGTCTCGTTGTAAACGCAAGTCTGAGGTTTGGACCGCCAAGCCGACATAGTTCGAGGACAAGTGGGAATAGCCAGTAGGCCATGTAATTGGGGAAAGATCGATAATAGAAGAAGAAGATGAGGATCGGAAATGCAAAGACTATGCTATTCAAGCCTCGATAATGTTTGGCGTAAAGATAGAGCAGAATGCCGGAGACACCTCCCATGAGGACTAGGAAGAAGGAAGATGGGAGTGCGATTCCAAGGTCGAGGAGAAAGCCCGACAGACCTATTCCGCCAGGAACCTGAGCCGGGGCGTTCGGCAGAAACGGCGCCACTACCGCAGCCCACCAGGAGCTTGGACTGTAGATGATGAACGGTAGGTTAGGCAGGAAGAAAGCAGAGAGCATCAAACCAATACTTCGAGTCAGACTTCGCAAACTATGTTGCGGAGTCTCCTTCCAAAGGCGCAGTAGGAGGAAGGGGGCAATCACGATAGCTATCTGTTTAACCGCGACAGCAAAGCCGAGGGAGACCCAGCTTGCCTTGGGATGACGGTACCAGAGAACTGCCGTCAGAACGAGGAAGAAGGCCCAGATGCTATCGGTCCAACTTCCCGCGATTACGATAGAGAACAGCGTAAACGGTAGAACGCTGACACTCTTCAGCCTCGCGGGAGCTAGGGCGAATATCGTGAGGATTGACATGATGTGGAAGATGAAAACAGTGTCTCTGACATCGTGGAGGCCGAGCAAGTAGAATGGTACGATAGAGAGGAAACTTAGCGAGGGATAGGCAAGATGAAAATCGAAGGAGCCGTCAACACCCGGGGTGTAGAAGGACGGGGAGAAGCCAAATCTGTCCAACAGAGGTTTGATGGAGAAACCGTACGGACTCTGTAGCTGCAAGACCCTCAGGATTCCCATGTAGGTCCCCACCACAGTATCGGTCGAGTAGCTGACGTAGAGGAGCCTTGACGCGACGACGTACAGCCATATGAACAAGACTAGGTTGCCGACCAGGGAAAGCTGGTTAGCGCGTGAAAGAGTCAGATTTTTTCTGAAGGCAAATGTCAGGTTGAATAATCCAAATCCAGAAAGGCCAATGGCGAGAACCAGCATCGCGACGATGTTCGGCCCAAATGCCAAAAGCCATAGCCCGGCCAGAACTGAGAATAGGCCGGTTAGACCAAGACCGAATCGTGACAACCTCGTGGGCTCGGCCTGAGTTTCTCTCAGCCCGATGTATTCCTTGACTCTGTCTATAGACCGGTGAAGTTGGGTGAGAAACTTGGAAAGGACCATACGGATGACCACGTCTACAGGCTTTCAGCTCGGGTGAGGATCAAGGGTGCTCGACTTTTCCCACTTAAGGGTTATGCGGAAACAAAAGCTACCGTTCTGTACCTTAACGAGACTAGATTCGGTTGTAGGATTCAAGTCTGGGCGATCTCACAAACTAATCAGAATCTTCCCAGGTCCGCGTCCGACATCCCTAGGGCAGTAGCCGCGTTCGATCTTCGTTTTTGAAATACAAGTACCGATAAACCCATCTGACTCCAAGAGTCTCACCGGTCGATTCGCAAATGTTGAGACGGTTCATCATATGACACTCACGTACCCTTGCACCGTCATTTGAGGGAACAGCCACTTTGAGGTCCTAGATGGAAGGAACTGGGTTCGCCGAGAAGGTGGCCTCGTTCGAAATGCATGATACCGCCAGTCGAGTAAGACGCTTCACATTGCGACCCGACCTAACCTTTCACGCAAGGTAGTTTGAACATCTCCAAGTCTGCTGATCAACCGTACCGTTGCGACTCGAAGCGTAGGGTAAAAGACGGCCACGACCCAGACTGGCCATAGTGCAAAGTTGATGTCAGAATGAACCGAGTTGAATGTCAGATTCTGGGTATTCTGGCAGTTTGGAGGCATATCGAGTACAGGAGTACAGATCGCCGACTTCCAGTCCCATACCAAGAATGGCAGAAGGAAAATGATGGAGACAAGAACTGTAATCGCGGCTTGATGCCAGTCGCGGCGTAGAATGTGGAAGACGAAGACGAAGGCGTTTGCGAACTGTTTCATTCCCAGCGATAATAGCTGGGCTGCTCTGGCACGGCGTCCGGTGAACGTCACGAAAGCCAACGTGAGGAACAGTAGTGGGATGACATCGTTGAATCCATTCGCAGCCATTAGCGCAGGATACTGTCCTCCTAACGTCATAGAGGTGTAGTATCGCTTCCGGACCCCGTAGACCATGAGACCCCACATGGCCAGGGTGAACCACCGATAGTCAAGCCAGACATACGGCACTTGGATTAGAGGCAGCAGCGGCAGGTACACGTTCCAAATGGTTGCACTGTACAGCGTCCCCATCTTCACATATTGAAACTGAAGCGGCACTGAATACCAGTCGTGCCCTTGAAGGAGTAGGGACACGTATTGGGGAGTAGCCCACTCGTCGGTGAGATAGTTCACATATCCGGTTAAGACAGAGAAGATTCCAATGACAGCCGAACTTCCGATGAGTATTCTACGAAGTGTTTCGCGATGGCCCAGACGGTAAGTCGCTAATAGGTATGGAACCAATAGCGTGGCGAGGCCGAGAGTGGGCGCTGAAAATAGTCCCGGTAACACTTCAAAATATATCGGACCAGACGCAAGAACCGTGACCAGCGCGTACTGCCAGCTCTTCGCCATCTAGAACCCGTACTCTCAGTCTTTGCAAGTCAGACTATGAGAATAATAGCTTCGATAGAAGCAATCGTCTCATTTCACGAATGTTTGAATTGAAGGCGATTTTCTATAACGCTGTCAGTGCCGGGCTCTCTTCAATCAATTCGCAGACGATGTGACCTATCATGATATGACACTCTTGTATTCTCTGAGTATCGTCTGACGGCACAGTCACCTTGTGATCGCACAAAGAGGAGAGCTGTTTGCCCGCAGAGCCAGTGAGTGCAATTGTCTTCGCGCCGATCCTCTTGGCTTCTTGGATGCCTTTGATAACGTTCGGCGAGCGACCACTAGTACTGATACCAACTGCAACATCGTCCGGCTCCAGTGTCGCCTGGACCTGGCGGGAGAAGATCTCATCGAAGCTAATGTCATTACCAATCGCGGTTAAGATGGATGTGTTGGTCGTCAAGGCAGAAGCTCTGAGCGCAGGGCGCATCCTCTTGAATTTTCCGACAAGCTCTGCTGCAATATGCTGAGCGTCCGCAGCGCTTCCGCCGTTCCCGAAGAAGACCACCTTTCGACCCTTCTGCAGTGCTGTCGCGATCATGTGCGCCATTTCGACGATGTCGTCGAGGCATTCATTAGCGACTCGTTCCTTCGTTTCGATACTTCTTCGTATTGCAGCTAGTGCCGCAGTCGCTTCGTTATTTTCTCCAATTGATCCTTTGCGAGTTAGTGGAGTTTTTTGCATTGCCGTTAGTATCCCTACTTTGGGCTTCGCCAGGTTTGTAAGCCTTCCAGATCGAACCGGACTGGGAAGGCCTTGCCTCCCAGACGTTCAACCGCTTTTTCGACGTGGACCTGTTTGCCTGGCTCGCAGTATAGAAACAGGAATCCTCCGCCTCCAGCACCGAGAAGTTTGCCTCCGATGGCACCGCTCTCTCGCGCGGCGTGCAGAAGCTTATCGACCTCAACGGTGGAGATCGCAGAGTCAAGCGCTTTCTTTGTCACCCACTCAGAGTTTAGAAGCCTAGCGAATTCTGTGAGATTTCCGGTGAGGAGTGAGTCCTTCATCTGAAGCGTCAGCTCTTTCATCCGTTCGAGTGCGTCCATAACTTTCGAGTCTTTGTGTTCGTACGATTCGATCTGCCTCTGGAGGATACCGCCCGAGCGTCGAGTGGTTCCGGTGAAGCAAAGGAGGCTGCTGTATTCCAGTTCGTTCAAGGTCTCCCTCTTAATGCGAAGAGGATTAACGATGTTTGAGTCTTTCTTGAACTCGATCAGATTGAACCCACCAAAGGTTGACGCGTACTGGTCCTGCAAGCCACCAGGAATTCCAACATCCTTCCTTTCCACCTCATAAGCAAGGTTCGCGATGTCGTAATCTGTCATAGAAGTGGCTCTCCATTCTCTGAACGCTCCTATTAGGGCGACGCAGAGTGCCGAGGAAGATCCTAGCCCTGTACCGGGTAGAGCGTCGTATCTGAGATCTGCATCGAAACCCTGCTCGACACCAAACCTCTTGGCTACCGCGCGGACGAACTCCACTTCGCCACTTCCTTTGAGTTCGGTAAGTTTCTCGGGTCCGGTGGAAACATCTTGGTCTTCCCTAGAGACGCTAACCATTCCGTCTATTCGAGGTGTAATGGAACAGTAGGCATAATTTTGAATTGTGGAGGAGAGAACTACTCCCCCCTTCAAGCCCGGATACGGGGGGACGTCTGTTCCACCACCTGCATAGCTTACTCTGAGGGGAGCTCTAGCCCGAATCTTGCTCACGTGATCTCGGCGTTCCCGGCTTTTTCTTCGGCGCGGATGATACTCGAGACAGCCTGTCGCAAGTCTCCTAAGTTCGTTTCGACTCGAACACCACGACATCCAGCTCTTTTGGCGGCCTCAAGATCGATTTCTTTGTCTCCGATCATCCAAGACGATGCAACGTCTATTCCTAGCTCTTTCGCCGCGCGCATAATGAGGCCTGGCTGAGGCTTCCGACAGCTGCATCGTGCGCTGGGAAGATGGGGGCAATAGTAGATGGCGTCAACTGAACAGCCCATCAGCTTGAGTTCGGACCGTAGCTTCTCGTGAATCCTGGCCATTTGCTTGTCGGTAGCCAGTCCCCGGCCAACAACGGACTGGTTAGTCACTATGACCAATCGGAACCCCAAGTTTCTGAGATCTCGCAAAGGAGGCCCGATGCCAGGGAGAACCTCAAGCTCGTCAGGAGTCTTAACATAGTCCGATCTTTCCCGTGTAAGAACGCCGTCCCGGTCGAGGAACACCGCCTTGGACGAGGACAATCGAGACCAATCATCTATCGGAGACCGACAGTGAGTTAATAGTTGTTTCCAAACTCAGGAAGTTACGGCGTCTCTTCCCATTAAGTGAATGGAATGGCAATGGTCCGATCTGCCCTTTCAACAGATGGCTCGAAACACGAACTCATACAGCATGAGACGTCTGTAGAAGATAGGGCGACGAGATACTCCGGGAAGCGGGAGGCTCTGTGATGCTTAGTGCCGTAATCCCAGTCTACAACGAGCAAGAGGTCATAGACGAATTCGCAACGCGACTCGTCAAATCCCTTGAGCACACCGTTCCGGACTATGAAATCATCTTCATGGTAGAGGGAACCGATGCTACCGAGGAAAGGCTTGAGTCATTAGCCGGAAGGAATCCTCGCGTCAAAGTATTCTACAACCCAAAGAGACTGGGGCTTGGACCAGCTACAAAGAGAGGTCTCCAACTCATCGATCCTCGCACTGACTGTGTTTTGATAATGGATGCTGATCTGAATCACCAACCCGAAGAAATCGGGAGACTGCTGAAGGTCTCTTCACAGGCGGACATAGTTGTGGGATCAAGGTCGAGAGAACACGGTCTCGTGAGCGAGCTTCCATTCTTCAAGAGAGTAGTCAGTGGTAGCACAAACTGGGTACTCAGGAACGCGTTTAGAATCCCATGTAGCGATGTGACTTCTGGGTTCCGACTTTACTCCGCAAAGACGATTAAAGTCATTCGAGACAGACTAGTTTCGAAAAACTTCGAGGTAACCGCCGAAATACTGATCCGCGCCAAAAAGCAGGGCTACTCAATTACAGAAGTGCCGATTACCTTCACGCGTAGGCCAAGGGGAAAAAGCAAGCTCAGCTTCATCAAGAGCGGAGTCGGATATGGGATTCTGCTCTTGCGACTAGGATACTAGACTCCCGCAGTCCTCGCGCGTTATCACACTCAAGTTACGCTTTGCGGTCTGCTAACCCAGCTCACGATCCGGGTTCGACAATAACACGGCTGTTCAAGTCTAAGTGGAATCTCGGACGCCTACAAACGAATACATGATAGATCGTTCGCACTAATTCTCATTGAGAATTTGCGTGTGGGACTGAACATTAGAAGGAATTGGGTTACGTCCATAGGTCCAGTCTAGACGTATCGAACTTCGATAATCTGTTCAAGGTTGTATAATGAATAAATAGCGTCGAGGCGCGAAGTGCTTTCGTCGGTAGCGGAGTCACTTGAGTTTGCTGGAGATTTGTCATTGTGACTGAAGTCGTTTCTCTCGAGCAGGAAATGTCCGAAACTCCGCATACCGAGTCCGGAAAAAGAATCTCTGCAAGTCGACAAACGCTGAATCTGAGACGCCGATACGGACCCGATCTTACCGTCGCTCTTGTTTCCAAGTTTCCTCCATCGATAGGAGGAGAGGCGGAGTACTTCTACAGCCTTGCGACTTCCATATCGAAGATTTCCCCCGCTGTCGCGGTGGCAAATTACGAGACGAAGGCGAAGCTTCTAGAATCATCTGGTAAGCTGCGCATCTTTCGCGTATGGAGACTCAATAGTCTGACATACCCGCTTAGGATCCTTCGGGCATGCCTAAGCCTCAAGCCTAGGCTGATTCACGCAAATCACGAGTACATGCTCTACGGAAGGCCAGCCTACGGCGCGCTCTTTCCGCTACTCCTCTTACTCTTGAGATTAGCCCGAACCCCCATTATTCTAACAATGCATAGTGTTGTTCCACGCGGTTCTCTAAAGAATGACTTTTTCAAAAGATATGGCTGGAAAAGGTTAGCTTCAGCCTGGGGTCTTTGCTTCATGATTTGGACGAGACTTACTTTGAGACTGTCAGATCATGTAATCGTTCATTCCAAAGTTTCCAAGACACTTTTGTGCTGCGAGTATGGGTGCCGATCCGATAAGATATCGGTTATCGGACATGGCGTGGCTACCTTTCCCTTTACAAACCAAAGCCGAGCGAAGGAATTGTTGAAGTTTGGAGATAGACCCGTCATTCTCCAATTTGGATTTCTTCACGAAAAGAAAGGGACTGAAAGCCTCCTCCGAGCGACAGGAATGGTAGTGAAAAATCATCCCAACGCGCTCTTGGTGGTCGTTGGCGGTCCACACGTCTCCTACAGGAACGATCCCGCATCGTTTCGGGAATTTGTGTCGAGATTGACTTCTCTTATCAAAGAAAACGGCCTGGACAACAATGTGGTAATAAGAACAGAATATGTTCCCGACGAGCTCGCTCCACTATATTTCGCCTCAGCCGACATTGTCGCTCTTCCATACATCGAACACTTCGGCGCTAGTGGTGTCTTGGCGCGAGCCATGGCAATGGGTAATGCGGTCGTTGCAACTCGAGTGAATCCCTTCTTCGAGACGATTGATGATGGGGTAACGGGCATCTTGGTGGAACGGAACAACGAGCCCGAACTTGCTGACGCGATAGATGAGATACTCTCTAATTCGAAATTGCGAGAAGCTCTGGGACGCAATTTGAAAGATTCCGCGAGCAAACTGTCATGGCAGAACGTGGCGAGACAACATCTCGCATTGTACTCTCAGGTTTCGGAATACAACTCGAAGTTGCACTACTAGCCTCGCTTCTGCAGGCCTAATGAAACGCTTCTGCTCGTAGCAACAAATTCAGCGGGGTGCCAAGCATTAGCGGGCGGCGAGGCAGCGCTCGTGACTCTACTCCTCGTCTAGCAGACTTTGGTATTCTCTCTCGACGAGTTCCGCGGCCGTGTCCCAGGAGTATTTCACGGCGTCTTTCTCGTTGTTTCTCGCCATCATCTCTGCTGTACTGGGATGTTTCAAGATAGAGATGACGGCTTCTGCCAGACCATTACTGTCTCCTGTCTTGAATAGCAATCCATTCGTTCCATCCTTAATGACTTCCGGAAGTCCTCCCGCGTCGGAAGCTACTAGAGGTATGCCGCAAGCCATGGCTTCGAGGGCTACAATCCCGAATGCTTCGTGGAGGCTCGGTACTACTATGACGTCACATCCAAAATAGAACTGCTTGAGTGCTTCGTCAGACAGTTCGCCCAGGAATGATACCGAACGACTCACTCTCATCTCTTCTGCTAGCCGCTGAAGTTCTCGCAAATACCCGAAGTCTTTGCCTACGATCGAAATCTTTGCTGTTGGTATTTCTTTCAAAATCGAAGGTGCAGCTCTGATCAAGAATTGAAATCCCTTCGCCGAGGTTAACCTGCCTACTGCTCCTATTTTGGGTTCGAACTCATTGTAGGCATGAAGAACTCGGCTTGGGGCTTTAGACCAGAACTCTGTGTCAACAGCATTACGTATCACTGTGATCTTGTTGGGGTCGACCAGTCTCTTGAATTGACTGGCGTCGGAGTCAGAAATACTCAAGATTTTCTTCGAAATCTTTAGGGCCCAGTTACGACTTAGTGCGACGTAGAGGCTATCCAAGGCCGGCTGAGTCGGAGCTGTTACTGGAAAGAACCCGTGCGTAGTCAAGACCAAAGGTATCCGACGGACTGCTGAGACTAGAGCTGAGCAATCCGAGGTGAAATAGCCAAACCCATGAGCGTGTATAAGGTCACAGTCCTCCTTCATTAGTTTCCGGAAGTAGCCTTTGAGCGGAGGGTACCTCCTGAATCTGTTTGAGGCATGGAACCTTCTGACCTGTACGCCTCGGTAGTTTCTTTCTCTGATGGTCTCCTCATTCAGGTAACTGACTCTTGGATAATGTGTTGCTAAATCGGACGTGTATACGATAATGTCGTGGCCTCTGTCGGCCAATTTTTTAGACAGTTGGAATACGTGTTCCTCTCCCCCTCCGATGGCAGGCTTGAACCGAAGAATCGTCATTACGATTTTCATGGAATCTCAAAGAGACGACAACAATCATCAAAATCAGGGCAAAAGTCTCGGTTAGACCACCGAATTCTCTTTGTAGAGTGAAACGGGTTGGGCAAGTCGGAGCAGACTGTAGTTCTGGGGGAAACTCTTGATAAGTTGGATTGTAGCATTATAGTCAGTGGGAAGAATGATAACGTATTCTGGTGTGAAACCACTGGGGAGGGTTGTGGCAAGATAGTTCAGTTGCGACGTCGAATTGTGGACTAGAATTATGGGATAAACGTTGATGCTCTTGGCCACATGCGCAAATAGGAAGTCCGAGGCCAAGACGGGGGTCCCGTTTGGTATCAGGTCGTAAAGTTGCGCCAATTGTGCGTCGTTAGACGGGGGCAAATATGTTTGAACTGCGTGAGGCCCTGGCTGCAAAAATGGTGCCAACGAGGGGTAGAGAGGGCAAAAGACCAAGAAGACGACCAGAAGCACCCTCAACATGCTCCTTTGAGTGGGGAGAATGTGCAACAACCGTGCAAACCCTGCCCATATCCGGTTTGAAGGAGAAAGATTGTTGAGACCATAGATCATCCCAACAAACAGAGCGGGCACGATCAGGAAGTTGTACTGCCAATAGAGGCTGGAAAAGTTCGGGTTATTCCCGAAGACGGATACTACAAACCACGGAATTGCCAAGATCGAGGTTTTCTTACTGGCAAGGGGAAGGAATCCTGCCAGTCCAAGCAGAACTAACCAGTACCCCAGCTTCTGAAGGGAGAGGTTGAGAAGGTTGAATGGGCTTATTCCGTAAGCTGTCGTAGCTGTAGGGATGAAGCCCACGCTGGGGTTGATTGCGAGGAATAACTGATTCTCTAGGAGAAATGCTGCTGGAGCGGCAATCAGGACGCCTATTGCCAAAGCGATGCCTCTCGTCCACCGGCGATTCGTTATGAGCGCTCGCAGATCTTGACGATTGACCACAATCAGCTGGATGGCTGTGAAGAATAGTAGAGCATCAGCCGACTCTTGGATCAGTCCTGTGATGAGAAAGAGGAGAACAGCCTTGTTGTACTTCTTCGACGTGTAAAAGTAGTAGCCTGAGAGGAGTGCAAACGGAATGATCGCTTCTTCGTGGACGTCGTACAGATTAGCCATTATCGTGGGTGGGAACAGCAAGTACAGCGCAGAGAGAAGTAGAGATATTCTTTGATCTCTTGTGACACGTGCGCATAACTTGTAGGTGGGAAGGCTTCCGAGGGCTACAAACAGAGCCTGGAGAAGCAGAAGAGTGATAGCGCTGGGGTATACCCAGTATGCCCCAGCAATTAGATATTTCACGGGGGAGAAATGGATTCCGAAGAAGTTGGTTGATAGTCTTCCGTTGGTGATAGCCCAGTTGGCCGTCTCGAGAGGAAGACCTGTTTGAAGTATAGTCGCGCTCATTTGCAAGTTGACACCCATATCGAAGGCTGGGTCTCCAAGATTCTCATACTGGACCCACGTGAGGTAGGTCAATATCGCAGTGTACAGAGTGACACCGATAACGAGCGCGAGAGGTATTCCCCTGTGCTCATTGAGCATTGTTCGCCTGAGCCAATTGGAACTAGTTTCCGTTGTCTTTTCAGTCAAGGTCAAATCATCCCATCATAGAATTTGCAAGAAGCCGAGCGACAGAAATCAGGATGAATCATCTAATTCATGCGCGCTAGACTAATCCTACAACGCAGGAGGGTATGGAAACTTATTTGAAATTTGGCTCGAAGTCCGACTATTGAAGAACGGCTTCATCTCATTCTAAGCGTCGACGAGATTTAGGATCTTGAAAGCACCAAGTAGTCGAGCGACGCCCATCGAAGGGGGTAAGGGATCTGATCGATCTTTATCGTCACGGTATGGGTTCCTGGAGTTAGAACGATCCCGTTGAAATCTCGGAGGATCGGAGTCTTAGAGTTGTTATAGTAGACGGTTCCTAAGATTTTTGCGTCGAGTGTTACGGTGAGGTTGTTGCCAGTCTGGTCCCAATATCGAAGAGCGAGCGTGTAGTTTCCGGCCGAAGGTACATTGAGGTAGTATGAGGTCTGCACGTGTATCGGAGCCTTGTCCACGTAGACCTCGAATGCGTCGAGGCTCTCGGCCCAAGGCTCCGGTACACCCATCCAGGGCCCTGAATGACCAACATCTTCAGTGAACAAGGGTATGGTCACATTGGATAATGACCCGAGCATGACGGGGTTGTCAACGAATACTCCAGGCGAGACCTCAGTAAAGAGGTTGGATGTGTAGTGGGGTAGCGGAAACGGGCGGTAGAAATCACTCAAAATAACGATAGGGTGCTGCAAGAGAGTAGACGTGTTGCTTATGCCCGAGTCGTGAATCTGCTGAATGAATGTTGTGGATGTAGCTCGGGCTATCGGGCTTGAGAATGGGGTCTCTTCCAGTTGGACAAGGTAATCTGTCAATCCAAGGTATGAAAAGTGATTTCCGACCACAACTGAGACCCAATTGTCGTAGAGCTGGGCAAGTCCGCCCGCGTACTGATCCAAGTCGTTGAACATGAAAATCGGAGTCGTCGCGGACTCGAAATTATCACGCGCCCAAACGAGTTGTTGATATTGAGATTGGGAAATGAACACGTTATGGCTCTGCGTTGCGGTTATTCCATAGACAAGAGGCCAAGATGATACGATCAAAATAATCATTGCGACAGGTGTGACTCTTTGAAGGACTTGAATTAGTGCAAGACGCGTCCTGAGGTTTGCTGCAAGTCGGAGTAATCTGCCCCATCCCTCTGCGACTAGCAGTGGGGTCGGGAATAGTATTACGGCGCGTTTCGCGAAGTTGATCGTTTGAGGGCTCACGTATTGAGATATGCCAACGAGTAGGGAGGCCAGGCCCCAAACCAGAACAACGACTTCGAGCCAATGCGTTCGATGATTAGATAATGCGACGATCCCAAGAATGGTTAGAGGCAACAAGGGCCCTAGATACAAGATCCAAGCACCCACAGTCGTCGGGTCGGGTGAGAAATCCAGAGTACCGCCAGTGAGGGAGAGAATCTGTTGAAGGTGTAGTGTGTACAATATGGAAGCGGGGAGGACAATTGCCACGATGGCATACGCAACTCGCGAAGGATATGGCCTTAATCGGCTCAGGCTAGCAACCAAGAGCACTGAAGTGAATAGCAGGGTGGTTTCGATATGAGTCAGCGAAGCTAAGCCCAATAATGCCAGGCCAGCGATGCACCGTGGTTGTTGTATGGACGAGGCCTTAGACAGAAAGATTATCGATGTGAGAATGAATATCAAGGCTAACAAGTTCGCATGGAGATCCGCTGTGATCCGATAGACTGCGTACCACGCCGGCGTGGACAGTGCAACAAGTGTTGCTAGACGTGGACCGGCGTGTGCCAGCGCGAGTCTGCTCATTAGGCAGGGGAGGGAAGCCGCAAGAGCCACTGGGAGAGCTATTTCCACATCCGTTGCCGGGATTCCAGTCCAGACGATGAATCCCGCAAATAACTGGTAGAGAAAATCGTAAGGTCCTTGCAGCGTGAGGAATGCTAAGGGTCCCTGAGAGGCGACCAGATTAGATTGAGCCACATACCCTGGCGTGTCCGATCCGATGGGTAGTCCGTCGTGCCCCCACAGAATGTATGATAAGCAGAAGGCAAGGACGACGAAAGCAGTCGAACCTATGACCGCTAAACGGAGCTTCGAGAGATCTCTATCCGACAAGGCGGTTCTGCCATAACCATAAGATTAGCGACTAGAGGCTTCTCGTTCTTCGACTGCCTTTCTCGTTCTTCGACTACCTATAGCCGTTGCCGCGACCAACCTTAAGAAGTTTATATTAAAAGCCAATCGGCCAGTCGGCACATGGCATTCCTAGGGGTCCCGCGAGCGGCTAGGTTTTTCCGTTGGAACGGGATTTAGAGGATGAACTCTGATCAAGTCTCCGCTGAGGTTTCTCCCCTTCAGCTAAAGTCCATTCTAGAAGGCGGGCACAGCGGAGTCGTTCTGGTAGATGTCCGCGAGAATGTCGAGTTTGAAGACTGGAGCATTGAGGGAAGCGTAAACATTCCACTTAGCAAGATCGATTTTGTTCAACGTGTAAGGGATTGCGCGGCAGGACGAAATGTTCTGACTATCTGCACACAAGGTACGCGGAGCATGTTCGCCATCAAGACCCTTCGTGAAGAGGGCATTGAGGCGAGTT
>Ga0209376_1001219_pt1 | contig 26515 bp, 22 predicted proteins | sample GraSoiAngelo_134_FD_185891 | JGI IMG/M metagenome (GOLD analysis project Ga0209376, IMG submission 185891) | Grasslands soil microbial communities from the Angelo Coastal Reserve, California, USA - 14_0929_05_30cm (SPAdes) (version 2) | ecosystem: Environmental > Terrestrial > Soil > Grasslands ... | reverse complement strand
CAGCAGGTCCGGCACGCCGAGCTGCTCGGCACGAATCGCGAGTCCCATCGAGGGCCGTTCGACGAAGGCGATGAGGCGGGGTGTGCCGGGCACCCCCCGCACCGCGTCCACCCACCAGGCGAGATCGTCCTCGGGGCGATCGCCGAGGGCGCACACCACGGCGTCCCACCCGCCCTGGGACAATTGCCGGGCGGCGTGCGGGAGGTCGGGCGCGAATTCGATGCGGGCCTCAAGCTCCGGTGCCCACTGGCGCACGCTGTGGAGGATGCCGGATTCGGCGACGACGACGAGCACGCGCGGCGCCCCGACGGCCGCGGCCGGCGAGCCGCCGGCGGAAGCGTCGGAGGCGGGTCGAGTCATGGTGCGAGTCACCTGTGCCCTAGGTACCTCGCTACCAAGACGAGCGCATCATCCGTGCCCTTGCCGAATCGCGCCAGGATCTGGTCGGCTAAGCGCTGCGGGGGCTCGGAGATAGAGATCTCGGCGGTGAACTCGTGGCGAACCCCGTCGGTCGCGAACACGAGCGTATCCCCGGGAGCGACGGGCACGACCGCCGCCTGCACCGCGGGCAGATCGCCGCCGACGATGCCGCCCCGCGTGACCAACGTCGCTCGGGCCGAGCGCTCGGACCAGTCGGCGTGTTGCAGCACGCCTTCCACATTCCCAACGCCCAGCCAAGTCATCGTTCCGCGAGCGCTGTCGAAACTGGCGAGGCTCAGCACCACCCCGCGCGTCCCGATCAGCGCCTCGTGGCAGCGCTGCAGCACCGACAACGGCGGCTCGTGCCCGTAGCGTTCCAAGGCGCCCACGGCCGTCTTGGCGGCGAACGCAGCTTCCTCGCCATGGCCCAGCCCGTCCACCACCGCGACGAGGGCCCCGCCGTCCACCGGCTTGACCAGGTGGAGGTCGCCGGACTCGCGTTGACCGGCCAGAGCGAGCGTCGCGACACCCCAGTGCAGCAACGGGGCCGTCCCCGTCTTCGTCCTAGGCATGGCCACGGCGGATCCACTTCTTCATGGTGATGGTCGTGCCGCGACCGACCTCGGAGACCACCTCGAATTCGTCCATCAACCGCTTGGCACCCGGGAGACCGAGCCCCAGGCCGCCGGACGTGGAGAAGCCGTCCTGCAGCGCGAGCGAGACGTCGCGGATGCCCGGGCCCTGATCCTCGGCCACAACGACCATGCCCTGCCGGTCGCCGTCGGCGAGTCCCCGGAAGCGGATTTCGCCGCGCTTGGCGTACATCAGGATGTTGCGTGCGATTTCCGAGATGGCGGCGGCGATCACCGTCTGATCGCCGATTTCGAACCCGCACTCCGCGGCCAGCTCCCGCCCCTTCTGCCGCGCGCTCACGATGTCGACGTCCGATCGAATCGGAACGCTGGAGTTGTTGTCAGGCACGGTCCACCCGCTCCTTGCCGCGGCGGTTGAGGAAGTTGAGCCCTTCCTCGAGATCGAGAGCGGTGGCGATCCCTTTCAGCGTGAGCCCCAGCTGCACCATCGCGAAGGCGACTTCGGGCTGGATCCCGACGATCACCGTCTCCGCGCCGCGCAGGCGCGCCATGTGCGCGATGTCGCGGAGCGTGCGCACCGCGAAGGAGTCCATGACGTCGAGCGCCGTGACGTCCACGATGACGCCGCGCGAGCGGAACCGGCCCACCCGCTCGACCAGCGCCTCCCGCAGCTGCGAGAGGTCCGCGTCCGTGAGCGCTGACTGGATCGAGGCGATCAGGTAATCGCCTTGCTTCAGAATCGGGACTTCCACGGGGCCCCCTCCGCGCCGGCCGTCAGGCCGGCTGCCCTTCAGCCAACGGCACCACCTTGTACCCCAGCAGGCGCTCCGCCTCTTCGATGCCGCCCTGCAGGTCGCCGACCGTGGCCATCTCGCTCAGGTCCACGCCGATGGTGACCAGCGTCTGCGCGATCTCGGGCGACAGACCCGTGACGATGACCGTCGCGCCCAGCAGCCGCGCCGCCTCGACCGTCTGGACCAAGTGGTTGGCCACGTTCGAGTCCATCGCCGCGACGCCCGTGATGTCGATCACGACCACCTTCGCGCGGTTCGCGCGGATGGCGCGGAGCAGCTGCTCGGTCAGCTGCCGCGCGCGCTGCGGGTCGATGACGCCAATGATGGGGAGAATCAGGAGCCGCTCGCGCACCTGGAGCACCGGCGTAGACAACTCCCGGATGGCCTCCTGCTGCTGGCGGATGATGCGCTCGCGCTCCTGCACGAAGCCGACCGCCACGGTGTTCGCAATCCGGTTCGCGGCCGGCTCGTACGCATCGAGGATGCGATTCAGTTTCTCGAAGTCTTCGTGGTACTTCCCGAACAACGACCGCGCCATCGTGTCGCGGAGCAACAGCACGATCCCGACGACTTCGTGGGTCTCGACGCCTCGCGGGATGATGCGCTCGGACAGGTTGCGAGAATACGCCTGCAACGCTTCGAACGTCCCCGTCTCCAGCGCTTCCACGTAGTTGTCGTAGACCGAGGTCGCTTCCGCGAAGACTTCCTCCTCGGTCATCGCCGTGAGGAGCTTAGCCTGCGTGATGCGCCGCGCCCACTCTTCGCGCAGCTGTGTCCGGTTCTGCCGCAGGTGGGCGACCAGCTCGCGCAGCAGCGCGGCCGTGTCTTCAGTCCGGCTCTTGCCGCCGGGTTGGGAGGGGTTCGCCTCTTTCGCGGTCATGGTGCTCCCTGGCTGTTCGGAGTGGAGCTGGGGTTCGTATGTTGCCTCGTTGCAACGAGCAAGGCTAGTGCCATGACCCAACACAAAGTGACTGATGGCAACATGCTCATAAATAATGACTTACATAGTGACCATCGAGGTCGGTGTGGCACTGGTGCAACAAACGGAGGCGGCAGGTTGTGCCGTGACGCACCAAAATGGGGCTCAGACACAACAGGGCCCGGCCCGGAGTAACCCGAGCCGAGCCCTGGATGCCGCCCTACGCCAGCTTCCCTTCCTTAGTTAGTTCCCCACCGCGCTGGACGCCGACCCGATGATGATCTCACCGGTCTGCACACCGGTCAGAGCGTCCAACAGCACCACGTGGATCATGTTCACCGTGATGCCGCTCGTCGTGACGCCGTCACCCGTGGGGATCTGCTCGTTCAGGACGACGTAGCCCACGCCCGGCAGGGCCATCCAGGTGTTGGGCGCGGGGTACGACACGCTCTCCCCGTTCACCACGAGGTTCGCAAGGCTCGAGCCCTCGGCGTCGCTGCCGGTGGCGTTCCCTCCGATGGTGCTGCTGGCGACGGCGACGACCCCGTCGGCCGTGATGAGCCCGCTCAGCAGGCTCACCGCACCCAGCGTCGCGCTGCTCACGGCATTGGAGCCGTCCGTCGCGTCCGCGTCGCCCGTAACGATGGCGAACGCGTCCTGCGCCGTGACGAGACTCCCCACGACGATGCTCTGACCCGAATTGGTGACCATATCGCCGCCCGGCGGCAGGACGGCGGACGAGGCCGTTTGGTTGATGGTCGGGGTGCTCACTTTGACGCCGTACGATCGGGCGGTCTGCGCCGCGACCGAGCCCGCCGTCCAGCTCATCGGCAGTGCTAGTCCCACGATCAGGACCGCCCGCCGGAAGTTGTCGATGTTCATCGTGTGTCTCCTTGTCATGTGGCGATTCACGGTCAGTGCGTTGGGTGGAACTGCCGGTTCCCACCCGTCAGGTAGCACGTCGGATCCGCAGGCGTGACCGTGAAGCACTGCACTGCGTAGTCGATGGCGGGCACGCTGATGGCGAAGCCGTCGTTGCGGCCGGGCTCGCCGTTGTCGCAGTCCCACACCTCGAAGTCGAGGTCGCTCTGGCCGGTGTTCTGGACCCGCAGCTTGCCGCCCCAATGCACGGCACCATCCGTGCAGCTCGCGTCCGTCGCGACCTCCGCAAAGGTGACTTCCGTGGCGTGGAGGTTAAGTGGATGCCCATTGACCTCCATCTCGGGTCGGTGGTCGACCCACTCCAAGGCGCCCTTGTCCGCGAGGCAGACGCCGTTCGCATCCTGTTGACCGGACCCCATGACGTGGGCCCCGAAGGTCTCGTACTCATGGCTGGCAGGCGGGTTCTTCTCGGCTTGTTCCGGTGGGTAATCGATCCGGCCGCCGCCCGTGATCTTGACCGGCACGCATACGAAGTTCCCCGGTTGAAAGTGCGCCAGCGGCTTGCCGATCCCCGGTGCCACCGCGCCCGGCTGCCGGTCGCAGCTCGACGCAATCAGCACGACGCCGATGGGCGCCGCCAGCATCGCGAGGGTTCTCAGTTTGAACATGGTGCTCGCCTCCGTGACTGTTGGTTCGCTGCTACGCCTGCACTGCACCACGACAATCGCAAGGCGAGTGCCAACGAGCCGGAGCGCGGATGTCGTCGCGCCGCGCGGCGCTCGCCATTGTCGTCACGCACGCGCGGCATTTTTCACGCATCAGTTTCGTGCCGTTGCGAGCCTGCGACTGCACGAAAAAAGAGCCCGGGCTGTTGCCCGGGCTCGACGGCTGCGTTGGGGACGCGTCCGTCAGCGTGAGCGCCCCACCGCCTCGAGCGCGTTCACGAGTCCCGCGCCGACTTCGAACACCGCGTACCCCGCCATCGGATCCGCTGTCTGCACCAGAAGGTCCCGCACCTGGTCCGGACGGAGCCTGCCGCCGGCGCGCTCCTGCATCAGCGCCACCACGCCGGTGACGTGCGGCGTCGCCATGCTGGTGCCGCTGGCGCAGGTGTAGTACGCGATGAACTCCTGGCGCAGGCCGCAGCTCGAGGTGAGGTCGAAGTCGTGCGGGGCGTCGCTCGTGTTGAGTACCGTTCCCGTGGATGCCCGCGCCGAGATGACATGGACCCCAGGCGCCGTCACCGTGGGGTGGTAGAGCGGATCGCCGGGGACGCCCCGGGACGAGAAGTCCGCCAGCATCCCGCCCGGCTGGCAGTGGACACGCTGCGCCAACGTGTCGGTCGCCGAGCAACTCGCCGCCACGCCAATGACCCATGGGGCCACGCTGTAGGGGTTGAGCGTGTTCTGGTCGGGGCCGTCGTTCCCGGCGGCGAACACGACCGTGATGCCGCGATTGTGCACGCGCTTGGTGGCGACGTTGATCGGATCCTTGGGATCGAAGGGGCCGCTCGTCCCCCACGAGTTGTTCACGACCTTGATGTTGTAATCATCCTGGTGCTGCAGGATGTAATCGAAGCCGGCCAGAGCCCAGAAGATGAACAGCACGTCGCCGGTGCCGATGCCGATGAGATTCGATCCCGGCGCGACTCCCGTGTACAACCCGTTCGACAGCGTCCCGTTGCCGCCGGCGATCCCCGACACGTGCGTCCCATGCCCCACTGAGGTTTCGCTGTTGGGCAGGTTCTCGACGTAGATCGATCCCACGCACGGCAGCGTCCGGAAGCAGATGACGTCCTTCTGGTTCACCAGCACTTTGAGATTCTGAATCGTGCGGCTGGGATACTGCACGTCCACTTGGTAGAGCCCGTCGATGCCGCTGTCCAGGATCGCGACGCCGATGCCGCGCCCCGTCACGCCATAGCGGGTGCGGGCCTGGTCGGCCTTGATCGTTGGCACGCTCTCATCGAGCAGCGCGGCGAGCGCCCGCAGCCCTCCCGGCGCGCCAAGATAGTGGAGCTGGCTGTTGGGCGAGATCTGGATCACACCGGGCAGGGTGGCAATCGTCTGGACCTGGGCGGGCGTCGCCAGCACGCCGATGAACGGCAGCTGCGTCAGCGCCCGGGCGCCCGCGCCCAGACCCTGAATGCGGCTCGCGACGACTGCGCCGCTGGTGGTTGCGTCGTCGAACTGCACGATCACGAACTCGGTGTCGGTCGGCGCGGCGGCGACCAGCAGGTCGGCGAGCAGCGGCGCGATGGTCGCGCTTGCCGAGTGGCGCGCGCCACTGCTCGGCTCGCTGCAACTCGCCCCCACGACCGCGGCGGCGATCAACAGCGTCCACGTCCCAGGCCTGCGCATGGAGACACCCCTCCTGTCGGTAAGCATCAGTGAAACAACCGGGTGAGACCGTACACAGCTGCGGGGAGCGTCACCAGGATCGCGAGCACGCGGAACTTGGTCTCGGGGTCGCCCCGCCGCGGCACGACGACCTGGTCCCCCGCCTTGAGGCCCATCTGGTCGAGCGTCTTGCCCTCGGCGATGGCCCGTCGCAGCCGCTCGCCCTCCCAGATCACGGTACGGTCGCGCTCGACCCGCAGCCGCTCCACCCGCGAGTCGCGGGTCGGCCCGCCCGCGCGCATCAAGGCGTCGCCGAGCACCAGGTCCGCGGGCACCGCGTAGAAGCCCGGGTGCTCCACTTCTCCCAGGATCGCCACTCGGACCAGCACGTGGGCGTGGACCACGGGGTTCCGCAGGTACTTGGCGAGCTCGCGCGCCAGGTACGATTCGAGGTCGGCCCGGCGCACGCCGGCGAGTGACACCGTGCCGATCGCCCGGAGTTTCAGGGCCGGTCCCGCTTCGACCGTGAACGTGTCCGTCAGGGAGTCATCGCCTTCGACTTGAAGGAGGATGCGATCGCCGACCTGCACGTCGCCGCCGCCTTGGGCGCGGACCGCGCCCGCACCCGCCAGCATCAGGAGCAGCAACCATACGCGGGCGCTCATTCGACCGTCACGCTCTTCGCCAGGTTGCGCGGACGGTCCACGTCGCAGCCGCGCCGCACGGCGATGTGATAGGCCAGGAGCTGCAGGGGGATCACCGTCAGCACCGGAGTGAGCAGGGGGGCGGTCGCGGGCACGCGCAGTTCGTGATCAACCAGCCCCCGCAGGTCGTCGTTTCCCTGCGTCGTGACCGCGATGATCCGTCCGCCCCGCGCCTTCACTTCCTGCATGTTGGAGACCACCTTCGAGAACACCGGGTCCCGCGGGGCCACGAACACGACCGGCATGTTCTCGTCGATCAGCGCGATGGGCCCGTGCTTCATTTCCGCCGCCGGGTATCCCTCCGCGTGGATGTAGCTGATCTCCTTGAGCTTCAAGGCACCCTCGAGCGCCACCGGGTAGTTGACGCCGCGGCCTAGGTACAGCGCGTTGGAGGTGGCCGCGAAACGGGTGGCGAGATCCTGGACCGCCGCGTCCTCCGCGAGCGCCTGCGCGACCAGCTCCGGAAGCGCGTCGAGCTGCTCCACCAGCCTCCGTCCCGCGGCGGCGTCGAGACCCCGGCGCCGCCCCAGGTACAAGCCCAGGAGGGTGAGTGCCACCAGCTGCGAGGTGAACGCCTTGGTCGACGCGACCCCGATCTCGGGACCGGCGTGGAGGTAGATCCCGCCGTCGGCCTCGCGGGCGATCGTGCTGCCCACGACGTTGACGAGCCCCAACACGCGCGAACCCGCCGCGCGGGCGGCGCGCAGCGCTTCGAGGGTGTCGGCCGTCTCGCCGGACTGAGAAATCGCAACCGCGAGGGCACCCGGCGGCTGCACGGAGCGGCGGTAGCGGTATTCGGACGCGTACTCAACCTCTACCGGAATGCCCGCCAACTCCTCGATCACGTGCCGGCCGACAAGCCCGGCGTGCCACGAGGTGCCGCAGGCCAGGATCACGATGCGCCGGATGCGCTCACACTCATTGGGCTGCAGGTTGAGGCCGTTGAGACGGGCGTCCCCCTCCCGCCACAGCAGCCGTCCCCGCAGCGTGTTGCGCACGCTCGTAGGCTGCTCGTGGATCTCCTTCAACATGAAGTGCGGGAAGCCGTCAAGTTCCAGCTCGCCGACCTCCCAGTCCACCGCGTCCACCTGCGGCTGTCGCTCGCGTGCGTGCTCATCGAGGACGCGATACCCGTCACGGGTGAGCACGGCGATGTCGCCGTCCTCCAGGTAGACAACCGACCGGGTGTGCGCCACGACGGCGCTCGCATCCGAGGCGACGAACAGCTCCCCCTCGCCCACCCCCAGCAACACCGGCGAGCCGCGCCGCGCCGCGACGATCTTTCCCGGCTCGCTCGCGGAGAGGACCGCGACGCCGTACGTCCCCACGACGTGGTGCAGCGCGGCGCGGACACGCTCCTCTAGGGTGTCGCCCGGAGCCTCTTCGATGAGGTGGACCAACGTCTCGGTGTCGGTGTCGGTGACCAGTTGGTGCCCCGCGCGCGCCAGATATCCACGCAGCACATCGGCGTTCTCGATGATGCCGTTGTGCACCAGCGCGAGGGTCCCGGCGCAATCGCCGTGCGGGTGCGCGTTGCGCTCGGTCGGCGCCCCGTGGGTCGCCCAGCGCGTATGCGCGATGCCGCACGCCCCGCGCAGCGGCGCTCGGGCCACCGCCGCGCCGAGCGACGCGACGCGGCCGGCAAGCTTGCACGTTTCGATCCCGTGCCCGTTCAGGACTGAGAGCCCCGCGGAGTCGTAGCCGCGGTACTCGAGCCGCGCCAAGCCCTCGAGCAGGATCGGCGCCGCTTCGCGTGGCCCGACGTATCCGACGATCCCACACATCGCTTCAGTTCTCCTCTTTCACGAGCTCGAGCAGCGGCTGGCCGTCGGGGGCGAGCGCGAATCGGTCCAGCCACCCGGTCCCATCCAGGGCCGGGAGCGGCGCGCCGCACCACCGGCACACCCGCGCGCCCGAGGCGCTGGATGCGAGGCGACGGTGATCGGCCGGTCGGATCGCACACTCGTGGCACAGCATCGTGTTTGTACCGCGCGCGGTCGGTGCCGCGCATGGCCGCACCGCAGCACTTCAAGTTTAGGGCCGCGGCGCGGCGGCACCCCCGCATCGGACAACCGTCGCACGAACGTTGCGGACACGCAACGACTGACGCCGCCACCGCCCCGTGGGTTGTGCCGGTCTCACACTTGCAGTAACTCGCTGCACAACACGATGGTCGAATTGCAGAGCGACAGCACGCCACCTGGCTCCCTGCCGCTGGCGCTGATTGTCGGCGATGCGCCGCGCGGCACCGGGTGGCTCCGCCACCTCCTGGAAGCCAATGGCTACGGCGCCCTGACCCTGACCGCGGGCCGGGAGGCGCTGGCCGTGGCCCGCAGTGCGATCGTCGACGTGATTGCGATTGACGCGCAGTTGGCCGACATGGACGGCGTGACGCTGTGCCGCCTGCTCCGGGACGATGTGCGCGTCAGCGCCGCGACGCCCGTCCTGCTCGTCAGCCCTTCTCCAGCGCTTGGCGCCAACCGGCTCGACGGCCTGCGCGCCGGCGCGTGGGACTGCGTCGACCCGGCCATCACGCCGGAGGACTTGCTGCTGAGGATCCAAGCGTTCGTGCGGGGGAAACGCGAAGCGGATCGGCAGCGCGGGGCCGGCCTGGTCGACCCTGCGACGGGTCTGTACAACCGCCAAGGACTCGCGCGCCGAGTGCGCGAGATCGGGTCGCAGGCCTACCGCGAGCGCAGCGCCCTCGCCTGCGTCGCCCTCGGCCTCGAGGTGCCGTCCGGGCCCCAGGCCGAGTTGGTCGTGCGCCGCTGCACAGAGGCGCTGAAGACGGCCGCCCGCGTCTCGGATGTCGTCGGCCGGTTGGCGGTGCAGGAGTTTGCCGTGGTCGCCCCGTCCACGGGCCCGCAGGGCGCCGTCCAGCTCGCGCAGCGACTCGCTCGCTCACTCGGCGCCGCGGCGGCGCACTCCTGGCCGGGGGCGCCGGCGCTGCGCCTCCGGGCCGGCTACGAGTCGGTGGCAAACGTGGGTTACGAGCCGATGGAGCCGATGGAGCTGCTGGCGCGCGCCACTTCAGCCTTGCGGACCGGCCGCCCGGAGCCCGGGCTCGACTGGTTGCGCCGCTTCGAGCCGACCGCTACCGCTTAGCCGACGCTCGGCGTCAGCCGCGCGGGCTTTTCGTCCGTCGCTTCGTATCCCGGGGTGTAGTACGAGTAGTATTGATACGCCGCGCCCGGCGGCACGTCGTTCAGCACCGCGCCGAGCAGCCGTACGGGCAACCGTCGGAGCACCTCGAGTTTCGCCGCCATCACTTCCCGGTGGCTCACTCCCGTCCGCAACACCAGCAGCAGATTGCCGGTGAGCGTTCCCAGGACGAACGGGTCGATCCCCGCTCCGAGCGGCGGGCTGTCGACGAGAATCGTGTCGTAGTCTCCCCGCAGCCGCGCCAGGAGCTCGGGCATCTTCGCCGACCCCAGCAGCTCCGGTGCATCCGACGTGCGGACACCGCAGGGCAGCAACGTCAGAGCGTCATAGCCCGTTGGGCGGAGCCCAGCCTCCAGCGGCACGTCCCCGCGGAGCACGTCGGTGAGGCCAGGACGCCGGTCCGCTCCGAAGAGCCGGTGCTGCGCCCCCCGGCGCAGGTCGCCGTCGACGAGGAGGGTGCGCCGCCCGGCATCGGCGAAGGTGACCGCGAGGTTCGCCGTGATGAATGACTTCCCGTCGCCAGGGCCCGGACTGCTGACGGCCACGACGACCGGTCCGGCGGCTCCGTAGGTGTACGAAACACCCAGGCAGACGCCGCGCATCGCTTCCACCAGCTGGACGCGCTGCTCGCGCGTGAGTTGGCCCCCCGTACGCGCCTTGAGATGCGGCACGGCTCCGAGGATCGGCAATCCGAGATCGTGCGACACCTGCTCGGGATACCGGACGCGCGGGTCGAAGCGGTCCAGCAGCACCACCCCGGCCAGCGCCAGTCCTAGTCCACCGAGGAAGCCCAGGAGGAGGAGCCGGGGCGCCGTGTTCTTCACCGGCTGCAGCGGTACGACGGCCTTGTCGAAGATGCGGATGTCCGGGATGCTGCTCGCCTCGGCCAGCTTGGCGGCCTCGTAATTCTGCTGGAGTGACGTGTACAGGTTGTCGGCGATTGTGACCGACCGGCGCAGGCGCGCCTCCTCGACCGACCGCGCCGGAATGCGCCGCAGCTCCTGTGAGGCGGAGCCGATCCGGCGATCCAGCTCGGCCATGCGCGTCCCCAGCTCGTCGATCAGCGAACGCACCAGAGTGGGGATGGTCTGCCGCTCCAAGGTCGCTACCTCGGCGGCCTTGCGAGCGAGCGGCGGGTACGCCTCCGTGTAGTGATACCGGAGGTTGCGCAGGTCCGCCTGCTTGGTCGTCAGCTCCTGGAGCGCGCCCTTCAGTTCCGGCGAGTGCTGCACCGCGTCGATCACCTCGAGGGCGGAAGCCAGTCCGGAGTCCGCTGGTTGGGCGAGCACCCGGGTCAGCGCCGCACGGTCCCGCGCCACCTGCTGTCGTTGCACCTGCTGCTCGAAGAAGTCCCCAAGAACCGGATCCCGCGGGGTATCGCCCCCAGCGGCCACAGCGTCCGGCGGCAGTGTGATCGTGCGCCGCCGGAAGCTCTGCAGATCACCTTCGGCTGAGTCGAGACTCTGCTTCGCCGTGCGGACCTGATCGCCGATGATGCTCGTCAGCTCGGTGAGCCGGCCCCGCTTAAGCTCGGCGGCGACCTCCACGTAGCGCTCCGCCACCGCGTTGAGGATCCTCGTGATGCGCGCGGGATCGCCGCCCCGCAGCTCGATTTTCAGGAAGTTGCCGTTGTAGTCCATGTGGGCGTCGAGCGCGTCGCTCAAGTGGAGCGCGGCTTCGCGCGCCGTCTGCAGCCGGAACTCCACCGTATGCCCGGGTGGTAGCGATTCGGCAGGCGGCGCCCACAGGAACCCGATGCTCCGCCCGATCGAGTCACCCACCGTCCCGCGCTCCAACACGGCACCGTCCACCTTTGCCAACACGTAGGCGCGCGCCGCGTCGGTTGTGAGGCGGTAGGCACCGGGGCGGAATTGATCCGCGACGTTGAGAGAGCGGAGGGCGGGGTCGGGGCCCTTGGGCAGCTGCAGGAAGAGGCGCAGGTCGCGCGCGACGCGGTCCAGGACGGCGTACGAGCGCAGCAAATCGATCCACGATTCGGGATCGAGGACCTGCCCGGAACGGATCGGCCCGCCGCGGTCGTTGCCGCGGGGATCGGGCTGGTCGATGAACACCGTCACCTGGGTCAGGTATTGCGGGCGAACGACCTTTGTCGCGGCGAACCCCGCGGCACCGCCGGCCACCGTGATCCCGAAGACGAGCCACTTGAAGCGCGTCACCACCTGGGCGATGCGCCGCCAATCCAGCGCCCCCTCCGGCGATGTTGTGGCGACTTCTTCCGCCACCCATGGGCGCGGGGCGCCGAGCACCGCCGGGTCGACGCGCTCGGGAAGCTGTCTCTCCATTTGCTGGGTGTCTCCTTGTGTCGCGACCCCTCCACAGCAAGTCCGGTACCGCTGGCGGTCCGCTCGCGCTCGGCGCTCCTGCTGCACCGATGCCGCAATTCAGGGCAGGGAGGGCAGGCATCCGGGCGCAGAACGGTGCATCCCGAGAGTAGCCGCTCCCCCGCCGACCATCCCTGCATGTGCCCATCCCATCACAAGATGCCGCGCTGCTGCAAGGTCGCGACAGGGATGGCCTGATCCCTGCATTACCCGGGTCTGGGACCACCCTATCTGAGGATCGATCAACCGTGACCCGACCAACTTCTTCGACTTTCGCGACGCGCGAGGCGACGCAGGGCCTCGCCGCATTGTTGCCGATCGGCCCGGAAGCGAAGGCGCGGATCCGGGTGTTGGTCGTCGATGACGAGCATACCCTGCGCGAGACCTGCGCCAGCGTGCTGCAGCTCGAAGGGTACGACGTGACCGCGTGCGCTCGCGGGCAGGAAGCGCTGGACTTGCTGAAGCGACGCCCCTTCGATGTCGCGCTCGTGGATCGCTACATGTCCCAGGTGGACGGCTTGGAGCTGCTGCGCGCCGCCCTCGCTGCGAACCCGCAGGTGCTGGTGGTCATGATGACGGGCAACCCCAGCGTGGAATCGAGCGTCGAGGCGCTGCGGGAAGGCGCCTGGGACTACCTCCCCAAGCCGTTTTCCGCGACGCACCTGCAGATCCTGATCGGCCGGGCGGCCCACACGCTGCTGGTCGCCCAGGAGACCGAGGAGCAGCTGGTCGAAGGCGAGCGGCAGCTGGCGGGAGACGACGGGGTCGTGCTGCTCGGCGAGGCGCCCGCCTTCCAGCGGACGGTGGAGCTGGCCCGCCGTGTGGCCGCCACCGACGCGTCGGTGTTCCTGACGGGCGAGAGCGGCAGCGGCAAGGAGCTGATCGCGCAGTTCATCCACAGTCACAGCCGACGGTCGAGCCGGCCCTTCGTCGCCATCAACTGCGCTGCGATGCCGGAGGCGCTGCTGGAGTCGGAGATGTTCGGGCACCGGCGCGGGGCGTTCACCGGGGCCGTGCGGGACAAGCCGGGCCTGCTGGAAACCGCCAACGGCGGCACGCTGCTGCTGGACGAGCTGGCCGAGATGCCGAAGGCGATCCAGGCCAAGCTGCTGCGCGTCATCCAGGACGGCGTGGTGCGGCGGGTGGGGAGCGAAACGACCGATGCCGTCGTGAACGTCCGCTTCATCGCCGCGACCAACGGGGACCCCGAAGCGGCGATGCGCTCCGGCGATCTGCGCGAGGATCTCTACTACCGGCTGCGCGTGGTCCCCATTCAGGTACCGCCGCTCCGGGAGCGTCCCGAGGACATCCCGCTGCTCGCCGAGCATTTCCTGACCACGTTCTGGAGCCGGCACCGGCGCAAGGGCGAGGTGATGCCCCACCTCACCGAGGAAGCGCTGGCACTGCTGTGCTCGCACCCGTGGCGCGGCAATGTGCGCGAGCTGCAGAACGTCATCGAGCACACGGCGGTGCTGGTGGAGCCGGGGGGCGCGATCCGGCCGGAGGACATTCCCCTGACCGGCGAAGCGCGCACCACGCTGTCGGCGAACCCCGCCTCGCTCGTCGCGACGCTGCGCGAAGAGAGCTATCACGCGGCGCGGGAGCGCGTGATCAAACAGTTCGAAAAGCAGTACCTCACCTGGCTGGTGTCACGGGCCGGCGGGAACATGTCCAAGGCCGCCCGCGTCGCCGGCGTGGATCGGACCACACTGTACCGCTTGATGGAGCGCCACGGGCTGCAGCGTAATCCGGGCGCGGCATGGCTGGTGGAGCGGGAAGCTGAGGCGTCGACGGAGGAGATCCCCGGCATGGAGTCGCAGCCGGCCCTGCCCCCGGAAGGAGCCGCATGAGCACCCTGGCCCAGCCGCTCCCGCTCGACCGCGACGGCGCTCCACCGCCCCCGGTTGGATCCGAGGACCTCGAGTGGGTGGTGGAGATGGCGCACGATCTCCGCTCACCGCTCAGCTCGATCCTCGTCCTCGCCGAGTCGCTGCGCGACGGGCGCAGCGGCGGGGTGAACGACGTCCAGAAACGCCAGCTCGGCTTGATTTACAGCGCCGCCCTGTATCTGTGCGCGGAGGCCAGTGACCTGACGGACCTGATGCGGGGGTCCGATCGCCTAGCCGACCGGTCGCCTGTCTCCTTCTCGCTGAGCGACCTGTTCGATGCCGTGCGCGGCATAATCCAGCCGATGGTGGAGGAAAAGGGGCTCGAGCTGGTGGTGCGGACGCCCCAGCCCGACCGGCGCCTGGGTCACCCCCGCCCCCTGAGCCGGGTGCTGCTCAACTTGGCAACCAACGCCATCAAGTTCACCGAGCGCGGCCGCGTCGTCATCGGCGCGCGCGCGCTGGACACGGCACGGGTGGAGTTGTCGGTGCGGGACACCGGGCCCGGCATTGCCCCCGATGCGCTGCCGGGCCTCTTCCAGGCATTCCCACACGGCCGGCTGGGTCTGCGCCAGCACTTCTCGAGCTCGGGGTTGGGATTGGCGATTTGCCGCAAACTCGTCGCGGCGATGGGCGCGGAGCTGCGCGTGGACTCGCTCCCGAAGCGCGGCACCCGGTTTCATTTCGAGTTGGCGTTGCCCCCGGCAGGTGAGGAGTGAGGATGCGCTCGCGTAGCGACCTGCCTACACTCGCCGTTGTCGCGCGACGTAGCGCCTGGCCTGCGGCGGCGGCGCGAATCGCGGAACCGTTTGGGGCGCGGCGGGTTGCCCTGCGGGTCCCGCCCCGGGCTCCGCGCACGACCCTTGCCATGCGTCAGGGCATGGCAACGACTCTCCCCTGGCTGGTGGAACCGGCGCCTGCGCTCTCGTGGGTGGAACGCGAGGGCCCACGCCGCTGGCTCAACGTCGCCGTGGCGGCGGCCAGCTTGGTGCTGACCCTGCCCCTCATGGCGGTCATCGCCGCACTGGTCAAGCTCACGTCCCACGGGCCGGTGTTCTACCGGCAGCCGCGGGTCGGGGTGGATCGCCGCGCGCTCTCCTACGCTCGCGGCAACACCCGCCGCCACTTCGACCACGGCGGGGTGCTGTTCACGATGATCAAGTTCCGGACGATGCGCGTGGAGGCCGACCGCGGCCGCCAGGTGTGGGCGAGCCCCGACGACGACCGCGTGACGGCGATCGGACGGGTGTTGCGGCGTCTGCGGCTGGACGAGCTTCCGCAGCTGTGGAACGTACTGAAGGGCGACATGAATATCGTGGGTCCGCGGCCCGAGCAGCCTGACATCTTCGTCTACCTGCGCGAGCGCATCGAGGGATACCAGCGGCGCCAGCGGGTGCGTCCCGGCATCACCGGCTGGGCCCAGGTCAACCTGCCCTACGACCGCACCGATGACGACGTGCGCCGCAAGCTCGCCCTCGACCTCGAGTACGTCCGGCACCAGTCACTGCTCGCAGACTTCGCAATCATGCTGCGAACACCGGCGGTCATGCTCGGCATCGGTCGGCGACCCGGCTGGTGAGACCGTTCCGGCACCTCGCCCCTCAGCTGGTGCCGCTTACCACTCGCCCTCCAAACGACTCAAGAACGCGCTCCCGCTCCGGATCGGCTCCAGAATATCGGGCTGCGTGGAGTGCGCGACCATCCAGGGGCCCACCTGTCGGAAATAGGAGTGCCGGACGGACATCTCCCGCACCATGTTCGGTTCCAGACGGCCCGTCAGCATGACCGCCCCACAACTCCAGGCGTCGGCCAGGAGCAGGTGAAAGACCGCGTCGCCGGCGCCCTTGCGGGCCACGAGCTGGACGACTTCACTCTCGCCGCCACGTTCGAGGAAATAGAGGAACCACCCCACGAGCTCCCCGTGACCGTCGCGCACCAGTCGCTGTCGCAGCACGCGGTGGGGCTCGTTCTTCTGCGCGATGTGCAGCAACCACTCCAGCGACCGCTCGTCGTATTCCGGTCGCAACGCCCGATCGGAGGACAGCTCGGGAAACCGAGCGACCAACACGCTCAGGGGCAGGTCTTCGGTCGTGTACCCGGGAAAGGCGTCGCGGAAGCGACCAGCGGCGATTCGTGCCACGAGCGCGTCGGCGACTGAGCCCAACGGCCTCAGCCCCCCGATGACCAGGGCAGGCACGCCGCGGGCGTGCAGCCAGGAGAGCGAGTGGCGGGCGGGCCGCACCGGCCGCTGCCACTGCAGGCTGTACAACAGGGCGGTGGTTCCTCCGAGTCCCTCCCAGATGCGACGCCCGGCATCATTGCTCAAGTCCGAGAGCAGCAGGTCCTGCGGCCCGGCAAACACCTTGCTGAGCAGCCGGACCGCTGCCAGGGGTTCGCCAGCCGAGGGCGCCGCCATGAGCTTGGTCGCGACCGCGGCTCGAATGCGGCGCCCACGCAGGAGCAGCGGCCGCGGCTGCACCCCGACGAAGCCGATGATGCGCCCGCTCCGATCCAGATGTACGAAGGACGGCAGCTCCTCGTCGTACCACGGGCTCTCGAAGAAGACTCGGTCGAAATACGTGTCGAGCTCCATCGGGACGCTCTTCCCCGTCCTGAGGAACGCCGTCCGAAAGAGCTCCAGCACGGGGGGGATATCCTCCCTGCGGAAAGCCCGGATCCGTTCCACGCGACCCCCCCCGGTCAGGCCGGCCTCGGCTCTCCACGTAGGGCGGCCACGTCGTGCTTGCCGCTCGGTAGTCGCGGCAGGGCTTCTCGCAGCTCATACCGCGCCGGTTGCATGTGCCGGGGCAGCTCCAAGGCGCCGTACATCTTTAATCGCTCGAGCGATCCCCCTCCGGCCAGCACCACAAAGGCGACAATACGCTCCCCGCGCGTATCGTCCGGCTCGGCCGTGATGATGCACTCCGCGATCTCGCCCGAGGCGTACAGGACGGTCGCGATTTCATCGGGGCTCACCCGGTAGCCCAGCGTCTTGATCATCCGATCCCGGCGCCCCACGAAATACAGCCAGCCGTCGGCGTCCCGGCGCACCAGATCCCCCGAAAACACGACGCGTTCGGCGTCCGGGGCACCGGCGGCGCGCAGCGGATAGGCGCGAAAGACTCGGGCGGTGGCCTCGGGGTCGTTCCAGTACCCGAGCGCGACGGTCGGCCCCCGATGCACCAGCTCCCCCACCTCCCCAACCGCGCACGGCGTGAGGTCCTCGCGGAGCACCAGCACTTCAGCCCCGGGGATCGCCCGGCCAATCGAGTCCGGCCGTCGGTCCACCTCCTCCGGCGCCAGGAAGGTGCTGCGCAGCACTTCGGTCAACCCGTACATGAGAAAGAGCCGGGCCTGCGGTTGGGCCTGGCGGACCGCGCGCACCACCGGCACGGGGAGGTGTCCGCCGGCGTTCGTCGCGATCCGCAGCGAGCTGAGCCGCTCGTCGCGAAACGCTGGGACGTTGAGCAGCTGCTGCCACAGGGGCGGTACGGCCGCCAGTACCGTGATCTCCTGCGCGCGCAGGTTGGCGACCAGCTGCGCGGCGAGGGGAGACCGTTCCACCACGAGGGCGGCGCCGCTGCCGGCCGCGCACAGCACCTGGCTCATTCCGTACACGAAGCTGAAGGGAAGCACGCTCGCGATCCGGTCCGAAGCGACGATGCCCAGGTAGTCGATCACCGTCGCCGCTGCGGCCAGCAAATTGGCGTGGGTGACCGTGACTCCCCTGGGGAGCCCCGTGGAGCCCGACGTGTAGACGATCTGGGCAGGATCCATCCCGACCCGCGGCAGGGGCGCGAAACCCGCTTGCGACGGCACCTCGTGGATCGGGAGAACGCGGCTGGGCGTCTCGAGCGGACGGGGTTGCCGCGCGAGGAGGTCTTCAGAAGTAATCAGGGTCGACGCCCCCGCCCCGTGCAGGATGTGCTCAACCTGTCGCGGCCGCAGCGACTCGTTGATGACCACGGCGATCCCGCCGGCAGCGGTCACGCCGAAGAACGCCGCGACAGCGTCCGCGCCGCCGTCCAAGAAGATCCCGACTCGGTCGTAGGGGAGCAGTCCCGCGTTCGTCAGCGACGCAGCGATCGCCGAGGCGCGGCGCTGGAGGGACGCATAGTCTGTGATGTGCCCATCGGCGATCACTGCTGGCCGCGCAGGATCGGTCGCGGCCGTCCGCCAGACCAGACCGGCGATATTGGGAGTCGCATCCACTCTTGGAGGCTCGCGAAGTCTCGGTGCCGGCTCGTGTCGCATCACCTGTGCCACATGCCGTGGCGCCGCCGGTGGGCCCCCGGTGTGGCGTGCGCGCAGCATGTGGGGCTCCGTCCGCCCAACGGCCCGGCGCGGCCTCGCGGCGCCATCCTTGCAATACAGCCTTCGGCGTAGCGGTGGCACCCTGACGCGAGGGCGGACGTGAGCTTGGCGAGCGGACTGCAACTCAATCCGGCGGAGGCGACGGAGCGGATCACGGCGACGCTGCGCCAACAGGTCGGCGAGACGTTGCGACGGCGCGGTCTTGTCGTGGCCATGAGCGGCGGGATCGACAGTTCGGTGTGCGCCGCACTCGCTGCGCGCGCCGTCGGCCCCGGCCATGTGTTCGGGCTGATGCTCCCCGAGCGAGAATCCGATGGCCAGAGTCTCGGACTCGCTACGGGTTGGGCGCAAGCGCTGGGAATCGCCTACGCGGTCGAAGACATTACCCCGATGCTCGACGCGTTCGGCTGCTACCGCCGGCGCAATGCGGCGATCCGCCGCGCTATGCCGGAGTTTCAGGACGACTGGCGGTGCAAGGTCGTGTTGTCCGGCGGACGGCTCGATTCCGAACGCCTGAACGTGTCGTACCTGGCGGTCGAGGTCCCGGGCGGCGAGGTGCGCCGGGTCCGGCTTCCGGCCGCCGAGTACCGGGAGATTGTCGCGGCCACGAACTTCAAGCAGCGCGCCCGGAAGATGCTGGAGTACTTCCACGCCGACCGGCTCCACTTCGCTGTGGTCGGCACGCCGAACCGGTTGGAGTACGACCAGGGGTTCTTCGTCAAAGGCGGCGACGGGCTCGCCGACGTCAAGCCGATCGCGCACCTGTACAAGTCCCAGGTCTACGCGCTCGCCGAGTTTCTGGGAGTGCCCGCCGCGATCCGTTCGCGGCCGCCGACCACCGACACCTATTCCCTGCCGCAAACGCAGGAAGAGTTCTTCTTCGCGCTGCCGGCGGCCATGCTGGATCTGGTGCTCTTCGCGCACAACCTCGGCTGCGACCCGGCGGCCGTCGCCGCGGAGCTGGGACGGACGCCGGAAGAGGCGGCGCGCGCGCTCAAGGACGTCGATCAGAAACGGGCGACCACGCGCTACCTGCACCTCCCCCCGCTGCTGATCGAGCCGGTTCCGGAGCTGACGGACCTCGAGCGGGAGCCGGTCTGATGTGCGGGTTCGCGGGACTGGCCCGCCACGAGCCGCGCGGCGTCGCGGCGGGAACCCTCGACCGCATGGCGGCGGCCCTCCGCCACCGCGGTCCCGACGGGTGCGGGCGGTACGCCGGGCCGCGGGTGGGGCTGGCCCACGTGCGCCTCAGCATCATCGACGTCGCCGGCGGGGCCCAGCCGCTGGGCAATGAAGACGACTCCGTGCTCATCGTGTACAACGGCGAGGTCTACAACTACCTGGAGCTGCGCGAGGAGCTGGCCGCCGCCGGGCATCGCTTCCGCACGCGCAGCGATACCGAAGTGCTGGTGCACGCGTACGAGCAGTGGGGCACCGCGATGCTCGGCCGCCTGAACGGGCAGTTCGCCTTCGCGATCTACGATCGCCGCACGGAATCAGTGTTCCTGGCGCGGGACCGGTTCGGTGTGCGCCCGCTGTTCTACAGCGTCGTCCGCGGCGACCTGGTGTTCGCGAGCGAAGCCAAGGCCCTGTTCGCAAGCGGCGAGGTCGAGCCGGCGCCCGATCCCGTGGGACTCGACCAAGTGTTCACCTTCTGGGCGGCGCGCCCCCCGCGCACGGTGTTCCGCGGGGTGCAGTCCCTCGAGCCCGGCGGCTTCGCCATCTGGCGCGATGGGCGGCTGCGCGGCGGCCGGTACTACGAGCTCGACTACCCCGAGGCCCGCGACGAGCCCGCCGACGCGCTCCCCGCCCTGGGCGATCTGCTCGGAACCGGCGTCGCGCTGCGGTTGCGCTCCGATGTTCCCGTTGGCGGCTATCTCAGCGGTGGGCTGGATTCTTCGATCACGTGCTCGCTCGCGGCGCGAGAATCGCCCTACGCCCTGCGCACGTTTTCCGTGACGTTCGACGATCCGCGGCTCGACGAGCGGGAGTTCCAGCTGCTCGTCGCCCGCCAGCTGCGCAGCCAGCATTTCATTCAGGCCATCAAGCCGGGCGATGTCGCGTCGGTGTTCCCCGACGTCGTGTGGCACGCGGAATCGCCCCTCGTGCGCACCGCCCCGGCGCCGATGTACCTCCTCGCGCGCCTCACGCGCGAGCACGACATCAAGGTCGTGCTCACGGGAGAGGGCTCCGACGAGCTGTTCCTCGGATACGACCTGTTCAAGGAGACGGCTCTGCGGCTGTTCTGTCTGCGGCAGCCGCAATCGCGCCTGCGGCCGCGCCTGTTCGAGCGCCTTTATCCATACCTCGACCCCGCGGCCCGGCGCGGCGATTTCTGGCGGCGGTTCTTCCTGGACGCCGGAACGACGGACGATCCGCTATTCTCGCACCTGCCGCGGTTTTCGCTCACGTCACGGATCAAGGACTTCTACACGGGCGACCTGCGCGCCACGCTCTCGGGGGCGGACCCGCTGGAAGAGTTGCGGGCGAGCCTGCCGTCCCGGTTCGCCGCGTGGTCACCGCTCAACCGGGCGGCGTACCTCGAGATGGTCACGCTGCTCTCCCCGTACCTCCTCGCGGCACAGGGGGACCGCATGTCGCTGGCGCACGGGGTGGAGAGTCGCTACCCGTTCCTCGATCACCGTCTGTTCGAGTTCGCGGCGCGCCTGCCGACCTCGAGTAAGCTCCGGGGTTTCCGCGAGAAGGCCGTTCTGAGGCGCTGGGCGCAGGGCCAGGTCCCGGCCGAGGTGCAGCAGCGGCCGAAGCAACCTTACCGGGCCCCCGACATCCCGGCGTTTTTCAGCCCGGAACCCGTCGAGTACGTGCGGGAGATCCTCCATGAGGCGAACCTGGCGCGGAGCGGGATGTTCGACCCGCGGGCCGTCGCGGGCTTGATGCGGCGCTGTCAGGCGGGCGTCGCGACGGGGTTCCGCGAAAACCAGGCCCTCGTCGCCATCGTGTCCGCGGAGCTGTGGTACCGGCAGTTCTTCACGGACGCCGCGCAGGTACGGCCCGGACGACTCCCGGTGCCCGATGTCGCCCTGGCGGACGGCGTGACGGCCCCGGCCTGACCCTCACCCATCGGAGCTACCGTCTCGTATGGACGAATCCGCCATCCTGACGCGCACGCGCGCCTACGTGCTCGACACGTTTCTGTACATGCGACCCGGATTCACGCTCGGAGACCACGACCGCCTGCTACAACGCGGGGTGATCGACTCCATGGGCGTCATGGAGCTCATCGGGTTCCTGCGCAGCGAGTTCGACGTCGTCGTGGCAGATGAGGACATCACCGAGCAGAATCTGGGAACCCTGGCGGACATCGCGCGCTACGTGATGGCCAAGCGCGGCAACGGCGGGCCGGCGCGCGGCTAGCCCGCCGCGCCGCGGCGGGTAGGCTCCCAAACGGGCGCCGGCCGGCCGGCGAGGAGCCGGAGCCAGGCGTGCAGCACCGCGACATTGCCGGCGACGACGTACGCCGGCAGGGCCAGCAGCCGCGGCAACGGCTCGCCATCGGGCCGCATCCACGCGATCGCGGCGAGCGCCCCCAACGCGCCGAGTGCGGCGAGCAGTGCCAGGGCCCACCAGGAATGGACCGCCAGAGCCAGGAGAGCGGCGAGGAGCAGCAGTCCGGCGGCCGGGACGAGCCAGCGGCAGACCTTGTGGCTGAACAGCATCCACGCAAACACGCCGTACCGGAGCGGGTTCAACAATGCGCGCTTGTGCGCCAGCGTGGCGAGGCCGCGCGTAATGGTCCTTACCTTGCGCCGGTATTCCTGTCGGAGCGACGCACCACGCGGCACAAAACAGAGCGCTGCGGGCACGGACACCGCCCGTCGCCCGTGCTCGCGGGCCGTGAGCGCCGCGGCGAAATCTCGGCTCAGATCTTCGGGGACGCGGCCCATGTGCAGATCGGCGCGAATCGCGTACAGGCAGCCCGAGGCGCCGACGATCCCGTACACGGCCGTTTCCACGTCGCGAATCCACATCTCGTACCCGACATACGCCTGCTCACCGGCATTCGCCTGCTGCTCGAGATTCGTGATGCTCACGTCGCGCGCCGAGGCCACGCCGACCGACGGGTCGCCGAACGCGGCGACGAGGTGTTTGACCGCAGCGGGGTGAATGCGCACCGAGGCGTCCGTGTTGATTACGATCTCACCCGTCAAGCGCCGGCGGGCTGCATTCTCCGCGGCGGTCTTGCCCTGCCGCCGCAGGAGCCGCAACAGCTCGACGCGGCGATCGGCGAAGCCCGCGACGATCTCGTCGGTCCCGTCGGTTGATGCATCGGACACCACGAGGATCTGGCGGAGCTCCGCCGGATAGTCGAGGGCGAGGAGGCGCTCGAGCGTGCCGGCGATCACGCCCGCTTCGTTGTAGACAGGCAGTACGATGCTGATCCGGGGCCATCCGGACAGCGGTCCCCCGGCGGTCCCGGGGCGACGCCAGAGGCTCAGCACTTTCAGGATTGCGGGATAGCCGACGTAGGTGTACAGGCACAATCCCACCGCCACGGCGAGCAGCAGGCGAGCGACCGTCATCACGTCGGCACCGGCGCGGATGTGTGGCGGCTGACAAGCCGGTAGATCGCCTCGTAGCGGTCGAGCCACCGGGCAACGCCAAAGTCGCGATCCAGGCGGGCGCGCGCGGCCAGGGCCCGGGCGCGCGCGGCCGCCGGGTCTCCGTACACCGCGCGGATCCCCGCCGCCAGCGCGACCGGGTCCTCGGATGGGACCAGCGCCGCCTCCGCCGCTGACACGACATCGGGGATTCCACCCACGCACGTGGCGACGACGGGGACGCCGGCGGCCATCGCCTCGAACACCACGATCGGCGTACCCTCGGTGCGCGAACTCAGTACGCACACATCGAAGGCAGAGAGCAGCCGCCCCGCGTCGGGGACGGCGCCGTGCCAGCGGACGCGCCCGTTCAGGCCGAGGTGATCGGCCTGGGCCCGCAGCGCGACCCGCATGACGCCGCTCCCCACGACGGAGGCGAGGAGCGGCAGGTCGCGGAGCTGCACCAGCGCGTCGAGCAGCACATCGGGGCCCTTCTCATGGCTCACCCGGCCCACCCAGCCGACCACGAAGCTGTGGGGCGGCAGGCCCAACGCACGGCGCGCGGTTTCCCGGTCCAGCGCCGGAACGATCGGTTGCCACGCGTTGGGCACGACGTGAATCCGCGACGCGGAGACACCGGAACGCTCGAGACGCTCAGCCAGCGGCCGGCTCACCGCGACCACGGCGTCGAAGCGGCGGAACGCCCGCGACTGCCACCACTCGTACAACCGGTTCTTCCACCCGCCGCCGGTGAAGCCGTGGACGGTCGTGACGACGGGAAATCCGAGACGCCGCGCCACCCCCGCGTCGAGCACATCCGGTCGGTAGCCGTGGGTGTGGACGACGTCGGGACGGAGCTCCTGGAGCACCTCGCCGACGGCGGCGCGCTCCCGCAGGTACGCCCGGCCCGGCATTGCGAGCGTTCGAGTGGATACCCCGCCATCCGCCAGTGGCGCGAGGAACACGTCGGCCGTCTCCCCGTCCACGACGACCGCCAGCACGTGCACATCGTGTCCGAGGCCGCCCAGGCCGCGCCCCAGCATCTGCACCACCCGTTCGAGACCGCCGAACTCGGCGGGCGCCACCACGTGCACGATCACCATGAGCCGTACAGGAGCGTCTCCAGCGTCCAGGCACCGGCGTCGCGCCGGCGCGCGGGGCGCGAGGGTGCAGGCGTCTTGATCCCCTCGAGGATGACCACGGCGGCGGCGAGGCCCGGCTCGTGGGTCAGGCTGACGTGCGCGTTCCGCACGCCGCGATCCCGGGCGCATGCTCTGAGCGCTCCGGCGAGGCGGAGCTGGGGCGCGCCAGTCGGGTCCGAGGTGATCTCCACCTGTCGGAGCGCCGCCTCGAGAACGCCGACGCCGAGTGCTTTGAGGCAGGCTTCCTTGGCGGCGAATCGCGCGGCCAGCGCCTGGACCCGATCGTCACGAATCGCGCAGGCATCGAGCTCGCCAGAGGTGAATACCCGCTCCGCAAAGCCGCCCGGCGCGGAGAGGGCTCGTGCTAGCCGCTCCGTGTCCACAATGTCCAGGCCGATGCCCACAATCATGGTCGCTACGTGACGCCCGTGGCGTTGAAGGACGGCGACGCGCCGGTGTGATCGGCCCCGACGCTGTGCTGAGACCGGCGGCGCCTGCACAGGGCGGCCGCGACCGTCCGCGCGACGACCGCCGCTCCAGCGGGCGTGTGATGATCGTGGTCGTAATAATGGCGTAGACCCCCGGTCAGCACCACTCGGAGGTCGAGGTGCGGGACGCCGAGCGCGTCTGCGACCTTGGCGGCGCGAGCGTCGACGCGCGCTAACAGCCCGTTGATGACGTCCAGGCTGTAATAGACCTTGATCGTTTCCTTCCAGGGCTTGCCGACGCCGCCGTGCCAGAACCGCGCGGTTTCCTCAGGTGTGTAGTCCTTTTCGAACCACGGCTGACGCACGACGACCACTCGATCGGCGTGGGTCATGGCTCTGCGGAGGAGCCGGCCGAAGTGGAGCTCGAAGTTGTCCAGCAGGAGAGCCGGGTCCGGCACGGTGGGCCGCACCTCCTGGGCCTCGGCGCGCATCTTCCGGGCAGTCACCACCCAGGCCCCGGCGCCCTCCTTTACCTCCACCGGCCGGAACCGCGTGCGGCGCAGCCGGCGGACCACCTCGGCGAGAGCCAGAGCGCCGGGTTTCCAGCCAAAGCGTTGCTTCGGGTGACACGAGAACAGCATCAGCTCCGGTACGGTGGACGGCGGGCGCGACGGCGGAGCGCCGTCCTCCAGCCAGTGGTACACGTCGCTGGCCGCGACCATGATGAGAATCGCGTCCAGGCGCCGGTACTGCGGGAGCACGCGCTCGAAAATGAGGTCCAGGTCAGCCGACCCGACCCCCGAGTGGGCGATGTTGCCCACGTGGACCCGACGGGCGCCCAGAGCGTGGAGGCTGTCCGGCGCGTTGAGCAGGCGCTCGAGCTGCCCCGGCCAGCTCGTCGGCTGGTCGAGCGCGAAACACTCAGCCGCGCTCCCTCCCGCCACGAGGATCCGGTAGAGCCCCTCCTCATCCCCGCCCACGTCGCCGCCGCGCTCCCCGTCCGCGTTGATGTCGACATGGACGCGCGGCTCCACCTCCGGAAACACGCCAGGGTCCTGCCGCACCTCGAGCCGCTGCCCGGGCGGCCACACGTAGTAGCGGCTCCGCCGGCGGATCCACCAGCGGCACCCCGCTTCGGCGGCCAGGAAGGCCAGCCCCGCCAACCCGACGAGCATCCAGATCGTCATACCCTGCCCCATGCCCGCAGCCGCGGCAGCAACCAGGACCACAGGTCGATGTACGGGTCGTTCCGGCAAACGTAGAACACCCACATCACGCCGAAGAGCAACGTCATGGCGACCCCCGCCACGGCCAGCTCGACCAGACTCCGGACCTCGAGACCGAGCTTGAACCACAGGAGCAGCGCCAGTACGGGCACGGCGCCCAGCACCGCGCGGGGAATGACGTAGCGCATGAACGCCAAGATGGAGACCTCCATCACCCGGCAGGCATGCCCGAAGATCAGCACGGCGAACAGCACGTTCGGGATCGCGGTGCCGAGCGCGACGCCGGCCAGCCCCAACGGGCGCACCAGCAGGAGGCTCAGCCCCAGGTTCAGGACGCCGGCCACGAGGAACCCGACCGTCGGCAGGCCCGCCTTGCCGAGGCCCATCAGCATCGGGAGCGCCACGCCGCGCATGGGCAGAAAGATGAGATACGAGACCATAAGGATTTGCAGAACCTGCCCCGCCGGTCGTTCAAACGTCGGATCGACCCACCACGCGATGAATCGCGGGCCGAGCACGATGAGAAACAGACCGGCCGCCAGGGTCATGGACAGCGCGATCTTGGACCACTTGAGGAAGATCTCTTGCAGCTCCGCCTTCTTCCCCTGCGTCTGCAGTCTCGTGGCCATCGGCATCACGACCGCGGCAATGGCGATCAGGAACTCCATCAGATAAATGATGAAGCTGTTGGCGACGGTGAAGTACGGAATCGACCCCACGTTCATGAACCCGCCGATGACCATGGAATCGGTTTCGAACGAGAGCCGCGCGCCGGCGTTCAGGATCAGAACATAGATACTGAAGG
>Ga0209376_1001218_pt1 | contig 26522 bp, 19 predicted proteins | sample GraSoiAngelo_134_FD_185891 | JGI IMG/M metagenome (GOLD analysis project Ga0209376, IMG submission 185891) | Grasslands soil microbial communities from the Angelo Coastal Reserve, California, USA - 14_0929_05_30cm (SPAdes) (version 2) | ecosystem: Environmental > Terrestrial > Soil > Grasslands ... | reverse complement strand
CCCTCGGCCACGCCGAACGACCGTTGGCTGTAGCGCGCGTTCTCGCCCACGCGCTGCTCCTGGGTGCCCGCGAAGAACGCTCCGGCGATCAGCGCGCCCACCACGACCAGGGCGACGATCGCGAGGGCGAGCGCCATGCCGCGCTCGTTCTGGATGACCCGTTTCATAGACCGCTCCTCATGCACTGTGAGTGTCGCCTTCGCCCTCAAAGGCAAGGGCCGCAGCGTGTGTTGCCGCGTAGCATCACCCGGGTAACGACGCTGTCGACCTTGTACGTCACGCCGGCCGCGCCCGCCTGCCGGATCTTGGATTGCGTCCGCCCGCGGACCCGGATCTCGATCTGGGCGACTTGGGTCGAGTCCGCCGTTACCGCCCCGGCGGCGTTGAAATAGTTGAACGTCAGCCCGTTGACGCCCGAGAGCGGCCCGACCATAGGCTGGGGGGCGTTTGTGCCCACCGCCTGCGCCAGGTAGTACTGGTTATCGGTGGGCGACTGCCAGAGGCTGTACGTCACGTTAGTGAAGCCGCGCACCGGCGAGCCGCTCGTGATCGCCCCATCGACGTTGAGCTGGCTCCCTGCGATCCACTGCGGCTGCAGCGACAGCACCCACGCCGGGTGGTTGCCATTGGGGTCCGCGCATGTCCCTGCGGCAACGTCGTTGACCTTGCCCCGCAGCCAACTGTCGTCGTTGCGGGTCGTAGGGTCGCCCTCGTAGAACACCAAAATCGAGTCGTTCCGCGCGAACGTTTGGTGCGAACCGTAGATCGGCCGCTGCCGCACGGTCAGCGTGATCTGTCCGAGACCGGCGCCCAGCGGCGGCGCGACGCACAGGAAGGCGAGCTGCCGCATAGCGCGGATCGTGATCGAGTTGGAGCGCATACCGCTGATGTCGCCGCTCTGCCCGTTCACGCCGACGGCGTTCATCTCGCGGAACTCGGCCGGCAAGATGGTCGCCGCCGCGCGGATGTTCTGCTGCAAGTCGATCCGCTGGGTCTGGGCGACATAGGTCTGCTGGTTCGTGACCAGCACCTTGTAGATCGCCGCCGAGACGAAGCCGAGGATGACGAGCGCCACCAGCAGCTCGATGAGGGTGAACCCTCGACGCGTTACATGAGACATGAGATGAACGTCTCCATGCTGTCCCGGCGCCATTTGTTCTGCCGCGTCTTGTACTTGGACGACAGCACCAGGCGCCAGTGATTGGTCGTATCGGCCACGAAGTGCCAGTTGAGGGAGTCCACGGGCGTGCCGCCGCGCCACATCACCGCCGTGCCGTTGTTTCGCACCGCGCAGGCGTTGGTCCGGAGGCTGTCGAGGATGCGAGCCCCGTCCCCCGCCGCCACCGCCGAGCGCTGTCCCTGGGCGATCATGCGCGTGACCAGCGCCGAGCTGTTCATCAACGCCAGCAGGCCGACCGTGAGCACCATTATCGCGACGATCACTTCGACGATGGTGAACCCCTGTTCGTGTTTCATCACCGCACCACCTTGCCGAGCTGGTTGACATAGACCGAATCGTGCCCGTAGGACGTGGCCCCGGTGATCTGAATGGTCGCCGCCGCGGTCTCCGGGCTGAGACCGTTCGGGTCGAACCGGATCGAGTCAGTGGTCACCGCCAGGGTCACGTTGTAGCGGGACGCCAGCTGCACCACACCACCGATCGTATCCAGGGCCGCCGGATTGGCGCGGGAGCAGGTCGTCACCCAGACCGTGCCGCTCGCGCCGGATGTGAAGTGCACCACCGCTCGGCAGCCGCGCTGCACGGCCGCGGCCCGCGCCGTCGCGACGGCGGTGCTCAGATACACGCGCGCCGAGCGCACGTTGGTCTTATCGAGCGTGCGGCGGATGCGGGGAAACCCGATGGTCACGATCACACCAATCAGGACGATCACGATCAGCAGTTCGATGGTGGTGAAGCCGAGCCGGCGCATCCCTGTCCCTCCAGTCCGGACGCTCTCTATCTCACGATGCGTGCCTCGCTGCAACTTGCTCAATGACAACGCGTTAGACGCCAGGGCGTGGTCTCGTTGATACTGCAGAATGCTGCACCAGTGCAAGCGGTTGCACTACTCAAGGCGATACCGATCGATCTTGTAGAACAGGGTCCGTAAGCTCACGCCGAGGCGTTTCGCCGCCGCGCGCCGGTTGCCGTCCGTGGCCTGGAGCGCCGCCAGAATGGCCTGGCGCTCGGCCGCCTCCACCGCGTCGCGCAGGGTCCCTCTCCCCTCTCCCTTCTCTCCCGAGGAGATGGGAGAAGGGAGAGCTTCCCGCCGGAAATCTGCCGGCTCCAAGATCGCGTTGTCCGTCAGCACCGCCGCCCGTTCGATGGCGTGCTCCAGCTCGCGCACATTGCCAGGCCAGCGCTGGGCCTCGAGCCAAGCCAGCGTGTCGTCACTCAAGACCACGGCCCGCCCCAGGCGGCCGGCGAGTCGTGTCGCGAAGTGGCGCGCCAGCGGCTTGATGTCGGCCCGCCGTTCGGCCAGGGGCGGAAGATGGATGGTGATGACGTTGAGGCGGTCGAACAAATCCTCGCGGAAGCGGCCCGCAGCGGCCTCGGCCGCGAGCTCCTTGGCCGTGGCCGCGAGCAACCGCACGTCGACCCGCCGGGTCCGCTGGTCGCCGACCCGACGAATCTCGCTCTCCTGCAGCACCCGCAGGAGCTTCGCCTGGAGCGGCAGCGGCAGCTCACCGATCTCGTCGAGCAGTAACGTTCCACCGTCAGCCTGCTCAAACAGCCCGGCCTTGTCGGCTGACGCCCCTGTGAACGCACCGCGCACGTGGCCGAACAGCTCCGACTCGAGCAGGCTCTCGGGGATCGCGGCACAGTTGATCGCCACGAACGGCGCCGCCGCGCGAGGGCTCGCGCGATGAATCGCCTGCGCGATCACCTCCTTGCCCGTCCCCCGCTCGCCGGTGATAAGCACCGTGGTCTTGTGCTCCGCCACCCGCGCCACGAGCTCCAAGGCGTCCCGCATAGCGCGACTCTCGGCCACAACTGCGCGGGCGCCGGGGGTGGTGGCGAGCTGTGCCTTTAGTGTCGCGATGGTGCGTCCAAGCTGCTCCCGCTCCTCGGCCTTGCGCAGCGTGAGCACCACTTCATCCGGGCGGAACGGCTTGGGGATATAGTCGTAGGCGCCCTCCTTCATGGCGGCGAGCGCGGCTTCTTCCCCCCCGTAGGCGCTCATCATGATGACGAGGGCGGTGCCGCCACGGCTCCGATACGCGCGCAGGAAAGCGAGCCCGTCCATTTCCGGCATCCGCACGTCGCTCAGCACCAGGTCGAACGGCTCGGCCAGGGCGCGCTCCAGGGCGCGCTTGCCGTCGCTCTCGGCGGCCACCTCGTAGCCGGCATCGGCCAGCAGCAGGCCGAGCGACTGGCGCAGGCCGGGCTCATCGTCGACGATCAGGACCCGGCTCATGCCTCACCCGTAGCGGGCAGAAACAGCTTGAACGCCGCGCCCCCCTCGCGCGCCGTGTCGATCCACACGACCCCTCCCATCTCGTGGACGGCGCGCGCCACAATGGCGAGCCCGAGCCCGGTGCCGCGCCCCGGCGGTTTCGTCGTGTAGAACGGCTCGAACACCTTCTCGCGGTCCTCACGCGCCACTCCCGGTCCCCCGTCTGCGACGAACACGAGCGCACCGAGGGCACCGGCGGCAAACTCAGCGGGCGCCGGCCGCCGCGCCAGCTCGCGGGAAAAAAACGCCGGAGCAGCGTCGGTGGCACGTCGCGGGGCTGCTCGACCGGGCTCGTACGCCCAGCGTCGCGCGCCCACCACGACGGGGGCGCCAGGCGCGGCATCCACGGCGTTGAGCACGAGGTTTACGATTGCCTGCTCGAGCAGATAGGCCCGCGCCCGAACCCGGGGCACACCCTCCGCCACATCGAGCGAGGCCCGGACGGCTTTCAGCGCGCCCTGCGCCGCCAGCAAGGCGAAGGCGCCGCGGACGATTTCGTCCGGCTGAACGACGTCGAGCGGCTCCTCTTCCGGACGCGCATAGTCCAGCAGGCTGCGCACGATATGGTCGATCCGGTCGAGCTCCCGGTTGAGGCCGGCCACCACCTCAGGATCCGCCCCGCGGCGGCGCAGCACCTCTACATAGGTGCCCACGGCGCCCAGAGGATTCCCGACCTCATGCGCGATCCCGGCCGCGAGCCGTCCGACGCTGGCGAGCTTCTCCGAGCGCACCAGCTGGCTCCGGGCGTCGAGCAGATGGTCGGTCATCCGGTTCAGCCGTGCCGCCAGCGTGGCGAAGTCCCGGGTCTCGGCGTCCGGCGCGCGGGCGTCGAGATCGCCGGCGGCCACCGCGTCCGCCGTGGCGGTGAGCTGCCCGAGGGGTCGCAGCACGAGGCGCGTCACCAGGTGGCGACCGAACACCACGAAGACGCCGACCTCGAGCGCCACCAGCGCCATCACCATCCAGAACTCCTCACCCGGAGCGATTGTACCCGCCACCACCGTCGTCGCCACACCTACCAGCAGGGCGGCCGCGGCGAGGAAGGAGAGATAGAAGAGCAGCTCGGTCCGGAGCGCAGGCTTGGGACGCATGGCGGAATACTCAGCCACAAGTCAAAAGCCGCAAGCTGCCAGGAACGCGGAGCTTGCGGCTTTCGGCTTGCGACGTGCGTTCTAGCTTACTGGCACTTCGGCTCGCCTTCCTTGTTCGCCGGCGCCAACGCGGTCGACCCGATGTAGATCGAGCAGGTCTTCGTCGTGTTGACGTTGGTGATATTCGCCGTCCAGCCGTCAGCCGTCTTGGCGATGGCCGGCAGCGTGTTGCCCGTCGACTGGGTGAAGGTGACCCCACCCGCGCCGATCGTCGCCGAATACTTCACGGAGTCGGCGAAGTAGGCCTCTTCCGCCGTGACCAGGTTGCGAAGGTCGGACTTCATGGAGGCGAGATACGCCTTCTCCTTCGTGTTGGCAAACTTCGGAATCGCGATCGCGGCCAGAATGCCGATGATCACGACCACGATCAACAGCTCAATGAGCGTGAAACCCTTGCGGTTCATCTGGACAACCTCCTATGGGAGTTCGTGTTATGTGCATCACGCCGGCAGCCATAGGGGCAAGCCACATGCCGCTGGCAGGCCTAGCCGTAAGTCGCTGCGATCAAACGGATTAGGTGTCATGAGAGGGCCGTACCGCCAGGGGGCGTGCGGTTTTGTGCAACTCTCTCGCCAAATGCACGAAGGGCGGCGAGATCACCCGCCGCCCTTCCTTTTCCGCTTCCAGCGTCAAGCCCGAAGGCTTACTGGCACTTCGGCTCGCCTTCCTTGTTCGCCGGCGCCAACGCGGTCGACCCGATGTAGATCGAGCACGTCTTCGTGGTGTTGACGTTGGTGATGTTCGCCGTCCAACCATCCGCCGTGAGCGCGACGGCCGGCAGCGTGTTGCCCGTCGACTGGGTGAAGATGACCCCACCCGCGCCGATCGTCGCCGAATACTTCACGGAGTCGGCGAAATAGGCCTCTTCAGCGGTCACCAAGTTACGAAGGTCGGACTTCATCGAGGCGAGATACGCCTTCTCCTTCGTGTTGGCGAACTTCGGAATCGCGATCGCGGCCAGAATGCCGATGATCACGACCACGATCAGCAGCTCAATGAGCGTGAAACCCTTGCGGTTCATCTGCACATCCCCCTTTGGAGTCCTCGGTTGCAGCTATCCGTCGTAACAGCGTGGAGCCATTCTGCCGGTGTCCAATTCAAGCAAGCCGTGTGCCCTGATCGGCACCGTAGGTGCAACGATCTGTCCCAAAAGAAGTTGGGTCGCTGGCACGGCCGTCTTGCCCGCTCTGCCACTTGCCCGAGAGTAATGCTTTTTGCAAGGCTTCAGGCACACCAGAAGGCTGATTCAAGGGTCGACGGCGCGTCCTGTGCGGTTGACCCGCAATGCCGTGCGCCCCCCGGGCCAGCGGTGAATCACGGTCAGCCACCCTGGATATGCCCCCAACAGGGCGTCCAGCTCCACGTCCGACCCGGAGCCGAACCCGGTCAGCACCACGTGGGTGACGCCCAGACGCTCGAGATAGGCGCGGTGCTCAGCGGGTCGGAGCCGCGTCTCGGTGCGACCGTGGTACCCGTACACGTAGAGCGGGACGCTGGCGCGCCCGGTGTACAGCCAGACGAGCGCTTCGTCGTCGATGGCGAGCACCGCCCGTGGCGGCAGGGTGTCGAGCCACGGAAGCAGCTCCGCGAAGTTGGCGGAGATCTGATGCGCCGCAGTTCCCCACCAGCGGCCGGCGAAGCCGCGCACCTCGATCACGCCGTAACCCGCCACCATCACCGCGGCGAGCACCAGCACCGCGAGGCGCAGCCGGAAGCGGTGCCACAACACCGGCCATAACGCTGCTGCGCTGGCCGTCCAGGCGAGGCCGAGCCACGGGAGTACGCCCCACAGAAACCGGTCGGATGGGAACGGCCAGACGGCCAGGATCAGCAGGTAGAGCACCAGGGTCCAGCCGATGCTCGAGCGCCGCAGCAACAGGTAGACACCGTAGCCGCCCACGAATGCGGCAGCGGCGGCGCACACGTAGTAGATCGGCGGCCAGGCGACGAGGCCAAGGGTCAAGTCCCCGAGCGGCCGCAGCAGGGCGCGGCTGGCGGGCCAGAACACGCCGAGGCCCGCCTGCCGCACGGTTTCGAAGTAACTGCCGTAGTTCATCGCGAGCGCGGGGTCGATCCCGTCGCGGTGCCGAAGCAGCCACACCCCCCACCCCAGCGCGGCGAGCGCGACTGGTGCGGCGGCGGCGAGCGTGATGTGGCGCGGCGCGCGGCGCGTGGCCAGCAGAAACACCACGATCCCCGCCCCCGCAGCGACTCCGATCGAGCGGGTGAGGAGCGCGAGGGCGGCGGCGCATCCCGCGAGAGCCGCCCCGGCGGCGGGCGACACCCGGGCCGGCGGCGCGTCCGCGAGGATCACGGCCGCCGCGAACAGGACGCCGAACAAGGGCTCCGAGAAGAGCACGGCTTGCGTCGCGAGCACGGGGATGGCGATCGCGGCGGCGGCGACGACCCCCGGGGCGAGCCACTCGGGCGCGTCGTCGCCCAGGAGGCGGATGCGGGCCGCGTGCCAGGCGATGAGCCCGGCGCTCAGCGCGGCGAGCAGCAGGTTGAGCACCTTACCGAGGTATGCCGCCGTCGGCACCGGAAAGGCGCCGAACAGGGGCGCGAGGAGCAGCGGGTAGAGCGGCGGGTAGTGCACTACGGCCGGCGTGCCCGGCAGGTGCGGGTGGACAAACCCGAGCCCGTGAGCCAGCGCAACAGCGATCCCGGCATAGAGACCGTCGTCGTAGAAGACCCCGACCAGGTCGTGGTTGAGAGCGAGCGCGCCGGCCACGCCCGCGAGCACCGCCACCGCCAGCCCGGCGCGGCCGGGCGTGAGGCGGGTCAGCGGCGGCGCCACCCGCCCGCCGGCGGGAACAGGTTGTAGCGGAGGATATGGGCCAGCGCCGCGCAGCCGTCTCGCCACGTGATCTTCTTCCCCTCAGCGTAAGTTCGGCCGCTGTAGGAGATCGGCATTTCCCAGATGCGGGCGCCCGCCTGCGCGAGCCGGGCGGTGAGCTCCGGCTCGATCCCGAACCGTTCGGCCGTGAGCGGGAGGCGCCGCAGCAGGTCAGCGCGCACCAGCTTATAGCAGGTCTCCATGTCGGTGAGGTTCAGGTCGGTGAGCATGTTCGACAGTAGCGTGAGGAGGCGGTTTCCCGCCGAGTGCCAGAAGTACAGCACGCGATGCGGGCCGCCGAGGAAGCGCGACCCGAACACTGCATCGGCCTTCCCGTCGGCGATGGGCCGCAACAGCATCGGCAGCTCCATGGGGTCGTACTCGAGGTCGGCGTCCTGCACCACGACGACGTCGCCCGTCACGCGGGCGATGCCGGAACGGATCGCGGCCCCCTTGCCGCGGTTCTTCGGGTGGTGCACCACGTGGTGGACGCATCCCGCCCGCTGCAGCTCGTCCAGCAGGACGCCGGAGCCATCGCTGGACGCGTCGTCGACGGCGATCAGCTCGAGCTCGAGGGGCACGCTGCGCAGGCGGTCCACGACGGGGCGGATCGTGGCCTGCTCGTTGTACACGGGGATGAGGACGCTCAGTCTCACTCCGCGGCCGGCTCCCCATCGTAGCGACTGAGCTTGCGGTACAGCGTCGAGGGATCGATGCCGAGGACTTCGGCCGCGCGGGTCTTGTTGCCGCCCTCGCTCTCCAGCACCCAGGTGATGTAGGCGCGCTCGATCACGTCGAGGGTGGGGTTGGGATGCGCGCGCTCCGACACGAGCGGCTCGGCACGGTGCTCGGCGAGCTTTTCGGGAAGCGCGGACAGCTCGATCGTCTCGCCTTTGGTGAGCACCGCTGCCCGCTCCAGCGCGTTTTCGAGCTCGCGCACGTTGCCCGGCCAGTCGTACGCCATGATGACTTCCTGGGCCTGAGGCGACAGCTGCTTGGGCTCCAGGTCGTGCTCTTGCGCGATGCGCTCGAGGAACGCCTTCACGAAGATGGGGATGTCCTCCCGCCGCTCGCGCAGCGGCGGGAGCTCGATCGCGATCACGTTGAGGCGGTAGTACAGGTCGCTCCGAAACCGCCCGCGCTTAATGTCGTCTTCCAGGTCCCGGTTGGTGGCGGCCACGACGCGCACGTCCACGGGAATGGCCTCGGTGCCGCCCACCGGGATCGCCTCCCGCTCCTGGAGCACGCGCAACAGCTTCACCTGTGTGGCGGGCGACATCTCCCCGATCTCGTCCAAGAAAAAGGTGCCGCCCCGCGCCGCGGCAAACAGCCCCTGCTTGTCGCGCACTGCCCCGGTGAACGACCCCTTCACGTGCCCGAACAGCTCGGACTCGAGCAGGCTCTCCGGCAGCGCACCGCAGTTCAACGACAGGAACGCCCCCTCGCTCCGCGCTGACAGCTCGTGGATGTAGCGGGCGATGATCTCCTTCCCGGTCCCCGATTCCCCCCGGATGAGCACGGTGCTCTCGGTGGGCGCCACCTGCTCGGCGAGCCGCAGCACGTCCTGGAACGGGCGCGACTTGCCGAGCGGCTTCACGAGCCCCGAGCGCTCGCGGCGGCGGATCTCCTGCTTCAGCTGCTTGTTCTCCGCCTTGAGCAGGCGCTGCTCCGCCGCGCGGCGGCAGATCGCCACGAGGTCGTCGTTGGAAAACGGCTTCTGGATGTAGTAGAACGCGCCCTGGTTCACCGCCTGGATCGCGCTCTGCAGCGACGCCTGCGCGGTCATCAGGATGACCGGGGTCTCAGGGTCCTGCTCGCGCACCGCGGCGAGAATGTCGGTGCCGGAGACACCCGGCATCTTGATGTCGGTGAGCACGATGTCGGGCGCCGCCGCCTTCAGCGCCTCGAGACCCGCCTTGCCCCCCTGCGCGGTGACGACGTCGAACCCTTCGCCCTTCAGGAGGATGCGGAGCACGTCCAGGATCCCCAGCTCGTCGTCGACGACCAGAATGGATGGCTGCTGCGTCATGCGGCTTCCTCTTTCCGCCGAGCGGCGGGGAAATACACGGTGAAGGTGGTCCCCTGCCCCTGAGTCGAGTCCACCAGCACGAGACCGCGATGCGCCTCCACGGCGCGCTGCACGATCGCGAGCCCCAGCCCGGTTCCCCCGCTCCGACCCGTCACGAACGGGTCGAACAGGCGGGTGCGCAGGCTCTCGGGGATGCCGGGGCCATTGTCGCTCACGGCGAGGGACACCGGGTTCTCGATCCCGGCCCCCCGCGGCAGCTCGTGCGGCGCCGGCCGCCCGGTGCGGACTTTCACGCGGGCGCCCTTGCCGGCGGCCTGCACGGCGTTCAGCACCAGGTTCGAGACGACCCGATGGAGCAGGTCTTCATCGCCTTCCATCGGCGTCATCCCGCCTGCCAGATCGATCACGGCGTCGTCGGGACAGTCGGAGTGCTCGCGCACCAGCCGGATCGCCGCGGCGGCCACCGCGTGCAAGTCGAGCGGCCGGCACTCCGTGGCGCGCACCCGCGAGAAGTCGAGGAACTCCGACAGGAGGCGCGACAGGCGGTCGCTCTCCCGCACGACCAGGCCCGTCAGAAACTTCTCGTCGGGATGGGCGCGCTTGGCCCGGCCGAGCTGCTCCACCGAGGAGCGGATCGAGGCGAGGGGGTTCTTGATCTCGTGCGCCAGGCTCGCCGACAGCTCCGCCACCGCTTCGAGCCGCTCGGCGCGCAGGTGCAGCTCCTCGAGCCGCTTGGAGTCGGAGATGTCGGTGAAGATCGCCGTCACCCGCGGCACGCCGCCGGGCTCGACCTCGAGCGTCGTCGTGGTGACGCCGATCGGGAACGTCCGCTCCGGCAGCCGCACCGTGGCCTCCACCCGCATCGCTCTGACGCCGCGGCGCGCCGTCGCCGTGATCGCCGCCCAGAACTCGGGCGCGATGCGCGCGAACTCGGGCATGACTGAGCGCCCCCGCCACTGCCGCTCCTTGAAGCCCAGGATGTGCTCGGCCGCGGGATTGCAGTACAGGAGATGGCCATCCTCGTCCACCGTTACGATGCCGGTGGGGATGTTGCGCAGCACGTCCGCCGCCTCGAGCCGAACCTGCCGCAGCTCGCCGGCGAGCGCCTCCCGCTCCGCACCCATCACCGAGACGCGGCTCGCGAAGTACGCGGTGACGGCCGCGACGGCGACGAACACCGACAGCTGGAGGCCGACCTGCGCCGTCATCGGCGTGCGGTGACCGAAGAACACGTCGGCGAAGTAGACGATGCCGACGAAGGCCGTGACCAGCGCCGTGCTCGCCGGCGGCATCAGCACCGCCGTCACGGCGATGACCGGGACGTAGAGCGGCGTCAGGTCGCTCTGCGGCCCGCCCGTAACGTGCACGACCGCCGTGATGAGCGCGACGTCGTACAGCGCCTGCGCGTACAGGAAGGTCCGGCCCGGGGAGCGCGCCCGCAGGTGCGTGTGCCAGTACGAGGCGATGGTGACGACCACCGTCGCCACGAGGAGAAACGATGTGACGAGGAGATCGAGCGGGGCGGCGACGTTGAGATTGAAGGCGGCGCTCAGGTAGATAGCGGTCGCCACGCACAACCGGCCTGCATACACCGACCGCAGCAGGCTTTGGGGGGTCGGGATCGCCGACCGGGAGGATCCGCCGCCGAGCCACTTCACATTGCACTCCTGGAATCGGCGCTGTCAGTCATCAGCCGTCAGCCATCAGCAGAGCGGTCAGACATCAGACGTAAGACATCAGGATATAAGTGAAATGCTAGCAATGTGTTACGCTACAGGACGATCGGCCCGCGACGGCGAGCACCGGGTAAGTATTGGAATCGGTCTGGCAAAGTGCAAGAGCGCGGCCTGCGGGGCAGCGCGGCCGCGCGCCGAGCACTATTCTTTCTCGATGAGGCATCGCTGCACGGTCGCACTGCTCGGGCTCGCGCTGTGCGCGCGGTCGGCTGTCGGCCAAGCGCCGCTTACGCCGACCGACTCGGCCATCCTCGCGTCCCAGCCGCTCAAGCGCCTCGTCCTCACCCCGTCGTTGTTCCGCCGGCTCAGCCTGCTCGCCGCCGGTCTCGACCGGGAGGTGGTGCTCTGCTTGCAGGGCAGCGTGTCGGGGGATACGGCCGTGGTGCGGGACTTCGTGATGCCGGACCTGCTGCGGTCCACCGCGGATCTGGTGGAGCCCCAGCCGTGCCTGCCGACGACCCTCGCGGTGTGGCACAACCATCCGTGGACGGGACCCGACTCGAGCTTCGGTGTGAAAACCCCCGAGGACTTGTGCTCGCTCAGCCAGCCCGATCTACGCACGGTGGTGGCGGATTCGATCCCCTTCGCCGTCGTCAGCGTGGGTCGTACGCCGCGCCCGATTGTGTGCTGGTGGCGTCGGGTGCAGGCGGTGGTGAACCGCCATGTGAAGTTCCTGCCGCGCTTCCCCCGGCAATGGGCCGAGATGCCGTCCTGGGCGAGTCTCGCCGACCCGCCCGCCCCTCCGGCTTCCGTACCCTAGGGGCCCCCTCCCCCTTCCCCGGCTTTTTCCCGGCTGCGTCCGGTCTTATTGCACCGCGTTCACCATATCGAAGATCGGGAGGTACATCGCGACGACCATGCCGCCGACGACGACGCCGAGCACCACGATCATGATGGGCTCCATCAGGGAAAGCAGCGTGCCCACCGCGGCGTCCACCTCGTCGTCGTAGAAGTCCGCGATCTTGGAGAGCATCTCGTCCATGCCGCCGGTCTGCTCGCCGACCGCGATCATCGAAATGACCATGGGCGGGAACACCTTGGATTTCGCGAGCGGCTGGGCGATCGTCTCGCCGCCGGCGATCGAGGCGCGCGACTCCATCACCGCGTTGTGGATCACCATGTTCCCCGCCGTCCTGGCCGTGATCTCGAGGCCGTCCAGGATCGACACGCCCGAGGAGATCAGCGTGCCGAGGGTGCGCGTGAACCGCGACACTGCGGACTTGCGCAGCACGTCGCCCAGCACCGGCAGCTTCAGCAGCATCGCGTCGATTTGCAGCCGGCCGGGCGGCGTCTTGTAATACTGGTTGACGCCAAAGGCGATCACGCCGAGGGCGCCCAGGAGCGCCCACCAGTAATTCTTGAGCAGGTTGCTCATGCCGATCACGATGCGGGTCGGGAGCGGCAGCTCGAGGTTCACCGACGCGAACATGTTCTGGAAGGTCGGAATCACGAAGATCAGCAGCACCGACACCGCGATGACCGCCACCGACAGAATCACGGCGGGGTAGACCATCGCCCCCTTCACCTTCCGCACGATCGCGTCGTTCTTCTCGAGGAACTGGGCCAGGCGCACGAGGATCGTATCGAGGATACCGCCCGCCTCGCCGGCGGCCACCATGTTGACGTAGAGGTCGCTGAAGGCGCGCGGGTGCTTGCGCAGCGCGTCGGCGAGGGTGTGGCCGCTCTCGACGTCGTAGACGACTTGGCGGGTGACATCCGCGAGAATCTTGTTCTCGGTCTGCTGCGCCAGAATGTCGAGCGCCTGGACGAGCGGCAGGCCGGCGTTGATCATCGTGGCGAACTGCCGCGTGAGCACCACGATGTCGCGCGTCTTGACGCCGCCGCCGAACTTGAAGCTGAGCTTGAACTCGCGCGGGGCAGCCCGGACCTGCACCACCACCATGCGGTTTTTCCGCAGATGGGCGATGACGTCATCGCGACTCGGCAGGTCGATCTTGTCGTTGACGAGATCGCCTTTCAGGGTGCGTGCGGTGTACTGGAAGACCGGCATAGCTCACTCCCTCCGGGCGCCTAGCGGCGCGCCGCCACCTTGGCCGGGCCCGTCTGCGGCGGCCCGGCGGCGGGCTCCTTGTCGTCCTGCGGCGGCTCGCCGATCATGCGCAGGAACTCGTTCGGGTTGGCCGAGACGCGGAGACACTCGTCTTTGGCGACTTCGCGGCCCACGTAGAGCTGGTAGAGGGCGTCGTTCAGCGTCTGCATGCCGTATTTCTTCCCCGCCTGCATCGCCGACTCGATCTGGTGCACCTTGTTGTCGCGGATCAGCGCCCGGATGGCCGGAGTGCAGATCATGATCTCAGCCGCCATGACCCGCCCCCGGCCTTTGATCTTCTGCAGCAGCGTCTGGGTGATCACGCCCTCCAGCACGAAGGCCAGCTGGGCGCGGATCTGCGACTGCTGGTGCGACGGGAAGACGTCGATGATGCGGTTGATGCTCTCCATCGCGGAGTTGGTGTGCAGCGTCGCGAAGGCGAGGTGGCCCGTCTCGGCGATGGTCAGCGCCGCGGCGATGGTCTCGAGGTCGCGCATTTCGCCGATGAGCACGACATCCGGATCCTGCCGCAACGCGTACTTGAGCGCGGCCGCGAAGCTGTTCGTATCCGTGCCGATCTCGCGCTGGTTCACGATGCAGGCCTGGTGGCGGTGGATGAACTCGATCGGGTCCTCCACCGTGATGATGTGCCCCTTCAGCTCCTTGTTGATCTTGTCGACCATCGCCGCCAGGGTCGTGCTCTTTCCGGAGCCGGTCGGGCCGGTGACCAGGACCAACCCCCGGGGCCGCTCAGCGAGCTTGGCCACGACGGCCGGCAGCCCGAGATCGTCGAACGTGCGCACGGTGAAGGGAATCTGCCGGATGACCAGTGACACGCAGCCGCGCTGCTTGAAGCAGTTGCCGCGGAACCGCGCCAGGTTCTGGATCCCGAAAGAGAAGTCGAGCTCGTTCTCGGTTTCGAACCGCTTCTTCTGGTTCTCGGTCAGCACCGAGTAGGCGATTGAGAGGGTGTCCTTCGGGGTCAGGACGTGGTCGACCGATGAGTCGACAATGTCCCCGTCGACCCGCATCTTGGGACGCTCACCCGCTACAATGTGGAGATCCGAGGCGTCCTTCTCGATCATCTCCTCGAGCAACGAGCGGAGATTCAGAACCCCCCCCGAAGCGCCCGCCGTCATGCCGCCGTCTCTTTCACGACTTCCTCCAGGGTGGTGATCCCGCGCTTCACCTTCACCATGCCGTCCGAGCGCAAGGTGAGCATCCCCTCCTTCACCGCCTCTTCCCGCAGCTCCTCGGTGGAGCCGCCCTTCAGCACCATACGCCGGAGCGCGCTCGACATGGCCATGACTTCGTACAACCCCTGCCGCCCCTTGTACCCGGTGCCGCCGCAGTTGTCGCAGCCAGCGCCCTTGTAAAACGTGAGCTTCGCCGCCTCGGCAACCGGGATCCCGAGGGCCTTGAGCTCCTCGTCGTTGTACTTCTGCTCCTGCTTGCAGTCCTTGCAGATGCGCCGCACCAGCCGCTGCGCCACGATCAGGTTCACGGCGCTCGCCACGTTGAACGGCTCGATCCCCATGTCCACCATGCGGGTGACCGTGGACGGCGCATCGTTGGTGTGCAGCGTGGAGAGCACCAGGTGGCCCGTGAGCGCTGCCTTGATGGCGATCGAGCCGGTCTCCAGGTCGCGGATCTCCCCCACCATGATGATGTTCGGGTCCTGGCGCAGGAACGCCTTCAGCGCCGCCGCAAACGTCATCCCCACTTCGTTCCGCACCAGCACCTGGTTGATGCCCAGCAGGTTGTACTCGACCGGGTCCTCGGCCGTCAGGATGTTCACGTCGATCTGGTTGATGCGCGACAGCGCGGAGTACAGCGTGGTGGTTTTCCCCGACCCCGTCGGGCCCGTCACCAGCACCATCCCGTACGGATTCAGGATCGCGCGCATCAGATCCTGCTCGGCCTTCGGCTCGAAGCCGAACTTCGTCAGGTCGAGCGTCAGGTTGCCCTTGTCGAGGATCCGGAGTACGATCTTTTCGCCAAACAGGACGGGGAGGGTCGAGACCCGGAAGTCGATGACCTTGCTCCCCATCTTCAGCTTGATGCGCCCGTCCTGCGGCACGCGCCGCTCGGCGATGTTCAATTGCGCCATAATCTTGACGCGCGAGGTCAGCGCTGCCCGCATCTTGACCGGCGGCTTCATGACCTCCTGCAGAGCGCCGTCGATCCGGTAGCGCACCCGCAGCTCGTGCTCGAACGGCTCGAGGTGGATGTCGGACGCCCCCCGTTTCACCGCGTCCGTCAACAACCCGTTGATCAGCTTCACCACGGGGGCGTCGTCCGCCAGGTCCTGCGCCCGGACATCCTCGTCCTGCTGGTCTTCCACGACCTCCAACAGCTCTTCGGCCGCCGCGACGCTCTTGAGCAAGGATTGCAGCTCGGCGTCCGACTGCTGGTAGTAGCGGTCGATCGCGTTCCGGAGGGTGTACTCTCCCGCGATCACCGGGAACACATCGCAGCGGGTGACGAACTTGAGGTCCTCGATTGCCGTGACGTTGTTGGGGTCGCCGATGGCCACAGTGAGGGTCCGCCCCTCACGCTTGAGCGGCAGCACAGTGTGCTTTATGGCGATGTCCGGGGGGATGAGCTTGAGAATCTTGGGATCGACCTCGAAGCGGGAGAGGTCGACGGCCGGCATGCGGTACTGCCGGGCCAGCATCTTGGAGATTTCGGTCTCCTCGACGAAGCCCAGCTTGACCAGGGTGTAACCCAAGCGCATCCCCGTGTTCTTCTGCTCCAGCAACGCCTTCTTCAGCTGATCCGGGGTGATCAGCCCGTCGCGGAGGAGGAGTTCGCCGAGCTTGTCGCTGGTGGCTGCTGCGGTGGCCGTATGCAACTCATTGGAAATGAACCAGCTAACATAGAATGCGGCGGAGGGAAGTCAAGGCGGCGACGGTATCTGACCCGAAAACAACACGTAAGGTCGCAGGCTCTCGATGAGGCGCGGGCCCACGCCGGGCACGCTGTCAAAACGCGCGAGACTGCCAAACGGGCCGTGTTGTTCGCGCCAGGCCACGATCCGCTGCGCAAGCGCGGGGCCCACGCGCGGCAACCGCGTGATCTCCGTCACGTCGGCGCGATCGAGGTCGATTCGCTCGCCGGGGAGCAGCGGGCGTGCCAGTCGCGCCGCGGTGCGCGCCGTCTCGCGCAGCCGGCTGGGCGGCGGCGTGTCGGTCGCGGCGAGCCGCACGTCGCCTGGCGCGGTGGCGGATGCTGGAGCGAGCGCATAGCGCACGCCGGCGCCGGCCAACGCGAGGCCGGCGAGCAGCAGCGCGGCGTGGCGGTCGTCCATGGCGGCACAGTAACGGTTCGCCCGCCGGCGGGTGGTACCCGTTCTATGCGCGGGGCGCCGGAAAAACGCCGAAGTCGGAACGCGGAACGCGGAACGCGGAACAGAGCGGCGACCTCTGTCCCCCGGGCGCTCGCCATTCTGTTCCGCGTTCCGACTTCCGCGTTCCGCGTTCTCAGCGCACCAGCGCCACCGCCACGTCCCCGACGACCTTGAGCGACGCCGCACTCACCTTGTCTATCGTATCCTCCGTGGTGTGCCAGTAGCTGTTGCCAGGACCGTAGTTGAAATCCACGACGTCGATCGCGTGGATACCGGCCTTCTGGAGCGCGACGTGGTCGTCGATGAGGGTCGACTCGACCTGCGGAATGAAGTAACGCTCGTAGCCGAGCTCGTTCGCGGTGCGCCAGACGCGGTCCACCACCTCCGGAGCAAACGCCTGGGAGTTGCCTTCGTAGCCGATCCGCAGGTCCTTGTCGCCGACCATGTCGAACAGCACGGCGAAGAGCGGCGGGTAGCCGGGCGGCTGGTGGGCAGCGAAGTAGCGCGACCCGATGAGCACGTCGGTTGAGTCTTTCGTGAAGTCGCCGTAGTCCTCGCCGTCCACGAATAGCAGGTCCACGCCTAGCGCGGGCGGCTTGGCTTTGAGCGCGTCGGCGACGCCGAGCAGCACCGCGACGCCCGAGGCGCCGTCGTTCGCGCCCGGGACTGGGAGCCGTTGCTGACCGAGGTTGGCGCTTTGATCGGCGTGGGGGCGCGTGTCCCAGTGCGCGAGGAACAGCACGCGCTCGGCCGCCGCCGGGCGGAACCGGGCAAGGAAGTTACGGAGGTGCAGGGTGTCGCCGCGGCGGGTGACGTGGGTAATCGCCTGCACGCCGACCGTATCGGCCCGGGCACGCAGCTGGGCGAGGATCCAGTCGCCGGTCCGCTCGTGGGCGGGCGTGTTGGGGATGCGCGGCCCGAACTGCATCTGCTGCTCGACGTAGCTGAACGCGCGACCGCCGTCGAACTCGCGGGCCACGCCGCGGGCGCTGCCACGCGCCTGACAGGCGAGGAGGAGCACCAGAAGCAGGTTCTGGAGGTTGTGGAGGTTGGTGGAGGCGGGTGGAGGCAACCTCCAGAACCTCCACAACCTCCCCAACCTCCCCCACCCTGCTTCTCGCCTCATTGGATCTGCCCCACGCTGGTGTGGAGCTCGACGAACGCGGTGATCACGAGCTGCGAGGTCTTGCGGTTAGCCTGCCGCTCGTCGTTCACCAGGTATGCCATCTGGAAGCCCGCGCTGAGGGTGGGAGGTAAATCGGTGTCCAGGGAAAGCTGCATCTGCGTCTGACGGCTGTCTACGTAGGGGACGCAGTCGACTTGGCCGGCGGCCTGCAGGCACGTCTTGTTGGCGCTGGCGCTGTAGCGGCCGGCGGCGCGGATGTCGTGCTTCAAGCGAACGATGCTGGCCGGGGGCCGGAACACGAAGGCCAGGCTCGCGCTCTGCTGGGAGCGCTCGGTGTGAAACAGGTTACCCGCGCTCACCTGATCGCTGGTCGCGTAGGAGGCATCGAACGCCGTCGACACGCCGTGCCGCCACGTGAGCGCGACGGCGGGTCGGATCGAGCGCTCGCTGCCCGCCGAGGTCGCGGCCGGAGCCTCGGCCCCCAGGAACGACGGCTGGTCGCTCGCGGTCTCCACGTTGCGATACCCGAGCTGTGCCGAGAGGCTCGCCAGCACCCGGCCCAGCCCGGTCGCGCCCGGCGACACGCTCCAGATCACGTTCGCCGAGGGCCACTCCGTGCTGGCACTGCGGATCGGCACCTGCTGATCGAGCCGGAGTGCCCAGGTAACGCCGCGGGTGCGCCGGTAGTTCATGTTCACGCGCATGCCCTCGGGGAGCGCCACGTTGGCGGCGGCGTTGAGACTCGAGTTGTCCGTCGCCGCCAGCGCGAGCCGGCCGCTCTGGGTCTTGAAGTCGTCGAACCGGCCGAGAGCGAACTGGTAGCCGAGCGATGGGCTACCCGGCACACGATCGTAGCTCGATAGCAGCGTGCGCCCGTACGAGAGGTCCAGATTGCTGAGGCGACCGAGCAGCCTGGCGAGCGCGGCACTGTCGCCGAACAGCTTCCCGCCGAGACGCCTGGGGTCCACGCCGACGGCCAGGTCGAGGCGACGCTGGTTGCTGAATGCCGCCGGCAGATGGAACCCGCCGGCGGTGTCGCCGATGTCGCGGACCGGCGTGCGGCCGTTGGGGTCGCGCGTATAGCTGAAGGACGTCACGACCGCAGCGCGGGGACGGAGCCACGCGCCCACCTGAGGCGTCGCCGTGACGGCGGTCGTGATGGTGCGTTGCGTCTCCACGCCGACGTCCTGGCCGAGGAGCGTGCGCCGCTCTTGCCGCATCAGGCGGGCGATGGTGGTCGAGTCGCCGTAGTCCCGCAGGTCCCGCAGGGAGGCCGCATCGACGCGGAGCTGGAGGCCGCGGAGCGGCAGGAAGTCGAGCCCGCCGCTGTTGCGCCACACCCGGCTGCGGGAGAGCGCCGGGGCGAGGGCGGAGTCGGCGACGCGCGCGACCGGGACTGCGTAGGTGAGGCGGGCCCCGTCGTCGCCTGCAAGGCCGGACCGGAACCGCACGGCCGCGGGCGCGAGGCGGATCCCGCCCCCGCCGGGGGGGGGGCTCGTGCCCGGCACGAGCGCGTAGTCCAGGTTGAACGCGTAGCTCGACGACGTGGCGAGCGCGAGATCGCCCTGCGCGGTGCCCCGGGCGTAGGCGCCGGAGAGGGCGAGCGGATCCACCAGATAGCGCATGAAGGGATTGAGCGACCGGCGGCTGCGCCGGACCGTGAGCGCGTAGCTCGCGGCCGTCGCGCGCGGCGTGCGCAGGCCGGTGAGCGCATCGGCCCGGAGGTCGGTGCCGGCCAGGTAGAACGGCGCGCTCGACGTGGCGGCGTACCGCACGGTCAGCGGGGCGATGATACCCCACCGATCGGGAACAAACCGTTCCAGCCGCAGCGTGCCTGCCACGCTCGCCGCGTTGTCGGCTACGTAGCGCGGATCCTCCCCGAGCTGCCGGAACTGGGCATCGCGGCGCGACACGCTCACGGCGACGTCCGCCACGTTGGCGGCGGTGAGCGTCACGTCGATCGCCCCCGCGAAGCCGGCGTCCTGCACGACATCACTCAGGCGGATGTCGTCCACCCACAACTCCGCCTGATCGACGAACACGTGGCTAGCGACGCGCCAGATGCCCGCCGCGATCTCCTGCACGGCGGCGAGGTTGGGCGGAGCGGTGGCGGGATCGCGCACATGCGCGAGGTAGGGGCCGTCGCACATCACGTACGCGGAGTCGAACGGCACGAGCGAGGTGTCGGGGCAGCCGGCGTAGATCTGGGCGGTGTCGCCCCGCAGCCACGCCTGCTCGATCTTGGCGCGCAACAGGAGCCAGCGGTCCAGGTCCACGACCATCTCCGGATCCCACGAGCTGGTGCGGGCGGGGGCATGGTACAGGTAGAAGTTGTTTTGGTCCTTGCCTGCCTTGATATAGGCGTGCAGATCCCCATCCTCCCACCCCGGGCCGCGCCCCCGCATCCAGGTGCGGAGCCTCTTGTACTTGAGGAAGTTCTTGTCACCCTCGGCGGTGAACCGCAGAAACGCTTCGGCACGCTGGCCGGTCTGGAGGCCGCCCGCGAGCAAGCGGAGCGAGCGTTCGTTGATCTGGGCGGTGGCGAGTTGCAGGTTCGCGTCACGTCGCCCCGCCTCATCGAACACGCCGGGCGGCGGCGTGTAGCCGAGGTCGCTGTTCTCAGTACTCACGACAGAGGCGATCACCTCGCCCGTGCCGGTCCCGCGTTCGCCCGCGACGCCCCGAATCGGCGTGTCGGCGCGCTTGAGCCACGTGGCGCCCACCAGCCGCACGCGGGCGAGCCCGAAGTAGATCTGCGGATCGGGCTGATTTGGGCCGGCGGTATGCGGGGCGACCACGGTGACCCGCAGGCTCTGGATCTGGCGCAGGTCGACGCTCCCCACCTGAATCGTATCGGTGTGAAACGGGATGCGGTACAGCCGCCAGCCCGACGTGCCGTCGGGGAGCCCGTTCGTGAATGCGGGGAGCATGGCGCCGTCGCGCACGTAGAAGCGCTCGTCGCCGATCGGAAACACGAAGCGGACGAAGCCTTCCGCCGTCCGCACCCCGGCCAGCGAGTCGAGCCGGAAGTCGCCGTCCAGGTCCTCCGTGTCGACGAAGCCGTTGTGCCGCCCGCAGCGCGAGCGTAGGTCACCGAAAAAAAACGTCTGGAGCAGGCCGTGCTGCGTGGCGCTGCAGAGCGGCAGCGTGTCGCGCACCGCGCCCGTGCTCGAATCGACGATGCCGTCGGTCACCCGGTCGGAGAGGATGCCTTCGTCGTTGATCACGGCGTTCCACGAGTGGGTGATGGGATCGCGCTCGGTGTCGAGCCGGCCTCGCCCCACATAGCGCCGCCCGTAGTAGGTCGTGTCGCCGGCGGGTGAAGCGCTGAAGGCTTCCGGCACCCAGGCGAGCGCGTCCTCGAACACTGAGCCGAAGTCGAGGATCAGGGCCGCGCGATTGGCCTTCGCCACGCGGTGGTTGTCCTCCCACACCCACAGCTCGAGATATTCGGTGCGCGACAGGTCGATCCCGGTCGCGGACAGCGCCTGCGTGATCGAGCGCCAGCGCGGCCCGTCCTGGTGGGGGCGCACCCAGTTCGGGTTACCGGTGTTCACATTGGCGAGGCCCAGCACCGTGTCCGGCTTCACCATGAGCCACAGCACCTGCTCGGCGGACTGCGCCTGTCCGACGAGCCGGATCGTCGGGTCGATCTGTTGCGGGAGGAACTGAATGGCACGCCCGTCGGCGCCGAGCGGCAGGTTCTGCCAGGTGAGCGCCGCCGCGTTCGCGGCGTCGAAGCCCGCTGGATCGATGCCGAACGGCTCGGCGCCGCGAGCCGTCGCGGGGATGCTGCCCCAGTGCCAGCTGTTTTCGGCGAGCGAAAGAGGTCGTCCCGCCTCCGCCTCGAACTCTTCGACGTACGCCTGGCCCGCCTGGTTCGGGCTGGGACGCGACGTCGCCACTTCCGCCGAAATGTTGAGCAGCGAGGGGACATCGGTGTGGATGCCGGGGAGGGCGTTGAGCGCCCGCGTGACGAACTCGGGCTGGAAGTGCAGCTCGGTATTCACGCCACCGATGAAGCTGGAAGACGGCTCGAAGCCGAGCGGCGGCCGCGTGAACGCGCTCTGCTCCTTCTGGAACAGGCCGGTGAAGTTGACCGTCCCGCGCTCCCCCAGGTCGTAGCGCGCGGCGAGGCCGTAAATCGACGTCGGGGCGACCGCGAAGGCGGCGCGCTCTTCGAACTGCGCGCGCACCTGAGCGGTGCCGCCCTGGAACAACGAGTCGGGGTTCTTGAACGTGACCTGGCCGGTGGCGTAGTCGATGCTGTAATCGGCGTCGCGCACGAGCAGCTGGCTGCCGAGGTAGATCTTTTCCGAACCGTCCCGGATCTGGAAGCTGTTGAGCGACAGCTGGCTGCGGTCGCTCGACGCCGACACGCTGGCGTGCACGCCGAGCGCGAAGACCGAGGGGGGCGACTGCGTCAGGAGCAGCAGGCGGGGCGTGCGGTACAGCGAGTCGTTGCGCTCCACCGGAGCGAGGCGCGCCGTGTCGGCGAACGGCGTGAGGTGCGGGAATACGGCGAAGTAGTCGCGCAGCGGCGCGCCCTGCTGGGGATCGCGCGTGCGCGGGAACAGCCGATTGTACTGGTCGAACCGGGTCGGGTCGGACTCCAGCGCCATGCCGAGCTGGGCGAGGTAGGTCTGGGCACCCAGGACGGTGCGCTCCCGCTGGTTGACCGTGAGCGCGAGCGCGACAGTGGTGCGGTCGACCTCGCTGCCGCCCACGCGGTAGGCGCTGCGGATTTCGAAGCGGAACGAGGGCGTCGCGGCCGTGACTCCCGGGCGCGGGTCGTACACCAGCCGCAGCGTATCGACGACCGCGGTGTCGCGACTGGCAGCCGCTGGAAACGTGCCGACGCACCGCCCGGTGGGGGGGCCGCACCCCGGCGCGCCCACGGGGATGTACGACACGGCGAGGTAGTCGCTTTGGTCGAGGCGCGAGGCGAGCGCGAACCACGCGCCGCTCGGATCGACATAGTAGTCCTTCCCCTCCAGGAGCAGCTCCCACTGGAACGGGCCGGCCCGCTGCACGTCGCAGTCCACCGAGCGTGTCGGCCCGGGGCCGCACGCCACCGCGCGCACGCCGCCGATGTTCTGGTTGGTGGTCGAGGTCGGGGAGGCCGCCCGCACGCGGTAGACCCGCACGCTGCCCACACGGAGGGAGTCGGGCAGGATCGCTCGGTCGATGTTCAAGACGTCCACGGCGGGGTAGCGGGGGATGAGGGCCGGGTCCACGGCGAAGAAGAATCGGCCCGCCTCATAGTCCAAGTCCCGCGCCATGCGGGCGATCGGTTGCGTCGTCGTCTCACCGACGGAATAGACCCGGTCCCGAACGACGTTCCCCTTCTGTTGCGCGTAGATGCCGCGGAACTCGAGGGCACCGAGCTGCGCGACCGCCTGGACGCCGAAGTTGTTCGCTGGGATGGCGGCGCTGATGAAGCGGGAGGGCGGCGCCTGGAACGTGACGTTGCCCGCTTCGACGCGCCGCAGGACTTCGTCCTCCAAGCCCTCGTACCAGACCTGCAGGTTGTTGTTTGCGTCGAACTCCCGCTGACTGTCGAAGTCGACGTTGACGTGCAAGCGCCGGCCCACGATCCCGGCCGTGCGCACCGAGTACTGCGGAACCGGACTGATAGTGGGGAAGCGCGCCTGGCAGCCCGAGAGCGCTTGCTGCTGCTCGAACGGCGTGCACTTGAGGTTCTGAAACCGGTCGGCCTTGAGCTCGAAGCGCACGCGCAGCTCCATGCCGATGTCCGCGTAGGTGCCGAGGATGCCGCGCAACCCCGCGGGTGGCACGGGCGGGGTGGGCGCCTCCGGCGCGGCTGCCGCCGACTCGGCGACGGCGACCGGAGGCTGGGCGAGGACCGCGAGGCCTGCCCGGCGCGCGGCGCGCACGCGCCGCGCCCACGTCGCGGCCACGGCGGCCGGGCTGGTGCGGAGGCCCAGGCGCCCGCCCGGGAGGAGCGCAGCAAGCTGCGGCGGCGCGAGCGCCGTCCAGGAGAACGCGGCGACGAACCCCGGCGGGCGGGGAGGGCGGGGAGCGCGCACACGTACGGCCGCCGTATCCTGTGCGTGGGCCTGGGGTATGACGAGCGAGAGAGCGACGAGACCGACCAGGGTGGGGCGCCGCATCCCTTGTGCCGTTCCAACACGCGTGGTATGCGCTCGGTGCCGGTACTCCATGAGTTGGAACGGCACTTGTAGAGACGTGGAGCCGCGAATATAATGGCGCGACCGACCGTGCGCACCATCAGCCGCTACCTGCTGCGACAGCACGTCGCGCCGCTCGGCTTCGCGCTGACGGCGCTCACCTCGCTGATGCTCCTCAACCAAATCGCCAAGCAGTTCGGGAGTCTCGTGGGCAAGGGGCTGCCGTGGAGCGTCATTCTCGAGGTGTTCGTGCTGTCCATCCCGTTCATCATCGCGGTGACGCTGCCGATGGCGGTGCTCGTGGCGGTGCTGCACGTATTCACGCATCTCGCGGGCGACAACGAGATCACGGCGATGCAGGCGAGCGGCGTGAGCGTGGGTCGCGTGATCAGGCCGGTGCTGGCCGGCGCGGCGGTCGTCGCGCTGCTCTCGTTCCTGTGGAACGATCAGGTGCTGCCGCGCTCCAATCACCGGCTCCGCACGTTGCAGGTCGACATTCAGCGCAAGAAGCCGTCCTTCACGCTGAAAGAACAGGTCATCAACGAGGTCGTGCCCGGGCAGTTCTTCCTGCGCGCTGCGCGTATCGACCCGAATTCCAACAAGCTCAAGGATGTAACGATTTACAACCTGGGAGACGCCGAGCGCCGGCAGATCATCGGCGCGGACTCGGGTCGCATGGCATATACCCCCGGCGGCCGCGATTTGTACCTCACGCTCGAGGACGGCGACATCCAGGCAGTCAATCGCACCGATCCCACGGAGCTCGACCGCACCTTCTTCCGCGTCAACCGCATGCGGGTCGCGGGGGTCGGCAACACGCTGGAGCGCACCGAGAACGACACCTACAAGAGCGACCGGGAGATGTCGATCTGCGAGATGCGGGGCGTGGTCGCCCAGGCCCGTCACGAGGCGGAGCGGGCGCGCCAGGACACGCGCGCCGCCGTGCAAAACGATCTGCGGCGGCTCGCCGGGCTGGCGCCGGTGTACCCGCCGCCGGTGTACCCGCCGCCGGCGGCCTACGGCGTCGACACGGCGCCGGTCGGCCTGTACTGCCGCGCGCTGCGGCGGGTCACGGCCTGGCTCGTCCCGACGCCGGCCGTCGCGCAGACCCCCTCCCCGACCCCGCGACGGCCCCGCCCCGCCGCACGCCCGCGGGTCACGGCGACGCCCGTGGCTCCCCCTCCCCCTCCCCCTCCTGCGCAGCGCTCCACGCCCGGCATGCCCGCCCCCGCCCCCGCCCCCGCGGCGCATATGCCGCCGACGAGCCTCGTCACGGTCGGTGCGACGGCCGGCGAGGAGCAGCGCATCCGCTCGGCGTACCAGCGCGCGGCGGGGTACGAGGTGGAGATCCAGAAGAAATACGCGATCGCCGCCGCGTGCGTGATCTTCGCGCTGGTGGGCGCACCCATCGCCCTCCGCTACCACCGCGGCGGGGTGGGACTCGTGATCGGCACGAGCGTGGCGGTCTTCACCATCTACTACGTGGGGCTGATCGGCGGTGAGTCGCTGGGTGACCGCCTGGTGGTCCCGCCGTTTCTCTCGATGTGGCTGCCGAACCTGCTGTTCGCGGTCGTCGGCCTGATCGGGTTGTGGCGTATCCGCAAGCCGGGCAACGCGCGATGACGACGCTCGACCGCTACGTGCTGCGCGAATGGGCCAAGGTGTTCTTCCTGGCGACGTTTGGCTTCCCACTGCTCGTCTTCGTGATCGATCTGGTCGACAACCTCGACAAGTACCTGGCCCGGGGAGTTTCGAAGCAACATCTGGCGCTGTCGTATGTGTATTACCTCCCCGAAACCGTCACGCTGGTGTTTCCCGTGGCGGTGCTGTTCGCGGTGGTGTTCACGGTGGGCGCCTTGGGGCGTCACGCGGAGCTGACGGCGGCGAAGGCGTCGGGCATCTCGTTTCATCGGCTGGTTCGGCCGCTGCTCGCCGCCTCGCTGGCCGCGGTGCTGGTCGACATCGGGCTCACGGAGCTCGCCCCCGTGACCTCGAGCCGGCGCGCCGAGCTGCTGGGCGAGAAGCAGATCCGCAGCGACCAGTACCGCAACAACTTCGTGTACCGCGCGGATGGCGGCTGGGTGTACGCCATCGGCGGGCTCGAGCTCGTGGCACGCTCGATGCGCGACCTGATCATGGAGCGCGAGGGCACCGGGCCCGAGTATCCCACCATCGTGATCGCGGCGCCGCGGGCGAGCTATGACACCACGAAGCGGACACGCGGCTGGACGCTCAGCAAGGGGACGGTGCACTACCTGCTCGGCCCGGGCCGCGAGACCGCGTTTACCTTCGACGCGCTGCGCACGCGGGACCTGCGGGAAGGGCCCGTCGAGCTGCTCGCCGAGCCCAAGGCGCCCGACGAGATGCGTTACGCCGAGCTGGGGCGCTACATCGACGCGCTGGCGCGCTCGGGCTCGGACACCAAGAAGCTGCGCGTGGAGCGCGCCCTGAAGCTGTCGGTGCCGTTCGCGTGCATCATCATCGCGCTGTTCGGCGCGCCGCTCGCGATCACCACGCCGCGGAGCGGCGCGGCGTGGGGTGTGGCGGTGTGCCTCGCCACCACGTTCATCGATCTGCTGATGTTCCAGCTGTCCAAGGCGGTGGGCGCGGGCGGCGTGCTGCCGCCCAGCTTCGC